>Ga0080006_1164037_pt1 | contig 12407 bp, 16 predicted proteins | sample RS3BMetagenome_FD_69209 | JGI IMG/M metagenome (GOLD analysis project Ga0080006, IMG submission 69209) | Ferric oxide microbial mat and aquatic microbial communities from Rainbow Spring, Yellowstone National Park, USA - RS3B (SPADES... ...
CCCGTGATGCCAATCTGCCAGGTGAGTCCGCCCGCCTGGATGTGGGCCTGGTAGACATTCACCGTCCCGGCCTCATTCAGGAAGGGCGCCGGCATAGTACCCGCCGGCAGCCACCCAGCTGCCTGAAGGGTGGCGTCATCGGCTGAGGCCTCGAACGAGAAATCGCCGGTGTCGATGACGAACGGGAGGGTGAGAGGCATCGCTTTCGGCCTCCAAGACATACCCGCCGGCGTGGCGGTCGCCAGCACGGTGGGCTGGCGGTTGGCGTCAAGAGGCAGCCAGAAGAACCCTCCGCCCGTCGTTTCTGTCAGTTTCATCGTTCCACCACGATCTCGCTCTTGGGCGCCCCGGCCTCCGCGATCCGTACCTCGGCCAGGAACCAGAACCCGCCCACGAGGCCGAAGGACGCGCCCAGGATCATCGCTCCCTTGGCGTACCACGGCAGCGACGCCCACCAGCCGGAAAGGCCCGGCTTGGCGGACTGCACGGCAGCCGGTGGACCCCAAAGCGCCTGCCAGGGAGTCATCAGGTGTATCCCAAAATTACCGAGCACCGCCGCTACGAGGCCATACACGACGAGGCCTATGGTCACATAGAGCAGGAGCGTAACCAGGAAGAGCTGCCCCTTCACCCATCGCAGGGTCACCGTGTCATCGCCGCCCCAGGCAACCTGATCCGGGTAGTCAGCCGGCGACCCGGCGGCCTGCGTCCACGGCTGAAGCGCCTCGCCGGTGGCGAAGTCAACGATCTTCCCGGCCTGCCACTGCTGCTGGATGTAGGCGGCCACGTCGGGCGAGTAGTCCGTCCCTGTTACCGGGTTGGTCCACCCGTGGATGTCCAACTCCACGGACGCGCCCTCGGGGAGCCCCTGCTCAGCCTCTTGGAGCGAACGGTTGACGATGCCGGCGAACTGTGATGGATCCACCGTACCGCTCGTGACCAGGTTCCAGGCAAGCTGAGCTACGGTGGGCAGATCCTCTAGGAAGAGACCACCGGCGGTGGTGCTGTCCAAGAGCGACAGCAGGGCCATCCCCTCACCGCCGCTCCCAACGGTTGTTTGTCCCGAGCCACCGACCCCTCTTCGTCCGGTGTCCGTTGTGAACGGTCCTGCGCCACTCCGCGGTCTGGTCGTAGGCGCGGGCCAGGTAGACCTCCGGAGTGGGTCCTGTCGTGGTCCCCGTGGAAGTCGCGGTCCCCGTGGAAGTCGCGGAGACTATCTGGAAGGTTATCGGGTCAACAAACATCTGCGTCGGCATGGCAGGTCCTCTCCCTCTAATGTCCGCTGGCCCACGGTATCTACCAGCTCACGGTTGCCACATTCTCATATGAACCAGGGTTACCACTCCAGGTTGTACCCCAGCGGATCTGAATTGACTGACCCGGCTGAAGCGTGGCTGACACCTCACTGCTGTCCGAGTTGTACGACAGTCCCGACTGACCGGCATACGCGAACCACTTGAAGGGCGTCGCTCCGCCGCTGGAGGTCGGGATGCTGACCACGACCGTGAAGGTCGCCGTCTGACCGCCAGTGTTTGTGAGCGTCGTATAGAGGTCTTGCAGGTGTCCACCCTCGGGGTCGGTTATCTGCCCCGACGGGCCGCCGCTGAACGTCAGGTTGGCGGCGGCGGGTGGAGCCGGCTCCACGATGACAAACTGCGTCGGGTCGACAAATGTCTGCGTCGGCATGTCGCTTCCTCCTACCGTGGCTACCGACTGGTAGGTGCCCGGATTGTCACTCCACGCGGCGACCCAGCGGATACTCGCGCTGCGGCCTGCGGGTACGGTCAGCGTGACCTGGCTGCCATCCGAATTGTATGACAACCCCGACTGGCCGGCATATGCGAACCACTTGAAGGCCGTCAGCTCGCCCTCCGTCGTCTGAATGGCTACTGAGACTTGAACCATGGCGGAGACCGTGCCAGAGTTCGCGATGACCGTCGTTAGGTCTGGCAAGTATCCACCCTGGGGGTCGGCCACCTGACCCGACGGGCCGCCCGCGAAGGTGAGGCTTATGGCTGAGGCTCCAGATGGGGTCCCAGATGGGGTCCCAGGTGGCCCGCTGACAGGCACCGAGGTCGTCTTATGCGTCATCCGGTAGTATAGGTAGGCGCCGCCGGCCAGCGCTGCCACACCGCCGACCACCAGGCCCGCTGTCGCGCGTCCTGTCATGGTCTCCCTCCTCGCCAGGTCACGGTCTATTCCCTCCTCGCCAGATGGCCCAGGCGCCGATTAGGGCCGTGATGATGGGGGAAAGCCAGTCCCGCAAAACCCGGCCCAGCCGGCGTGCCTCGTTGCGGCCACCCTCAATGCGCAGGAGGCGAACGGTCAGGTCGTCCACCTTACCCTCCAGGCCGTTCATCCGGCTGCGAAGATCGTTGAAGTTCGACTCCAGGTACGCTCGCAGCCACTCGTCCGGCTGCGTGACTTTTACTTCTCCGTCCAGGGTGACCGCCTCCCAAAACGAAACGGCGGCGCTGGATGCCCCGCCGTGTAGGTTCGGTTAGCTCGCTTTCAGTTTACACCAGTTGCACATCCTGCTCTACATCCTGCTCCACACCAGACCGCCGGTAAAGGTGTCTCGGCGGACAGTGCGTGTCCGCCCAGAGGTCGAACCCCAAAGCCTGAGCGCGGATGCAGAAGTGGCGGTCCTCGCCCCAGTAGGTGAGATTCGGGATGCGCTGGTACCTGACGCCGGCTTCAATGGCCCGGCGGGAGATCAAGGTGCAGGCCCCGAGGCCACCCACGGGGTAAAGTCCAGGGCGACGAAGCCGCTCCAACCAGGCGAACGCGCGTTCCACCATAAAGTACGCGGCGCGGGGACTGCCGTCTTCAGGCGGCAGAAGAAGCGCCGCTCCCTCCCCTGTGGTATACTGGTGCCGCACCTTGACAACCGAGCGTGGGGGGTTCGGCTGGGGAGAGTTCGGCCAGCCGGTAAAACGCTCGCCGCATACCGGAGGGGCCGCCGCCCAAAGGCACCGGCTTGCCGGAAAACCGCTTCGGGCTCATAGCTTCCCCTCCTTGCCGGGATGGCTATATGCGATCCCGGTGGGCCGCCGTCAACCGGCCTAACGTCCAGCGATCCGGCCGGACAAGCCGTCGGCTTCAGCTGACAGTAGTTGACTGAGCTTTTCCTCACCACGCGCCACCACGACACCCACTTCTAACCTCCAAACGTCAGCAGCCCCTGCGTGAAGTCCAACGACAGCTGCTTCCCGACCTGGAGGAAGAACGGCAGGCCCAAAAGCGGCTTACCCTGGTACTCAGGATCCACCACGCCCCGCATGAACATCCAGGTGTGACCGGCGAGCGTCACGTTGACTGAGGTCCAGTAGGCCGCCCCGGTGCCAGTCGCCCCCGTGATGGTGAGGGCGCCGAGGTTTGGCAGACCCAGGGCATCCGCAACCTCCTGGGGGAAGGTGGGTCCCAGCTCATCGCCCGTGTCCACGATGGCCATATAGGTGACGCTGCCCTTAGGACCGCCGAACGTGCAGGGGATCAGCACGCCACCCTGCGACGGGTTGTAGGTCGCCGGGACGGTGTAGGTTGTCGCGGGATTCGGCACTGACCACAGGATCCCATCCAGCGGCGGCCGTGTCACCGAGAGGTCAGCGGCCCCACCCAAAATGTTGGCCTGGTACTGCCAGGCCGTCACCTGGCCCTGGTGGATCGGCTGCCAGGGCAGTCCCGCCGGCCCCTGGGAGTCTGACCAGCTGGGCGCTGGCTGCGGCGGATCGCCCTCCGCCTTCCAGGAGGCAAGCCAATACTGAGCTTTTGCCATGGCCGCCGGCGCGGCTTCAAGCGCCCCGTCCAACACATTGTAGCTGAACTTGGGGTCAAAGCCCGCGCAGTAGATCAGCGGCACCCACCCAGCATCCAGGATGGCTTCCACGACGCCGGTCAGGTAGGGCGGCGTGATGATGGCGTCCGCCGCGGTTTCGATGTTGTAGGCGACGGCGCAGCCCTTGGGGACGGCGAGGGCGGAAAGCTCCTTGACCGCCCGTGCGGCGTCGCCACCAGCCTGCGACGGGTCACCACTGTTCACCGTCGCGCCGTTGAACACGGGGAGGACCGCAACGCCGGCTTTGTGCAGGTCAGAGATGACTTCGGGCGTGGCGGCAAACGCGCCCGCACCACCGTCGCTGGTGTATACGGCCACCGCTCCTATGTCGAGGCCGGCCGAGCGGGCCTGGGAGAGGACGCTGCGCGGGTCCTGGGCGGTGTCGAGAATGAGCATGGTATCACCTCATTGGTATCATACTACCTGTCGGCCAGGCTGGAGGAACATCCATCTCGCCGACGGGCAAAGGGTACGTGACTACCTTCTGCCTTCCACCTGCTGCGGGAGCGCTACGGCCACCGGGATACCACGCTGCTCGTGGAGTTCGACAGCCTTCTCAAGAGCGAGCTCCAGTACCTGCTGATCCACCCGCTGCTCGACCTCCCGTGCGAGGTGCGCCTCCGTCACCTTCGAGTGGTGGCGCGGGTGGTCCGGATTGTCGTGGACGATATTATAGTGTCCGCCCTCGTAGGGCACGAATGGCTGGAAGTGAACGATTTTCCCATCCCGCAACGTCCAGTACATGCAGTAGGACGGGTGTTCGGCGGCTTCTTTGGCGGCGCGGCCGATAGCGTCTTCCTCGTGCAGCCAACGCTCACGCGTGCCGACGGGCGGATCGCCGGTCCCGTCCCAGACAAGCACCTGCCAATGGCTGCGTTCCTCCTCCTCCAGCGCCTCGCGGTCGATGGAAGCCAGGGCTTCCCGGACGATGCTGTACTGGAGCGCGAGGCCGTGTTGGAGGGCAAAGCGGTAGACATCGAGTGAACGGATCATGGTGCTCAATCCCCTTTCGTTAGTAGATTAGACCAGTTACGGTGGAAGTGAAGCTACCGTTGTATCCGTCAATGGCGTAGATCATGCCGTAGACCGTGCCCCAGAAATCATAGACGGCAGCGAGGCCGTCCCGCGCCGTCGTGTCGCCAACCAGCTCCGTCCACGAGTTGGTTGTCTTCGAATAAGCCGTGACGGTGGGGAGGAAGTTGACGCCGTCGTATCCGTCAATGGCGTAGGTCATGCCGCCGTAGTAATCGTAGGCGGCAGCGAGGACGTCCCGTGACACCGGGTCGCCAGCCTGCGCCGTCCATGAGTTGGACGCATACGAATAGGCCATGTTGTGATCTTGGTAGCTGGTACCGTCGTATCCGTCAATGGCATAGGTCAGGTTGGCTGACGAGTCGTGGGCGGCAGCGAGGTTGGCCCGCGACCACGTGTCGCTAGCCAGCGCCGTCCATGAGTTGGACGCCTTCGAATAAGCCGTGACGGTGGCGAGGTAGCTGGTGCCGTTGTATCCATCAATGGCGTAGGTCAGGTTGGCGGAGGAATCATAGGCACCAGCAAAATAGGCCCGCGCCGTCGTGTCGCTAGCCAGCGCCGTCCATGAGTTGGACGCCTTCGAATAACCTGTGACGGTGGTGAAGTAACTGGTGCCGTTGTATCCATCAATGGCGTAGGTCAGGTTGGCGGAAGAATCGTAGGCGGCAGCGAGTACGGTCCGCGCCGTCGTGTCGCTAGCCAGCGCCGTCCATGAGTTGGACGTCTTCGAATAACCTGTGACGGTGGCGAGGTAGCTGGTGCTGTTGGATCCATCAATGGCGTAGGTCAGGTTGGCGGAGCGGTCGTAGGCGCCAGCAAGATAGGCCCGCGCCGCCGCCGTGTCGCTAGCCAGCGCCATCCATCCTGGCCGATAATAGACGATGCTTTCATAGAATCCTGCCGGATATTGATAGATCCCGACACCAAAGTATCTGTCGCTTAGTGTCAGTTGTTGCGTGGTAAACGACTTTGCTCCCACCACATTTGGCAGCCCGGTGGGATACGGGTTCACCGACAGGTTATACAAATGCGGCACCCTACTGTACCTCCACGCCGGTGATGGTCAGGGTCAAAGCCCCTGCCGTGCCTTGCAGGCCCTGGATCGTGCCCCCTGGCGGAATCGCCGTCCGAAGACCGGTGAGGATCACGCTGTTGTTGGCTCCCACGGAGTACCCGCTGATGGTGGCGTTGGCTGCCCCCGCCGTGCCGCCTGACGGCACGATGTAGAGCGTTGCCGTCGCCGCACTTCCTGTCGTGTTGCAGATGATGATCTCTGTGATGTAGGCCGTCGCGTAGGGTGACGGCACGTTGGTGTCGGAGGCTGGGGCGGTGTAAAACGTGCCGACCGCCGTACCGGGCTGGCCCTGGTAGAGCTGGCGCGGCGAGGCGATGGCGGACGAAGAAATAGGCACAGGACATCAGCCTCCCAAGGCGTAGGTGAGAGGACTTGTCAGCGAGTTGGAGCCCACAGGTACAGCAGACGAACCATTGCCGACGTAGAGCTGGTTGTTCTGCTGCGAGATGGTTCCCGCCGCTGTAGCTGGCGTAATGGACGGTAGAGCGATAGCCTCCACCGTCCACACGGGGTTTGTCTGGCTTAGGTCGGCGATAAGGTTGCCCGCAGCGTCGAGAAGTTTCATGCCCGTCAGGCTCCGGGTGTCCAAGTCAATCAATACCTGCCCCTGAGGACCATAGAGCTTCCTGCCAGGGTCGCGCTTGATCAGGTCCGCATCGTTGATGGGCACGCCCTAGATCCTCCGTGTCCAGCTGTACAGCCGGAACGTCGTCTGCGCCGTTGCGCCGTTGACATATCGCAGCCGCCAGTTGGGCGCCACGATCTCCACGCTAAAGCCCTGGCCCGTGTTCGCCGCGATCGAGAAACTGCTGGTCACGTCCCAGTTTGTGCCGTCGGGTGACTGGTCAATGTTCAGCGTGCCTGCCTGGTCCGCAAGCACCGTGCCCGTGATGCGGGCGAACCCCCCGCCGGACTGAGTGGTGCTCGTGAAGGTGGCATTGGCCGCCAAGGGGGTCGTGGTGGACGGCCCAGCAGCTTGCTCATTCCAAACTGCTGGGTTGCCAGCGGGGTCGGTACGGAGAGCCCGTAGATCGGTCCCGTCCGTACCGCCGACCTGGACAGCCCGCGTCGGCGCAGCAGCCCCTGGAGCGCCTTCTGTGTACCCTCCCTGGACCTTGGCGACTCCGGTGGCATCGGTCGCTAACGCCCGCAGGTCGGTCCCGTCCGTACCGCCGACCTGAAGCGCCGCCCCTGGCACCGCCGCCCCCGGTGCTCCCGTTGCATCGTCCCGCACGGACAACGCCCCGCTAGCGGCCAATCGCAGCCTTGTCCACGCCGAGCCCGTCCAGGCGGTCAGCCGGGCCAGGAATCGCGGAATACCCCCCGTGGCCGCAGCCACGGCGTCACTGTTGTCATCCAGGGGTGCGGCGACAGCGGTGCCGGCCCACTGGGCCACGTTCTCACTCACGTCGGCCACGATGACGTTGGCGGTGATGATAACAAATATGTCCCCGACGGCCGGCGCCGCCGTGAAAGCCGACGCCACCGTGAACGTGGTCGCGGTGTGTGAGGCGATGGCCTGCTCCTGTCCGGCGAGCTGGCCCGTCTCAAACCGCAGGAGACCGTTTTGGTAACGGTTTGCCACCGTCTGGAAGTCGGCCGCCACGATGGAGGTGGCCGTGGACCCTGAGGCCACGCGGCACAGCATCGCCGCCGGGCCGACGCGGCCTCGGACCTCCATCTCGTTCAGCTCGGCCAGACTCATATCGCTGTTACCTCACAGTACTTGTCGGTGAGCCGCCCCCAGCGGTCAGAGCGGGGCAGTCGACCAGGACGGGGATCAGGGTGGTGCAGCAATGCGCAGTCAGTTACCCGGTACGTCCCGGGATCCAGGGTGAAGTCCCGGCGCCCGGGGCGGAGGTCAAGGGAGACGCCGTGCAGCTTACAGTAGAGCCTCATGTCGTAGCCTCCGCTGCGTACTGTTCCGCCACCGCCACCTGCTTATTGACTAGGGGGACATAGAACTTGTTGAAGAAGAAGTCCTGGTCGATGCGCAGGACTCCCAGGCTGGTGCTCACCTCGGCTGTGGTGCCGCTATCGTTGGTGATAACGATCTGAATCTGGTTCTGTGCGAAGTAGAACTGACCGAAGTCCACCTCCAGGGCCGGCTCCACCAATGCCGCCTCGTAGGGTACCGTGAGTTTCGTTCCGTCGATCCACAGGTCCACAAGCAGCGAGGGGCTGGTATAGTTGGTGACCACCCGGCCCGGCTGAACGAGGAGGTCGACCTCATTCTGTGGGATTGTGAGCAAGAAGGTCGTTGCCTGTCCGCTGGGGGCCGATGCGCTGAGCGTGAAGATGACTGTCTTCGCCTTACCCAAGAACCGGGCAAACGTCAGGATGCGGTTGACCACTTCGGGGTCAACCGGGATGGTCACCACCGGCATAGGAGATACGGACGCCCCGGGCGTGGACGGAGGCGGCGCCCCGACAAGTTTTGCCAGGTACTGATTGCCCTCGGCGATCCCGTCGCGGATCTCGCTCAGGAGCTGGTCGAACAAGAAGCCGTGTTCCGTGGTGGACACTCAGAACACCTCGGTGGTGGACACTCAGAACACCCCGGCCTGAACGCGGTCCACCACGTCCTGAGGGGCAGGCGGGACACCGGGCGTCCCGGCCCACAGAGCCCGGTGGATGTTGTACTCCTTGCAGCGCCACACCATCAGGTGGAAGGGCACGCCGCTGACAGCCGCCGATGTCGTCAGCCACACGGCCAAGTTCTGCCGCGCCACGATGAAGGGATAGACACCACCCACCCGGCTTGTGTCCAGAGTCGTCCCGACCGACGGGTTGAACGGCGCGCCCGCCGCCGGCCAGAAGAGGAACGGATTGACCCCGGGTCCGGGCTGCGAGCCGTCCCGGGCCACGTTGACCACGATGCCGTTGGCGATGGCGGTCGCCAGAGAGATGGTCCCACCCACCGTGGCGTCGACCGCCACGGACACCAGCACGTCGAAGTAGCCGGCCGGCGGGTGGGTGTTGACAATCTGCGCCACCTGCTGGCTGGCCGGGAGCCCCGATGCCGTCCCGACTCCCACCGTTCCCTCAAAAACCATCACCTGAGCTTGGTCGTGGTAGACAGCCTCAATCAGCCGGTCCAGGGCCACCTGCGGGACGTAGCCGGCGGGCAGGAGAGACGCCAGCCTTGCCTCGTCGCCCGCCGGCACATAGCCGGACTTCCAGCGGAGCTTGTCAGCTAATGACGGCCGGCGAACCCAGAGCCCCCAGGAGGCGATGAAGTCTGAGACGGAAGCTGACGTGTCGAAGGAGAGCGCCAGGCTGTCGAGGGCGGTGATCCGCCAATGGTCAGGGAGCCCCGCCGGAGCCTGGGATGTCAACGCCTGGCCCTGGTCCGTAGGGTAGAGGGACTTATCGGCGTGGATGTCGATGGTCACCCCGGTGGACCCCGGAGTCGCGATGTCCTGCAAGCGCAGGATCCACTCCCCGCTGAACTGCGCCAGGTACAGCGGTGGGTTTGCCGCCGGGAGGGTCCCAGCGAACGCATCAACCAGCTTCTCCGGCGGATAGCGGACCTGCTTTAGGACGCCTTCGGTGATTGCCACGTCGCCTCATCCTCCCGCCAGGCGAGGTATCGGGTCACGTCGTGAGCCGTCCAGTGAACATGCACCGCTTCCACGCCCGGCACCAGCCGGACCGGGATGGGCGGAACCTCTCGGGCGATGAGCGAAAGAACCAAGTCGTCGACCGGGAAGACCAGCTCGTCCCAGCGGTCGGTGCGGTCGACCCGTTCGAGCAGCGCCATCGGCAGGTAGGTGCAACCAAGCCCGAAAAGGTCGACTCGGCTGTCGTCCGCGCGGCCCCACCGGGTCCGTTCACCCACCAGCACCCGGTGCGCCAGCACCCCGGGCGGCCGCTCCGCCACGGACCTGCCGTCCGGATCGTCGGGAGCGCCGGTGAGCCGTGACGCATCCCGGGCCACCCCTTCCTCCAGCCGGAGCGTTATCCGCGTGTCACTCGCCAGACCCCAGATGCGGCAGGCGACCGTCCACACGGATCCCGGCTCGGCCCGGACAGCATCCGCCAGGGCCACGACATGTCGCGGATCGATAGCGGTGTCCCCGTCAATCACCACAGCGCCCGGGGCCCAGTCGTGGCATTCACGGTAGATGTCCAGCAGGCACCCACCCTTCCATCCCTGGGGATGCTCCGGCGGCGCTGGGATACGGAGCGGCCGGATGCAGTCAGGGAGCTGCACCACCGGCCGCTCGCCCCAGACCAGCTGGTAGAAAGGTAGGCGCACGGTTACCACCTGCCGCTGCTGCGCACGGCTACCATCTACCACCGCTGCCTACCGCCGCTGCGCACCGGTGAAGACGGCCGCCGGCTGGGCGTCAGCACCCACCAGATCCCCGTCCACGGTGACCTTGGCGCCCACCTGGACCGTGTCCCCAAACCAGAGGACATTGTTCGTAAAGCCACCGGGGGTGAGCTTCAGCATCGCTTTGCCTGCTGCGAGGGCTGCTGTGGTGTTCACCGCCAGCTCCGTGACAGCGGTCTGTACGCTGGTGGAGGTGGCCGCTCCGATGACAACCCTCCGCAGCCGCGCGAACAGGGGAGCGTCGGCCGGCAGGGCAAAATCAGTCTGAGAGGCCGACGTGGAGGCGGTGATGGCCGCCGCCGTAACCTCAAAGGTGTACTCAGCCACGCAATCTTCCCTCCCCTCAGCCCGTGACCGACACGAAGCTGACGTTCTCGAAAATGACGCCCCGCACGAATGCTCCAGCCGTGAAGGCGGGCACGGCCACGCCGCTGCCAGCATCCTGCATGGCGACGATTCCACGTCGCCGGCCGATCATGATCCGGGGCTGCTGGCGGATCGGAGCCCGGTATGCCACCGGAGTCGCCGGCTGGAGCGGATAGGTCCAGCCAAAGAGGTTGGGGTTGTCCGTCGCCGTCGCCGGCAGGCCGTTATTCGGATGCACCTCGTGCGGCTGATTGCCCACAATGCGCACGTACTGGCTCCCCAGGTTCGGAATGTTACCGGAAGCCGTCAGGTCAGTGCCATTGGTGTCCGCCGACCGGACCAGGGCTCTGACACCCCAGCCCAGGATGACCAGCACGTTGGGCACGGTCTGCTGCGTCCCACCAGCCGTTGCAGCGAAGTTGAAGTCGAGGTTCTCGTAGCTGTCGTAGCTGGGCACGTTGGACGAGACCGCGGCCTGGTACGTGAAGTCGTACTCGTCCTTCTGGCCGGTTGTGGGGTTGGAGTTGATGGCCCAGCGGGCGAAGGGGTAAATCCCAGTCTCGCCCTGAGCTGTGCCGCCGACAAGCTTCTGCCAGTTGGCCGGAGTGACCGGCACTTCCGGAACGTCGAACTCGACGGCCAGACCCTTGCCGTTGTTCGCCCAGGGGTCCTTGACCCTTACACGACCACCCAAAACCATGCCGGCGAAGCGGGCGTTGATCTCGTCGTCGGTGTAGCGGTGACCCCACCAGCGTGTCTGCCGGGGACCCGTGACGTTGGTAGCGCCCGCGGTCTCCCGCAGGATCACGAACTGGCTTGCCCGATGCACGGCGGCGGCCAAAAGGGCCCGGCCCATCACGTCCGCGTCGTCCTCACCCGGCAACCGCCCCTGGGCCAGGATCGCGGCTGCCTCCAGAAGCCCGCCGCCGATGACGGTGAGCCTGCCCGCGCGGTCATGGTTCTGCTCCGCAGGCGGGCTGATGTTCATGTCGGCCCGCCCGGACTCATACCAGTACTTGGTCGTCGGGTTGTTGTCGATCAAGAGGTCGCGGGCTCGCAGGTCCTCCATGGCCGTGGCGGAGATTGCCTGCCCCGGGGTGAAGGGTGCCCAGTACTCCTCCGCGATGAGCTCCAGGTGCTCCCCAGAGGCGATGGACCCATTGGTCCCGCCAGGAGTCGCCGGAGCCGATACGGGAAGCGATGTCTCCTGTGCTCCGAAAGTCGCGGTGCTGCCGGAACCCGCCAGGGTGCCAGTTCCCTGATAGTCGACTACGATTTCCAGTTCTTTGGCGAAGGCAGGATCCGGTGCGCCGTAGGTTGTGACCGGCATTTCAGATCCCTCCCAAGGCGCTCAGGGTCGACTGCGGTACCCGGCCCTGGGGCATCCGCACCCACTCCTGTGTGGTCTGCGCAGGCGGTGTATAGACTCGGCCGACCCGCGCCGGCGCGGCTGAGCCGGTGCCGGTGGAGCGGATGAGCCGGAGCGGAATGGGACCCGGCCCAACCCTGCCAAGCGTCTCAGTGTTGGCGGCGACCCAGGTCCCGGCTCCGTCAAGCTGCCCATAGCCCAGGGCCTCCAGCACTTCCTGGCCATAGTCGCTTCCGGCATACCTGCTCAGTCCCAGGGAGCCCAGGCCGACGGCGATGCCTGTCAGCGGAGGCCAGAGGCTGCCGGGCTTGGCCTTCTGCCACGTGGCCCGGGCGTAGCCGCCAGCGACGGCCACCAACCCGCCCACAAACTTGGTGCCCCAGTGATC
>Ga0080006_1134922_pt1 | contig 12399 bp, 10 predicted proteins | sample RS3BMetagenome_FD_69209 | JGI IMG/M metagenome (GOLD analysis project Ga0080006, IMG submission 69209) | Ferric oxide microbial mat and aquatic microbial communities from Rainbow Spring, Yellowstone National Park, USA - RS3B (SPADES... ...
AAGTGCCTCCTTGATGCTGTGGGAACCGGTGCGTTGAGAACACCTATCCTCGCAGTTCAGGAGGCACTTTCCGCGGATACGCGCTGGTTCAGTTCACGGCGTTACGCGGTGGATCGAGGCTTAGGGCTCCCGACCGACGTCGAGTTCTTCGTCGCCGACGGCGTCTACGACGCCTTCGCCTCAGGAATCGGCGCTCGGGGATCGCGCCTGCACGCCGAGTGGGATGCGATGATGGTTCGCTACGCCAACGCCTTTCCGGGCCTGGCGAACGAGATCGACCTGATGCAGCGCCGAGAGCTGCCCAAGGGCTGGCAGGCGGGCCTCGCACCGTTCGCACCAGATGAGAAGGGGATGGCGACTCGGGACTCCTCGGGTTATGTCCTGAACGCGATGGCCGAGCAGGTCCCCTGGATCGTCGGAGGCTCCGCGGACCTCTCGCCGTCGACCAAGACGACGCTCGTGGACTCAGGCGACATCCAGCACTCGAGCTGGCAGGGCCGGAACCTGCACTTCGGGATCCGTGAGCACGCGGCGGCAGCGATCACGAACGGTCTCGCGCTGTGCAAGCTGCGGCCGTTCTGGTCGACCTTCCTCATCTTCTCGGACTACGCGCGTGGCGCGATCCGGCTCTCTGCGCTCATGGAGCTGCCGGTCGTCCACATCTTCACCCACGACTCGATCGGCCTGGGCGAGGATGGCCCCACCCACCAGCCCGTCGAGCAGCTCGCCTCGCTCCGGGCGATGCCGGGGCTCCTCGTCTTTCGCCCGGCGGACGCGAACGAGGTGGTGGAGACCTGGCGGGTGATCGGCGGGCTCCGCCACGAGCCGGCGGTGGTGGTGCTCTCCCGCCAGGCGCTGCCGACGTTCGACCGCACGGTGTACGGGGGAGCCGAGGGTGCCAGCCGGGGCGCGTATGTCCTTGCCGACGCCGACGGCGTGCCCGACGTGGTGCTGCTCGCGACCGGCTCGGAGGTCCAGCTCGCACTGGCCGCTCGGGACGAGCTCTCGGCCGAGGGGCTCTCGGCACGGGTGGTGAGCATGCCGTGCTCCGAATTGTTCGACCGCCAGGACGAGACCTATCGCCACCAGGTGATCCCGCCGGAGGTCCGGGCGCGCGTCGCGATCGAGGAGGCTTCGACCCTCGGATGGGACCGCTACGTGGGTGACGACGGAGAGGTCGTGGGCATGCACACCTTCGGGGCGTCCGCACCGCTCAAGAGCCTTCTGACCAAGTTCGGCTTCACCCCCGACAAGGTGGCCGACGTCGCCCGCAGATGCGTGACCAGAGCCAGGGAGGCATGATGAAACCCACCGAAGCGCTCGAGAAGCTCGGCCAGAGCCTCTGGCTCGACAACATCACCCGGTCGCTCCTCGACTCGGGCGCGATCGCGCGCTACATCGACCAGTACGCAGTCACCGGGCTCACCTCCAACCCGTCGATCTTCGACAAGGCGATCGCCTCGGGCGACTACGACACCGCGATCCGCAGACTGGCGGGCCAAGGAATCGCTGGCGAGCAGCTGTTCTTCGAGCTAGCGACCGAGGACATCCGCCGCGCCGCGGACCTCTTCCTCGGCGTGCACGAGCGCACCGACGGCCTCGACGGCTGGGTGTCGCTCGAGGTCTCGCCGATGCTCGCGCACGACACCGAGGCCACCCTCGCCGCTGCCAGATCCCTGCACGAGAAGGTCGCCCGCCCGAACCTCATGATCAAGGTCCCCGGCACGGCCGAAGGCCTCGTCGCCATCGAGACCTGCATCGCCGAGGGGATCGCGGTGAACGTGACGCTCTTGTTCTCCGCCGCCCACTACCGTGCCGCGGCCGACGCCTACCAGCGCGGCATCGAGCGCCGTATCGCCTCCGGCCTCGACCCGGCGGTCGGCTCGGTCGCCTCGGTGTTCATCTCCCGCTGGGACGTGGCAGTGGCCTCCCTCGTCCCCGCCGAGCTGAGAGACCATCTCGGGCTCAGCGTCGGCCTCGACGTCTACCGCTCCTACCGCCAGGTCCTCGACGCCGAGCGCTCCCAGGCGCTTGCCAACGCCGGCGCACGACCCCAGCGCGTGCTGTGGGCGAGCACCGGGACGAAGGACCCCGACGCGTCCGACACGCTCTACGTGCACGGCTTGGCCGCGCCGCTCACCATCAACACCATGCCCGGCGCGACCATCGAGGCATTTCTCGACCACGGCGAGGTGGGCGACCCGCTTCCTGCAGACGGCGGCGACGTGGAGGATTGGCTGGCTCGCTTCGCCCAGGCAGGCGTCGACCTCGACGCGCTGGCGGCCAAGCTCCAAGCAGACGGCGCCGCCGCCTTCGTCGCCGACTGGCACGACCTCCTCCAGCGGATCGACACCCAGAGCGCCTCGCTCACCCGATGAGCGTCTTCAACCGACGAGAAACCGGAGATCTGTCATGACCGACGCTTCCCTTCGCACGAGCGCTGCCTGGCAGGCACTCGGAGCACACCACGTCACGATGGCCAACCGCCACCTGCGGGAGCTGTTCGCCGAGGATCCAGGCCGTGGCGAGCGGCTGTGTGCCGAGGCCGCGGGCATCTACCTCGACTACTCGAAGCACCGGGTCACCGACGAGACGATGCGGCTCCTTCTCCGTCTGGCCGATGACCGCCACCTGGCCGAGCGCCGTGACGCGATGTTCGCGGGCGAGCCCATCAACGTCTCCGAAGGCCGCTCGGTGCTCCACGTGGCGCTGCGCATGCCCCGCGGCACCCACCTGACCGTCGACGGGGTTGACGTGGTGGCCGAGGTGCACCAGGTCCTTGACCAGATGACCCGCTTCGCCGACCAGATCCGCTCGGGGGCCTGGCGGGGGCACACCGGCAAGGCGATCCGACACGTCGTCAACATCGGCATCGGGGGCTCGGACCTCGGTCCGGTGATGGCCTACGAGGCACTGCGGCACTACAGCCGGCGTGACATGACGTTCCGCTTCGTGTCCAACGTCGACTCCACGGACTTGGTCGAGGCCACGAGAGATCTCTCCGCAGAGGAGACGCTGTTCGTCGTGTGCTCGAAGACCTTCACCACCTTGGAGACCCTCACCAACGCCACCTCGGCACGGAGGTGGCTCGTGGGCCAGCTCGGTGACGAGGCGGCAGTCGCCAAGCACTTCGTCGCGGTGTCGACGAACGCGAAAGGTGTCGCCGGCTTCGGGATCGACACGAAGAACATGTTCGGCTTCTGGGACTGGGTCGGGGGCCGCTACTCCATGGACTCCGCGATCGGGCTGTCCACCATGCTCGCGATCGGCCCCGAGCACTTCGACGAGCTCCTGGCCGGCTTCCACGACATGGACGAGCACTTCGCCACCGCACCTCTCGAGGCGAACCTGCCGGTGATCATGGGCCTGCTCGCCGTGTGGTACGGGAACTTCTTCGGCGCCCAGAGCCAGGCGGTGATCCCCTACGACCAGTACCTGAAGCGGTTCCCGGCCTATCTCCAGCAGCTCACCATGGAGTCGAACGGCAAGCACGTCACCTTGGAGGGCCTCCCCGTCGACTACGACACGGGGGCAATCTACTGGGGAGAGCCCGGCACGAACGGCCAGCACAGCTTCTACCAGCTACTGCACCAGGGAACCCGGCTGGTCCCAGTAGATCTGATCGGCTTCGCGCGCTCGCTCAACCCGCTCGCAGCGCACCACGACATCTTGACCTCGAACGTCTTCGCCCAGGCCGAGGCCCTCGCCTTCGGTCGCACCCGTGAGGAGGTCGAAGCAGACGGCACCCCCGAGGGGGTCGTGGCCCACAAGGTCATGGAGGGCAACCGCCCGACCTCGGTGCTCCTCTGCGACCTCCTCACCCCACGCCTGCTCGGCAGCCTCGTCGCCCTCTACGAGCACTCGGTGTTCACCCAGGGCACGATCTGGGGGATCGACTCCTTCGACCAGTGGGGGGTGGAGCTGGGCAAGGTGCTCGCCAGCCGTATCGTTCCCGAGCTCGAATCCGCAGAGGAGCCCCATCTTGCCCACGACTCCTCCACCAACACCCTTATCCGCCGCTACCGCAGCCTCAAGCAAGGAGCTCCACGATGACCACGCAGCACCCCATGCAAGTCGGTATGTTCGGCGCCGGGCGGATGGGCGCCAACCTCGTCCGCCGCCTGCTTCGTGACGGGCACCGCTGCGTCGTCTTCGACGTGAATACCGACGCGGTGGCAGCCCTCGAAGCCGACGGAGCAACGGGCGCCACCTCGATCGCGGATTTCGTCGCCAAGCTCGACACGCCGCGCGTCGCATGGCTGATGCTCCCCGCCGGCATCGTCCAGGAGACCATCGACGAGCTGAGCACGCTCTTGGAACCCGGTGACATCCTCGTCGACGGCGGGAACTCCTACTACCGCGACGACATCGTCCGGGCAAAGGCCCTCGCCGCCAAGCAGATCTCCTACGTCGACTGCGGCACGAGCGGCGGGGTATGGGGACTCGAGCGGGGCTACTGCTTGATGATCGGCGGCGAGGAGAGCCCGGTTCGCCACCTCGACCCCATCTTCAAGACGATCGCCCCGGGAGCGGCGAGCGCCGAGCCCACCCCGGGACGGACCCGCAGCGATGGCACGGCGCCCGACGGCTACCTGCACTGCGGGCCGAGCGGAGCGGGGCACTTCGTGAAGATGGTCCACAACGGCATCGAGTACGCGATGATGGCCGGGATCGCCGAGGGTCTCGACATCATCGCCCATGCCGGTGCAGGGCTGCATCCACCTGACGCCGACACCGAGACCGCACCGCTTGTCGACGCCTGGGCGTACCCCTACGAGATCGACATCGGAGAGGTCGCCGAGCTGTGGCGCCGGGCATCGGTGGTGAGCTCGTGGCTCGTCGACCTGGTCGCCGACGCCTTCGCCCGATCCCCTGGTCTCGACGAGTTCTCAGGGAGGGTGTCGGACTCCGGCGAGGGACGCTGGACGGTGAACGCGGCGGTCGACATCGGCGTGCCGGCTCCTGCGATCACGGCTGCGCTCTACGAGCGCCTGGCCTCCCGGGACAAGGGGCAGGTTGCCGGCAAGATCCTCTCGGCCATGCGCTCGGAGTTCGGTGGTCATGCAGAGAAGAAGGCATGAGGACCCATGCACCATGAGCTTGAAGCACTGGCCGATGCAGAGACAGTTGCCCGCCGGGCGGCATCCTTCGTCGCCGAACGGGCCCGCGCGGCGATCGCCGATCACGGTCGCTTCCACTTCGCAGTGAGCGGTGGCCATACGCCCTGGGCGATGTTCGCCGAGCTCGCCACCTGCGACATCTCATGGGAACAGGTTGTGCTCTACCAGGTCGACGAGCGGGTCGCTCCGAGCGGTGATCCCGACCGCAACCTCACCCACCTGCGCCAGAGCCTCGCCAACGCACCGGCCGAAGTCGTCGCCATGGCCGTCGAGCGTCCCGACCTCGAGGAAGCGGCTGTCGACTACGCCGCTGTGCTGCCCAGCCGCTTCGATCTCGTCCATCTGGGTCTCGGTCCCGATGGCCACTGCGCCTCGCTTGTCCCCGGAGATCCGGTGCTCGAGATCACCGACCGTCTCGTTGGCGTCACCGCTTCGTACCAGGGGCATCGACGTATGACGCTCACCTACCCCGCCCTCGGCCGCGCCGACCAGCTGCTCTGGCTGGTCGCCGGGACCGACAAGCACGACGCGCTCCGGCGTCTACTCGCAGGCGACGAGACCATCCCCGCCGGGCGCGTGCAGGCAGGAGCCTCGCTGGTCATGGCCGACGAGGCAGCGGTGCTCAGTGAGGCGCAAACGTGAGCGTCTCGACCTCCGTGCCGTGGCCGACGAGGGCCATCGTCACCATCTCCGGCGGAAACAGGCCATGCTCGACCACTCCCGGGACAGCCGACAGCCAGGACGCCAAGGCCCCCGGATCGTCGTATGGACCGGTGAAATCGGCGATGATCCCGCCGTCGGGGCTAACAGGCACGTCGCGTACGCTGACCGCGCCGAGGCGGCGCAGCGTGGAGCCGAGCCCGAAGCTGAGCAGCTCGACGGGCACCGGTCCGTGGAGGTGGGAGACAGGCTTGGTGGAGTCCGCGATGACCACGAAGCGCTCTGCGGTGATCGCCACCAGCTTCTCGCGGGTATGGGCCGCGCCGCCGCCTTTCATGAGCCAGCCGTCCGGGGCAATCTGGTCAGCCCCGTCGATGGCCAGGTCGAGGCGATCAAGGCTGGTGAAGGGCTCGACGTCGATGCCGAGGCGGCGAGCCGCCTCCTCGGTGTGTGGCGAGCTGGCGACGCAGCGGATCGCTCGCCTTCGCCGGGCGATCGCAGGCAGGAGGCGGGCGACCGTCGAGCCGGTCCCCAACCCGACCCACATGCCGTCTTCGACCAGCTCGGCTGCCACTTCGCCAGCAGCGTCCTCTTCTGCTGCGACATCCACACCCATTGGCTCGCTCCAACGTGTTGGCGGTTCACGATGGCCGGCTGACAGATCCCACACCAGCGTTTTCATCGTAGCGGCGAGCTGCGCAGCCGAGCTCGGAACCAACCCCCTGTCGGTCCCGGAGGCTTCACTGGGTGATGGAGGCGCCGTGAGAAGTCGCACCTGGACTGCACAAGGACGGAGGGACCATCTCGGACATGAAGGAGAGAACCCAATGGCAGCAGTGACCCGGCCTGACGACCACGTGCTCGTGCTGTTCGGCGCGACCGGCGACCTGGCGAAGCGCATGCTGCTTCCCGGCCTCTACCGGCTGGCGGTGAGCGGCCTGCTCCCCGCCCGCTACCGGATCATCGGCTCCGCGCCGGCGGCGGTCGCGCTCTCCGACGACGCCTTCCGCCACCACGTCCGCAATGCAGTCACCGAGTTCGGCAACGTTCCAGCAGAGGGTGCAGCATGGAAGAGCTTCGAGCATGCGCTTACCTTTGCCGCTGCCGATCCCGGCGACCCTGCCGCCCTCGTGGCCGCCATCGACACGGCCGACCAGGCGATCGGAGGGGACGCCAAGCGCCTCTACCACCTGGCGGTGCCACCACCAGCCTTTCCGTCGGTGGTGGCGATGCTCGGCGCTGCCGGCCTCGCCGAGCGGGCCTCGGTCATCGTGGAGAAGCCCTTCGGGAGCGATCTCACGTCCGCCAAGGCGCTGAACGCGGCCATCCACGCCGTGTTCGACGAGTCCCAGGTCTTTCGCATCGACCATTTCCTGGGCAAGGAGTCCGTCGACAACATGTTGGCACTGCGCTTCGGCAACGGTTTGTTCGAGCCGATCTGGAACCGCGACCACATCGCCTACGTGCAGATCGACGTGCCCGAGACGCTCTCGATCGCGGGAAGGGCCGCGTTCTACGAAGGTACCGGCGCCTACCGGGACATGATCGTGACCCACCTTCTCCAGGTCCTCGGCTTCATCGCGATGGAGCCGCCGACTTCACTTGCGGCGCGCTCGCTCAGAGACGAGCGCCGCAAGGTCTTCGAGGCACTGCAGCCCCTTGACCCCGCCCATGCCGTCTATGGCCGCTACGACGGCTATCTCGAAGAGCCGGGCGTGAGCCCGACCTCGACGACGGAGACCTTCGTGGCGCTCCGGGCGGAGGTCGACAACTGGCGCTGGCGGGGGGTGCCCTTCCTCCTGCGGACCGGCAAGTGCCTGGCCGAGAACCGCCGGGTGGTGACTCTCGGGTTTCACCAGCCCACCCTGCACATGTTCGACGTGGACACCGCCAAGCTCTGGTCGAAAGGAGGCGACGAGCTCGTGATCGACTTCGCCGATCCTGGCACCATCGAGGCCGCCTTTCTCGCCAAAGAGCCCGGCCCGACGATGCGCCTTGGCCAGGCGACCATGACGTTTCGCTACGGGCAGTCCTTCGCCTCGGCGAACGGGCTCGCCGGCTACGAGCGGCTCATCCTCGACGCCATGGTCGGCGATCAGTCCCTCTTCACCGACGCCGAGTCGATCGAGCGCCTGTGGGAAGTCTCCACTCCGGTCTTGGAGCATCCACCGCCGCTCGAGGCCTATGCGAAGGGGTCCTGGGGGCCTTCCTCGATTGCCAAGGTCGCCACCCCGCACCGCTGGCACCTGCCCACGCCGAAGCGATGACGACGTCTCCGGGAGCTATCCGCCTCCTGCTCGCTGACGTCGACGGCACGCTCGTCACCGGGGCCAAGGTGCTCACCGACCGAACCATCGCAGCCGTGCGGATGCTCGCCGATGCCGACGTCCTCTTCGCGGTGGTGAGCGGGCGTCCTCCCCGTGGGATGTCCATGCTCGTCGAACCGCTCGGGCTCACGACCCCGATCGCCGCGTTAAACGGCGGGCTCGTCGTCGATACCGAGATGCATACCCTCGTCCAACACGTCCTGCCTCGGGATCTGATCACCCCGATCGTCTCCCTCCTTCGCTCCTTCTCCCTCGACGTCTGGCTCTACCGGGGTGCGGATTGGTACGTGCAGGATCCGAAGGGCCCCCATGTGGCCAAAGAGTCGGCGACCGTAGAGTTCGGGCCGACCGTCGTCGACGACTACAGCGACCTCATTGACGACATTGCCAAGATCGTCGGGGTGAGCGACGACGCCGACAAGGTCGCGGCGGCAGGAGAAGCCGCACGCGACCGCTTCGGCGACCACGTCTCGGCCGCGGCTTCCCAGCCGTACTACATGGACGTCACCCATCCCGAGGCGAACAAGGGATTCGTCACCCGCTGGCTCGCCGAGCGCTACGACATTCCCACCAGCCAGATCGCCACGATCGGCGATATGCCCAACGACGTGCTCATGTTCGCGCACTGCGGGCTCAGCATCGCCATGGGCAATGCCAGCTCCGAAGTGCAGCGGGCCGCTCGCCGAGTCACCGCCTCCAACGAGGAGGAGGGCTTCGCCAACGCCGTCGAGCGCTTCGTGCTGCGGACCGCCACCAGATGACAGCCACGGCTCACCGGGCAAAGAGCCGACGTGGGTTCATCGCATGCAAGAAAGGTGACGTCATTCCCTCAGCAACGCATCCTCGCCGATCGCCAAACTTCCAGCACGCCAGAGGAGGTACGCAGCGGTCTGGCTCTGCTGAGCTGCCCGGCAGAACGCCACGACCGCAACGGGATCGGTGACGTCGACCGTGTTGTAGCGCTCCGCGCTCGGGGCTGTCTCGGATCCGATGTGGAGGTCGGGGACCAGCTCCTCGAACGCTCGATCCACCGTGGCCGAAAAGCAGAAGTAGGGTTGCAGGTTGCGACGAGGCAGGATCACCGCCTCGAGTGCCAGATCCGTGGGTGCAAGGTGGGCGTGGTGGTCCAGGACCCGGATGGCGGCGGTACGGAACGGGTCCGGTTCTTTGAGATCTCTGGCATCGACGGTGCCGATCGCGGTCGGGTACCACGCGCCTCGGGCAGTCACCCGCTTGCGTGGCCTCTGGGTGACAAGGCAACGGTTGCTCGGATCGGTCACCAGGACCGCCACGCCCGCGACGTTCGCCAGATGCGCGTTGGCAAGGAGTGCCGTCGCCGATGGCAGACGCCGACCGGCCGGCCGTGCCGCAGTCACGACCTTCGTGATGACCGGCCGGAGCTTCACCCATTGGTACATGGCCGACAGGCTTGCCGATATCGACAGCACGCTCGTGCTCGAGAAGAACGCGGTCAGATTGGTCGCGACCAGGTCCCAGAACTCGACCACCGACACCTCGAGCGTCGGCTCGAGCTGATCGAGACGGACCACCTGACCGTTCCAAGTGGTCGCAAGGCTGAGACGTTGGTAGAACTCAACCAATCGGTCGCGCTCGCTAGGACCGATAGGCGAGCGGAACGGCGTGGGGTCGTTCACGCGCGGCGCCGTGGTGATCCGATCCGGACCCGAAGCAACTAGCACCTGACTGTTCGGCACAACCGGGTGGAGCAGCTGGCGGAATCGCTCGAAATGGCCGGAGAAGCGCCAGTATGCGACGGCGACCGTGACCGAGCCGATCCCTACCGCGGTCAGCAGGTCGGCGATGACATCCTCTGCGACCCCGTCCCAGAACACGTCGCCGAACGTAGCCCGTCAGGTCATGCCCCCGACAGGTCGGTGGTCACGGTCTGACATATGCCCACCCATCGTGTTGGCGTCGGACGAGGTGTGAGATCCCCGAGGGGATCACGCTCACGCCGATCATGAGATCGCCACTCGAGAGGCCGGCAGCAGCCATCGAGTTGTTACAGGCGAGGAGCCCGACACCCCGTGTCCGTAGCGCCGAGAGATCTTCCACCACCCCAGACTGGGTGGTCAATACCGAGATCGCCGGGCCGTTGAACACGATCTCGACCTCCGCGCCTACTGGACCCACGTCGTCGAGAAGGTTCGCCACGTTGCCGAGGGCTAGATGCTGACGGTCGACGCTAGCCTCGTCGACATGGACCACGACACGGAGAAGCTCATCGGCGCGTGCTGGCATCGACCTCGAACTGTATCGGTTCGCCCCGGATCGCAAGACGGCGAGAACCTATGAGCACGTCGGAGGCTGCCGAGCACGTCGATACCGTGACCCTGGGAGCCGGCGGCGGCGCTTATCCGGCTGCCTTCGTTTTGGCGCGTGCCGGTCGGCGCGTCGTTATGGTCGACACCAAGGGCGTGATGAGCGGGAACTGCCTGGCCGAGGGTTGCGTGCCCTCCAAGGCTGTCTACGAGATGGCCGAGCTTCGCCGCCGGATGGCCGCTGCGCCGGTGGCGCGCGCGCTTGGATCCCTCGGCGCACCTCCCGACTACGCCGGAGTCGTCGCATGGAAGGACGAGGTGCAGCAGAACCGCTACGACCAGCACGCCGACGAGCTCAACGAACTTGGGGCGCTCCTCCAGCTGGTGCAGGGCACCGGGCGCCTGGTCGACGCGCAGCGCGTCGAGGTGACCACGGACGGCACCTCGAAGACCTTCCACGCAGACCAGGTCATCGTCGCGACCGGGGCCGACGTGCTCGTCCCGCCCATCCCCGGCGCCGAGCTGTGTGTGACCAGCAGAGACCTGTTCGCGCTGCACCCTACGGTTAGGAGCCTCCCCATGCGTCTCGCGGTGATCGGGGGTGGCTACATCGGCCTCGAGGTCGCCTGCATGCTCCACGCGCTCGGCAGCGAGGTCACGGTCATCGAGGCCCTCCCCGAGCTGCTCGCCGGCATGGACCCTGACTTCGTCTCCCTCGTCGCAGCCGGGATCGACCCTGGGATCACTGTCCGTCTCTCCTCGGCCGTCAGCGGCGTCACGAGACAGGCTGGCGGCGAGCTCACGGTGCGCTTCAAGCACGGGGCCACCGAGGACAGCGTCGACGCGGACCTGGTGCTCATGGCCGTCGGCCGCAGGCCGGTCATCCCCGACGGAGCGGCCGAGCTCGGGCTCCCCATGGCTGGCCACGGCTTGGCCGTCGAAGCTTCGATGCAGATCCCCGGCCACCCGCATCTCTACGCGCCAGGCGACGTGAACGGCCAGTCCATGCTGTTCCACTCGGCGGTGCGCCAGTCCTTGGTGGCCGCCCACAACATCCTGGCAGGCAATCGCGTCGTCGACCGGATGGACTTCGATACGGTGCCGGCAACCATCTTCACTGCGCCCGAAGGCTCCTACGTCGGCCTCACCCGGGCAACCGCCGCCGAGCGGCATGTGGAGATCGTCGAAGGCGCCTACGCCTTGGCGGACGACTCGCGGGCCCAGATCCTCGGCGAGACCTACGGCGAGATCCGCCTGTTCTTCGAGACCGGGAGCCTGCGCCTCGTCGGAGGCTGGGTCGTCGGGATCGACGCCGCCCAGCTCGTCGGGCAGATCGGTGAGGCGACGGCGGCAGGCCTCAGCGCCTACGACCTCGCCCGCTTCGCCGATCAGCACCCCACCGCTGCAGAAGGCATCGGAAAGGCAGCCCGAGCCCTCGTAGGTTGAGGAGCACATGCGATCCGACCAGCTCGCTGGCCGACGTGGTCTCCGAGCTCTTTCTTCAGCCCTCGATGCTGGAGTCGGGGATCGTGTGGCCGACCACGCTCATTGGACGCTACAGCTCGAACATACAGCAGCCTACCGGCGGGGCGGGGAGATGCCAACGGGAACAGAGCCTCGGTTGCTGGCCGCCCGGAGCGCCCGACGCGCTGCCGCGACAGCACTCCGAGGGACCACTTCGGGCGCTGTCGTGTCGAGATCTCGTTGATCAGGGCAGTGCGTATGCATGCCCTATGCGTGCACACGCAAGACGTAACCATTCACCCCTGGTAGCGGCCTGATGGACCGCGTGCACGGGCGCGTGTCGCCAGCGGTGGTGCGAGTCGGTGATGAGTGACCGTGGTCGCGAGTCCAGACCTCCTTGCATGGTGCCATCATCCCTGGGTAGCCACCGGGTCGTTCTTGACCGAGAAGACGAGGGTGAGGTCGGTCCCCGGGAAGACGGTCTTGGTGGCGGTGAGCTCGTCGCAGAGCCCGGCGATGGCACGGGTCCGCCTCGGTGCCGAGAGC
>Ga0080006_1135270_pt1 | contig 12399 bp, 6 predicted proteins | sample RS3BMetagenome_FD_69209 | JGI IMG/M metagenome (GOLD analysis project Ga0080006, IMG submission 69209) | Ferric oxide microbial mat and aquatic microbial communities from Rainbow Spring, Yellowstone National Park, USA - RS3B (SPADES... ...
AATGACCTTTACCCTGGAAATAATACAAAGCTCTGGAATAATGCACTAATAGCAAACAATACAAGGAATGAAACTCTATGGTCCACGCCCTTGATAAACCTCCCACCTGGAGAATATAATGTAACAATTCAGGTTCGTTCCAATTCATCACTGCCATCAAACTTAATAAAAATTCAGGTAAAGGCTTTTAATGTTCCATTAATATCATCAGTAACAATAAAGAACATTTCTAAAGATTGGGAGAACATAACTTTGAAATTCACGCTTTATAATTTTTATGCATTTGTTCAGTTCTCAGCGTATTCTGTAAAATGGTCAGGATCATTAAGCATTAAGAGCGTGATTATACATGAAAGCAAGCCATTTTCAGAGTTTGGCCAGTTTTATCCTGATAAAAATGCTTTGAGTTTATCAGAGAACATGGAGGTTGGTAAAGATGGAGTTTAATTTAAAGGATAAGGTTCCTTTGATAATATTATTATTGATATTTGCATCTTTTTCAATCATATGGTCTTACATATCAGTAATGAGGGTTTATTCATTAAATATCACTGTATCTGGCTTTGGAATGGTCTTACAGAATGGCTGGAGCTTTTTAAGCAACCCATTAAACCAGCAGAGCATACTACATTCAATAATATTCATCATATTCCCTCTATTTTTATTTAAAAGCTATTCCCTTGTTCTTGCCTTCCAGGCAATATTCATTACCCTTGGAATTTTTCCATTGTATGGAATTGCATTGCATATATTAAAGAAAAAGCATATTGCAATGATGATAGCAATAGCATACCTAATTTATCCATACATTGCAGGCATGTACTGGTTCTCATTCTTATACCAGGCACTATTTCCCACTCTGTTTCTCACTGCCTACTATTTCTACCTTAAGGAAAGATATAAAATTTCCCTAGTTTTATTTTTGTTATCAGGTTTAACATTATTTTCATTTATGGTATTCTCAATACTTTTTTCTTTAATAACAATTATTGAATGCCTTTATCATCGCAGGCATTCTGAATACGATAGGGTAAAAATGCACTTTTCCTTAATTTTACTAATATCATCATTATCCATATTTCTAATTATAAACTACAGCAATATTAATGCAGGTATTTTGGGAAACATGAGCATGTATATACCGAAGCATATTGACCCCTTTAAGAATATTGACTACAAGATGAACGTGCTTTTGATTGTTTTAGTCCCATTATTGGCACTTCCAGTTATTTCAAAGAGGTTCATAATATTCTTCATTCCATATTTTTACGCCCTTTTTTACATAACAACCTCGCCTGACATTATACCTTCATTTTTAAGCTATCAATTCGCTCCTCTTGTCCTACCATTTTTATTCCTTGGATTCATTGACACGCTTCAGAACCTTTTTGAAGAGGAAAATATTGAAGAGCCAAGGACGAAGGTTGAAAAATTAAAAAATGAACTTGCAAACCCAAGGTTCAAATTCACTGCATTGATGCTTGTCCTTGTTATATTATTTGCGACTGTTTACCAGCCCATTGGCCCATTTAATCAGTACTCTCAGGCAAACTTTGATCTTAAACAGAGCACATCTGCAAATTTTACTGTTTATAATAATTTGCAAAAAATAATTTCTTTAATACTATCAAACGATCCATATGTGCTTACACAAAACAATTTACCTGAGGTATATCCGAGGCCACTGGCATATGGTATGCCCCTCATAACAGGAATTACAAACTTTACATCAAACATAACAGCAACAAAGATATACATAAACAACAGCGGCAAGCTTATAATGCCGAGGATTGATTATATACTATCATATTTAAATTCCTCCTGGTATCTGTATGGAAAACCAAATATGCACAATTTTAATAACATACTATATTCATCTGGAGAATATGGTATTTTGGCAGAGGCATCCGGCATTGTACTTTTAAAGAAAAATTATACTGGACAGATAGAATATTATGCCCCCATGAAAGAAAATTTCAATGTCAATCAATTAAAAGCTGGACCAATTTCAACACTGAAAAATGGCATTATATATGCAAATAATATAAGTAGCTGGCAGATCATTTGGTATGGCCCTTATATTACACTTCCCCCAGGAGTATTCAATATTACATTCCAACTTGAAACCAGCAACAACAGCAAGAATAACGTATTAACGCTTGATGTAAGTAATAATACAGGCAAATCTGTCTTATTTTCAATATATGTAAAGGGCTCAGAATTTTCAAAAATAAACACTTGGCAAAACATAACAATAACATTCAACAATACTGATTTTCTTAATGGAGTAGAGTTCAGGGGAATCTCCTCAAACTGGAATGGAACCATTGCAATAAAGGGAATTTATTTAAAACAGGTAGCCCCTCCATATAGAAGTAAGGAATTCTTTGACCTTAAATACATGATGGGCCTCATACCCAAAAATTCCACTGTTATCGCAGATAAAAATCTGCCAGACCCAATTCCTGGTCTTTTGACCGACTATAATGTAATACAAGCAAATCAAATAACCTTTACAATGCCCGATTATGCAATTGCAGGTTATCCATCAAGCTGGTTCACAAAACTTTATAATTCCGGTGAATATGGTATCCTTGCTGAGGTTTCTGGAATCATTTTGCTAAAGAAAAATTATACAGGGCCAATAGAATATTATGTTCCATTGAGCAAATATTTCAGTGCCAATCAATTGAATTTCGAACCTTATTCAACACTGGAAAATGGTACAATATATGCAAATAATATAAGCAAATGGCAGCCCATTTGGTATGGCCCTTATATTACACTTCCCCCAGGATTATTCAATATTACATTCCAGCTTGAAACTAGCAACAACAGCCAGAGCAATGTTCTAACGCTGGACATAAGTAATAACAGTGGCAAATCCGTTTTATTTTCAATATATGTAAAAGGATCAGAATTTTCAAGCATAAACACTTGGCAAAATATAACAATAACATTCAACAACACTAATTTTCTCAGCGGAGTGGAATTCAGGGGAATATCTTCCAACTGGAATGGAACCATTGCAATAAAGGGAATTTATTTGATACAGGTTGCTCCACCTTGAATTGAAAAATTCAATTATATTATAAATCATAATTACATCAAGCTTAAAATCCAGAGGATTTGCTGATAAAAATTTGCATAACTTAGCTCTATATCCTTTAAAAATAATATAAAGTGAACTGAGCAATGAATTTTTTATATAAACAAAAAAATTATTAAAAATGAAAATAATTAGTCTTAATGATAAAAAAGCAGATTTAAACAGACTGATACTCTTGGGTATAGTTTATATGCATTAGATTACTTTGAAGAAGAGTTTTTAATAAGAATCAAGGTTAAATTAATATATAATGTTTATATTAATCTATTTGTGCCATACCGTCTTGGTTACTTCATAGAAAGTTTCTATCCTAACAAAGGAGGAGCTGAAACTAGGGCATTTAAGATACTTTCTAAATTAAAAAATTTCGATGTGAATGTTTACACAATAAACTTTGGGTATGAAAATGAGGAGAAAATAAAAAATATAAACATCCAAAGGATATTAAATGCTGAAAAGGAAAAGTATTTTAAAAATGGAGGAAGGAATCTATTGATTTCATTCAGTTTTGCATCCAAAGTGAGGGAAATAATAAAGAATGAGGATTTTGATATATACATATTTGACCAGTTCCCATACTTTCATTTCACCTTCTCTGAAAAATTTTTAAAAGATAAGGTAAAAATTGTGCAAGTTCATGAAATACTAAAAGGATACTATAAGAACTTCTTAAAAAATATGGCACTGGAACACTATGAGAGAAGGATGTTCTCAGGCTCAGATATAAACATTGTAACAAACAATATCAATAAGGAGCTTTTAATAAATGGCTACAATATTCCAGAGGATAAGATAAAAGTTATACCCAATGGCATAGATATTGTTGAGGGTAAAAAAAATGGAGATGGCATTCTATTTGTTGGAAGGAACACAAGGGATAAGAACATAAAAGCAATCCTTGATGTAGCAAGGAAATTGAAGGATTTCCAGTTCACGCTTGTCACAGAGATGGATGGGATAGATATACCAAATGTAAGAATAAAATGTGGCCTAGATGAAAATGAGCTTTACAATGAATACAGAAAATCAAGGATATTTATAACTGCTAGCATAAGGGAGGGCTTTTCAATCGCCTCTCTTGAGGCGATGGGCTTCGGAAATCCTGTAGTTTACCTTAAAAGTAAATTTAACATTCCAATGCAGGATATTGTAAAGGATGGCGTGACAGGCTATGGATGCAGTTCAATTGAAGAGATGGCAGAAAAAATTAGGTACATTTATGAGAACCAGGATGAATGGGAAAAAATGAGCAGGAACGCAATTGATATTGCCAAAAACTACACCTGGGAAAAGATAGCAGGCGATTATGAAAAATTTTTGCTTTCGCTCATAGGTGGTAAAAATTGAAAAAGATTATTTTTTTGTTAATTATATTATCAATCATAATTCCGGGGATATTTGAGCTCTATAAGGGATATTTCTTTGGTGATGATCCATACGAGTATGTGTTGAGTGCAAAGGTGATGTTCCAGGGTTTACATTCAATATATTCATACCCCTATCCAGTAATGGGAATAATTTATTTCCCAACAATCTTTATGAGCAATATTGATATAATATACTTTTCAACAATCCTAAGCATGGTATTCTTCCTCATTATGTTCTTTTCCTTCTATTTAATGCTTGAATCCTTTGATCTAGACCATATTTCAAAAATTTTAGGATCACTGACATTCTCATTCTCAATACCATTCTTCAATGAAATAGGGTGGGGAGGGCAGGCACAGTTCCTGAGCCTTTCTTTTTCATTCATTGCTGTATATTTTTTCATGAAGAATAAAAATTATTCGTACATTTTTATTTTCCTTTCCTTGCTCACTGAACCCTATTCTGCAGTCTTTTCTATAATAGTAATTTTTTCTTTTATAATCTACAAGAAATTTTTCATCAGGCTTATACCATTTATAATTTCCATAATCATGGCAGGGCTGATAATTATTTCATTAAAAAATCCTTCTTCTATTGTCCTGCAGCCATTCATAACACACCTATCCCTTGGTATATTTGACATATTTAATATTTATTATTCCTTGGTATTATTGACACTTATAGTTTTAATTGTTATTCTAATTAACATTAGAACATTATTTTATAAAACTGAGGAGGGAAAAAAGTATTTGCCAGTGATAACATTTTTCATAATACCTCTTGTAGCATATCTATTAATTACTCCATACAACGTCCCAGGAAGGATTTCATATTTTATTATGATCCCAATAGGCTTGATCACTGGTGTTTTCATTCTTTATAACAGAAAAAATTTCAAAAAATTTGTAGTAATAATTTTAGCCCTAGCGTTAATTTTACTTTCATATTACTCATACCCTGGGGACCTTGACTTCTACAAAAATCCAATTTACCTTGAGCAGGTGGGTTCATATATAAACTCGAATTCTTTAAAGGATGAGAGTTTCCTTAACGTGAACATAAACTCAGGCTGGGCACTTGAATCCTTTTCAGGAAGGGAGATGTTCTATGCAGCCTCAGACACATTTTACATGATTTATAAGGAGCAGATAAATAATGTACTCTTAGGTAAAATAATGAGCAATTCCCAGTATTTCATAAATTCATCAAGCACCTATTTATTCTTGCAAAACTCCTCAGAGCCTATAATGGTTTACACATACAATGATTATAATTTTCAAAAGTTGTTTGACCTTGATTTAAATAATAGTTTCATGGGCAACATTTCTATGAGAGTTTTACCATTAGAATTAAAAAATACCTCTATAAAAATAAACAATCTTACAATGGAATTTTTAAATGGATCAAACATAATGATTAATTTAAATTCATCATCCCTTGCTGAATTATCATTCAATATATACAATTGTAATGTCATAAGATTAAATTCATCTGCATTCGAATTAATATCAAATAATATAAAATTAAAAATAAACCTTGAGAATATTGATAACCTTAGTTTAAGTTCTTCAAACATAATATTAAAATTTAAAAATAATGCGATCATAAAAATATCGGATGGTAAAGATTTCTTTTACCATTCAACAGATAAGCTCTTTGAACAATTCAATGTAAAATTTGCTGTAATGTATGATGGCTATTATGCAGAGAGGTTCTACAATGATAAAAATTTTGCTCTTGCTACAAAAATAAAAAATGTTCTCATCTTTGAATTCATTGGATAAAAAACATATTATATTTTATTATCATTAACCTAGATAAATGGACCAGACATTTGAAAGAGACAGCGTAAGCAGGGGTATCGTTTACCAGTACGCAAATACAATCACCGTGGTTCTAGCTGGCTTTTTCTTTTATATTTACATAATACATTTTTTTCCTCCTGAGATAGTGGGCGTTGTTGCTCTCCTTTTAGCAATTGCATCACTCTTCAATATTGTTTTTACTCTTGGCTTAGGATATGGTGTTCAACACTTCATTTCATACCATCTTGGAAGGAACGAGCCTGAGGATATTCACAAGATAATAAGGAAATTCTCCATGATTGCTCTAATGATTTCATTTATTTCATTAATTTTCATATGGTTTTCAGCTCCATTCTTTGAGGATCTCTTTTTTCATACAAACAAATATACCATGCTCATCAGATTCCTTGGATTTGACCTTTTTGCAATGGTACTTTATACAATCCTTGGTGGCATGCTCATAGGCTTGCAAAACTTCAAATCACAGGCAATAAGGAGTATCATTGGTATAATAATATCTTATTCATCGCCAATAATATTTTTTATATTTACAAAAGATCCCCTCGTAATCGTAATAGGCTGGACCCTAGGTAATGCAACATCTGCAATTCTATTGGCCTCAATGCTATATAAAAGGATTAAAAAGTTAGGAAAGGTATCATATGGGAAATACAATGTCAGGGCAGTCTTCTACTATTCAATGCCAATATTCATTTCTTCACTGATTGGCTACGGGGCAACATACGTGGATAGGTTCACTGTCTCATATTTTTTAAATTTGACAGAGCTAGGGATATACAATTTTGGCCTTCTTATAGTTTCAGCAATTGGCTTCATTGTTGGACCATTTGGCTCAATTCTCCTGCCTAAGTTTTCCGAGTTCTTTGGAAGGAATGATATTAATAGCATAAGGATCTTCAGCTCAAAGGCAGTTGAGCTCTTGCTAACAATTTACCTTCCAGTGGCATTGCTGATTGCTGCAATTTCCTCACCAATACTCCTTTTCCTTTCAAGCAGCCAGTACCTTCCCGCTACAATTCCAATAATAATAATTCTCTTAATAAATTCAATTTTCATAATAGCAAACGTTTTCGGGCCTGCATTACAAGCGATAAGAAAAACAAGGATATTCATAATAAGCTCAGGTCTCGCTCTGGCATCAAATTTTATTCTATCAGTGATGCTCATTCCACCCTTTAAGATGGTAGGTGCAGCAATAGGCTTCTCATCAATATATGTTGTTAGCTTTTTCATTTTATACTATTTTATGAAGAAGTATGATCTAATCAGCTTTGAAAGAATAAAGATATTGAAAATCTATATTTCAGGGTTTTTAATGTTCATAATAATGTTCCTTATACAGCATCTCCTAGGATATTCTATCCTTAGGCTAATACTTTACATTGTCCTTGGCTTTGCTATTTACATTATTTTCCTAAAGGCATTCAGGATATTCAACAATGATGACCTTGAATTTTTCATGTTTCTATTGCCAAAGAGATTGCAAAAATTAAGGAAAATTATTCGTATCTTAATTTTACCTTGATAGCCCAAACTTTTCAAGCATTATCTTTGCAAGGTCGTTGATGATGAATGTTGAGAATATTGTATAAATGAGAATAAAAATATACTCATCCATGGTAATGGGCTTCAAAAGCCCCAGGCCAAGGGTTGAAAGTATTGAAACTGCAACAACATCAATTATTATTGAAATCATGAGAGTTCTCCCTGGCCTTGAGGACCAGAAGTGATCCCTCTCCCTTATTATCAATGGCATGAAGAGGCCGAAGAACATTATTGCAGTGAAGAAGAACGTGTTCATCCTTGCGGTATCTGAAAATATTTTGAAATAGTCCTCACCAATGAAAAGGAGAATGAAAATCTCAATCGTTGTGAATATCCCAAGGAACATACTGAATTTGAAAAGCCTGGATATATCCCATTTCTCAGGATTCCTTGAGCCCCTCTCACTGTCCGTGGATATTGATATTGTTACAAAATCAATAAGGAACAGGAAGAGAACAATGTCCATTGCAGAAAGAACATAGTAACCAGTTATTAAAAATGCGAGTGATACAAAAACTGCCATCTCGAACGTCTTTACTATTTTATTCAACACCCAAGTTACCATCCTTTGGTAAATTATCCTCCCCTCCTTAACAAGGTCAACAATGTTTGATAGGCCCTCAGATGTCAACACTGCACTTGCAGCACCCTTTGCCACATCCGTGGCATTGCTCACAGCAATGCCCACCTCAGCCTGCTTGAGTGCTGGTGCATCGTTTATTCCATCGCCTGTCATTCCAACTATGTGACCCTTTGCCTGTAGGCTCTTAACAATCACATACTTATCCTCAGGGTATATCTCAGCAAAGCCATTGCTCTCCTCTGCAAGGTTTGCAGCCCTCACAGGATCCTTTTTCTTCATCTCCTTAAGCTCAGAGCTCCTTAATATTTTATCACCTATCCCTATCTCATATGCGATCTGTTTTGCAATTGGCTCAGCATCTCCAGTGAGCATCTTAACGGATATCCCAAGGTCGTTGAGTTTCTTAATAAGGTCCCTTGTATCCTCCCTGGGCGGATCATATAGGGCAACAAGGCCACATATCTTACATTCATTGTTGCTTGAAAATGAGACTGCAAGGGTCCTGTACCCTGATCTAGCAAACTCCTCCATCTTTTTCCTTACAACATCGTCCATCTCCCTTCCGCAGATATTGTATATAACATCAACAGCACCCTTTGCTATCCTCATCTCACTTCCATTTTTTTCAACAACCACCTCCGTCCTCCTTGTTGATGGACTGAAGGGTATGAATTTTTTAACAACAAACTCACTTTTAATTTTCCTTGACCTTGCCTCGTTTATGAATGCAAGGTCTATTGGATCCTGATTTGCCTCTTCAGATGCGAGAGCACCATAAAGAATAACATCGTTCTCATCACAATCAATTGCCAAAACACTCTTTAGTGCCAATTTATTCATCGTCAATGTTCCTGTCTTATCTGCGCACAATGTGTCCATGGATGCTGCATCCTCTATTGCACTTAGCCTTGTCAAGAGAACACCCTTTTTTGCAATGTCAAGTGAACCAACGGCCATACTAACTGTGAACATTGCAGGGAGTGCAACAGGAACAGCAAACACAACAAGCATAAGTGATAAAGGTATTAATCTAATCATGTCCATGTGCCTGATATAGCTGAAGATGAACATTGCTGAAATAAGAACAAGAACTATAACAAGGAGGTAATTAACAATTTTTCCTGCTATCTTCTCCATATGTAGCTTTGGCCTGGCAAGCTGTACTAGCTCTGTTGTCCTGCCAAAGTATGTTTTGTTGCCTGTTTTTGTTACCAATGCTGTTGCCTCTCCTCTTCTTATTATTGAACCTGAATATAGAATATCACCAATCTTTTTCAAGACTGGCATAGATTCACCTGTCAGTGCTGACTGATCCACCTCTATCTCCCCCTCTGATAATATCTTAAGATCAGCAGGAACGAAATCACCAGCCCTCACCCTAACTATGTCCCCAGGTACCAGCTCCCTTGCTGCAATCTTTATCCATTTACCATCCCTGAGCACCCTTGCATTAACCTGCAATTTTTTCTTTAAAAGTTCAACAGCCCTTGATGCCTTTTCTTCCTGTGTGAAGCCTATTATTGCATTCACTACTAAAAGTGCTGCAATTATGTATGCATCAAGGTAGCTTTTTATTATTATTGAGAAGACCATGGTGAATTCCAGCATGAATGGAGTGACTCCCCAGAACTTCTTTGCAAGTCTCCTCCAAGCCTTTTCCTTCTTCTCCTGTACCTCATTATAGCCGAATTCCTTAAGCCTCTTTTGTACCTCAGAACTTTCCAGACCTTTTTCAATGCTGGTGCCAAAATATTTTATTGCATCATCCACTGACATTTTTTCTGTGTCAACATCTGCCATTGATTTATATCATGGGAATGACTATTTATTTTTTATGAGAATTTTGGAAAGAAATATTTTTAAGCATATTGTGTATTCAAGATTAAAGGGCTCGTAGCTTAGCTCGGTAGAGCGTTCGGCTCTTAACCGAATGGTCGGGGGTTCAAATCCCCTCGAGCCCGCTAATATTCATAAACAATTCATCCAAGCTTGGAATTATAATTCAAAGCCATCCTATTTTTTTATAAAAATTTTCGTAATCTTTTTTAGCTCTCTCTGGTTTATAATAATCAATTAGATCTCCATATTCAGGTTTTTTATCATAATTTTTCAATATTGCATCAATCCAATCCTCTGGATCATTCTTATCCCTGAAAGGAATAAAAATTGCCTTATCCCTAAGAATTTCCCTTGAAATGGGAAGATCAAATGTAACTATTTTCAAATTGGAAAACATTGCCTCTAGGTATGGATATTCAAAACCACCATCTATTGATGTATGTATCAACAGATCCGCTGCATTATAATATAATGGAAAAATTTCCTCAGTAACCATTTTTAAAATAATAACATTTTCTTTTCTATTAAAATAAGGTAATAGTCTTTCTGAATTTGTGATTAATATTAAAATAAAACGATCATCAAGTTTATTCATTATTTTTGGCAATAGATCTAAGTTTTTTCTTGGAACATCCCTTCCTACATTTAATAAATAAATCTTATCCTGTTTTAAATTCAATTTACCCCTTACCTCAAATTTATCCCTAGTTTTATAATGTTTATCATCAAGCCAGTGATGTATTGTTGTAAATTCAACATCTTTAAATCTTTCCTCAGCCTCCTTTTTAATATGGTTGGATATTGTAATTACCCCTTGAAGATACGGAATATATTTGATATTTTTCATAAACCAATATTTTATTGCTCTTGTTTGAGGATATTTTAACGCAAAAAAATCATGTACAGTCCCTACAAGATTTTTATTATATTTTATCAAATGAAAATGCGCTGGAGATGAGGCATGAACATATTTATAGGATTTGACATATTTTTTATATGGCCCTCCAAAATAATAACTGTATAAAGTATTAATAACCCACCTTTTTGTGAAATATATATGATTTTGAAAATCACTATATCCATTATATGATAAGTGGCAAAAATCTTCAAATATTCCAAGATTATATAAAGACCAAGCGTATTTTCCTATTCCGCTTTTTGCATCACTTTCAGTGATCACAGTGCTTTTTTCAATCATTTTTATCACATTTAAATGAATTATTTTATTCACCTCAAATCAAATAATGAATAAATAATTTTGTATAGTTTTTATATGATAGTTTGAAATGCTTTTTCTTTAAATAGAAGAAAGGCCATTTCAATATGTGCCTTTCTCAGGAGGTGAAAATATTAGTCTGATTGGTGTAGATATACACAAAAAATATTGTCTAGGAATTATAGAAGGAAATAATACTGAGACAAAGCTAAGATTTCCTAATACCAGAAATGGATGGAAGGCATTCTTGAAAAATGAAGAGAATATCGATAAAATAATAATAGAGGCAGGATCTGTATCTGAAAAAACATTAAGATTTCTTGAAGATTTGAACGTACCAGTAAAAATGGCAAATCCCAAAAAAGCAAGGTTAATTGCAGAAGCAACAATAAAAACAGACGAGCTTGATGCAAAGAGATTAATTGATTTAGAAAAAGTAGGACTTCTCCCGGAATCATGGATTCCCTCAAGGGAAATAAGGGATATAAGGCATTTATGCAGGTACAGATATTTCCTTGTGCAAATAAGAACAAAAATTAAGAACAGAATTCATTATGAACTTGATAGAGAGGATATTAATGTCAAAACATTGACATATAAATACCTTGAAACAGTAAAAGAAAAGACAATAATGATAGATCAGCTTTATAGACTTTTAAAAGAAATAAATGAAAAGATAAGAGAAGTTGAGAAGGAAATAGAAAGGGAATATTCTAATAACGAATATTCGAAGATTATAGATACTATTCCAGGAATAAGCAAGTATGGCTCTCTTTTACTTTCGATGGAGATAGGAGATATTAATAGATTTAGCAATTCAAAAAAGCTAGCATCCTATGCTGGACTAGTACCAAGAGAATATCAGTCTGGCACAAGAGAATGGAAAGGAAACATTACAAAGGAAGGAAATAAG
>Ga0080006_1141453_pt1 | contig 12396 bp, 11 predicted proteins | sample RS3BMetagenome_FD_69209 | JGI IMG/M metagenome (GOLD analysis project Ga0080006, IMG submission 69209) | Ferric oxide microbial mat and aquatic microbial communities from Rainbow Spring, Yellowstone National Park, USA - RS3B (SPADES... ...
AAAAGCAACAGCGACACCCCGCGTTCCAGTCGCGAAACCATTTCTCGAAAGACCCGCAGTTGATCCCGTCGACTATCCCGCTCAATCCCGATTTGACGAGCCATGCCCACCGCCCAGCCGATACTAGGGATCGCAAAAATGCTTCTTTTGGAGACAAACTTGAAAAACCGGCCTAGAAACGACACCGTGTAGATGTCCAGGTACGAATTGTGATTGCACACATAAAGCACAGTGGCATCAGGCGGAAGCAGATTCTCCGTACCAACGGCACGCTGATGAATACCAGTGCTCAGCATGGACAGTCGCATGCAGAGCATCGCGATCCAGTCGTAAGCGCGAGCTCGGTATGGATCACGGATCATTCCATACGTTTCTTGCCGTTGGGAGTTGTACTCACTAATGCAAGGAGTCCATGAACTTTCGCCCTCCTTTCCATTTGCTCCTCCGTCAGCGGTCCGTACTGTGCTATATCCTCAGGACTCCGTTGGCATTTTTCCATCTCCACTCTCTGAAGTGTGCAACCAAGTTCATGGTGTGTATACGACGCTCGGAACTCATCTACAGGTATTGTAACGAAACGCCGTGCGCACTCCCTGCATGTTCTTGTCGTTGGAGCTGGCGTAGTTCCTTTTTGGGTCTTCCAGCGCCCTGCCCCAAAAGCTACTACGAGCCTTAGACTCTCGTCCTCCTCCAAGGCGCTCAAGTGATTGGAAAAGATCGCGAATGCACGCTGCTTCCCACAGTACAAATTCATTCGCAAACGAGCTCACCGAGGCTCGGTATACTCCTCCCCCAGCGCATCCCAATGAGCAACGCGAACTTCCATGAATTCCCGAAAAGCTTCAAAGTCCGCGCCCTGGCTCGTCACCTCGCTCATAGCTTCCAGGTGATCCCTCATTCCTGCATTCCACGTCTCGATATTTTTCCTCGCATTCGTTATACGGGATTCTCGATAGTATCTCGCTCTCGAGGACCTCAAAAGAAGCATATATTTCTGACGTATGTTGCCGTCGGTGCAATCTTCCGCACGCTTGGGTACAGCGATGGATATGATATTCTTGTTCCAGGGGTTAAGGCCGACGACAAAGTCGTTCTCGTGGGGATTATACATCCAGTGGCCCGCCTTCTTGTTTCCGTGCTTCGGCAAGTGCGATAACGTACACGGGATAGGACGAACTGCCTGCAACCGCTGATAGTCTATACATCTGGATACCCCATCGTTGTCGATTGTCCCCGTGAATACCTTTTTTTCGCCGGTCTGGGACGCTTGAAATCGAAGATATTCTGCCAGTAGGAGTCCCGGTCTTCGCCGATGATTTCTTTGTTGCTCACACCGAGCGCTGGACTGATCTCCTTCATGAAGACGGAGAGGACTCTAGAGTCAATAGTAACAAAATGTGACTTGGACTCGCGTAAGCAAACGACAATGAAGCGCATCTGGAGAAGCGATTGAATTTCATCTCTCCAACGCTTCATTTTTCCGTACTCAGCTCCATTTCGGCCTTGCGTTCGAGTTCTCGGTCCAAAAACATGAGGTAGGAGAGAATAAGGGGATAACATCTCTCTTCGTTTTTTCTCATATCTTACGATTTTTCTCTTGGGTTGACAAGCCCCAAGACCGAACGATGCTTTTGATGAGTCGCGCGAATTACAGAAGCCCTATTTTTTCTAGAGCGTGATTTCCCCTTGTCGATGAATTCGATCTGCTGTTCATGCTGGCGATCGTCCTTCACACCGTCGATGACTGCCCACATCCCTTCACGAAACAGGCCCGGGTACAGCGCAAAGACGGCGCGTGTCATGAAAAATTTGGGTATACGATCTTATTGTTCCTCACATTCGTGAGGAACCTCATTGCCCTGTATTCGTAGGTATCTGCGTCACCCCTGTATCGCGCACCGTAGAAGCGGGAGCTTGCGTAATTTTTCGGAGAGCATGGACTGTCTCATTTCTCCTCGATGTTTCGTAGGTGCCAAACATCAACTGGCTGACAAAGGTCATGTTGAAAACTTCTCCCGGAAACATCACTGTTTCGATGTGCATTGCGTTGCGGTATATCTCCCTCCGCAAATGCATCAGTCCCAAAAAAGCGTTACAAACATAGCTTTAGCACGAATCGCCATCGTTTCTGAAGGCCTGTCGCAACGTTTCCTTGTATGGATTCTAAATATGCCCAAGAAGACAGAATTTCATCACCATTTCATCGCTCTGTCGTCGTTCTTGCAACCTTTGACGAAGGGCCTCCCTTTTTTGCTTCTTTACGTTAGCCTGTTCCTCTGCACTCGGCACAGTCCTTTGTTCTCTTCCGGCGGCCGGCAATACCGGTCATCCAAAACCCCCTACCTCCAGTTGCATAAGTTTCGGTTTTTATATAAAACACTAGGGACGCTTCTGCTTTAAACGACGACAAATCAGTTAAATACTTTACCTTGAAGGTTGAAACACGATTGAAGTAAAACCTACACTTTGCTACCATTTGATCGCAAATACAACTGGCCCCGACACAGCTGTAGGCCAAAAAGTGGCCATTATCGCGTTTCTCTTCGCCGGCGAGACAGGTTGCGTGTCGTGACGGCCAGATATCGTGGTGCGCGTACGGGCCATATAATACAAAAAAAGAACGGAGTGTGGCCAATTACTTGCAACGAGGTAACGGTTCCTTTTCACATCTATTGCAGACCTTGAAAAGAGGAACCTTTTGCTCATGGTCTAACGATTACCTTCGAGGTGGAAGGTCCCACACACCGGAAGACGCTACCTGCTTTTGCTCCGCGTGACTCTGAGTGGTGGAGAATGTGACGCACCTGAGCGTCTCGTCCGAATCGCGTTTGGTTCTGGGACTAGGAGCGGATGTGCTGCCTATGGGCGTCACCTTGGTCGCGGTGGACTCCTAGGATACCGCTTCGCGGTACCGCAGGCTGAAGGTCTGCATGTACAGCTTGGAGGCTCCCAGAAATGTAAATAGCCCTGATTCCGTTTCGCGTGAACCAAGCCTCTTCCGACGCCCTCAGTGGTATAGCGAAGCCGTTCTGTCGCCGTGGTGCATTAGCACCAGCGGTGTAGGTGCTATTCCGCGTGCTCAAGGAAGGTTAGGTGCACCGTTGAACGTGCGAAACAAGCAGTTCATTCGAGAGAAAGTAGGGGTGATGGAGCGTGGAGAAAGAGTGCAGCATGAGGACGCATTCCCGAAAGCCAATATCGATCAGGCAATCTGGGATATACGGTCAGTGGAGACGTTCTGTCGAACCAAAGAAAGCATAGCGCCGGAGGGAATTCCCTAATGGCTCTGGTGTTCGACGCATCGCCTTGGCAGATGCATATGCGCTGAAATCATCCCGCAGGAGGAAATTCCCTTATACTTCCGCTGGGCCGGTGCCCGCGGGCGGCAAACGTAGCACTTGCGCGTTTCCACTGCATGATTGACACGCAGTTACCGCCGTGGAGAGGCACACGTTAAGCTCGTTTGGAGCAACTGACCAGCTGCAGTCATATATACGTATCTCATCAACGGAGCGTCTTCAGAGACGTGAGCAAAGACGCGCAGGTCGTTTTGCGCTAAGCTTTAGAGGCTCGTGCGCGGTCTAAGATAGACGTCGACGCGCCGGTGTTGAGGAGAACAAAAACAGCGCCCTTGTGTGTGTAGTTGTCTGTCGAAAGACGAACAACTTCACTCCAGTCGAGCGTAAACGGGCGCCCCGGAGTCACGGATTTTGAAACTTGAGAAAACACTGGTGCGAAAGCACTCGTCTTTTCCACGGACTACACGCGTCACGGCGAGAGCGGGGCTCGCTGCTCATCAGTCGCGGCCGGGACGATTCTGAACCACGGAGACGTGAGTGCTACAGCCCAGTACACTGGATCAAGCGTTGAATGCACGTGCTCCTGGGGATATTGATAACGGCGCTTCTGATCGCCGCTGCGTTCTGGGTCGCTTTGTCGATGGTGCGTCTGGAACGGCGCCTTGCGGAGCACGAGCAGCAGGCAACACAACGTTTATTGGAACCGCGTAAACCTGGTGAGCGCAGCGTGCGCGCGGAAACGAGCACTGCGCTCTCGTAGCAATACATATGGAGCGCTTGGGTGACGCCTGGGCGGGTTTCGGGAACGGCAACTGCAACTGCGGTTACAGTGACTGTTGCGGCACTGGTGAAATCTGCAAGCATGGTACGGAGGTACCGATGCAGGTATGCGGCGACGTTGCGGAAATAGACCGTACGACACCGCAAGCAGGTTGCACGGCATCACCGGGCTCGGCATCGGCACCGACTCGCCAGACGAGGCGACTCACGAATCGATTTGGTGCAGCTGTTCTCGCAGCTGCTCGCGGGTGGACAGAGCGGCCACTCTCGACAACAGCCGCTGATAATGAAGCGGAGCCGGAACTCGCCGAGAACCTTCCATCGCACTTACCGTTGCGGAGGCGGCTGATCAGCCGTACCGGCGTGAGCGACTTGCCAGTGTCCACCTCAGAGCACGAGTTTTGGGACCTCTTCTACCGACAAAAGCGTGACCGATTTTTCAAACATCGTTACAATCTGCGAGCAGCGTTCCCAGAACTTGTACCGCCAAGCGTTCGGGCGGCACCGCATCGACACGTGCCCGTGCATGAGCCACTACGCCCCCTGGTACCCGATGCGCGACACGTGCTGGAGTCGTCACCAGACGAGCCGTCTCACTGGATGCTTGATGATTTCGAGCCTGCGCTAACGCACGGTAAAGTTGTTGTCGCCGAGTGCGGGTGTGGGGTCGGGAACGCGTTGATCCCGCTGTTGCGTGCGAATCCGGATCTCTTCTTCTTCGCCTTTGACTACTCTTTGGTGGCGCTACGCCTGCTGCTGTTGCAGCCTGAGTTCGACCAGGCGCGCATCTACGCGTACTGCGCTGATCTAGGCGCGCCCGCTGCTCATACAACCGCCTTCGAAGCACCGCATGCGGCTGCTGAGACGCGCTCCGCAGCAGAAGCACCAGTCCGGAGTGCGCCTGCTGCCCAGCGCTGGACGACGGGCGTCTATCGTGCCCCGCCGCTGACTTGTGATTTCGTGACCTGCGTCTGGACGCTGAGCGCGCTACCCGTTGCATCGTTACCGCTGGCGGCATCGCGACTAGCTGCCATGCTGAGGCCGGGCGGAGCGCTGCTGCTGCGCGACTACGCGGTTGGCGACCTCGCAGAGCTACGGCACCCGGCATGTGCGCGCGTTGGTACCGATCCGCAGCGTCACGAGTACCTCCGTGGCGACGGCACTCGCGTCCACTACTTCCAAGTGGCAGAGCTAGAGAATTTATTCCAGCAAGCAGGTTTACAAACTGAATATGCACATATCGTCGAGCGTGAAATCGTGAACCGCCAGAAACGACTCGTGATGCATCGCAGATGGATTGCGGGCAAATGGCGGAAACCGGATCTCGCACCAGCGCCAGCACGCATCCGGTGACGTGTCCGCGCGCATGCGTGCGATCGAAGGTGCGGCCTCCAGCTACCATTCGCTGCCAATAAATATCTATAAATGTATATACTGGTATATACATGTATATAAATATACGTCCTTGTACGAATGGAATCCTCTACGCACGAGACAGGGTCCGTGTCCGCGATGCACGCTTCCGGGCTTGGACGGTGTATCGAGTGCAAGGCGAACACAGTGGGCACTTGCTGTGCACATACACATGCGTCGCCGTTCTTGCGCTTTCAGAAACATAAGCCAAGGATAGATACAGTTGTGCAGATGCTGGGTGCAAGAGGCGCCGCAGCAGGTCACGCTCTGATACCACGCTTGAGCTGTGCATAGCAACCCATCTTTACAGCGCAATGACGGTGGACACGTCTCGGTATCGCGTGCGCTTCGCGCTCGCTACCGCGCTAGGTCCAAGCATCCTAGCCATCCCCGGGAAACACGCATGGAAGCATCCGGTGCCCCAGGGTGAAGAGCATGCCCCTGCGACGATACCGCTCGGTGCACACTGGCGGCGGATCACGCTTCCAGCCGCCTTTTTCAGTATAAAACGAGTCGAGTGACGTAATGGCCGAGTCCGTACGGTGCAGTGACGCAATCTGTTCGGCTGCAACTGATTCGGCGAGCACTTGCCGCAGCGAGCCTTCCTCTTCAGTGCGAGCCTGCGTTTTGCGCGGCATGGCGGCCTCTCGATGCGCCTGCTGCTTCCGTTTTTGCGCGTTTCGGAATGCTTCCATGCGTTGTCGAAAGCGTGCAAACAAAAGCATCCGCCGGCCGGTTGGCGCGCAATGCTGCATCCTTGTGCCTGTCGCCGTTTCAGGTGCCTGCTCCAGTGGATGGAGCTGGCGGCGTGAGAATGACACGCTGTGCCATACATCGTTCATGAAGACACCGATCGATGGGATCACGGCCTTGTCGGTGGCGAAGCCACGTTGCAAATACATCAACAAATCCTCAAAGGGAATCTCCGGGGAAAGCCTGCCCGCGTGTTCTGCTCGCTTCAACAACGTCAGCGTCGCGCGATGGAGAACCTTGACGTGGCCGTCGAGGAGCAGCGCGTCCCAGACGCGGCTCACAAGCGGAAACGGGAAATTGTACAGGAGAGCGGTAAGGTACCATTTGTCCGCGAACATCATGGGCGTAATGCCTTTCGCCTCAAGCAGGCGTGCAGTCCGGGGCAGTTTCCGATGCAGAAGCCAAGCGAACGCCTCTACGCTCTGACATAGACGAGTAAACCCCGGAAGAAAAAACTCCCGAAACTGCAACGCTCCCTGCATAAACTGCACAAGCATGAAAAAGCAGCGCTCCTCGCTGCCGCCCGCGTATATGTACAGCGCTCCGGTGATGCTCGACATGCCCTGGCAGTAGCCCACGGCCGGATCCAGACAGGCATAAGCTCGCAGAATGTTGCGCAAGGCGCCAAGTCCCAGGGCTGCCCCACCGCGCCAGAACAATCGATGGTTGCAGAACGTCCTCGTGACGTCTCGGTCGATGATATCGAGCACTTCACGCGGCACTGGACCGCTTCCCGGGGCCGGCATGGTACTCGCTGCTGCACCACCACGGCTTCCAGTGGTGTCAGCGCGGGACGAGTCCGGTGCCGCAGTAGCCTTGCGCAAAAGCGTGCGGTACCAGTTGGGCGGCGACCGACCCCGTCGGCGCTCTACCTCCAAGAACAGAGGCCAAAAATACTTTCTCAGGCGATCGGGGATGCCACAACGACGCACCAGTCTCTGCGTTCGTCGAAAGAGCTCCGGGGGGCAGCGTGGCTCGTCGCTTTCATTGAATCGCCGCCACGCTCGCAGCAGTTCTAGCCAGGTCGAGGGCGGCTCGCTCGGTATCCGCTGCGTGTGTGCAAACATGGATGCACAGCAAAGACGCCGCCCGGGGCCCACGCTTTCGGTGTCAAGAGTCTCTGGTGCGGCTGGTACCACGGACGCCTTCTCGTCTATGGGCGTCGCTCCTGGTCGTGGTGCACGCGCGGCTTCACCAGCTGGCTCTGCGCCCGAAAGCGAATGACTGTGTCGGCTGCTAGTTCTTCGAAGCAGTCGTGCCGGGGCCGCCTCGATCGACGCAGAATCCAGGGTAGCGGTTAACTGATCTTTTGTGTTGCGCGGCGCACTTGTTGTAGCAGCGGTGGGCGTATCCGGCCCGGCAGCATCGGATGCAGCAGCCCCCGTGCGGGCCGAGGCCTCCGTTTGCTGCCGAGCGGACTCGCTGCTTTCGAGACGCTCCGCAAGCTGCAAAGCGTCCTCGATAGCTGTCGAGGCCTCGGGAGCAGCCGCGGTCGCATCCCTACCTTCCAGTCCAGCTGCGAATGGCCGCCAAGGGCGACGACTCCGCCAGTCAAGCCGGCGGGCCCGCATCCGCAGCGACGCTCTTCTTTCCGACTGGGTTCCGCGACTCGAACTCCGACGGCGACCAGCGGCGTGCTGTTCTGGTGTCTGCACCAGCGGATCATCATCCAAAAGCTGTGACTCTGGTCTATTCGTCACCAGAAAACCGAAACAGTCTTCCCACTTGCCCGCCAGGACGCATGCTGCATCCGTCGCGAGCATCGATAGCGGAATCTCGCCCAGTTCACTGTACCGTCGTGCCGCTACAGCGAGGAAAGCGCCCAGCCCTGCTTGACGCCAAAGTCGATGCAGCGCGCCAAAGCGGGGCTCGTTCGTGGCTCGAATCGTGTCAAACGCTTTCTTCATAATGAGAGGTGGAAAGCGCATACAGAACGAGGACCTATCCATGATATCGTTGCGGAGCACGAAGGCAAACGCTGGTAAGACCAGGGAGGTCGAAAACGCCAGGTACAGCGGATCAGCTGCTGTGGCGGCCATCGACTCGGGATTCGGGCGCGACACAGCCGCGCAGCTCTCGAGTACATGTAGAAATGCATACGCGGCAGCGTGGTATGGAAAGTCGCTCAGGATTAGTGCTTGCTCATCGGCATCCGACATTATGGGGCATCGCGACAGCGCCAGCGACGGGTGCCGCACCTGACAAGCGGCATGAATGTTGGCACTCGGCTCCGGGATCGTCGTCGATGAATCTTCAGCAGGCAGCAGAACGCTGTGTCGATATGGCTTGGTATAGAGATACCGCGGCGCTGACGCTAATGGTGATTCTGGTGCTGTTGGAAATTGCACTGGTGTCGCTGCTTCTTCGATTCTCCCGTCGGTGTTGCCCTCCGCAAGTCTCACGACCCGTTGTGATGCTGTTCGCAAACACGAGGAAGCATCGGACCGGTTGGCGGCTGCCAAAACCCGCGCGTATTCGAACGCATCCCAGAACTCTGCTTCGTTCGGATCCGTCGCCAGCGATGGGTCGATGAAACCCTCCGCATCGTGACTATCCCAAGACTGCTCACTTCCTACGTCATCGTCCGTGGCGCCGGGTGTCACCGGCGAACAGTTTGGCGACTCTACCAGCGCATCGATCGCTTTTTCGCTTGTGCGTCTATGCGACTGCCGTTTCGAGCGTTGCCGTTGACCATGATGCCCGGCGCTCGACACGTTTCGCCCGTCAGCGGTTTGGTGTTGCATGAGCTTCGTAAAGTACCGTAGAATACGACCATCTGCAGCACCAAGGACGATGCCAGCAAGGAATTGCAGCACTTTGCGTCCGTTTGGCGAATTGCATGCATCTGTTGCAGAACAGCACAACGTGAGCACATCTTGGGGTATGCGCGTCACAAGCTGCGCACAAACACTCACAGCCGCCAGCTCGAGGTCACTCTCCGTGTGCTCCCTCGCCTCGGTCGGGTCATCGCAGCTGGCCGCTGTCTGCGACACGGGGCCAGCGCCGAGCGCCACAGGCCACGGCACACGATCAACGCGCCGGGTTCGAGATTTGAGTTCGTATAGTTTAAATGCTTCATAGCGTGAGCGCAGGCGCCAATTGCGAGCACTGAGGCTGAGGAATCCGAGAGCGAACTCGCCACTCGGAGCTCGTTCTGCAGAGGATTGCTCGTGTCGGCGCGTGAACTCCTCAGCAAGCAGCACTGCGACTCGGGTGGCCTCAGACGGCTTCAACGATAAGATTTTCAGGTTCTCGAGGAGCGCGCACAACTGTGAAGCCAGAGAGCTGTCCACATCCTCGGCCGCGGTGCCCGCTGTACGAAGGCGCTCCAGCGTGGTGACCAGGCGTGCTGTCAGCGCTGGGGAACTCCTCGAGGCAAAAGCCTCTGAATTCATCAGCGACCCGCCCGTTACAGCGTAGCTTGTCCACAGCTCCGCACGCGGCCAGGAAACCGACCTAGTTGAGGACTGTAGTGAGCCCCGCTGACACGCTTTGAAAACGCCCAGCAAAGCTAAGCGCTCGTGGGTGCGCTTCTGAGCCCTACCGCCCTGAATCCTGGTTCCCAGTGAGCACAAAGGTGCACCCGAGTCGCTCACGAGCAACACCGGTTCGACTGTCACCAGACGAAACACCTGTGTGTGTGTGTGTGTGCTGCAGTCAAGAGCACGTCCAGCTCGCTGCGGTGAAATCTGTCGCTCCGGGACAAGTGTTGCGCTAGATTGGCCCGCTTGCGAGCGAAACGGCCAGTCGTCAATCGCGCAGATTGTCCACTATGGGTGTCAATGGGCAGTTACGTGGCGCGGTGCTGTCGAAGCCGAGACGCGATTATCTGGCGGTACCAAACATAGCTCCTATGTCCGTTAGGATCATATAGTTCCATAAATGCACTTTCCGCGATGCGCTTGGATCATGGACGTGCCTCCGGGGCGGGGGCGTATCGCGCGTTCGCGCTGGTGCCCCTCGAGCGCTGGTTCCGTTCTGCGGTACGCAGCGAGGCATCTGAACGCGAGTCCGATCGATGCGGAACTCGGACACGTTCGCTCTGTTCCCGCGACTTGGTTTGTTCTCCGAAAATTTTCTAGATGCATAGTCCTGAAATTTGATGCGCAGCGAAAATCTATTATGGACTCATATGCAGTTCTCAGATGCTCGAACGTATTTTCGGATTAGGTTCTGTTGACGTTCTGCGACTGCTGGCAAGCGATGCGTGACCGGAATCGAGATGATTCGCGGCGCACTCGAGCAAGGATTCATGAAATAGCTAATATTACTGTGCAATGCATACGTTTTGGCGTTTACCTCTCTCCCTTTCTTACGTTTAACATGCGCACTTCGCACATTCATCGACGTTTGGATCTTTCTCTTTCAAGGCCAGTCGCGGGCGCAACGAAGCGCGGCCATGGATTGACGCAGACAGCTACTGAAAATCGTCTGTAAACGACTTGCTCTCTAGCTCATCAAGAGAATTTGCAGAATGTGTCATGTCCAATAGCAATCTCCATTCGAAACACATACCTTCATTTGGTACAGGTTATCTGCAACACCGCATTTGGCAGCTGCATGATGGCTCTCACGCGATACGCTTCAAGAGGTTCGCGTCGCTTTTCTTTGTATTCAAAGGAGTGCTGCGCTCGAAATTTGGACATCGCAACGGTGCTCTTCGGTAAACAGACCGTCACCGATTTGCTGGAATGAAGTACCGACAGACTGAAATTTTATGGTTTGTTCCCTAGGCTGTTTGTTCCTTCCAGCACTTGTTTCATCCTGGAGAACATTGTGTTTTACGAATCCTCTATGGAATGAAACAGCAAGCAGTCGCTTGTGCAAGTCGCAGAGACAACGCAGATACCTGCTGCATGCGCGGAAACATTGCAAGGCATTGCATGGCGCCACGTGCACCAGTCAAAGGCACGTATCGACCGATCATAGGAGCGTTCACGAGCCACCGGGTGCTGGTCAGATGAGCGGAGGGTTTCGCGGAAATGCGGGAACACCCGCACACAGTCAAGCCACCGCTGCGAAGACGCACCGATGCAGTATACAAAGATAGAGAGAATGACAAGCGAAGCATAGATAGGGGCAGGTGACTCTGCATGAAATGCGTTGACCACAAGCGGAAGCAGCTCAGTGGGGACGTTAACGCTGCCATCAACATTCCGCCAATGCTGATAGCGGAACTGGTGGGAATGCAGTTACCAACGTATTCGAATATGGAGACTCGTATGCGAAAAACAAGGTACAGTGGTAGCGGAACCCTGCAAACACCAGTATTGGTGCTAGAGCGCAGAAACAAAACCTATATTGTGTACGCCCGACTCTGCGAACCTGCTCTATGTTAACCGAACACGGCAGTATCCAGAATCCCTGAATGCGCTGCTGCGGTATGCAAGCCAATGAAACAGAAAATGTCCAACGAGTTTCTAGGGTAAATGAATGACTACCCGCTGACGCCTTCCAGCCTTTTTCGACCGGCCGCCTGCTGTCAGCTTCAGTTTATCCAGGTATACACTGAGCTCGAGAGGCCGACCGAAAAACCTGCATCGCGTCAGTTTCAGAGGTCTCGTCTTCAGCACCGCACATCATCTGATACTGATTGCACCTTTCAAAGTCTCGGTTCATGAGCTCCTTGCGTTTTTACTGCCGCCGGCAGAATTCACCAGCGCAAGGACTCGTCGAACTCGTGCCCTCGGTGCCATTTCCCGCCCTGCCAGCTCTCTGTGCTTTTCTGTCGCCAAAGCGGTCCGCTGGCTTCTCTCCATCTCGAACTTCAAAAGTGTACACCCTGGTTCATTCCTTATTCTTGAAAATGAATGCACCTCTTTAAGCACTCGGGTGAGGAATTTCGCAGCGGGAGAGGCACTCGCGGAAGACAGACAAAATGTGCCCTGGCGTCACCGTGTCCTGAACGCCTCGGCGATTCGTACAATGGACCGATCAACGCGTTTCACCATAGAAACCACTCCTCTTTATAGCGTTGAATCTCGGAGAGGACGGAAGAGTGAAAAGCAGCTGCACCCCGATAGAATCCGCAAAAGCCCAAACGCAAAGTGAATGCTGAAATACTACGTTGTACAGTAGAAGAACGTCGCCAGAGGTCCGGGGAAAAGTCTTTAACGAGTCGACAGCATTGCTGCTGTTCTACGAGACTTCT
>Ga0080006_1134918_pt1 | contig 12394 bp, 9 predicted proteins | sample RS3BMetagenome_FD_69209 | JGI IMG/M metagenome (GOLD analysis project Ga0080006, IMG submission 69209) | Ferric oxide microbial mat and aquatic microbial communities from Rainbow Spring, Yellowstone National Park, USA - RS3B (SPADES... ...
GTACCCCGCCACCACCTGCGTAATAGTTCGAGGAGCTGACCAGTTGTAGGACCAAAATGTTACCTTCTAAGTCAGAGCCGACTGTTATACCTTCATATAGGCTTGCCCCAACGTGTATAACGTCAACAAGCCTTCCGGTGGACTCGTCGAGCATGTATATGTTCCCATCGAGACTACTTGCGAAAACCATCCCACCCGTGGCTGTGAGCCAGCCCCTATAAGGCACCCCTTGTATGCTGAAAGTCCAAGCTACTTTCCCGGTACTTTGGTCAAGGGCATAAATCGTTGTATTCGCGTTCTGGGTTAAAGGTAGTAACTCTGATTCCCCCCAAACATTGCTTCCAAATTTGTTTACAGGTGAGACCTCTACATAAGTGCAGAAATTATGGGTGGCCACAAACACCTTTCCGTACGCGAGTGCAATGTCAGACTCGACAGCGCCGGTGTCACCTGGGCATTGAATGTAAGAAGATGTGCTCGGGTAACCCACCCAGGGCAATGTGGCGTTGTAAGATCCTGTCTGAATGTAATTTGCGTTTTGAGTGTTCAGCCTCACCACAGATGTTGGGTTGTAATACCAAAGTAGAGATCCCGTAGCAGCATTGAGTGCTATAACAAATCCATTTTTGCACGCTTTATAAACCGCTTCTACCTGATGACCGTCAACTGTTGCATTGCCAAGGACTACATTCCATCCACAGTCAAAGTCATAAAGGTCGTGAGGGGTGGTCTGGAAAAACCAAAGCATCCTTCCATTTGTTATATTTAGCGCAACTATTGAATCCGAATAGAGGTTGGGGCCCGGTCTGAATGTTGCATTCCAGTCGGGAGAAGGTTGTCCTGTGCCTAGATAAACAACTCCTGTGTGTAGGTCAACAGCAAACTGACCCCATGATATATCAGCTCCTACCAAAGTATGATTCCCATTGTAACCCATTGTACCCCAGTCACCGGGGTAGGGCTGTACATTTCCGTGGCACGGATATTGACAGGTTGTTTCGTCCCAGGTTTGATCCCCACCTGCTGGAGGGGATACAAACCACCTCCAGAGAAGTTCTCCGTTAGAAATGTTGTAAGCAGCCACAAATCCCCTGCCTGCATCAGTTCCTTCTGAGACTGAAGAACCGACTATCATCACATCTCTGTAAAAAACCGGTGCTGTTCCGTGAGTCACGTACACACCGGAGTTTCCTGGAATCCCAGCGCAGATGTCAGATATCGTTTCACGCACAACACCATTCGTGGCATCAAGTGCAACCACAGAACAGTCGGGTAGAGAGATCCAAACGTCTCCGTCATAATAGTTGATACCATGCATATGTCCTACAAGGTACCCTAGTGGAAGTTTCGATCTGTTGAGGGTGGCCTGATAATTCCAGATAAGATCACCTGTGGTTGCGTCAATTGCATAGATGGTGGCGTAATTTGTAAGCAGATACACAATCCCGTTCACCACAATTGGTGGTGCTATTGCTCCCTCACCGGTTATATTTAGGCCAGGCACTGAAGGGGCCGAAGGAATGGGAAATACCCACTTCACACCAAGCTGACCAACGTTAGATTCTCCCAGCTGGTTCTGTGGACTAAAATTTGTGCCTTGAGGATTGGCATTCATGTAGCTCCAGTTGTAAATCTGGGTGCTTTGCCCCAGTACCTGATATGGCGCTGAATAAACCACAAGTAAGCAACAGATAGAATAAAAAACGAAACCCCTTAGCAAATTGGCTACTGCCTTTCAATGGGGCTAAGCAGGAGGTTGAAAATACCTACAAGGGTGGCCAATAATGCAACAACTATGAGGGACCCTATAGGTATCACAACCCATTCTATAGTTCGGGTAACTATGAATTGACCGAAACCATCGTGAAGTAGGTTTCCTCCTTGAAAGCCAGCTACCAGTGACATCATTGCTGTAACCCCGAGAAGACTGCCCTCAAAAAACGTAATGTGAATTAGTGAAAGTAGTTTATTTACTGTCCTTCTACCCATTATCCTTGGAGCAAGATAGTATATTACGCCCCACGACACAAATCCAACAACGCCGCATATCAGCAATATAAAATAGGCAATGAACATCCAAGTTCCTGGCCACTGTTCAATCACCAAAGGAAGCCCGAGCTCTGGGATAAGCATAGGAATCGTGGAGCCGGCAGCAATAAGCATGTTTCCAAGCGCTACATAGATGCAATAGCGAGCTGCAGCGTCAGCTTGCAACTGACCTGTCAGTTTAACCTTCTGCATTATAGGCTACACCTTTTTAGCTGATGGAAGAACCAGGTTGATGACACCAATTAACACTCCAAGAGCTGTAAGGCTAACACCCAAGCCAGTAGGGATAACGGTCCATTGAGCACTGCCAGCTACTACTAAAGGAGATTCACCTTCTGCAATTAGCAAACCTTCTGTGTAACCTACATATGCCATCAATGCAGTCGCAAGATAAATCCCGATAACAAAAAGAAGCAATCCTAGGATTGATAATACACCATTTCTTTGCTCCTTTCCGAAAACCTTTGCTTCGAAATAGTACGCAGAGGCCCACACAAAGGAACCCGCTACACCGACAATCAGAAACATTGTGAACGCCACAAGCATCCACATAGCAGGCCATGTTGTATAGTCTGTTAGTATGCTTCCTGGACCGTTGTTTATTATGTTATGGCCATTTGGATTAACAAGTGGTCCAAGGACAAGTGGCGATACATAGCCAACCGACACTACAGCGCTGATCAGCCCTACGTAAAAAAAGAGCTTTGCTACTTTTAACGTTTCCAAACACGCTTCACCACTACAAGAACAGCAACAGACAGTATAAGAGCATAGAGGAAAGCTGCCAGTCCAGGACCTACAATCCATGCAATGTTGTGAACGACATCAGGCCCGTTAAAGCTTGGGTTAGGCGGGCCAACCCTCTGCCATTCAGGGAATGTGGTTGCACCACCCGTCTGAGAAACAGAGAAGGACAGAAAGTTCCAAGTTTCGTTAGATATCTGCCAGCCACTTGAAGTGTATTCGTATACGGCAGCTATACTTATTGTAGCTGACATGTTACCCAGATATGTACTCTTTCCTGTCATTGATACTGATGAATTCACCTCCGCCTCGGACGAAGATATATTTCGTTGGCTATAGCTAAGAATCTTCATATTGAAAGTAGAGGCCGAACCAATTGCCTTGTCGTACAGAAGGTTTATATTTCCATAACCAGAGTAAGTCCCCCCGAGTCCCTGTGCGTTGCCTTCCCAAATTACAAGTGAATTACTGCTATATTGTTGCATTATACCCTGTATATTCCGAGCAGAAATATTTGCTATGTGTTCTTGGAACAAAACTGGTACTAGGTTCAGATTGCCACTAGACGGAGACGGTGGAGTTGTAGTGGTTTTCCCGCCTTTGTTATAAAACAGACTAAAGTATATGCCAAGGGCGGCAACAATTACGACGACGATTAAAACAACAGGGACAACCTTCGAAACTGCGCGCATAGGCCAACCTTTGTCGGTCACATACTTATTAATATTTATATGATCCAAACTTGGATGGTCCAGGATGAACTAGGTGAAACAATAAGCCCCAAAATCGAATCCTCCTTGAATCACGTGCCGCAAGATGTTGAAGATTTTGGCTGCGAAGTGTACTTAACATGCGTTTAGAATGACCCATTTAGATCGTTTAATCTAGAACGACTTGAGTTAGTGATCATTTAGTACGAACTATTCTAACTATAAGCTCTTATAGAAGGAAATTAGTCTTCTAAATCGTGAAGTCTTCATATATTGGCGTAATCGCCATCATAGTTATAGTGACTGCTGCGGGCTCGATTTACTATTATGAAACCTTGAGCAATAATGTTACCACACTTGTCGTGTACGGAAGTTTGCATACAACTGATATACAACCTCTGATCTCATCCTTCGAAGCTTCACATCAAGGGATAAAGGTAAATTATATAGAGTTCACCCCTCCACAGGCTTACGCAAAAATAACTACAGAAGTAGCAGCTAGAAATTCGACAGCTGACCTGATAATGATGTCTAACCCGATTACAATGAAACTGCAACAGGGAGGGTACTTAATGCCCTATGCATCCCCTGAATCATCCTCATATCCTAGTGACCTCAAGGATCCAAATGGTTATTGGACTGCGATGGCTATAGTTCCATGCGTGTTCATTTACAATACACAAAAGCTGACCCCTTCGCAACTCCCGCAGAATCTGTCAGCACTAGCCTCGCCACAGTGGAGGGGAAAGGTGATTATGCTTGACCCTACCTTAGGGAGTGTATCGACACAATACTTTGGAAGCCTTGTCTCGGTGATTGGCAACAGTACTTTAACCCAGTTCATGCAGCAACTTGAGACCAATGTAAAGCCAGCTGTTACTCCTTCCACCACAGCGGTTACAGAAGATGTGGCAAATGGACAATACGATATTGGTATAGTGGCACTGCTCAATGATGTTCTCTCGTACAAATCGCAAGGTGCACCTGTGGATTGGTTCCTCCCGCAAGGTGTTCCCTTACTCGCCTTCCCTGAATCTGTGGCCATTATCCGCACCAGTCAACACCTGCAGGCAGACAAGGCGTTTGTAGATTTCGTTCTTTCTCCCAACGCTCAGAGCATACTCGGTAACACCGATTACCGCATACCAGCTCTTCCAAACGTCAATGCAAAATATTCTATTAGCAAATTAGCGCCAAACGTCACGGTACAATACTTTCCCAGCATTCAAGTTGTAAACGAGTCTGCACAGCTTGCATCAGAATTCAAGCAGATGGGGTACTGACATTTGAGAAGGCTGTTTAATGCAGTTTTCATAGCGGCAGCTGTACTTTCAGTAACGCCAGTGGCATTTTTAATATTTGGCGCTTTCTGGAGTGAGGGTCCAGCGCAACCAGGAAGCTTTACCCTTGAGAACTTCAGGATCGCACTCTCTCAGCCTGGAACTGCCCAGTCTGTGGTAAATACACTGATATTTGCTTCTGGAAGTGCGCTTGTTGGTACATTTCTAGGTACATTCCTTGCATTCATTGTAGCAAGAACTGATGCCAGATTTGGTAAGGCAGTTGGATATGCTGTTGTGTTACTAGTAGCCCTCCCCTTTTTTGTTGAAGATATGGCCTGGACGTATCTGGCGAATCCAACCGATGGATTGCTGAACATTCTGTTATGGAAGCTGTTAGAAAAAATTCCTTCTCTGTTCAACGTGTACAGTATGGGAGGAATGATAACAGTGATGGGGCTGAACCTCTCATCGCTAGCATATCTCCTCGTTTACTCATCTCTCAGGAACGTAGACTCATCCCTAGAGGAGATTTCCAGAATATCAGGAGCAGGAGTGCTAACTACGCTGCGTCACGTGAGTTTAGCCCTGGTAAAGCCTGCTATTCTTGCAGCTTATTTTTTGTGCTTTATAGTAGCTTCAGAAGCATTCGATATTGCAGCAATAATAGCAGCTCCAGCAGGTATACAGCTTCTTCCCTACACAATATACGGAGCTACCTACCAGACCCCTCCAGACTACCCACTTGCAAACGCTTACTCGCTAATATTGCTTCCACTTACTGCTATTGCATTCCTGCTTTACCTCAGAAGTATAAAGTCGGCTGACAGGTATGCTGTAATTGCAGGAAGAAGTGAGAATCAGACCAAGATTACCCTTGGAAGGTGGAGGTGGGTGGTGAACCTTCTACTTTTGCTTTACTTTTTTGTATATCCAGTGTTGGTGCTTGGAACCCTTTTCTTTGTATCTCTTCATTCATACTGGAATCCATACATTCTAAGCGGATTGACACTGAAGAACTACTTTGATTTTGCTTACTACCCATCTCTCGGGGAAGGTGCAATCAACTCTGTTTTGGTTTCAGGCGCTTCTGCAGCAATCACTGTTGCTGCTGCTTTTGCACTTTCATATGCTCATGCAAGGTATAGAGGAAGGCTTATTTCTGCTACCCAATTCATCACCAACCTCCCTTTAGTAATACCCACGATAGTGATCGGAGTAAGCATCCTATGGGCTTTGCTTTACCTTCCTTTCAGTCTTTACGGAACTGTATGGGGGTTGGTTATAGCGTACTTCATCAGGTATCTGCCAATTTCTTCAAGATTTCTTGGAGGACCTGTTTTGCAGATTGGGAAGGAGTTGGAGGAGGTCTCAAGAATATGCGGTGCAACCTTTTCCATGACCATAACAAGAATTGTACTTCCACTGCTGAAACCCTCTTTAATAATTACTGTGCTTTACGTCTTTCTGACCACAGCAAAGGACCTTGGGGTGGCTGTTATGCTTGTTGGACAGAATAGCATAGTCGTTTCCTACTCCATATACACTATCTGGCTCAGCGGACACTACCTCGAATCTGTTGCGGCGGGGGTTACACTGGTTGCTTTTGTTCTCTTAGGTCTGGTTCTTGTATCAAAGCTTCTCGGTTTAAGCATCTTCTCTGTGGCTGAGGCTGGCAGAGCTGGCACAGCAGGCGTGAGGACTGAACTCCCAATTGTCAAACAGTCAAGACGTAATACTCTATCAGCATTACAAGGGTGAATACGAATAGATTATAACTCACCAGTTCATAGAAGATGTGGATGTGGGTTCGATTGTCTGAAAGCAATTACTCTGGGTATAATTTTGAGCATATGCTGGTGCAGGCAGTCGGAAAAACAAGCGTTAACAGGAGAAAATTCACACAACTTTTGGTGGAGGGAAAGGCGAGCAAGGAGTTGCTACGTGGATGGGCTGTTAACTGGTACTTTTTTGAGAAGAATGTGCCGAGAAAGGACGGAGCCATCATCTCCAATTGTGACCTTGTGAATGTGAGAAGACTATGGGTGACCAAAATACTTGAACATGATGGATATGGTCATAATGAAGGTGCGATTGAAGGATGGCTGAAGTTCGCCACAGGCTTGGGGATTCCGCAACTGGAAGTTACAAATGGAAGATACATTGAAGATGTTGTGGATGCTGTTCACAATTACGTGGAATTTGCGAAGTCAAGGAGCTGGATGGAGGGGGTGGCCATGTCTGTAGGGATGTTGTTCGTACCAGAGCTAGTTGAGCAACGACTTGTAGCCTTCAGAAGACATTACCCATGGGTTCAGCAAGGCTCCCTCAACTTTTTTAGAACACTTTACTCGAAGGCAAGAAAGGAAGGAAGGATGGCCCTTCAGCTTGTCATAAAATATGCTGATAGCAAGCTAATTCAGAGGGACTCGATAAAGGCTGCGGAATTCGGTGGCAGAATACAGGAACGTATTCTGCTTTCAGTGATGAGAGTGTACGGGGACCTAGAAAAAGAGTAATATACACAAAACGATTCATGATATTTATTTGACCCTTCTAGAAATAGCGTATACTAAGAAAGCTATGCCTGTAAGCACAAGGAATACTGAAAGGCCCTGAAATGTTTCAATGAAGCTATGAGTTAGGGTCACGACTACCCCTCCAACGAAGGATCCTAGTCCATACCCGGTATGCTCTAGGGCATGATTTGTCCCCATTACCCCTGCCCTGTTCGAAATAGTTGAATGTTCGGCAAGGATAACCAGCTGGCTGACACGGGTTATTGCTAATGAAAACCCAAAAACCACAGATGCTGTAATAAGTCCAGCAACGCTCGGGAAGCTAAAAGCCAGTGCCAGCGCAACAGCTCCTATTACAAAACCTACGACAAGGTAGGGCATTCTCCTTTGCGAAGTGTCTTCAATATGGCCAAAAGGTATCATCATCAGGAAGCCGACACCGGCAACAATCGACTGAAATAAAGGGTAAATATTGCCTAATAACGGAATTCTGCTTGCCAGAGACTGTGCAAAAAGTGGAACGTAATAGAAGAAGGCTGAAAATCCGAGTGATGCCAGCAAAGTGGTGATGAGAACTACGCCGACTATTCGGATCCTAAGGGCTGAAATGAAGTCATTCCATGTAGCTAGGTGTGAATGTGACTTGGGAATGGATGATAGCTTTCTTTCGTTTGCTTTAACAGAAGCCCTGTCCTTTAGTGGGTCGTTCTTCATGAAGAACAACCCGATCACAGCGGCAAGAAGTAAAACGGCTCCAGAGACCCCAAAGAGTGTGAACCTCCCGTACACCACAGAGAGTACGGCCCCTATTGATGGACCAAAGGCGTAGCCCAAAAATTCTGCCCCCTCAACCAAGCCGTAAGGCTTTCCGAACCTTTCTGCGTCAGCAACATCTGCGGTGTATGCAAGAGTACTAGCCGTGTAGGTTCCGTGTGCTAGTCCCAATGCAGTCAATGATACAGTAACCCCTATGAAGAAGAATGTAAGATTTGACAACCTGTCTACAACGAGCAGAAGAAATAGAGCAAAAGAGCCAAGTATGCAGCCGGCGACAGTAAAGGTCTTTAGACCGTATTTGTCTGCATAGTGACCAACAGGTATAGCAATCAATCCTGAGAGTACAAGATATAGAGCGGACGCTGTTCCAACGAATGCGTAACCGAAAGTACCAAGGTGAAATGTAAGGATTAGCTTCGTTGAAATGTAGGCAAGCAGCACTATATACGACGAGTATTCAGCCACATAAGAAAGTAGCGAAACAGACCCGACACCCCCGAACCTGCGTAAAAAGCCTCCCAACCCCTCATTAGAGTAAGGTGACGTTCCGCTGGACATTCCAGATACAGGTCTCAGGGGTATGTGGCTGATGACCCTCATCCCAGTATTCGAATAACTTTTTTGCAACCTTGCGCTATCTTATGATAGGCCCAACTACTTATAATTTAGTTTTGCAATAACAGCAATCCAGAGAGGATAGATAATCAGAAATTTTCATTTGACGTCTTGTTGGGGTGCAACTGGCCTACCTATCTTCGCGTGATATTTTATATAAAGAAGTGACGCAGCTATTAGCAACCCTGCACCGATAAAAAAGCTGATGTCCAGAGAATGTATGTATTTCAGTGGGTCAAACGTACTGGAGCCTGAACCGGATATTCCAAAGAGCGAAATATCGAGCGCTAGTGTAGCTATGCCCAAGCTTATTGTCTGCCCTGAGTGCCTCATCATTCCCAGAATCCCATTCGCAAGCGACCTGTCCTCCTCTTTTACTGAGGAGAGGTTCAGGTTCGTATTATTAGGTGAGAATATGCCGAAGCCTGCTCCAAGCCCTATTAGAAGTAAAGATGTCAGGATAACGCTCGTATTGACAGAAGTTCCTCCAAGAAGTAAAAGGCAGACAACCATGACCAGTAAACCAGAAAATTCGAGGTGCTTGTTATCGTAGTGCCTTGATAAGCGTCCACCTATTATGGCGAACACAGTCACTGCCACGGGTTGAAGTGAAAGAAGCAGACCGCTCACAAGTGGGCTTAATCCTCTGATTACTTCAAAGTAAAAAGATAAGAGTATCAAAAGGCTGTAAGTTCCAATATATGTGATGAAGGCAGTAAAGTTGGTTATAGAAAAGGTTATGTTCGATGTAAAGAGCCTGAAGTCAAGAAGCGGTACTTCAGCTGTATACTCTCTTATTAAGAACAAAGCTGTGAATACAATTGCTACAAAAGCTATCCACAACACAGGTATTGAAAAGCTCCAAAGAGTGTAAACGTAGAAGTCTATGATTGGGATCCTTATGTATTCAATGAAGATGTGTAGCGTACCAAAGTTTGTAAGAACACCAGCCGTAACTGCACTCAGTGCAGCCCCGATGGCTCCTGCAAGAAGGAATGAGCCTGTCCAATCCATCGAGCGGTTCTTGCTTCGAGCGCCTTCATCATTCAGGGCAAAAAAGGTTAGAGGGATGATAGCTAGGGTTGCTATGCCTGTTAGAATAAAAATTTGTTCCCATCCAAAGTAACTAGTGAATGATATTATTGCACCAGAGATAGCTGTTCCTAGGGTAGTTGCAAGATAAATCGTCGAGACGTTTGTACCCAGAGCGTAACCCCTGTTCTCCATACCTACAGAATTGACTATGATGGCTCTTCCTACTGCGAGTATGGAGGCGGCACCCGCACCTTGAATTATTCTATAGATGATGAGTTCATATATAGTGGTCGAAGCACTGGATAAGAAGGACCCTATTGCAAACACTATTAGCCCTACCAGCATCAGCTTCTTCCTTCCGTGAATATCAGAATATCTGCCGATGCTTGGCATAAAAGCTGCCCTTGATATTAGTGCTACAAGTGGCACCCAGAAAACGATCTCAACCGGGGCTTTCAGTGTTATTGATATAGTTGGGAGTATGAGGTTCATGACGCCACTATCAAAGGAAGCGATTCCGTTTGCTAGGTTAACCGTCAGCACAGTTAGCCATTCCTTTCTGTTCACAGAGGTGCCCCGGCACAATGTACACTTCAACCGATATATAAGACGGAAGGAGGTTAATAATTCGAAAGGGTGCTGAGTAGAGAAGTAACCTTATTAAAATAAATTATGATATTGGCGACTTTTTTTGTTGCCTCTATAAACATTGTAATTATACATTCCCAGTAAATCAAGCGAAGCAGATTCTGATACGCTGTACCTCTGCCCAAACTTTGCTTCAAGCACGCCAGTCAAGAGACCCTTTAGAAAGGATGACAATCTGGAATCAAAAGAGAAGCTGTCAAGGAAATCTGAGAAAGCAACAATCGCACCAGACCTATCGTAGACAGCTTTCGGGATGGAGATAGAGTAACTTGAAAATATCCGAAAAAGGGAGGCCAACACAGACTTCAAAGAATTTCCAGATACAATTTGCGATAAATCATCTTTGCCGACCATTCTGCCGACTCTTTCCAAAATACTTGCATGCTCGATTGAGTTCACGTCGCAAAGGTACCTAAGTGAGTGAAAAAGCAACCTCATAAGAAAGAAACGGAGGTCTTCTGGATTTTCTGACCAGGTCAGTCTTTCCCTCTCAATTCGCTCCACCATCTTCCTTATCATATCAGATTCTAACTGGTTTTCCATATAGTTCATGACTGAGTATTTTTTGATGACAGCCTTTCCCCTTACTGGAGTCACAGATGTAATTACGATCAGTCCTTCCTCGAGGAGGCAACTCAGATGATAACTTATGGTGGATTTTGCTACACCAAGCTCATTAGACAGTTCGAAGGCTGATCTCGGTTGTCGCGACAGTAGAGAAAGAATGGCCTCCCTAACCCTACCTTTCCTGACGACGGGCATAAGGAATACTAGGTGTGTGCATCTGATTAAATTTTGCTGGTGCTGCTTATACCGTATAAGTAATCCCCGACTTGAATTGCTTCACGACGCAATCTTAAGTGGTTGTAGTAGAGTATCAAGAGGTTCAGAAATATGGTTAGAGACTTATTTCTTTTGCTCTCACTTTGATGTTATATCTTATCTAGAAATTCAACCATGATGAGCTTTATTATCTGGTTATTCGTAGATTTGAATGCGTGGTCTTATCATGTGTAGAACTCCAGTTATTGATGCGCCAGCGGAGTACATTTCTCTGAGCCATCTGCAGATAGCGACTAGGCACTTGTCTCTGACTATTCTGCACACTTCTCCTATGCTGATGCCTGTTGTTGTGCGCTTTCCATTCCTTTTCTCGATTCTTTTCTTCATGATTAGGAGGAGAGAGTAGGTCAGGAGGACTAGGTGCGAGTGTGTGATCGCCGCTTCGCTCTCTCTGAACCGGTACTCTCCGAATCCCAGAACGTTCTTGATGTCCCAGTGGAACACTTCTATCTTTGCTCTCTCGAACGATCTTTTGATAAGTTCTCCTGGGGGTAGCTCTTTGATGTTTGTGCATAGGTTGTGCATGTCTTTGCTGTCGGCTCTGCAGTTGAACAGCAATCTTACGTTACGAAGCCTCGGCATATACGCTTCTACGTCCAGGCACTGGTAGAGCTCCCCATCGACCTCTACTTCCCTGAAGAATAACCTCATCCGATTCGTCAGCTCGCTAACGTTGAGCCTTTCTTCACCGTAGAAGAGCACTCGATTGCCCTTCGCCTCGCTGATCCATCTGAACCCTCTATCCTCCACATGCTTCACAACCTCTCCGCAGAGATACCACTCGTCGAACTGAACAACCACAACATCTTTCTTGGAGGGAGGATCGAACTCGTCTATCAGTTCACAGGCAAGATCAACCTTGCTCCTGAACGGCTTGCCTGAAGTTCCCTCCGGCATGTATAGCCTGAGGTCGACTGGATAGCTCACTCCGCTGCAGGAGCATATCTCAGTGACGTAGCAGTGCCCCTTTACCAAGCCGTGCTTCGAGTCATGATGGTAGCCGACCCCCTCTCCACCATAGCGCTCAACAACCGTATCATCGATGATGAGGACGCATCTATCAGAGTTGGCCAGCTCAAGCTCATCCTCCACCAGCTTGATCCTTCTCCTGTTTAGCTCCCGATAGTCCCACTTCGCATCTGTGACGAACCGGTTAAGGTTGCTCTGATCCTTG
>Ga0080006_1161876_pt1 | contig 12394 bp, 10 predicted proteins | sample RS3BMetagenome_FD_69209 | JGI IMG/M metagenome (GOLD analysis project Ga0080006, IMG submission 69209) | Ferric oxide microbial mat and aquatic microbial communities from Rainbow Spring, Yellowstone National Park, USA - RS3B (SPADES... ...
GCCTCTTCACTGGTGGCCTCGGGTTGCACCAAGGCGTTCAGAGGGTTGGCGCTAAGGTCATACCGTGGGGTACTGGTCGGACGGAGGCGCTTGTGTCCAGGCTTAAGGAGTTCGGGGCAACGGTGATCACTGGCACCCCTTCATATGAGTTACTCATCGCTGAGACTATGAGAAAGCTTGGGGTAGACCCTGAGCGGGATCTTAAGCTAAGAATTGCGATACCCGGCGCCGAGTCGATGAGTAGACTCATGCTCGAGAGGATAGACGTGGAGCTCGGCTTAAGACTCCGTGGGGGTGGGGCTAGGGAGATATACGGGTTCACCGAGGCGCTTGGCCCCGGGGTCGCACAGGAGTGCCCGTCAGACTCCCATGAGTGGATGCACATATGGGCTGATCACTTCCTGGTCGAGGTGGTGGATCCAGAGAGCGGAGAACAGCTTTCTGACGGTGAGGAGGGTGAGCTGGTGGTGACAACCCTAACTAAGGATGCTATGCCTCTTCTCCGCTACCGCACAAGGGACATAACCACTCTAATCGACTCCGATGACGATATTCCTCATCCCAAAATACACATGATTACGGGCAGAATAGATGATGTGGTGTTCTATAAGGGGGCGAAAATCTACCCTTCAGCTATAAACCAGGTTCTCATGGCCCACCCCGAGGTGCTCGAATACCAGGTTATAGTTGATAGGTCTACCATTAATCCAAGCTTCACTGTTGTCGTTGAAACAAAAAATCCATCCGAGGAGCTAAGACACAAACTCATAGAAGAGATAAGCGGGGTCACCTTCGTGAGACCCAGAATAGAGTTCTCCCAACCAAACACGCTTCCGAGGTTCGAAGGCAAATCCAAGAGGGTCGTCGTAAAGTAGTGGTCTCACGCTCTGCTGATGCCTAGATAACAATTTTCTATGCTTGGATCCCACCTCTCATCCTCTTCAAGTTTGGACAGCCTCTCACGATCTAACCGTGGCTTGCGTGGCCATCAGTCTTAACGGTAGCAGAGGTTAGGAGGGTGTATCACTATTTGCTTCTAATGATTCTCCTCAGGTAGAATAGTCTTACCCGGTCGGGGAGGTTTATGAGCAAAACATTTCTCAGTCTGCGTAGCGCCTCGAAGCCACGCGTTGAAAGAACGTATGAGAGCATCTCGCTTAGAGCCAACTCAGTTCTCTGTGTCTCCCCAGGTGGAGAAAAGAGTCTCTGGTTAACCTTCCAATAGGCTATCCGGCGCACAATATCCTTAGAATACGTGTGGTCCAAAGTTAGGCTACGCATAATACTTAAGTCGTCGAGTAGTGCAGTGGAGCGTTCGTATTGGCGCATCAAATATGCTTCCAAACTATTCGAAGTGAGCTCTGGCATAGTGAAGGTGTTATGAGTGTGCAAACGTTGCATGGTGAGTCTATTTTGATCCAGCACCAAGTCCTTATCACTGAGGAGTGCACAAAGAAATATGAATAAATCTGGAGCCCCTTTAATCCTACCTAGCTGTTCCATCCAGCGCTGTAGGAGTTCTCTCGAAACCGCGATACTACTGGTGTTTGAGTACGCCTCAGAACTCAACGTTGAACGAAAGGCGCTGTGTTTAAGCTGACTCGGTACCTTAAGTCGACCCTGATGCGTTACTCTTCGCTGAGCAATTTGGATAACCTCCCCACGTTCATTGATGTAGATCTGGGAGTTATGGTAGTATCCAACATCATCGTCAGTAAAGCTTTGCACTATTGTCTCAAGTCGCTCGGCCGTGTACGCGTCGTCGTATTCGAGGAAAGTTATAATGGGGTTGCTCGTCAACCTTAAGCCTTCACATATTTTAGCCCCGACACCCTGCTCACGTGAGAAATAACTCCTAACTCCGAGTTTATCCAGGCTGGAATCTATAACGCTGTCTTCAAAGTTTTTAACAACTATAACCTCATACATCTCAGGTCTAAGCGTTTGGTTCAGAGCCGAGTTAACCGCCTCTAGGATAAAATCTCTTCTAGTGTGTGCTATAACGATCACGGATACGGCTTTCCCAACCATCGGTGAATTATCTCCTGCGCCAACAAATATGGATTTTGCGGCAACATGTTAACGGTGCTTTTCTGTTTATGAGCGGAGTTTTGCTTGCAGAAGCCTTAACCCCTCATCTACGATGTTATGGTCATTGTTGCTCACCCCATACGCCACCCAGTAGAGTGGCGCTAAATCTCTATGGAATTTCAGCCTTGGAAGCAGGGTTTTAACTTGTTCTTCGCATTGTATTTTCAGTACGTGGTTACCGATGTGATCATCCACATAGAATAGCCCGCCGTAGTCTAATGCTGGGTCACCCACCGCTGCCTCACCCCAGTCTATGAGGCCTACTATGTAACCGCTAGCGTCGATTAATATGTTTCTTGGGTCTATGTCGCCATGGATTAGCCGAGGTGTGAACCCGTAGTGTTGGAGTCGCCCTGCGTAGTCATCCACGTACTCAAATATAGTTTTCCGTAGGTCTGGTTGAAGGGTTGAGCCAGCCATTTCAGTGAGTCTGTAAACCTCTGATAGTATGGTTTCAGCCCATTTTTGAGGCGTATTATACACTGGTACCACCTTCGCACACTCAGCTGGTAGTCTCATGGTGTGCACTCTCTGTAAAATGTATGCTAGTCTTCGACATACAATGTGGGTTGAAAGTGTTTGGCTGGGTACCCGGTGTACCATTGATTCGCCCGGGATGGCCTCGTATACAAGTATTACGTGCTGTTCCCTATCGATATCAACCACGCATTTTGCTAATTCGAGCGGGATTATATCTCCGAGCCTTACCCTCAGATATGGTAGGAGGCAGGCCTCTTTTAGAAGTTTTTCTCCACTGTGGATATTCTTTGAGAGTTTGACTACAAGTGTGTGGTTTAGCTCGTACACGTAGTTATCCCATCCCTGCTTAAATCGTCGGAGCGAGTAAACCCTGAGTTGAGGGTTACACTTACGAAGTGCTTGTAACACTAGGTTCCTAGGGGTTAGATGGATGTGCGTCACTATGAGAGGTCAACCCAATCACAATCGCGTTGTGTGATCAACATGTGTTTGGACCCCCTCCTCTTTAGCGAGTTCTTGGAGTAGCGGGATCTCCCTGAGTTTCTTCTCTGGTAGAAGCCTCCAAATTATACCGGAGGGCCTACTCCTCATCCCTTGGGCGTTGAATCTCGACTCGGGTGTAAAGTAGGAGTCTAAGCACACGTCGAACTCCTCTAGGGGTATTCTATCTACCACCTGTAGTGGATGCACTGTTGTGAAGATTGGTGTTTGACTCGATACCTTTCCGAAATGTCGCAGAATGGCGTACTCGAGTTCAGCGTAGCCCTCACCCTTACCTATTCTTGCACCATCTGGGGCTACGGCAACTGAGCCGAATACTAGTAGGTCTATTTGAGGTAGCTCACGGGGGTGAACCAGCTCACCCATACGGAACGCTCCACTTATACTTGAGGCTTCCGACGCGTCACCCACCCTCTTTGGGTCTATGAGTAGGAAGCCCTGCCTCATTCTGGGTGTGGGCATGATGAGCGTCTTCCCTTCTTCTAGACACCGTTTGCGCACCATCCTCTGCGGCGAGTCGGGGTTAACCTTTACAACAGCCGCAAGCTTGAATTCATTTGAAGCACATAGTAGGGTTGTCGCTCTCTCAGAACCCCTAAAGTTTGGTATTCGCCCAAAAGCCTTAAAGGGAAATCCTAGAACCCCCTTATCAGTGAGCGTGCTCCACACTTCACGCCTTATCTTGCTCTTAACCTCCCCTGCACTCATTAAGCCACAAAAAGCTTAGTGGTATGTGTATTTAAGGATTAAAAACAGTGTGTTCCTACGCATTAGGATGAGGCATAAGAATCCGACAAGTTTGGATAACCACACCTAGAGTCGTTACGTGATACGCCTCACAAATTTACGAGGCCCACACATGGCACGCGTTCACCATCGATATGTATTATTAATCCAATCATTCACACGTGTATTTCGGTCGTTACCCTCTAGGCTACAGTAGTAAACGTTTAATAAACGTTCAACCCTTGGATTGGTGCGGTTAAAATTGTTGGCTAGTGAATCCCTATTTTCATGGTATAAGAACATGAGGGAGACTTCGCCAGTTTACTTTGACAAGGATTGGAACTGTTGGAACATTTACACATACGATTATGCGCTGCAGGCGCTACGTAACCCCTCCGTCTTCTCCTCCTCACCCCCCATTCAAGGCTCAGCCGACAGTCTTTCGAGTAGTATGATACTCATGGACCCACCTAAGCACACGGTGTTCCGTTCACTCGTCAACAGATTCTTCACCGCTAGGGCGGTGCAAGAGTTAGAGCCACGTATAGAGAGTCTTGCGGAAACCCTTTTGAGGCGTGTTGAGGGTGAATCCGCCTTCGACTTTGTTGGGAGCCTCGCAGTTCCCCTCCCCGTCACAGTCATAGCAGGGCTACTCGGCGTCCCAGCGGAGGACATGTCTCTGTTCAAACAGTGGACTGACTCGATCGTCGGAGTTGACGGCGGCGGAGGCGATGGTGGTAGTGGTGAGGGATACAGGTCTTCACAGCAGGGTTTGGTTGAATACTTTGGGCGCATAATCGAACAGCGAAGGGCTCAGCCGAGAAACGACTTGGTATCCCAACTTCTTACCAGCGAGGTGGAGGGTAGAAGTCTCACCGCTAAGGAGCTTCTCGGGTTCTGCACACTCCTACTCATTGCTGGAAACGAGACAACAACCAACCTTTTAAGCAGCACTGTGAAGGCTCTTTCAGATAACCCTGAGGCGTGTGGAAAACTGCTAAGCAATCTTAATGATGCACTACCATTAGCCATAGAGGAAGCGCTCAGATACTACTCGCCAGTCCAAGTCTTACCCCACAGGTTCGCGAAGACGGATATGGTGTTGGGTGGCCAAACAATTAGGGCTGGAGAGCAGGTCGCGGTCTGGATAGGCTCGGCTAACAGAGATGAGCGCAAGTTCCCAAACGCTGGGAAATTTGTTGTTGATCGACGACCGAATGAACACATCGCCTTCGGCTCAGGTCCCCATATGTGCCTAGGCGCCACACTCGCCCGCCTCGAGGCCAAGGTTGCCCTCAGAGTTTTCCTAAAGAGGTTCAGATGGTTCCGTGTAAAGGAGGCTCACATGCTAAGCGGCCCACTCATATATGGTTTTAGAAAGCTTGTTGTGGAGGTTGAACCACGACGAGTCGACAGCTCCTAGTCGGGTTGGGGTGGAGGCTATGAGGCTGGGTGCTGCGGCAGAATATTTGGGTCTTGCCGCAGCAGTCCTCGCATGGGTGGTTATAGGCGTATGCGTAGTAACTAACCCCTGGTTTGTGTTTACAAGGAACGCGTTCAGTGACCTCGGGGGGCCCAAGTCAACCGACCCCTGGCTGTATAACGATGGGTTGATAGGGGTGGCTGTACTCGTGTTCCTTTACGCTATATACTTGACGCGTCTTGGAGTCAACAAGGTGGAGGTTGTTTCCGCATCCTTTGTGATGGTCGCCGCGGTCTTTCTGGCTTTAATAGGCATCTACCACGAGGGTACATACCCACATGTGTTTGTGTCCACATGGTTCTTCGTACAGTTCGACACAGCCATACTCACATCGGGCATAGGGTTACTCCTGAGAGGTTTAAAAAACTTAGCCTACGGGGTGTTAAGCCTCTTCCTTATCGCCACACTGGTAGCGGCACTAGTACCGTGGCCTTCGGCCGCCACAATCGAGGCCTGGGGCATCAGCGCCATAGACGTTTGGGCCGTACTTGTGTTCACATCCTATAGGAGTAAACCAAAAAACTCCTCGATGCAAATCAGAGCGCATTTTAAATAAAAGCTGGGCAACACTGCAAATCTCTCTAAAAGTAGAGGCCAACTGTTGTGTTGTTGTTTAGTAGGTTGGGAGGCCTGTGTCCACACTCCAATTGTTTTAATATGTCCTAGCGAAACACCCTATGATGATAATGAGTTCCATATCATTAATGCATGGCTTGTGGTTTTCAATTAAACCTTCCAAACAGCCCTATACCTGTGTTTTTGTGTTGAGTGGCTTAGTGGATCAAAGGGTTTAAGTTTTGGAGGGCGAATAGTGTGGATGGTTCGAGTAGCCCCGATAACCCCAAAATAGGCGATGTGCGTGAGGGGTTTAGCCTCCGCTTTGTGTCTACGATGCAGCTCTATTATGCACTCAGACGATTGGCTTCCATTAATACCACTGTCACCCTTAGCCTCAGTGATAGTGGGTTGGACGCTAGATGCATCAGCCCCAGCCACGTATCCATGGCTATTCTGAGCATACCAAAAGAGGCTTTCACTGAGTATTCCATCGCGGGTGAAACAAGGTTCGCACTCGAGCTTGAGGATTTACTCACGGCTCTGCAATCGGCGGGTGAAAGCTGGGTCCACTTATCTATAGATGGGGAAGCCCCGGGGGGAAGCTTGGTCGCGGCGTTCAAAGAGGGGAATGTTAAGGTGGCGTTTGATGACTCGATTAGCCCGCCACCCGACCTCAGAGTTGAATTCGATGTGGAATCACTCCTGCTACTCGACGAGCTACGGAGCCTCGTTACTCACGCATATAGAAGGGGATGCACACACCTCAACTTCACCACCCACGAGGAGTTGCTCAGCGGGAACTGTGGTGGTCTAATAAAGAGATTTGCACCCATCTGGCTCAAAAACAGGGTGGGTAAGGCTGAGGCATCATACGCTTTAGCTGAGCTCAAAGAGATGGTTATAACATCGAAAACTCAGAGGGTGGTTCTTCTCTCATATGGAAATGACAAACCCTTATCGCTAGACTATATTATACCCCTGAACTACACCCTGAGCGCAGCCCGCCTAACATACTTCCTAGCGCCTGAACGGCCCCACGAGTAAGCCAATGAACACATTCTACCAAGAAGTGTTCGCCCAACGTGTGTTATGCTTCGTTTTGATTCTCCCTTCTGTGCTCAAGCGCGACTAGGAATGCGGCTAGCATGAGTGGGGTTAGCTCGTTGGAGTATACGTCTATTTTGTACCTTCCAAGTGCGTAGGCAGTTAGGTTTCTCAGGAATCCACCGGGGAAGTCGAGTTTAACTGTTGCGAGCAAACCACCGGTCGCCGTGGAGGTGAGTGTGAACTGGTTGTTGAAGGCGTCACCCGCTACCGTCACTATTCTTTGGCCCCCCGCATCTTCAAGCCAGAAGTTGTCTTGAAACACCATGGAACCCATTAACTGGTGTTTAACCCTACCTACCAACTCGCGCTGGGCTCCAGTGGCGTCGAAGGTGTTGTGCAGAGATACTGGGTGCTGCTTTATGTAACCCATGAGGTTGGCGTACTGGTCGAGCACCTCGTATTCGAAGCTGAAAAGTGAGTGTTTCCTTGCCACCATAACCTGGTTACCACCATTATCCTTGAAGCCTATATCGGTGAGCATATGCTTGTGTTTCCCCGCTTGAAGCTGGGCAACATAGCTAGCAAGAGGAGTAGTTGGCCCACTCGGTTGCTGCGACGCGCTTACTGGTGAGGATGCACCAATGTTTGGTTGGGGTTGAGTCTGGGATTGGGATGAAGGTTGTGGTGCCTGTGTTTGCAAGCCCCCTGAGGAAGTCTGCGAGCCCTGAAGCCTGCTTCCGCAACCCATGCAGAACACCGCCCCGCCAGGATTGGTGTACCCACACGCATTACAAATTGTAGCCATAATCATATTATCCCAACTAATTCATCAATATTATGGATAGAATCAACGCGTTTTACATAGGGTTATGCTGAGTTGATTAGTTGCTCAGTTCGTATGATGCCTTGTGGAACTATACCGTACGGTCTTACCACGCCAGAGGTCTCTATCACCCCATAAACCAAGTTTCCATGCGGTGAACTCCACGATCTGCGAGTGGTCTATGAAGAGATTTACATCCCTCCCAATGTTTTTGAGATACCATTTGAACACAGGTGGGTCTGATGCCTCGAACATGAGTTTATCGTATCCGAACTCATCCACAAGTCTCCTAATGGCGTCAAGCCTCCATTTTTCTGGTGGTAAATCCTCCGTTATACCCTCTGATTCAATCATAATCATGTATGCGCCTGCTCCGAGGTATGCTCTTGTTTCTTCTATGAATGAGTCGAGAGACCTGTACTCCATTTTTTCCCCGTATCCAGATATGTGTGTACCGGCTCCCGCGCCCACTAGGAGTGAAACCTCTGGTTTAGGCTTCAACCCAGCCCGCTTTACACTCTTCACTAGGGCCACCTTATCCTCGAGGGGCATATTCATGACCTCAGGCGCCATACCGCTTGACACTTCGAGTACATCGAACCCTAGCTCCCTGCATTTTCCAATGTATTTATCTGTAGCTTCCTCCCCATCCAGTAATACTCGCTCAATCCAACCACCCGTATCCACGAACACGCCGTGTGAATGGCACACCTCGATATACCCCCTAAGTCTCTCCTCACTGAGTAGACTGAATGAGCCCCCAGCGAACTTTAGGCCATCGATATATTCGCCCCAGTCATCGAGTAGCCCACGTAGATAATCTAGGGTAACAGCCGAATAGTAGGGTCCACGTATCTCAGCCAAACCCTTAGTGCGAGGCTTGGGAGATACAGGGAGCGTTGAAACAAACTCGAATGGTTTCAGATAAACTCACTAAACAATATACGTTCACCAAAGTAATTAAGTTGTGGGTTAGGGGTTTAATTGTGTGGGATAACGTTAAACCAAAAGCTCTATGCTTCGGGGTCAGCCTCTTTCAGCCCTCGTTTTCCAGTTTGTCACCTCCTAGAGCGTGAGGCCCTGTTTATCTCTTCCGCAGCCACTATGAGCCCCATATGGCTGAACGCCTGTGGGAAGTTTCCAAGCGCTGAACCCGTGTCTGGGTCTATTTCTTCAGAGAAGAGTCCCAGATGGTTTGAGTATTTTAGGAGCTCCGTGAACACTCTGCGCGCCTCTCTTAGGCGTCCCATCCTCGCCAGGCCCGCAGCCAGCCAGAAGCTACACACGAGGAAGCATCCCTCCTTACCCCTCAGGCCGTCGTCCACCCTGTATCTATAGAGGAGTACGCCTCGACCCAGCTCCTTAAGAGTGGAGTCAACTGTGGACTTGAATCTTTTATCTTTGGCTGATATGAAGCCCACAAGAGGCATGAGTAGGTTTGCGGCGTCGAGCTCATCTGACTCATAATCCATTTTGAAAGCGTTCTTACGGTTGCTCCAGCCCTTCTCCAACACTTGCTCCTTTATCTTCCTCATAATCTCCCTCCACGCCGCGGCGTCTTCTGAATGACCCAAATAGTGCGCTATACGGGAGGCTCGGTCGAGGGCTATATAGCACCAAACCTTAGAGTACACAAAGTGGCGTAGCCTATCCCTAAACTCCCAGATACCGTTGCCAGGCTTCGACCAGTTTTCAACCACGAGGTTTGCGAGAGGCTTAACAAACCTATAATATGCCTCGTGGCTCACACCTTTACCGTGTCTAGCTGAAAAGTAGAGGGCGTCGAGGATTGTGCCGTAAACGTCCTGCTGGAACTGTTTCGACGCGGCGTTCCCCACCCTAACGGGTCCACTACCCATGTAGCCCTCTAGGTGTTCGAGCACCTCCTCGGGGATATGTGCTTCGCCTCTAACTGTATAGAGAGGTTGAAGTTGGAGGTCGAGAGCCGGATTGTTCTCTATGAGCCAGTGCAGGTATTGCTCCCCCATACCTCTTACACCGAGCACATGGAACGCCCAAAGCGAGAAAGCCGAGTCACGTATCCAGCTAAAGCGGTAATCCCAGTTGCGTTCACCCCCCACAGCCTCTGGTAGCGATGTTGTTGGGGCGGCAACTATGGCACCCGTGGGCATATAGGTGAGTAGGTTGAGGGTTAGCGCGGAGCGCACAACCTGTTTACGCCACCGTCCACTGTACTTTAATTCGCTGACCCAGTCCTCCCAGAACCCCTTTGTTTCACGCAGCTTCTCCACACTCTCATACTCCTCAACCTCGCGGGGCTCGGCTTCACCGTAACTCAACACGAAAACCTCCCTATCCCCCCTCTCTAAGGGTATCGTGAGCTTAACACCACTTTGCCCAACACCCTCCAATCTTCGGGAGGATGATAAAACAAGCTCGTCACTATGTGTTCTCACGCTTACACCAGAGCTGTGGGCCCGTAGATTCATATCAGCGGTTTGTCGAGCGTAGCCTGGACGTGGCTGGAAGTCGAAAACGAGCTTCGCTGAGCCCTTAACACACCTCACAATTCTATGAATCTCTGGAAGAGCCTCCAGATAGTCATCTTGAACTATTGGCATGAAATCCGTGACCTCAACAATATAATCCTGATTATAATAGCGTGTTACGAGAACGTTTGTGTCCCCAATATACCTCTGCCTAACGAATCCTTCACCCACTGGTCTAATCAACCAGTGGCCACCCTTCTCCCAGTCTAGTAGTGAGGCGAAAACGCTAGCAGAATCGAAGTCGGGTAGACAGCACCAGTCGATTGACCCATCATATGAAACCAAGCAAACCGTCCTCTTGTTACCAATCACACCATAGCTCTCAATCGGTTTATACTTGGAATTAATCGGGAAGCGTAAAACACGCTTATCCAACACTGTGCACCCTCAACCAAACATGAACTAGGTTTTGATGATATGAGCCTTATGCACACTTCGGGGTGTACAACTCCGCCGCAAACAGATTTTAGCTCCCACTTGGAAAAGGGATGACTGAGATTAATATGGAGTCGAATACATGCTTGGTATAGTCAAATATTTATGGGTATTAGATTTATGATACGCATAACTATGCTATGCTACGTGTTAGTCACCACGGGGTTTATGTTAGTACATTTAGGGGTGGGTTCTTAGAATAATCTAGCCGCCTATTTTTCTACTGGGTAGCCACCTGTAGGCCACTGGGATTAATGCTAGGGTGTTGAGGAAGGCTAGGACTATGAATGTGGTATGCATGGCCTTAGAGAATATCTGGAGGTTCAAACCTCCAGGCACGGGTACACCGGCAAATATGAGTTCTAGGCTGTTTCTCGGTATAAGTGAAGCCATAATTATGAATGATATACTTATGCTGAGAAGTGAGCCTACGTTAAACAGTAGTGACGCCATACCCGATGCTACACCACGCCTCGGGGGCGGAACAGAGTTCATGAGGCTTGCGAGGTTTGGGGCGGCGAACATCCCCCCGCCTATACCCCCTATCACCATCGGTGCAACTATGTATGCGTACGGTGCACCCGCGGGTAGCAAAGCGAACCAGAAGAGGGAGGCTGAGCCTAGGAGTACACCAACTATCACGAATAGCTTTGGGCCATACTTATCTGATAGAGCACCACTGAGTGGTCCAGCGCTCACGAAGGCTAGTGAGAAGGGTATGAGGTCAACCCCCGCCTGAAGCGCCGAGTAAAGGAGTGCTCCCTGGAAGTAGAGCACTAGTATCAGTGAGAGGCCCCCCCTCGCTACAGCGTTGAGCAGGTTAGAGAAGGCTGCCCCCGAAAACTCTCTTATCCTAAATAGTTTGAGGTCCATCATGGGGTAAAAAGCCCTCAACTCCACAAGTGGGAAGACAGCTAGGAGTACTAAACCCAGAACCATGAGTGAGTCGTACAGAGGGTTGAAGCCGTACAAGGCACCTATGGTGGAGCCAAGCAGAAAGAAACCCAGACCGGGGCCAAACAGAGAGTTGCCGAGGTAGTCAATACGCTCAGCTCTCTGGGGCTGGCTGAGCTCCTTAAGCCTCATATAGGCCCAAGCAGTGGCGAAGCCGCCCGGCAATATGTTCACCCAGAAAATCGAGCGCCAACCCAAAGTCGAGGTTAACACACCGCCCAGCACTAGAGCCAGAACTGAGCCAGCTATCCCTACCACCTGGTTTATCCCTATGGCTCTACCACGCTCATTCACGGGGAAGGCGTCAGTTATTATGGCGTTGTTGTTAGCGAAGATGAGTGCACCCCCTAAACCCTGGATCATCCTGAACACTACAAGACTCGACCCACTCCAAGCCGCACTGCAGAGCGCTGAGCCAACTGTGAACACCGCGAATCCAAGGTTGTATAGCCGCACCCTACCAAACATGTCTGCAAGTCTACCCAAAGTGAGAAGCATGGTTGCGGACACTATGCTGTAGCCCATGATAAGCCAGATGGCGTCGAAGGGTGTGGTGCCCCTAAGTGTCCGCACAATTGTGGGTAGGGAGATAACCACGATGTTGGAATCCAAGAAGGCCATAAAGGATGCGATAGTGGTGTTCGTGAGCACAGTGTACTTATACCGCATTGAAACAACGCACACACAACGCTTAGCCGTGGTATAAGAATTAGGATGAATCCGCTTAGGGAAGCCCACCCTCCCCCACATTTTCTGTGCTTAGCATGTTAGGGCTCACACACCCAT
>Ga0080006_1194701_pt1 | contig 12394 bp, 13 predicted proteins | sample RS3BMetagenome_FD_69209 | JGI IMG/M metagenome (GOLD analysis project Ga0080006, IMG submission 69209) | Ferric oxide microbial mat and aquatic microbial communities from Rainbow Spring, Yellowstone National Park, USA - RS3B (SPADES... ...
CCGATCAGCTACCAGGCAGTGTATTTCGATACGATGGTCAATATAGTTAAGATAGAGAAGCCAAAGGCGATAGCAAACGGCCAGTATCCGACGTCTTTGGCGAATCTGTGGAATTGGTGAAGTGTAAATCTATTTTATTATTGATTTAAAATCGCTCTATAGGAAAATAAGTAAAATTTTTTTTGAATAATTTTTTTGAATTCATTATTATTTACATTCAAAATAATCTATCCAGGAGGAACTCGCACGCCCCCTACTCGGACTCCTGAGGGTCATAAGGAGGGAGTGGATACGGGTGACCAGGACGAAGGTCAAGTACCAGAAGCGTGGATCGTGAAGCAAGATCTTTTCGAAACATACAAGGATTATGCAAAAAAAACACAAACTCCAAAGCCCACTGTCTTCCTCTTAGTTTTTCATGAGTATAAATACCGCAAACTGAAGACTGATAATAAGACAGTAGGGGCGAAAGGAAATGGGTTTTCACCTGAATTCCTTGAGGAAAAAAGAAAGTTTGTCTAAAATTCGCCGACAAGGCTTAATATCTTCACAAATCTCCACAGAGAGGTGTCTAGACCTTATTACCAAAAAATTAGTAACGATAAGACAAATCAACTTCTTGCATATCGGAAAACCGAGGGATAGACAGCACATGAATTGTGATTTAGACATATCAATTTTTTCCGTCTTTTTGTCGCAAGCAATGACTACCCCTAATGCCCCTTAACTACTGCACCAACTTGTTTGCTTTAAAAAGGAGGTTCGCATAAGAGAGCAAGAAGTAAAAGATGTATACGTAAGCGAGGAGCAGTACGAAAAGACAGCCGAAAGCAAAGGCAAGAGTCCCTCTGAATTCGTCAAAGAAACAGATGAAAATGTTTTTAAGAACGGCTCCGCAGAAGAAAGACTCGTAAAGCTTGAAGTGAAAATGTAAGAAGAATATAAAGACCTGAAACACAAATTGAACATGCTTTGAGAAGTTATAGGGAAGCTTGACAACGCTATCAAGAAATTAAACCGGGGTGAAACGCTCGAACAGAGCGACTTTGAATATTTTAACGTATATGTTAGAGATTAAAGATTCCATCATTAATAAAAACTTCACATACTGAACCGTTACCTTTTCCCTTTTGTACCCATGTGAGCTGCTTATTGATAAAACAGCAATGCGGCTTCAAAACCCTTATGTCTTAAAGTAAAAAAGTCCATACACTTAATGAAATATCCAGCTGTAATAAAAATGAATACTTTGAAGAAACGGAAGAAGCAAAATGCCCAAAACTGAAAAGTTAATCAATTCATTAGCGAACTATCCACTCCTTAACAATAGATAAAAAATTTGTTAAATGTTTTGTGCTTTTGTTATCTCATTGTATTTTTAAACGCGATTTTGAGCAAAAGCTTTTTATTTTGCCTTTTGCAATTTAAGAACAATGAAAGGGAAAAAGTATTTGAATGGAAGGTTCCCGGCCAAGGCGTACCCAGTGATTAATGCGGCCCTCCTCCAGCAGTTTGTGTATGGTTTTAGGGCGTTTTTGAGCCTCTCGCCAACGAAAATCAATAAGTTACTCTCAACCCTTTCAGGCTTTACCTCATGACCTAATCCCCTAACCTCCTCTAGGGCCTTTTCATAACCCCAATCCAAAGCCTTAATGAGATCCATAAACCCGTGTTCAATGTAGTGTCTCCTCGCCTCCTCCCCACGCAACCCAACCAACTCCTCAAGTGTCTCCTCAACCAAGTCCTCATGCCGTGTAGAGAGCCACTTGGCAATTGGCTCTAAATCAACCTCCCTCAAGCCTTCCAACTTCGACTTAGCTAAGTGATCCCTATCAATGAGCCTCCAAACCCCACCCTCATTCACGGCCTTTGTTATGTACGTGATTCCCTCGGGTATTGGCCCGAAGGCTGAGTGGAGGATTAATGGCACGGAAACCCTCTTAGCCAAATCCTCGTTTCTCTTGAGCACCGTGCTCCATATGTAGTGTGCGAAGAATAACTTAGGCTCACCAGAACTCCTCACCAATGCATCATTGATGTCCTCAATCCTGCACCCACTCTCACGAAGCCAGACACCGGCGTACTTGGCAACCAGGGTGTAGGAGTCAAAGCCCATGATCCCCTTAACCAAGTCCTCACGCACGTTATCACACCCAGAGTACCTCTTGATAACCTCCCTGAGGAATCCCTCATCACTAAGGTTTACGTTGATTACGTAATTTCTAACCTCATCTAAAATACTCCTCAACTCTTCATTTTTTGAACCCTCGTCATAAAGCTCCTTTGGGAGGACTATTATCACCCACGCATTCTCAACCTCCATTAGTTCCCTCAGCGTATCCTCTACACCCTCAATGTCATGTCTCACCCTCCGCATGGTCTCGGGCTTGTAATAGGCTTCGATTGGTGATGGGTCGTAAATTACTACAAACCTCCTACTAGTGGTCTCAACTAGGTTGTTTAGCTTTGCTGCATCCCCAGGGTTTAAAAAGCCAACACGTATCACGGCATCCATTCGCTTATCAAGGGCCACTTTACCTAAACCACCGAGGAGTGAACGCCAAGCCACGTACGTGGCCAGTGTTGACTTGCCGATCCCCCTAGGCCCAATAAGCACAACCCTACCATCCCTAGCTAACCTGTTGAAAACGTCCTCGGCAACCTCACGGAACCTACCAGCATCAACAAGGTCAGTCACTAGCTCGTTTTTAGCGGTGCCCAGCTGAGTCTTAATCCTTGGGGCACCATCCTTGACTGTGAAATTGCCGTAGAGTAAACCATCCTCAACCCCACCAATGAAGAAGACCTTTGCATCAACCAGTAACCCCTCCACCTCGGTCTTAACATTGTTTAACTCCTCCTCAATTCTCTTTAGCGCCTCCTCAATCATCCTCCTAACCTCATCCTCAGTCACGGATTTGCCTGCAACTGTCTTCACGAAGCCCTTGAACGTGTCAACGTCCCAACCCCACTTGCTGGCAACCTCCTCAACAACACCCCTGAGTCTCTCATCATCGATATATTGGCTTGCCTCCTTGGCTGTGTTGACTATGTTCCTGAGGCACTTGATGGTTTCGTTCTTAGCAATGCCCCACCTCTCCAGCAACCACCTAAGCGATTTACTAGCCAATGCAGCAATACCAGCACCCACTAAACTGCCAATGGAGCTGACACCAAAAAGGCCCAACAAGAAGGCGCCAACAACCTTATCAACCACACCACCAACACTACCCAAATCAAGCAACCCACCCAAGCAAAGACCATCTGGACTAAGCCTAAGAACAGCCTTCTTAGCCCCCTCTAAATCCACGGTGGAGTCCCGTTGGCCAGTCACTCAACCACTAATACTCCCTGGGTACTTTAAAAGTATAGCGGGTTAATACACTTATCATAACCCACACCTCCAGTAATCCCAATACGACACACTAACCACAAGCAATCAACCTGCCTAGTTGGGCTGCCTCATAAACCAGTGCTTTGCCGACTGGTTTACTGTCAATGAGGCCCTTAGCCCTTAGTTTGGCTAGTATTCTCTCGATGGCTGGTAGGGATATTGGCTCATTAAATTTTGATGCATAACCCTTCACTATCTCTTTTGCTAGGCTGTAGCCACTGCAGATAAAGCCTTAGGACCCTAAACTCAACTAGGCTCAAGTCGATGAGCCTAGGCACGATTGGCCAGTTAACTGGCTCACCCTTATCATCCAGCATGACGAAGACCCTATCAACGCTAACATTAACAAAACCACCAACAGTAGCCAGTGTCATTGCTAGAAAGCTCAGTATTGTTGTGACCCACCTGTCACCAGCAATACCAATGGTAAAACTACACGGTGCGCAATCCTCGATAAACGACCTTAAGTCAATCACAGCATCAATTAGGCTTGCCCTGGGGTTAATGACGAATGACTCAACCTTGACCTCTAAGTCCTGGTAAACCTGCCTCACAAACCCCTCCAAGGCATTCAAGGCATCGCCACTAAGCCCAGTGAGGATTATTACATCACCATCATTAACCTCAGTATTGATTAAGGCCAACCTCGCAGGAGCAATGTTCAAACTAGCACCAATCACAATGCACCTCTTCTCCATGAATGGAGCAGTATTACCAAGCACTTTTTAAGTATAGCAATGTTAATGTTTAAAACACCCTTAATCATACACAGCATATCCTAGGGCATGTTTTAGGTGCCATTGCTTGAACCTCTTATGCCTTAGGCTTCAGTGGTGCTTGGTTAGGATGCGGAATTCCTAGGCGGTGTATGTTGGGTTAATTATTGCTGTGAGTGGATTGTACGTTGTATTCTTATATATGGTATTCATGGCTGGCATAAGTGCATTCGCAATGGGGCTTGTTTTAGGCATCGCCCTTGGTATTGGCCTAAGCGATGGTTGAGCCTGCACCCGGCCGTTAGTTTTAGTAATGTTGCTATGGCTACATCTAAGATTGTGGCCTAAATAACATTGAGGAATGCAATGTGAATAGGGAAGTGCAGTAACTACTTAACCCTCAATTTATCCTCAATCCCCTCCTGTGAGTATAAACCAACGGTTCTGTTAAATTGGTTGCAATTCGCATGCTCATAAATCCTGTGATTTATGGTAATTGTATATTTATTTACCCTGGTTGTGAATCCATGTAATGCTTGCCGCCGAGTTTGTTAGGTTGGGTGTTCCGAAGGATTACGGGGAGGATTATGAGGGGTTGAGGCTTGTCTTTGAAATTAGGTTGCACAATCCTGCTCAATACGTGGCTTACGTATTAGGTATTGATGGCAGTGTTTTTACTGGTAGTAGGCAAAGCCCGAGGATGTATTACCTAGGCCAGGCTAGATCCTTGATGCTTGTTCAAATACCTCCTAAGGAATATACTGCAACGAGAATTTACCTGGACCTAAGGCATGATGACATTGAATTCATTGAGAAATTAAGGGCTGGTGAAAATCCGCGATTCACAGTAAAACTCTCTACACAGTTCATAGCATGTGTACCGCAACAGTCACTTACCCCATCTCAAAACTGCCAATACATACCCATAGGACCTTGCGCACAAACGTTATCATCATCATTAGCACCACAACCACAACAACTATACCTAATAAGGTGCTATATACCTCTAATGGATCCAAGAAGCAATGGCTCAATTATTGAGACTGACCGCGACACGTGGCTTGACGTGCTATCCAAACTAGGCTTCAAGCATGTCAGGGTTATCGAGGTTCCGGCAATAACCGGTGTGGCGAATGAACATGCTAAGGCGGCTATTGAGCACCTTGATAGGGCGTGGGTTCTTATGAGTGCGAATTATGAGGAGGCTTTGAACGCGGCGAGGAAGGCGTTGGAGGAGTTGAAGAGCTACGCCAAGGATTTAGGTTACATGGATGATAAAGAGATTGACTTCGCAAAGATATACGGTGCAGATACTAAAAGTAGCTTGGCCGAAGCATTAAATGATGTATTTCGTGGGCTTTGGGCATTAACCAATGTTGGGTCTCATGCCGGTAGGTCTAGGCTCATTAAGAGGGCTGATGTGGAGTTCGTGATAACCACGATATACATGCTCATGAAGAGCATGCAGGAAAACATGAGGAGCCAAAAACCATGAAACCCGGCAACACCAATACCACGAAACCTAAGGGATCGAGTAAGTTAAGTGATGTGAAGTACGTAATTAAGCACCCACTCGTTTACAGTGGGGCGTTTGTACTCATAATCACAATAGTCCTTTTATTGCTCAGGATCATCCCTTACACGGTAGCCGGCCCAATACTCGGCACCGGACTCTCAATACTCACAACAGGCCTATACAGCGCCACGAATTACCTCTCATCAACCACAACCCTCAGTCACGAGCTTGATGATGAGTGTTGGGGTGATGATTGCCGTAGTGGTCGCATATCCGCGCTTGTTGAGAATAGGGGTAGGGTTGTTGTTAGGGATGCTAAGGGTATTGCGAGTATAGCCGTGGTTAGGGGGAGCAACCGCGAGCAAAGCCTGAAGGGTCTCCTCGTAAGAGATGCATGTGGAGACAGGGATATGCTTGTTAATGAGACCAACCCGCATGTTATTGGTGAGGCACTGGCCTGGGGTTTGCCCGAGACCACGTATTGGTCGACCTTTAAGACTGATAATCAACCAGTAAATGCGAATTATGCGCACATAACCTCGATAAGCCCGGGCCAGAGGAGTAGGTTATTGATCTTCGATTACGAGTATAGGTGGAGCGATACATACGTGATTAAGGTGTACAGCGAATACGGAGGACTCGGCCCAGACGATCCAGTGAAAAGAACCTACAGGGCATGCCTACTGCTCGACGACAGCACCAAGTATGAATTCGAAATCACGATTCACGGCGAGGGTTTGAGGGAGCCTCTTGGGTTCAAAATGTCCGTCGTTAAGGATAAGCTCGATGCCTTAGTTAGGTCCGACGAGATTGCGAGATTAGGCGGTGAGGACGTGGTTATGGACGTGCTTAAGGAGTTCAAGGAGGATGGTGATGAGGGTTTCATTGATCGTTATTGGTGCATCCGTACCAAGATCCTTGGGGTTAAGAGCCTCGATGAGTATAAGAGTGTTGCTAAAGAGCTAGAGAGCTTGTGGAACGAGATCAGGAATAAGCTTGGTTCTAGGGCGCCGTACTTTGGCATTGTGACCGGCATCCTTAACAGCTACCTAGTTTATCTAGCGACAATAAATGAACAGAAGAGGGCAACGGAACTATTGAGGGAGGGCAAGGAAGCCCTTGGACTGGAAATAGAGGGCAACGTATTAACCAAGCTCATACTGGGTCTGTTCGAGGTTTATGGAGTCGAGGTTAAGGTAAATGAGCTAGTTAATTCGTTTGAAAAACATATAGATGTTTTCGTACCCGCCCTAAAACTCATATTCGGCATACATAGTGATGAGAAGGTGGCGCTGGATGAGTGCAATAGCAAATATCGTGGGAATCTATATTGCGTGAATGCCGTTAAGGCGTTATCTGGTGATGTTAATGCCTTGGGCAGTCTAAAGAACAGCATAATTCAGCAGTTAATTGATGAAGAGTTGAAGCAATTCCTAGCTGGGTTAGACGCGAAGAATTTCGTACTAGCCTACTTGCCCGAAATACCGTGTGCCAGGTTAGCCCTTATCCTGCATATGCTTAGCGAGGGCGATGCCGAGTCCGTTAGGACTTTAGCGTATGTTGGGTGGAAGCAGTTACCGAATCAAATAGGGGATTTATTCCGTGAAGTATATGATGCATGCAGCAGTAATTGCAACATTGATAATGAGCAGCTCAGGTTGGCGATACTCAAGCTCTACCACAGACTCGTTTAAGCTATGGGTTGGCTTAAATACTCCAGTGGGTATTGCATATTGATGAGGAGGGTTGTGCAAGATTTGAAGGCATGGTGCGAATCCTGGTGTTGCCTCATGAGGTTTATATGTGGTAAAAGCGCTATGGGTGCGAGGATATTATTGACGTCAGCCTTCGTAGGATTAGTCATAACGGTGTTTGCAAGTTTTAAGGTAAGTAATTATTACGTGGTGTTTATTACGTTCGGAATTCTGATCATTATTTTCATCATCGCGTTTTTCACAGTGTTCATTACGGGTTTTAAGAGCTTGACCGACATACTGCCTATGCTCGTTAAGGAGCTCGATGGCAAGATATCATTTGAAAGAGTTGAGGTACCTCAGTACTCCCAGTGCCTAACAAAGCATTTCAGTGGTAAGGCTATCGAGGTGTTGGGTAGGCTTTATTCGCGGTCTCTCATAATCACCTTAATAGTAATGTATTTTTTGATAATAATGAGTGGCGGCTTGGCACTGTGGCTAATAATGGGTCCAAGTCCATCACTCAATGAATTAATGCATGCAATATCATCATTCATTAAGGAGGTATCGACTGCACTTGGGACTTCTGTGGATGTTGCCTTGGGTATCCTCGGCGTGGTGATCACGGTGATTTTCTCTCTCGGTTCCTTTCTCATTAGTAGGGATGCGATCAATGCCGAGGTTCTACGTGTGGTTCATGGTGTTAGGTTTCACTCATTGACGTGGTTCTCCATTGCAATAACCCTAATTATAGTATCGATAATACTCCCGCCAACAATCTCCATAGTGTTTATCGCACCGATAACTCTTGCAATCACAATAAGTCTCATGATTTACCTAACACTGATAACAACAGTAATTGAATACATGCAACTATTGAGGGGCAATCAAGGAGGGGACCAAGGGGGTCAGGACCCATGAGGGTTAGGGCTTCGAGGACTTAGGTCTTATTACAATGTATCCAGTCAGTGACCCCAGCAGTGGCGCGATTACTAGTCCATCTATTGGTCCGTAGACGTCAATCGTTACGGAGATCATGCATGTCACCGGCTTTAGCCGAGGTATTGACCAAAGAGATAGTGCGGTGGTTATGTCGATAATCAGGCTACCAATAACGATTGAGGCGTAAAGCGTGAATAAGAGCGGCCCCATTCGCCGCCTACCCTACACCCCTTCTCATAGGCGTAAACCAACGGCATTACTGAGCCAATAATTATTGAAGCTGCAAATAAGGATAATTTTTATTTTTAATTAAGTTAAGTTGTAATAATGCTGCGATGCTTTCGTAGTACTTAGTGTTATGTCTTGCTATAAGGCTGCGCTTGAGGCATTGTTATCTATTCAGAGCCACTTAATAAGGTTTCGACCTTAATCCTTAAATTATTGTTTTTGCCCCTTTCAGTGCTTGGTGTTGATGCGTCTCGTGAGGAGGCGTTTGCTGATCGGGAACGTAGGGCCTTACTGTACGGTTCCTTAATCATGGTCATTACTGGCATAATTGCGATTGCGGTGCCCCTCTATTGGCTTACGAGAGCCGCGCCGCAGTACCTCTACGTGGTGTTTGGGCCTATTGCTGGTTCGGCACTTGCATTGTTGGTGAATGGTACATATGGCCTAGTTAGATACTGGGCATCTGCATTGCGGCTAATTATTGAGGTTCCTAGGGAGGACGTGGTTAGGAAGCCCATATTTACTACGTTTAATCCACCGCTATTATGTACATGCCTAACCCAGCAAACCCAACAGCAAATGCTTACTCAGGAAATCGGCTACCTGGGACTTAGGATCAGGAATCTTGGGCCTGGGGTTGCTTATGATTGTGTATTTAAGGTTAGGTTTGTTAAGTGGCCTAATTGCCCTGTCAACTGTCACGCGCCGAGTGATGAGTATGTGGATTGGCAAGACGTCTTATGGGCTGGTTGGGTAGAGGGTGTGACGATTAGGCCAAACGATGTTAGGTACGTGAACATAATCATGATGCCCCTCCAAAGCGGTAAGGCATGCTTCTCAATCAAACAGTGGCCCTGCGCCAAACCAGTGTGGGCCAATAATTGCTTGGATTGCTAAGCGTGACGTCTTCATGCTTGGGTGCACGGCTAGGCTTCAGGATGGTTTAGTGCCTGGTGAATACAGGATTGATGCCCAGGTCACATGCAGGAATGGGCAGACAAGAGAATCCATGAAGTTGATAATATCCCAGGACTGGAATGTTACGGGCATCACGGCGGCTTAACAATAGGCAAATGTTTGAAGGCTCAAAATGCTGAGCGTAAGTACTAAGGGGATTACCTTGCCTCAGCCTTACGCCTAGTTACGTGGTACCCCGTTAATATTGTTACCGTGAGTACTAGACCTATTAGGTGTGGTGGTGTTGGTGGTAGGAGTTTGAACATTGAGTAAGCTACGCTAACTATGATAACGATAGACACCGATAGTAGGAGTACTATAAGTGTAACTAATCTCATGAGAGGGCACCTTAAAGACCTTAGCCGCTTTAATAATGCTGCTGTTGAATATAGTGTTACGTATATTGCTGATGCTAGTGTGAATTCCGTGTATATTGACGTGCCAATGCCCGGCTTACCCAACGTGAACCAAGTAACGAGTGACGTAATGTATGACGTGGCGAGGGCTAGGGCGAAGGAGTGGATCAGAAACAACCCACCCACAGTCACGCAATCCGCCATGCCTACTTGGCACAATCTTTGTACAATCACTAGGATTAAATGCGAGGACCACCGCGGGCACGACCACCGTGTATATGAAGTAAAGCCAGGGTGGGTAGTGGAGTATCAAGGCCTCGTAGGCGTTGAATGGTGACGTCAGGTAGATGATCAGCATTGCTGAGTTAAAGATGGGCCTAAACGCAACAGCCGTAGCATTACTCCAATGTCCAATAATAGGCTTCAAGATGACTAACGAAGCCAAGTACAGGGCAAGGTAAATAATCACTACGACGAGTAGGAGAACACTCAAGTTACGCACGATGCTCCTCCAGCTTGATTGCCTGCCCCCATGTCCATAATACCGCTAATGAACCTTTAAATATAACGTTCATCCACCTTATCCTGTACTCGGCTTCACCAGTTACGTAGTAAGCTGGCTGGGCTCAGGTTAATTAGCAATATTAAGCCAGTTCATTAAGGCACTACCCACCATGAACTCACCAAGCACCATGCAACAGCAAAAATCAACAATAAACCCTAGGCGCATAGCGTAGGTACCATTATCTCAATTCCTCATGCCTAGGACTCCAATAATGCTCAACCAGTATCCTGAATTCGCTTGGTGGTGCTCTGCCTTGCAGGGTGTTGACTATGGACTCAGGCACGCCTTGGCTTATCATCCATATGGCGAAGAATTTCCTAAGCTCGTAGAGCTCGAATTCACGGTTAAGAACCTGTTTGGCTGTTTCCTTAATCTCCCTGCATAGCCTATCCCTGTCGAAGGGTATTAGCCTCCTTGCCCAGTCTTCGGCGTTGGCGTTGATGCCTAGGTAATCGGCCTTCACAATATCAAGCTTGGCTTTAACCAATGCCTCCCTTGCTGGTAGGTAAGCCTCCCTAACCCAATTCACGACCTCGGGCCTCAGGAAGGCTACAAAGGCACGCTTTGTTTCAGTAACCTTACCAATGCGTATTACGCCATACTCAAGGTCTAAATCATCAACACTCAGTATGAATGGTTCACCGGGCCTGAGCCCGCACTCTGCTAGTATTGTAAAGTAGAACCTTGCCTCTACACTTTGACAGTTATTTCCAAATTGCCCTAAGCTGGCCTAGGGTCGGTAGTTTAACCCTACTATGGTTCCTCGGCTTGTAGACAGTGAAGGCGTTGTACAATTGTGCGAATAATCCTGGGTCACGGGGCTTGAGGATTGTCTTGAGGAGTGATTTAAGGCTGTACGCAGTGTGCTTGAGGACGCAATCCTCACCACTTTCGGCCCAGCTCAGCAAGGTACTCCCTGACTCCATCAGGTGCGAGGGCCCAATTCAACTCACTCAAGGCAAGGCGAATATAACGAGCCTCATCCCTAACCGTCTTCTCACTAAGCCCCCTAAGCCTCTTAGCCTTAACAAACTCCTCAATATCAGCCTCCCTCACAGTCCATGAAGCCCTGTACTCACGGGACTCGTCACCAAAAGCCTGTCTAAGCAGTTAAAACAACAGGTTCCTGTAGCCTGAATCAACAAGAGCCCTCTTCACGACCCTAATCGCATCGTCAGGAGTAGCCTCAACCAGCTGGCAGAGCCTACTAGGCGAGCATACTCATCAATGTCAATGAGTTTGAGGAGTGCCTTGAAGAGTTCATCGCTTATTGGCACTAGGCCATGCCTAACCCTGTAGAGGTGGGTCTTATTGAACCCAGTTCACTAGGCCCAATGCGCTTAATAAGCCACGTATTCAAGGACCCTACGCCTAATGTCCTGCGGAGCCTCCCCTAATCAAGTCAGGATCCATGCAAACCACCCCATTGTTGATTAACCATACTGTCCACTACTTTTATTTAATAGTTCTGTTTTTAGAGAATATCACCTTGGTCGTGCATCATGAATATTAGTGTACTTAAGATCCGTTGGCGTAGGCCTGCGTGGGTTCAAATCCCACCCCCCGCACCAGAAGAAAGCCTTAATATCTGAATTCACGTTTTTATGATATGTGTTTTAAAATTGAACAAGTGAACCACTCCCATTATGAAAACCCATTCAACTAAATTTAATCGACAGCCCAACTTTGCTTTATTAGAGGATGGCCATCATTTCTCGTAATAATTCATGTTAATTAATAAAAATAGTATCATTAAATCGTTAAATTATTAAATGTTTATTAATTTAATAATATAACTATGATTTTATTAATTAACATGTGATTTTTACATTTACAGTAAAACTTAAAAACTTAGGACAATAGTCTATTGTTATGTCCAATCAACCACAGAATCCAGCCTTAGGCAGCATAAGAACGGAGCTGCTTGTGGGCTTAATATTCGCGGTCCTGGCGCTGATAGGCTTCCTAATAGCTACAATATACATGCTGGCAATAGTGCCAGCCTTCTATGCAGTCGCTCCTGGCC
>Ga0080006_1134915_pt1 | contig 12392 bp, 14 predicted proteins | sample RS3BMetagenome_FD_69209 | JGI IMG/M metagenome (GOLD analysis project Ga0080006, IMG submission 69209) | Ferric oxide microbial mat and aquatic microbial communities from Rainbow Spring, Yellowstone National Park, USA - RS3B (SPADES... ...
GCAAGAGCACGGCCAGCGCGAGGACGAAACGTATCCCGATACGGCTCCGGTCCCGTTCACCCAGCAGGTGACCGATGAAGGCCGCCAGGACACACAGACCAAAGACCACCATAAAAAGGGGGCTATTCATGGGAAGCATAGGGGAAATCCTCTCTTTCAAAAGACGAACCCCTATGCTACAATGAACATAGGGGTTCGATGTCGTAACGACAACTAGCTGTTAAAGCCTCGGAACCCGACGGCTCCCTCGCGCGCTTGCAACGAAGGCGAGGGAGCCATGCTTGTTGATCGAGGCTGTAATAACGCCTGTAAACGCCGTTCGCACGACCGACACACACACGCTTGACGCACCGGTTCGCCGTAGCGGTAATGAGTCATAACTCGGTGACGCTGCAAACAGCCACCGCAGCACGGACGGTGCCGATGTACGGTAGAAGGGTGAGCCGCCGCGATTTCCTGCGCCAGCAAGATGAGCCGACGGCGAATCAGGGTACGACGAACAAACGCACTCAACATGACGATGACCAGCAAAGCCAGTCCTACCAGGATGCACCACAGCAGAAGCAGTGGTGAGAGGTGAACAGGCATTGGGATACCTCCTTATCTCGATGGGATTGCAACATACCTTCCTTGCTTCAATTTCAAGTAGCCGCTCATGCGCGTAAGATAGCGGCTACGGGTCTGGCGTTTCATCCGCTGAAGCTGTTGGTAGGCTTCATCCACCCCACACAGCAGCCCACCGACCAACACCATCGCGTTTTTGCGGGTGCGAGGACTATTCGGAGAGTACCAGCGAGGAGGCTCAAAAGGCGCATAGAGGTAGCCTTCATCGAGAGCCAACACGGGATGCTTCGTCCAGGTGTTGTGCGTGTACACCACCAGGAGGGTGATATGCGGCGCAGTCAGGTTGAAGCGAAAATCATAGTAGTGACGCGATTGCGCCAGCACCGTTGCCAGATACCGCTCCCCATCAATCTCTACCTCGTAGAGATAGGCGTGTGCTCGCTCCGCCACGATCTTGACCCGTAACGACTCCGCCTGCTCTTTGAACAGGGCTGCCACGTTCTGACGCACGACATTCATTGTTGCTCTCTCCCTTGCACATCCCCGCCGGACGGGCGATGACTTCCTAGTTACCCGATTGGCGCATTTGCCAGCCGCTGCGTTTTTCCGGCTGTTCCAACAGCGATTTTTCCACTGCCCTGAGAACCGCCTTCGCTTGAATGGCCTCGACCTTCATCAGCAAGTCCTCACGCGCTTCCTGCTGCTTGAGGGCATTCTGTGATTTACGGATAGCGATATCCGCATCGTTCAGTTCGCGCAATGCTATCGCCTCCTGGCGCAGGTTCTCAATGTGGCTTTTGAGTGATTTGAACTTCATCACCGAAATGTAAATGAGGGAAGCAATATCCACTGCCGTCGGCATCGCTACACGGAAGATCAGCGCCGGGTAGCCACCAGCGGCGTGAATATCGACATGCTGCAATGCAATGAACCACTGCGCCAGCCCGGAGGCCAGTGAGAAGAGGACGAGGAACAGGGCCGCGAACACCAGTTTGCCCACATACCCTTTATCCGACTGCATGCGCCGCAGCGCCGTCGCACACGTGAGCGACATCATCGCCAACGCTAACTCGCCGAAGTAGCTTCCCACGTGCATTCCCAGCGACCAGCCATTGCTGAGGCTGAATGGGCCGCCGTAAGCATCCCCGATCTCCTTGCCAAACGCTACCGCCACGATGATCGGGCCAATATACGCCAGGCAGAGGAAAAACCAGCGTCCGGCTTTCTCCAGGAAATTTTCCCTGTCCTCTTCAAAGTTCTGAATCAGGATACGGTAGCGTTCCAGGCGCTCCTCAATCGTCTCCCTGGCACGCATCTGCGCGATCAGGCGCTGCTCTTCCTCACGGCGCATCAGGCTACTTTTGCGCGGGAACGCGATCACGTTGGTTTTTTTTCGCTCAGGTGTGCTTTGCCCTCCTTGTGGGGGGCGAGGTGACGCTGGCGCGTGGCGCGGCAGCACCATCGAGAGCAAGGCACGGGCCATGTCGGCTACAATGTTATGTTGCGCTTCTCTCTGCGCCTCCGCCTCCCCGCTGTCGTCGTCTTCCTGGTCAGGCTCCTCACCAGAGAGGACACCGGTTTCAGGGGCATCATCGTCGTCGCTGTCCAGCGTACTTTTGATGTCCTGCATCTCAGCATCACCTGTGTCGAAGGTCTGATTGTCTACGTTTGCCAATCTTTTGCTCTCCTTTCCCTCAATGCGGGGTCAATCGACTTCAAACCGGGGCCAAAGACATGCAAAGCTGAGCGCCCTGCGCACTTGTGTCACACTTCTGTCACCTGCTGGCACATCTCGGCCCAAAAAGATGTGCGACAGAAGTGCGACCGTACACTCAACGCCCTGTTGACACGACCTGTGCCTATGCTTCGCCGCGTTGCTTTTTGCGCAACGTCTTGATGGTCTTGCGTTTGGAGGCCACCTTGACGCGCTTGGTGAACTTGGACACGCGCGTCAGGGCGTTCTCAACCTGATCGAGCAGGTCAATCAGCAAATCCGCTGCATAGGTTTCGCTGGCGGCAATGGCCTCATCGGACGCTTCATCAAGCATCTGGCGCACGCCCTCAATGATCTCGCGCGACTTGTCAGAAATGGTCACTGGTGGCCGCTTGGTGGCGGCCTGGATGGGTGTCTCTGCCATTGGTTTGTATGGTTACTCCTTCCTTCCGAAATGAAATTTAAGAGGCGTGTGGTATCGCCTCCATGGAAAGGGCAAACTGACGAGCGATCAGACTCATTACCTGTTGAGCGGTGTGTATATCGTGGCCCACATAGAGCCACAGGCGCGCTGCATGTGCCGGGGCGGTGTGATCGTCTGCGTCCTCGCCGTGCAAGTAGATCACCTCCGTACCGTCCACATGCTGATAGTGGTATTGTGCTGGTGCCGGGGGTAAGTTGGAGTAGGTCTTTTCCTGGAGGTACAGACTCAGCCGAAATCCTAACGGGGACAGAGCCTGAGTGAGTACCTGTGGGTCAAGACGGTGGGAACAGAAAGCCGTGACTACGTGGGGCTGAGAGGAAGATCGAAGAGAAATGGATATCACCTCCTTTCTGCAAACAACAAACGACATGAACGACACACCTGGCAAAAGCAGGATGACACACGCCTCTTCTCTCACTTGCATCCTCTTCATCCTCTTTTGCCTGACATCAACCTACCCCCATACGGTCAGCGGACATCGCAGTCTGTCGCAGTCCTTTGGCTGTGACGCGACCCTCCCTACCGCCCGACAATCCTGCTCAGGATTGTTTCTCGCGTCAACAGGTTCCCTGAAACCGTGCTACGGGCTTCCCCTGGAGTAGGCCGTGTTTTTGTTCAGTTGTCTATGTGCAACCACTCCTCGCACCGCTTCCACCTGGAGCCACAACAGAAGTTAGACTTGACAAGGGCATACCGTATAGGAGATCATGACCTTACAGCCCTTCCAAACAGAAAAACTTCTGTTGTAACTTGACGGGTGGTGCTGGCTCGTTCTGGAAAAGTGGAACCAGTACCGCATGCTAGAGGGCCATCTGGCATCTGTGGCGACAACCGCAGATGCTTTTCATCAGCAAGCAGCCATAGCCACACCAGACCGTGTATAGGCAAATCACACAGGAAGCCACTCCAGTACGCTCGATATTCACTTCGGTCAGTGTGCCAGGAGCTACTTCAAATCTCCTGGAGAAAGGATAACAGAGGAGCTTTACGACGAAATCACAGGATTTTACAGAAGAGCTACCAGGATTTACCAAAACCTTACGAAAGTGGACAAAAAACCCAAACGTATGGTAAAATCTATGCAGGCTTGTGTTCTTGTGTAGTGAGTTCCCAAGAGGTCTATAGGAGAATAGCTGAGTGACACAAACAGCATCCTCTTATCCGAGCATACGTGTCTATACCTTTGGCAATTTTCGTGTAGAGCGCATTGCACAACAGGCAGATCACCAGCCTCTTTATGAGCCAGTGAACAAAGAAGAATGGCGCAGCCGAGGCCCTGCCATAGCGCTTCTCAAACTGCTTATTTGCCGTACCAATCGCCGCGCTACTCGTGATACCATCGTTGATGCCTTATGGCCTGAAACCGACGCTGATAAAGCCAATCGATCACTTGATGTAGCAGCCTCAATATTGCGCTCGGTTTTGCGCATCGGCAACCAGAAAAGTTTACTCATGGCTGCACATGCAAGCGATGTGAGTGTGTTAGGGCTACCCGATCAGCAACAGTTGTGGGTAGATGCTGACGCTTTTGAAGAGTATCTTACCCACGCTGCACGAGCAGAGAGCCAGGGAGCAGACCCATTACCCTTCTTAGAATCTGCACACCAATTGGTACAAGGTGACTTTTTAGAGGACGATGTCTATGAAGAATGGGCAGACACCCGCCGCCGAGCTATTGAGGCATCACGACGCCGCTTGCTACATCGCCTGACCAATCTCTATATACAACGGGGCTTCATTGACCACGCTGAAGTGCTTTTACAGACTTTCCTGATTGACCATCCGACAGATGAAGATGCTTTATACCAACTGATGAATATTCTAGCGCAGCAGGAGAGACGCCAGGAGGCACTAAGCCTCTATAAAAAGACTGTAAGGATACTACAAGAAGATCAGAAGAAGCCATCACCAAGAGTCAGAGAACTGGCAGAACGCATTTATAAAGAGCCAGCGCAGCGCGAAAAAAGCGTTCAAATCTATACCCCCTCTTCTAAGATGCATAGCCAGGCCATTGACAGATTCATAGCAAGCTGTGAGTCTCACTCTCAGGAAGACATCGCGCAGTACTGGTTACTGGCAACGCTCGGAGACCTCACACATCTGTTAAACGACGGCTGGACGATCAGCGATATAGTGACCTCACTGCAAACCACGCTTACCGGATTAGTCACCATTCCATCCGCATCACGAGAACATCTGCTCAGACTGGCAAGCGGGGCGTTACTCGGCAACCAGCTTACAATCGTCGATGAATACACAACCGCCAATGCATGGGAACTGGCAGCCGCTCTCAGCACGAGCGGTGCGGCTTGCTGGTCAACCTTCAATACATCACCTGTTTCCAGTCTACTTGTATCGGGACAGGTGCAGTTAAAACTCTTACGGCAACTTCACGATCACCTACCATCTCTTGCCCGACCATTCACCTATTCAAGTGCCTATCGCTTCACAGGAGCAGCCCTTTTCTTCCAGGCCCGCTATGCAGAAGCCTTACATGCTCATAAACAATCATACCTTGCCGCCGTAGAAGCGGGCGACCCGTGGAATATGGCTGAAAGTCTCTGCTGGCAAGGTGGCGTATGGAAGGCGTGTGGACAATATCAAAGAGCGATGGAAGAAACTGAAAAAGCCCTGCGTCTGGCAAAAGAAAGCGATAATCCCCAGGCATTAGCATTGCAAGCACGTATCTTTGCCCATCTGGCGGAGTGCGCAGCGCTATTACAACAGCCCGATATGGTCGCAGAACACCTCGCTCAATCGGCAGCACTCTTAAACCAATTTGAGACTAATGAAGAGTTTGATCTATCAGCATGGAAACAGTATCAGGCCATCTGTGCTTTCTATCTGGGTGATACCGAAAACGCCGTTATCCACTTCCGGCAGGTATTCGATGAACTCAACCCGAACTGGATACTGCAAAGAGCCTACACGGCACAGTTTCTCTACCAGGCATACATCAAGTTACACGAACCCGATGAAGCGATAAAGGCCGCGCGCATAGCATTACCATACATAGAGACCAGCAATGCTATAATGCTATCGGCGAGCTTTATTGATGACATACGACACCTAGAGAGCTTGTTTCCTGACCATCCAGAGGTTGAAGCGCTTGCCATAGAACTACCGCAACGCTTGCAACTTCCTAGCCAGACCATACCGCGTTTCTTAGAGGCCAAAATATGAATAGTCAGCACCAGGGGTTCAACCAGGCGCAGCAGCGATTACACCCGGCGGTCGTCATCGGAGATTTTAAGGTGATGTACCGCCCAGGACAGGCGTTTGAGCAGGCGCGCAGGAAGCTTGCTCAACAGGGTTCACAACTCCAGGAAACACAGCATTTCTTGTTTGCACGGATGCCAGATACAAAGCAAGTGGTGTTAATTCATCAGCTTACCCAGAGCGAACTGGATAACAATATCGGCCAGTACATCATGAACGAGCTAGCCCCGCACGGCCTCATGACGTCAGACAGTGCCTTTGGCGCAGCACTGGTAGGCGTCGTCAACTCGACCAACCCGCGCGATCCCGCCAGCGCATGGGGCATCTTTTCCCTCAACACCTTGCAGCGCCTCAGAGAGCAGATCGATAGCCCCCCAAGCGAAGCAAAGCAGGACTTCATTACGCCTTTTGCCCACATTTACCGCTACCTGTTTACCCAAAAGGTGGGTACAAGCTTGCTTGATGTTGGGTGTGCCTGTGCGTTCTGGCCGCTGTTAGTCGCCGAGCGAGAGCAGACGAGGCACGGCAGAATCGTCGGAGCCGACAACCGCCAGGAGGCTATCACCCTCTCGCAAAATATGGCAAAGCTTGCCCAGATCGAGCATGTTGAATTCGTAGTATCCGACCTGTTAGCCCCTGACTTTGCGGAAATCGGCACCTTTGACACGGTGACCGCCATTCACTTACTAGAACATCTTCCAGAAGAATTGCTACCGAGTACCCTCGACAATCTCTTGAAAGCGACTAGGCAGCGTTTAATTATCGCCGTACCCTACGAGCAGGAAGCTACCGTTGCCTATGGTCACGAGCAAACATTCTCACACGAGAAGCTTGAACAATGGGGAGCATGGTGCGTGGAGAAAATGAGAGGGAAGGGCCGATCATGGTGCAAAGATGTTATGGGTGGAATATTGACAATAGAAAAGCAGGACGATTAACAGCAACCATAAAAGAGGGTCAGTAGTTTTATAGCTACCGACCCTCTCTTCTCTATTTGTCAGCGCTAGGTTTCTTCCCACGACCAGCGCGAGGCTTTGGCTTGGCCTGTTCACGAGGTTTCATGGCACTGCCCCGGCTTGAGGGGACTGCAAGCCTTGTTGCTATGGTTGTGCTTTTAGGAGGCCACAGTTGGCAGTTTCATGGCACTGCCCCGGCTTGAGGGGACTGCAAGTTTGGATCATCAGGACCATCAGGTGGCACCGTACCGAGGTTTCATGGCACTGCCCCGGCTTGAGGGGACTGCAAGTTGCGACCAACGATATAGTGCGCACTGACCTGACTGGCGTTTCATGGCACTGCCCCGGCTTGAGGGGACTGCAAGTTTAATGTCGCACTACAAGCCTGTACTAAAACTTGTGTTTCATGGCACTGCCCCGGCTTGAGGGGACTGCAAGTGGCGTCAGGTTGCTCTCGGTTTGCGGCGTGCCGTGTTTCATGGCACTGCCCCGGCTTGAGGGGACTGCAAGGTTGTTATCCGGCGTCGTGAGCGTCGTCCATTCCGGTTTCATGGCACTGCCCCGGCTTGAGGGGACTGCAAGTCTCAGCGTATGTGAAGGATTACAAAGTCCATGATCCGGTGTTTCATGGCACTGCCCCGGCTTGAGGGGACTGCAAGGCAAATGCAGGTATACATACGAGAACGCCACCAGATGAGTTTCATGGCACTGCCCCGGCTTGAGGGGACTGCAAGTGTGCGCCGATACAATTCCTGCAACAAGCCTTCCTCATGTTTCATGGCACTGCCCCGGCTTGAGGGGACTGCAAGGGGAAAATGGCACCAATCAACCCAGCCCATATTATAGGGTTTCATGGCACTGCCCCGGCTTGAGGGGACTGCAAGCAATTTATCAGCTATACTGCGTCATGATGTGTTCTTGTAGTGTTTCATGGCACTGCCCCGGCTTGAGGGGACTGCAAGATGCGATCCTGAATGGCTGTATAATCTCCAGCATCCGTTTCATGGCACTGCCCCGGCTTGAGGGGACTGCAAGTTGCAAGGTCTAAAGTCCAACAACGCAGCCGCTGCGCGTTTCATGGCACTGCCCCGGCTTGAGGGGACTGCAAGATAATCAGGCATACAAGCTATGGCAAGAACTTGACCGAGTTTCATGGCACTGCCCCGGCTTGAGGGGACTGCAAGCGTCGGCAAACCGGTCACTGGTACACTGAGATAGCCTGGTTTCATGGCACTGCCCCGGCTTGAGGGGACTGCAAGATCACGCGGATCGATGCATCAAAACGAGAAGTGGAAGTTTCATGGCACTGCCCCGGCTTGAGGGGACTGCAAGAACCGGCAATTGGCATGTCAGTTGGTTGTGTGTATGGGTTTCATGGCACTGCCCCGGCTTGAGGGGACTGCAAGGCACACTGTCATAGACAAGCGTCCATACGCGAAATTGTTTCATGGCACTGCCCCGGCTTGAGGGGACTGCAAGGCATTGCTCAGCCACGTTGGGGTACCAAATCTTTGGTTTCATGGCACTGCCCCGGCTTGAGGGGACTGCAAGGCACCGGTCGAGGTCGAGGCATTGCCTTGAAAGATGGGTTTCATGGCACTGCCCCGGCTTGAGGGGACTGCAAGTGTGCGTGCGTGCGTGCGTGCGTGCCCCGGTCCGGGGTTTCATGGCACTGCCCCGGCTTGAGGGGACTGCAAGATAAGATAGAATGAAGGAGGTAAACCATGACCGCTTATGTTTCATGGCACTGCCCCGGCTTGAGGGGACTGCAAGTACCATCCCCACTCTCATAAAAATTTACGTGCGAGGTTTCATGGCACTGCCCCGGCTTGAGGGGACTGCAAGAAAATGGTGATCCGCGCAAGCCAGAGATCGCTGCTGGTTTCATGGCACTGCCCCGGCTTGAGGGGACTGCAAGCCTATGAATATGAAAGAGAAGCCCGACCGACATGAACGTTTCATGGCACTGCCCCGTCTTGAGGGGACTGCAAGTGCGGTTACGACCGTTATTCCAGGCGTAAGAAATGCGTTTCATGGCACTGCCCCGGCTTGAGGGGACTGCAAGCGTTGAGGGGACTGCAAGATTGAGAGGAGGTTCTATGAGTCAGCAACCCGACTTTGATTCGATCAAACAGGAAAATGTCTATGGTATCGAATACTGGCGCGCCCGCGATTTAATGCCTCTGCTTGGTTATGGCAAGAACTGGCGCAATTTTCTGACGGCCATCGAGAAGGCAAAAATCGCCTGTCAAGAGAATGGGTATCGTGTGGAAGACCATTTTGATGCTGGCATCAAAATGGTCTCAATTGGCTCCGGCACAACACGCGAGGTTGAAGATTATCTTCTCTCGCGGCTGGCCTGCTACCTGGTTGCCATGAACGGCAATCCGCGTAAACCGGAGATCGCCGCCGCCCAGAATTATTTCGCTGTCTCAACCAGGGCCAATGAGATACACCAGCTCAGAGAGGAACAGGAGAAGCGGCTGGCAATGCGTCTCAAGGTTTCTGAGAGCTATAAGCAGTTGGCCGAGATTGCCTATCAGTCCGGCGTCAATAGCGAAACGTTCGGTATCTTTGTCGATGCTGGTTATCTGGGACTGCATCGCCACACCGTTGAAGAGTTGAAGCAACTCAAAGGGATACCAGAGAAGGAAGACTATCTTGATAACATTACCCGTGCAGAACTCTCAGCTATCGACTTCAAGAATGTGCAGACAGAAGAACGCTTGAAGAATGCTCCTGTTTCCGGTCTGGATGAAGCATCCCAGGCCCATTATTTCATTGGCGACCAGGTACGCAAGGCGATAGAGGCGATGCACGGCCCGATGCCGGAAGATTTACCCTCGGCGGAGTCCATCCGCAAGATGGTGGAGGAGCGCAGGCGCAAACAGAAGCGCATCGCAAAGAATAAACCGTCCGATGAGCAGGACACGTTATTCTAATCTCCAAAGGGAACGAGAGTGAAGAAAACCTCTGCTAGTTGAAGAACAGAGCAGAGGCTTTTTCTTGTGACTAAAAGTACTCCCCACGATTGTTCTACTTTTCAAACCAGAGAGGATAGATAGCAGCGAATCAAAGGAGTCAGACATGTCGAGAACTCATCGCCCTGATTATATCGGTATGCATACTCTGAGTGTCCCCCAACGCCCTTATGGGACATGCCCCATGTGTCAAAAATTGAAGCCGATGCACTGGATATCCAAAACGAGTTTCCTCTGTTATACGTGCCTCAAAAAGACAGGCGCAAAGCCCTACTATCCGAAGTTAGCCAAAGAATCCAAGCTACCACCTCCACGCCATAGGAACAGGAAAAACCGTCGTTTTTAATAGTATAAAACGTTCTTTATCTGATACCAAGTGGAAGCGATTCCTTGCACGCTTGTGAGCAAACAGGGAATCTCATTGACAATCACTTTCCCGGCACCAGGAAACCGATAGTTCCTCTCAATGAGATATTCCTAAATATCTTCCCTACTGCCATCAGCCATTGAGCATTATCATCTAAAATCCATCATACTATAGATCGTTACTGCCTGATACCGTACAGTGGTCATACAGCCTCCTCGCTTGCACTCCATAGAACTTCCCAGCTTTCTTTCATTAAGAAGAAACAACCTGATAAAGAATAGTACTATTCGGCTTAAAAGTTGATGTTGTACAAAGCCATCAATATATTCACAGTGACAGGGCAAAGTATAGCTTTTCCTGCCATGAATAACAATTATAGCTATTAACATGTACTATAGGGCGAAATGCAAGGACTCAGAGAGGACGGGTGAACAATTTGCAAGTTTTTGTAGCATTGGTAATAGTAGGCATTGTTATCTGCCTTATCATCCATTGGTTTATCCGTGGTCTCTACTACTTCCGTTGCGAGTGCGGCTACGAGACCAGTGATCCAGAGAAAGCCATTGCTCATATCCAGAGTAAGCATCAGATTAAGTTGTAGGAGAGCAGGAGATACTACTATCACAACGCTAAAAGGGGGAGCCCTCGCCAATAGTATTTCACAGGCAAGGGCTTCCTCTAAGAAATGGGAAAGAGACTCGTCAGGCTTGCTGCTGGGGCTTCTCTGGAAGGCGTACCAGAATCTGAGTCAACAGTTCTGTCTGCCGATGAAGGATTGATGGGTGTTGACATGCATGCATCTCACTCTCTCAGCGATGTTGGTACAGTTATAGCATAGAAGCCTGCCCTTCTCAAAGCTGTTTTTTTGATAGCTCCCATAAAAGATACCGCAGCAACGCCACTCTCGCAAATCGCCCCGTCCTGTCCTTCTCATGCCTCTCATAGGAGCTATTGCGGACTGTCTCTGTCCTGAGAGTCCCGTCTTTCACCCCAAAATCGCTCGCAAATCCCCCCCCATCTGGGAACAAATAGCGATTTGCGAACAACCTCAACAAGAAAAGCCCTTTTCGCCTTCCACCACTCCATCAGCAATGCGCTAGAACGCCCATTTTGCCCCCTATCTTGACGCGAACCCCATCGTTGAGGTACATTACTACCACTACCCCATGCGGTTTCATGGCACTGCCCCGTCTTGAGGGGACTGCAAGATTACCATTCCTCGGCGAATTCGCAGTGCTAGAACCGTTTCATGGCACTGCCCCGTCTTGAGGGGACTGCAAGTTTTTGGGCCTGCCACTGGGGCCAGAGAAATATCCATTGGTTTCATGGCACTGCCCCGTCTTGAGGGGACTGCAAGGTTTGACGCTTGCAGCAGTGTCCATATGCGACTTGCGTTTCATGGCACTGCCCCGTCTTGAGGGGACTGCAAGCTACGATGACCAGGGAGAGAGGCGGACTGGCACTATTCAGGTTTCATGGCACTGCCCCGTCTTGAGGGGACTGCAAGTTAGTGCATGAATGAAACGTAAAAACTCTACTCCATGTTTCATGGCACTGCCCCGTCTTGAGGGGACTGCAAGTGTTCCTGTACAACCCGGACCATTGCCAGGTGGTACGTTTCATGGCACTGCCCCGTCTTGAGGGGACTGCAAGGCCGGATACTGTGTTACCGCCGCATCTCAGTGATAAGTTTCATGGCACTGCCCCGTCTTGAGGGGACTGCAAGATCATTGTCGAGGCAAGCATTGAACCAGCAGCGCCTGGTTTCATGGCACTGCCCCGTCTTGAGGGGACTGCAAGAACGCAAGAACGATACCGCGTATAATCACCGCTTCCAAGTTTCATGGCACTGCCCCGTCTTGAGGGGACTGCAAGTTAATCCTGCCGATCACGCACTGATTCTTGAGCAGCGTTTCATGGCACTGCCCCGTCTTGAGGGGACTGCAAGAACTTCTACGGAAGTGACCCGCTGATGAATCCTGTCACGTTTCATGGCACTGCCCCGTCTTGAGGGGACTGCAAGTTGCCTCGTCGCTCTCTTCTGCCAGGGAGGGAGAGAACGTTTCATGGCACTGCCCCGTCTTGAGGGGACTGCAAGTCAAGACAT
>Ga0080006_1139299_pt1 | contig 12390 bp, 17 predicted proteins | sample RS3BMetagenome_FD_69209 | JGI IMG/M metagenome (GOLD analysis project Ga0080006, IMG submission 69209) | Ferric oxide microbial mat and aquatic microbial communities from Rainbow Spring, Yellowstone National Park, USA - RS3B (SPADES... ...
TCGAGCTTGCGCAGCTCCGCGAGGAGGCCGTCGTATTCGTCGTCGCTCATGATGGGGTCATCGAGGACGAAGTAGGCCTGCGCTGCTCGATCGAGCAGCAGGCGCAACGCCGCTGCGCGGGTTGTGGGATCAGTCATTGTGTTCACGATCGATACCCCCAGTTTCTCGGCACCAACACTCGGATAGTTGGGAGGATGATCCGTGACTATCCAGAACACAGTATAGCACGAACAGGCACCCTTACGTGTTCTTGTAATGCGGAAACTAGCAGGGCGACGGTGACAGGTTCTCCCGGCGCGGCCATGCGTTAGCGGTGCTACTTGCGTAGGCGCTTTGTGAAGGCTGGTACTTCGTAGCTGGTGGCAACTATCGGTCTGACTTGTTGACGCTAGCACTTGTGAGTGGTATCATCAAGCTGTGGAGTATGGTGCTCCCAGCACGCCGAGGCTACGGACAGGATGGCTACGGACAGGATGGATCGGACAGGAGCAAGCGATGCAGAGCTTTGAAGAGCTGGAACCCGAGGTGGTGACGGGCACTTCCCGCCGGAAGCGAGTCGAGCGCGAAAGCGTAACGGCTGTCGTTGAGCAGGTACGGAGTGCCGTGATCGATTTGCGCCGCACCCGTCGGCCTACGCAGACGGGATTCTCCGACGCGACGCAGGTTGCACAGGCGAGGCTTCCTTGGATCGATAGCAAAGGCGACATGTTCCTCTCGACGCTCGCAGGTTACGTTGAAGCTCTTGGTGGCCAACTTGAGATCAATGCCGTCATTGACGGCGAGCGCATTCCGCTCACCAGCGGCCAGCAGATCACCAGCAGAATTCCTCATACCGTGAGTTCTTTCCGAAGCGGAGCAGTACGAGAGCCGTTCCAGCGCAGTCGAGCCAAGGTGGTCTCGGGTGAACAAGTTGGCAGCAACTTGGCAAAGTTGCGCCGTGCTCGTCGGATCGCCCAGGGTGAGCTCTCTCGTGCCATGCAGGTGTCGCAAGGGGTGATCTCTCGGATTGAGCGCCAAAGCGATATGTACGTCTCGACCCTCGCAGCGTACATCGAAGTCCTCGGAGGTTATGTCGAGATCGAAGCGGTCATTGACGGCGAGCGCATTCCACTCACCGCCACCAACACCACGGAGACGTTGCGAACCTCAGATGTCGTGCGGCAGAGCAAGAGCATGAGACTCGGATGACCATTACCAGCGACCAGCGCCGCCTGCTCGCGTTGTGCGCGATCAGGATCGGGCAGGAGAGTGTGGAATGGAGTCTGATCGCTCGTGAAGCCCAGCTCCCCGGAAGCCTTGACGCTCTCTGGTGCGGATCGATCCGCGAGCAGAGCGCTGCTGCCGAGCGCTCGCTCACGATCCTTCGAGCCGGGCTTCGCAAACCCGATGCGCTGTTCGCCCGCGTCGATGCCGAGGTAGCGGCCGCCGAAGCGGTTGGAGCAACGCTTGTCACGGTGCTCGACCGCGAGTACCCGGCCAATCTCCGATTGATCCCAAACTTGCCCCCCTTCCTCTTCATCCGGGGCGAGCTGCGCGAAGAGGACGTTCTCTCGGTGGCTGTCGTTGGCACTCGTCAGGCATCCGAGGCGGGCCTACGGCGAGCGCAGCGGATGTCGCGGTTGCTTGCCGAGCGTGGCGTGACGGTCGTATCCGGCTTGGCACTTGGCATCGACACCGCCGCACATCGGGCAGCTCTCGACGCAGGTGGACGGACGATCGCGGTTCTTGGTACCGGCATCACCAGATGCTACCCACCCGAGAACCGCAAGCTCGCCGAAACGATCACGAGGCACGGTGCGTTGGTGTCGCAGTTCTGGCCGACGTGCTCACCGAGCAAGAGCACCTTTCCCCGCCGTAACGTCGTGAGCTCCGGCTTGAGCCAGGGCACGGTCGTGATCGAGGCGAGTCGGGTATCCGGCGCCAAGATGCAGGCCCGTTTTGCGCTGGAGCACGGCAAGAAGGTCTTCCTCCTGAGATCGCTCGTGGCCGGAGAGCAGTGGGCCGCGGGATACGTAGCCAAGCGTGGAGCTATCGAGGTCGCCGAGATCGACGACGTCATCCGGCATCTCGCGGCACCGGAGCTGGTGCGCCAGGTTGCAGAGCAGCGCCAGCAACTGACGGTGACAACATTGTAGTCTTCAATGAACGTAGTCTCGTAGAACTCTCGTTCCGAATGTTGTCAAGCAGGTAGCTGACATCGCTAGCAACTGATCGACAACTAGCGCCAATACGGTGGTCATTATTGCGACTGAATTGCTCAGCTCATAGCTTGACAGTAGCCGGAGTCTGTGCTATGCTAGGGCACACCGGATCGGAACAGAAAGAGATGGTGATGGCAGAACACGATACGAACTGGTACGTAATTTTGGATCCCCAAGCCACGGAAGAGCAGCTTCTGGAAGCTCTCAAGGATAGGCGGCCAGGGATTCGGAGCTCTGCGGCTCATCACCCGCGCGCTACTGAGCGGGTGCAGCTTGAGGCCATGCAAGATGCGCACTGGTACGTGCGGGAATCTACCGTCAAGATAACTACCAGCGAGCGCGTCTTGATGGCGGCGATCATGGATCCGAACGTTTGGGTTCGTATCGCTGCCTCGGAGAACCTGTACGCCACCGAGCGGGTTCAGATGGTGGCGATCATCGACCCCGACGTGCGGGTACGCATCGCCGTTGCAAGGAACATCAGCGCCAGCGGGAAGGTGCTGCTCGCAGCCATGGGGGATGCCGACCCGGAGGTGCGTTGGCGTGCAGTTACCAACTCCAAGGCCACCGAAGACGTGCTGATGGCTGGCCTAGCGGATACGGTCACGCAGGTACGTAGGGCAGCGGTTCTTCACCCGCACGCCACGGATCGGGTACTACGAATGGCAGCAGCGCACGACTCAGATCCTGAGGTGTCGGAAGTTGCCAAGCGGGAGCTTGCCGTCCGCTTGGCATATGCAACGGACAACCATTAGACCGTGGACTCCATGAGTGGATTGCGTGAGGTAACGTTGGGCCGAAGGGAGCTAAAGATGATGGAGCACACCAGGAGCGCGAGCGAGCAGGAGCTGTTTGCAGCGCTTCACAACGGAACATGGGGACAGCGTTGCGACGCGGCCAGGAACTGGAATGCCACCGAGCAAGTCTTGCTCATGGCACTCCAAGACCCACACCCGTGGGTACGCAGGGCTGCCGCCAGCAATCTTCAACTATGAGCTATTGTGGAGGACACTAGGTTGGAACATACCGGAGAAAAGGGAGACGACAACGATGATGACTACAAATGAAATTGAGGCTGCACTCCTCAAGGAGCTGAAGAGCTCCGATTGGCATCAGCGTGAGCGCGCCGTGCTGGATCTACGTGCCACGGAGAAAGTATTGCTCAAGGCATTGTACGACGAGCGGTGGGAGGTGTGCGTCGCCGCCTCTAGGCACATCAATGCTACCGAAAAAGTGTTGCGAATGGCAATGCTGCACCGTGAGTGGATAGTACGCATGTATGCAGCGCGCAATTACAACGCTACAGAATTGGTATTGATCCCAGCAGTGCTGGATTACAACCGCTTAGTCAATGAGGCTGCTGTAATGAACATCAACGCAACTCCGAAGGTATTGCGAAAAGGGTTGTTCTCTATTGATCCCCTGATCAGGCTCAAGGCCATCAGCCATCCCGCGGCCAACGAGGAAGTGTTCGAGCAAGCAATGCAGGACCCCGATCCGCAAGTAAGGGAGGTGGCGGTCATGAGGCTAGGCCGAGCCAAGAATCGCTTAGTGATCGGATAAGTCATCACATGGCGGTAACGGCCCCAGGGAAGTCTCCCCAGGGCCGTTGGCTCGTTGGGAGGGAATATAAGCACGCCTGTCAAGTTGGCAACGCCAACCCACAACGTAGCAACAAACACCAACGATTCACTTGACAACATTGGGGATGCAAGGTAGGATGACCTATGTAAGGTGAAGCCGGATCGAGGGGGTAAAGATGGCAACAACAGCCGACACCGAGAAACACATGCTTACGCTACTGCGGAGCAGTGACTATGCACAGCGCGCCCGGGTTCTGCTGGACTGGCGTGCCAGTGAGTCCGTGCTCCTCGTCGCCATGCGCGACGAGGATGCTGGGATCCGCGAGATGGCAGCGAATCACAGCAACGCAACCGAGCAAGTGCTGCTCATAGCCGCCCAGGATCCCAACCCGTGGGTGCGGCTTGGCGCAGCCGGACACGAGAACGCGACGAAGCGAGTGCTTGAGCTACTCCAGCACGACGAGAACGAGCGGGTGCGTCAGGTTGCCAAGCGTGCTTTGGGCCAGCTGGCCTAGGTTGCAGGGTTGGCTAGGCAAGACGAAGGGCAACCAAGGGAAAAGAGATCGTAAAAGTGAAGGCCACGAAGCAGCAGTTGCTCAAGATGTGGTGAGAATGAAATATATTGAAGAGCGCTATCGTGCAGCAGGCAATTCCAACGCCGATGAGGAAGTACCGATGGTGGCGATGGAAGACCCGGATCCGGACGTGCGCGCAGTTGCCAACGAAGACCATATCCATTACCGCTTCTGTTAGGACGAAAAGACGATGGCTCGTAACCACAGCAGCGTGCTATACTTGAGATCATCGGATCGGGCCGAAGAGAAGGGAGAATGATCATGAAGCTTACCAAATTTCAGCTGGAAGTTCTCGAGAATCGTTACGCCTCTGAGGAAGAGCTTTTAGAGCTCACCAAGCACCCTTCGTGGCATGTGCGTAAGGCGGTAGCGGAGCATCCCAATGTCAGCGAACGAGTGCTGATGGTGTTGCTCAGAGACCCCGACTGGCGTGTACGTGCCATTGCTGCTTTTAGCCCTAATGCAACGGATGAAGTGCTACTGGTCGCCCTTCAGGACTACGATTGGAACGTACAGGCATCCGCAGCCAGTAATACACGTGCCAGCGAACTGGTGTTGCTCCTAGCAATGAATGATAGCAAAGGTTCGGTGAGTCGACACGCAGCCAGTAATGAAAACGCTACGGAGAGAGTGCTGATGTTGGCGTTGCAAGATGCCTACTGGAGCACGCGCGAAGCCGCAGCTGCGAATCCTCACGCTACGAAGCAGGTGCTGATGGTGGCGATCAACGACGAGGATTCGCGTGTGCGGGCAGCCGCAGCGCGCAACCACAACGCCACCGACGAAGTGTTGCTCGAGGCGTTGCGGGATTCTGATGTTGACGTGCGAATCGCCGCCGTTGCCAACCCCAAGGCTGGCAGATCGGTTCTGTTGGAAGCGATGAACGATGAGAACCCGCTCGTTCGCGAATTCGCCGCCAAGCATCCGAACGCTGCCGAGCAAGTGCGCCACGTCATCCGCTAGAGCAGCGCAGGCAACGAGCCCGGAAAAACTCCCGGGCTCGTTGCGTTGTGTCAACGTATGAATGGTGAACACTCATGGCTTGCGTGCGTTGGTGTTTGCTATCCGAGCTAGAGAGTTGACATCGATCAGAGGACGAGATAGACTCTATTAGGATCAGACAACATCGATCTAGAAAGGAGAATCATGGAAGGCAACGAGAACATCATGGATCAGTGGCTCAAGGGCCGGAGCGCTAAGGAGCAGCAGTTGCTCGATGCCTTGCAGAACCCTAACTGGGAAGTGCGTCGCGACGCAGCGGCAAGTCCCGACGCCACTGAGCTGGTGTTGCTCGAAGCGCTGAAGGATCCAAATTGGAGGGTTCGCTATGCCGCTGCCTGCAACGCAAACGCAACGGCAGACGTACTCCTGGTAGCGCTAAGAGATAAGTCGCGGTACGTGCGAGCAGCTGCCGTCAGGCATGGAAACGTCACGGAAGAACTGCTTCTCATTGCTATGAAGGATCCGGACTGGCGGGTGCGCGTAGCAGCGGTGGATAATCCCAGGACAACGGAGCAAATCGTGTTGCTGGCAGCGAGGGATGGGGATTGGCGCGTGCGTGATGCGGCAGCTGATAGTCCTAAAGTTACCGAAGAGGCGATGCAGTTGTTGATGCACGATTTTGAACCCGAGGTTGCCGACACCGCCTTTGCTAACCCCTACTATCGCGAGCACAGCGCCACCATCCACTAGAGCAATGCAGCAATGCAGAGACGAAACGAGCCCGGGAGTCCCCGGGCTCGTTTCGTTGTGTGGTTGGTAGCTCTGCAGAACCCAACACAAGGTGGGGTACGGCGATGGATCACATAAGTGGTGCTCACCGGCCCGTGTGGCCGAACCCGCCTTCCCCTCGCTCGGTGACCGACAGCTCCGCGACCTCGACAATCTCTACGTGCTGTGCAGCGAGGACGACGAGCTGGGCGATCCGGTCACCAACATGCACGTTGACAGTCTCGCGCCCAAGGTTCACCAAAGCAACCTTGATCTCACCTCGGTATCCAGCGTCGATGAGACCTGGGGCGTTGACGACTGTGAGGCCCTCGGCAAGCGCCCTACCGCTTCGTGGGAGCACAAGCCCGATCGTACCTGCAGGGAGCTCGATGGCGAGTCCCGTACCGACCGCGCAGCGCTCCCCGGGCTCGAGCGTGGTGTCCTCGATGCTCACAAGATCTAGGCCACCATCAAGCGGGCGGGCGTAGCGCGGAAGCACAGCGTGCGGACTCAGCCGCTTGACCAGAGCCTTCATTACTGGCTCAAGGGATGCTCTTCGCGCTGCCCGTCACGTGCCTGCTCTAGGCTCTCCGAGAGCCGCTGAGCGTTCGCCGGGCTCTTGAGCAGGTAGGCAGTCTCGTCAAACGGCTCCCTCTTGCGCGTTTCCAGCGCCTCGTCGACCACTTCGACGTCCAGGCCAGCCTCGCGAACCTGCCGGCGCACGGAGCCGAGAATTTCGGCCAGCTCGGCTCGTGTACGTTTACGTTCGCTGGCAACGAGCTTCATCTGCAGGTACTCGTCACGGCTGATCAGCACGGCTAGGGCTTTACCCTGCTTGGTCAGCGTTACCACGTCACCGCTTGCAGCCACCTGTTCAACCAGCCTGTCAAGCGACGAGCAGGCATCCTCGACTTCAACGAACCTCTCCACACGAACCTTCCGGTCAGGCGCAGGACTGACAACACTCAAGTAATCACTCCAACCCGAGATCAGCCTTGACCTGCTCCCAAGGGATCGGCTTCTCCCCAGTGGCTCGCATCTCGGCGCGAGCCATTGCAGCGCCGAGAACATCAATCAGGTCGTCTAGCGCTTCGGCAACGTCCGAAGCGCGAGAGCTAGTCGGTTCGCTCAAGACACACCCCCGCTAATACGGCAGGTTCCCGCTGCCGGCACAGCAGGCACCCAAGATGAGTGTAAAAACACCCCAACAAAGGGGAGTAGGATGGGTAGTAAACCCATACGCGAGAAAGTATAACACAGGCGGCCAGGCTTGTGCGTCCTTGCGCACAACAACAATTTTCGAGCAACCGGTATCAGCGATCCCACTCGTCTCGCAGTTGGTCAAGCTCTCGGGGTCGGTAGATACCCATTGCGATACCGGCGTGGTGACGTACCCGGGAGACTCGCGCCTCGATGACGCTTGCACCGTCGCCAACCGCTCGAACCGTTACCTCGTAGGTCGGTTGCAGTCCTGCAGCACGCAAAACAGCGACCGGGGGCGTCAACTGGTTCTTGGAAGACACCCTGGGCATGGACTCGACTCTAGCAGCTGAAGTCGGCTCACCCATGGTGCCTTTCAGCCGTCGCTTGCTCCACCAGCGACCAACAAGAGAGGCCGCCCTTGTCGGGCGGCCTCTCGCTGGTGCTGAGACCACCAAGGAGCAGATCCTGGGTATCGGAGAACCTGCGAACACCAGCAGCCGTGAAGCATAGCTGCCCCTGCCGCTGCCCCTGCCGCTGCCGGGGCCCGGATGGGCAGGGCGTCTCGATGAGGGCGTCGGAGTCGGCATTGGCGACCACGGCAGTAAGGGATGGGCACCGCGCGGCGGGTCGTGAGGCCATCTGCACAGCTCCTGGCAACGTACGGTTCGGCAAGACCCTTGACGCTGGCATGGGCGTGTGCTATGGTCAAGTCAGCAATCGGAGTTGTTGAGGACGATTAGAGATGAGCGAAGAGGAAATGCATTGGCGTCTTCTCGATGATGGCGAGAGAAGAGAGTGGGCGTCGTACGGCTTTGAGCCGGACACGTTCCACTCATGGATGTTGTACCGTTTCCAACCGCAAGAAGCCGATGCGTGGCGAGAGCACGGTTTCGATCCTGAAGATGCCGCGAAGTGGAGGGATGCTGGAGTCGAACCAGCTGAAGCTGAGAAGTGGGAAGAGTGGGGATTTGAGCCGTTTGAGATCGGACCGTGGAGAAAACTCGGGATCGGACCGGCTGAAGCTCTCAAGCGGGTGCGTCGGGAATGGGCAAGCTACGGTTTTACGGAGTTGGAATGCAACTACTGGCGATCCAATGGCGTCGGGCCGATTGAGGCCACGGAATGGAAAAACTGCGGTTTCAATTGGCAAAATGCCAAACCGTGGATCGATAAGGGGTTCAATCCAAAAGACGCGGCGGCGGCCAGGGATCGCGGCATCAAGCCGTAAGCGGTGCCTAGCTATCCATCGGATCGGAAAGAAAGAATACAATGCGGAAGAATTGTTGGTGCGGTTTCGCGGATGCGGAGAAACAGGATTGGGAGCGACGCTGATTTGTTGATCCATCCCGAGGCATGGCTTTGAGGCATGGCAAGCCGAACACTTGCGAGATCTTGGCTTCGGATCAGCCGAGGCTTATGAGCGCATTGATTGCGATGCGGAAGCGAGGCTTGCTGCCGTAGAGGAACTCGAAGCCCAAGAGTGGGAAAGCCAGCAGTAGCTAGAGTACGACTTTACGTGCGGCCAGAGAGAGGACTGGGAACGGTTACGCTTTGATCCAGCTAATGCCAGGGAGTGGAAAGAGTATAGCTTCACCGCGCCCGAGGCTGATGTGTGGAGAACAGCCGATTTCGAGCCAGCTGAGGCCCGGAAGTGGCAGAGCCAGGGATTTGACGCACCCGAGGCCGACAGGTGGAGAGCGCGCGGTATGTGTCCGCACGAAGCGGCTGAGCTCAGGAATCGAACACTCAAGCTGTAAGCGGCGCTGGACACCATCAACCGGTTAGACCTCCCTAACCGCCAAAACCTGTCAGCCAGGATGCTGCAGCCCGTGCTCAAGGGACGGCAGTATCGAGGCCAGTTGTACTGGTAGTGCCAGCGAAGTATAGTTGTGCGGGTGAGCACGGTTGGTTCCACATCCCACATCCTGGTCGAGGGTGACGCACGGGATCTGAGTTGCATCGAGACAGAGAGCGTCAACCTGGTCTGCACCAGTCCACCGTATGCTTCGCTGAAGGAGTACCCATACCATCCCAGGCAGATGGGCAACATACCGGTCTACGAGGAGTTCCTGGATGAGCTCGACAAGGTGTGGCGTGAGTGCCTACGGGTGCTCGTACCAGGAGGCCGGGTAGCCTGCGTCGTCGGAGATGTATGCATCTCTCGGCGACAAGGTAGCCGTCACTACGTTCTTCCGCTGTCGGCAGACATACAGGTGCGTGTGAGATCTCTTGGCTTTGACGTGCTCACGCCCATCCGCTGGTTGAAAGTAACGAACATCAAGCTCGAAGCGAGCCGGTCGAGCCGCTTCCTCGGCAAGCCGAACCTTCCCAACGGCATCATCAAGAACGACATCAAGCACATCCTGCTGCTGCGCAAACCAGGTGGTTAACGGAAACCTTCGGAGGAGCAGCAGAGGCTCTCTTTTATCTCGACCGATGATTACGCCAAGTGGTTCTCGCCGATCTGGAATGACGTGACGGGGCAGCTACGCCGGGATCACCCGGCCCCGTACCCGTTGGAGATTCCTCGTCGGCTCATTCGGATGTTCTCGTTCGTCGGAGACACCGTGGTGGACCCGTTTGCCGGCACGGGCACTACGGCGATGGCCGCGTTGGAGACTGGTCGCAACTCCATCTCGGTCGAGGTGGAGCCTCGATATGTGAAGCTCATCGAAGAGCGGTTTCGCAGCTCCACACTCAAGGGCGAGCTCGAAGTTCGCAGGCTATCGACCGAAGGTGTTGCAACGGCATCGACTGTGGCTGATACCACCAGCAACGCCGAACCAGGTTATGCCGACTGCGACGTGTGACCACTACGTGACGTGCCGTGGCACTACGAGCTCATCGCCGACGAGCAGCGCGTCGATGCGTCCGAGCAGCCGTTCCGTCACCGCTTCCGTGGGGCCTTCCGCAGCGACGAGCTCCCAACCCCAGATCTCGGCCAGGTGACGGTAGCGGTCACGAAGCTCGATCCATGCCGGAAGGCCGCCATCCTCGAAGCGATCTTCGACATCCAGGCCGAGCGGTTCGGGGCGGTCGAGGACGAGCACGAGGTCGGCGACAGGGTTAGTCGTGAGAGCATCCAGCGCCAAGATCGCATCCTCGCCCACCGTCGACCCCTGATAGACGAGGGTGGACGGCAGGTAGCGATCCAGGATCACTACTGCCCCACGTGCGAGAGCGGGGCGCAGGACTTGCTCGACAAGCTGGGCACGCGCTGCTGTGAAGACAAGCACCTCGGCCCAGGGTGTGAGGTCGTTCGTCTTGATGATGCGCCGTAGCTCATTCGCAGCGGGTTCGCCACCGGGGTCGCAGCTCGCCACCACATCGAGGCCACGCGCATGCAACGCCTGTTCGAGCCGAGTCACTTGGGTCGACTTGCCAACCTTGTCGGGGCCTTCGATGACGATGAGCCGACCGCGAGTCACGGGGCCTCCTTGTTCGGGCGCACGCGCAGGTGAACGCAATACGTGTGCAGAACGTTGCGAATCCAGTCATACCCCATCGCAAAGGGCTTCAGGTTGAAGTTGTCCTGGCACCAGAAGGTCGTGCCAGCGTACTCGAAGCGGCCCTCGTCGGCGCACAGGGCGAACACCAAGTCCCAGGCTATCGGATACTGGGCGCGCTTGAACTTCACGTTCTTGGTGATGATGGTCAGCACGTCGCCTGGTTCCATCACGTCGGCGCAGCGTGTGTAGATGGCAGCCAGATCCGCAACGAACTCCCGATAGTCGGCGATGTTGCCAAGGTCGGAGTCGCTTTCCGAGTAGACGGTGGGCAAGCCTTTGGCTTGGCGCGCCTTCTGCCCTTCCTTATGGCCGGGATTATGCAGGATGCGCCAGTACGGTGGACTGGTGACGGTGTAGGCGACAGGCCGGAAGTCGGCAGGAATCAAGGTTTCGAGATCGCGCGCGTCTCCTTGGAGCACCTCCCAACGCTCCCAGAGCACTCCCGGGGCTGTCGATACCCGGGCCCGGGCAATGCTGGCCCAGGTCGGCTCCAACTCGATGAGTATGGTTGGGTGTCCTGTTGCGAGCGCGGCCACGGCGGTCGATCCCGTACCGCCCATCGGGTCGAAGACTACTCCACCAGGCGGTGCCAGCTCGGAGATGAAGAGCTGCACCAATTCCTCTGGAAACTTGGCCGGGTGTAGAAGCTCGTGCTGGCGGCGCGGCCTCGGCCTTGGCTGCACCCACTGCTGGCGCATGGCCGGTGCGCCGACACACAGACTGGGCAGCTCAACATGCACCGGCCCGATCTCCGCGACGGCTTGCAATACATTGACATAGGTTGGCGCTGCGTCCTCCGCAGCCGGTAGGCCGATGCGCTCATCTCGCAGCCGGAAACTGTGGCGAGCCAGGCTCGCCAGCACCCACGGCAGCGGGTACCGACCGGCGTCCGTGGGTACTTCCTGGGAGAGAAGCACGCAGAAGCCTCCGTCCTTGAGCACCGACCGGCAACGTGCGAAAAACTGGCGCATGCGCCCGAGCTCCTCCAGCAGGCCGTCGAAGAGCACGGGCGCACCGTGGCGCAGGTCAACCACGATGAAGTCGAACGGCGCGGTGCCAGGCTCGACCGGACTCCACGCGCCGATGTCGGCTGGCGCAACCGGAGCATGCAGCACCGCACGACCGTGTGCCGCCACGGCAGGCGGTTCCTCCGACGGAGTGACGAGCAGCACGTGAGCGACGGCACCGTCCGGCGTGCAGCGCTTGGTGAAGAACTGGATCAGCTCTCCATACAACGTCGTGTCGTCCGTCACCTGGAAAAAGCTCTTCTGGAACCGCAACCAGTCCTTCCAGGACAGGTCGTTCAGGCGGTTTTTCACCCTTCGGTTCGACCCGGAGGCGGTGCGAGCGAGTTGCGAGACGAGCACGATTACACCTCGGTCAAGGTGATGATGGGGCTTGCTAGGCAACGCGATGCCGGCTCAGACACGACCGGCTCAGACACGATTGAACGCCCCCGCGTTGACGAACACGCCGTGGCGCTTCAGTTCGACGGGACTGTCGCGCAGCGCCATCGCCTCGTAGCCGGGCAAGCCGGCTACGAACCACCACGGCTCGACGTAGCGCGCAGGCTCGGTCGTCCACGACGGGGCGACAATCCCCGCCTCGT
>Ga0080006_1260148_pt1 | contig 12386 bp, 10 predicted proteins | sample RS3BMetagenome_FD_69209 | JGI IMG/M metagenome (GOLD analysis project Ga0080006, IMG submission 69209) | Ferric oxide microbial mat and aquatic microbial communities from Rainbow Spring, Yellowstone National Park, USA - RS3B (SPADES... ...
GCCTCGCTGTCGAGGTGAAACTGGCCGCAACAGTCGAAGATCGCGACACCGCGCACTTGCGCTGGCTGGCCGACCACCTCCGCGCGGACCTGCTCGACGCAATAATCATCAACACAGGGCCCAATGCCTATCGTCGCCCCGATGGCATCGGCGTTGTCCCGCTAGCGCTGCTGGGTCCGTAATGGGTCGAAACGCGAACGGCAGCCTTCGTTTTGGGACGAATCGATAGCAATGCGACTCAGGTGGTGGGTCTTTGCTGGCCCATCGCGGCAGTTGTGCTCTGACGACAGTTTTGACGACAACCGTGACGACAGTTGCTCCGTCAGCGCCCGCAGCTACAGCCCAATATCGCCTCTATCCCGCCTGGTCAGGGGTGCTGCTCGCTCCTGGCAGTGTGGGGGCCGGGGGTCGTGTCCCCTCAGCTCCACCAGCTCCTTGCGCGCAAGATTCGCCGTCAAGCGCGTACTTTCGGTCGCGGGTCAGGCAGTCAGAGGTCGCGTGCTCGTGGGCTGGTGTTCGCGGACCCATGTTTGGGCCGCCATTTGGCTTGCGTCCCAGGGGGATCCGAGTGGCGGGGTGTACGACAGATCGAGCTGGCTGAGGCCGTCGACGGTCATGTCATGGAAGAGGGCAGCGGCATAGGTGTCGACGCGTTTGGCGATCTCTGCACTGCGGTGCCCGACCAGTTGTGCTCCCAGCAGGCGACCGCTGTGCTGGTCGCCGGTGATGCGGATGTGGACGGGTGTGGCGCCCGGGTAGTAGGCCTTGTGGTCGTCGGGGGCCGATTGGCTGGTGACGGGCGCCCACCCGAGGTTCGCGGTGAGGGCCTCGTGTTCCCGCAGGCCGGTGCGGGCGGCGACCAGGTCGAAGATCTTGACGACTTGGGTACCCAGGCTGCCCGCGAAGCGCGCGTTGCCGCCGAGTGCGTTTTCACCGGCTACCCGGCCCTGTTTGTGCGCGGTGGTGCCCAGCGGCAGCCAGGTGATGCCCAGAAGCCGGTGGTGGGTGTGTACGCAGTCGCCGGCGGCGAAGATGTCGGGCAAGTTGGTGCGCATGGCCTCGTCGACGACGATGGCGCCTTTGACGCCAAGCTGGGCGCCGGCGTCGGCGGCGAGTTTGGCGTCGGGCCGGACTCCAACCACGACGAGGACGAAATCGACTGTGCGCGAGATGGTTTGGTTGTCACGGCTGGCGGTGACGGCGAGTGCGCCGTTGTCGGTGCGGGTGATCTCCGTGACGGCGGTGGCGGTGAGGACCTCGACGCCGTTCCGTTCGAGTTCGGTGTGCACGAGAGCGCCCAGTTCGGGGTCCACGGTGGGTAGGACCTCGGGGAGTGCTTCGATCTGGGTGACGCGGATGCCGCGGGCAGTGAGGGCTTCGGCCATCTCCAGGCCGATGTAGCCGGCGCCGACGATCGCCGCGGTAGCGGGGTTGCGTTGCCGCAGAGAGTCCATGACGGCGAAGGTGTCGCCCATGGAGTGCAGCAGGTGCACACCGTCTGCGGGGCCGAGCGAATTGCGGCCGGTGATCCCGCGGATGGGTGGGCGGACGCTGACGGCGCCGGTACCCACGATCAGCGCGTCGTAGGCCAACTGCTGCGGGTCGCCGGTGGAATCGCGCAGTTCGACGGTGTGCTCGTCGGCGTTGATTCCGGTGGCGCGGGTGTCGGTGAGCACCCGCATGCCGGTGGCGGCCAAGTCGGCCGCGGTGCGATGCGCCAGGTTGGTCCAGTGGGTGACTTCCCCGGAGACGTAGTAGGGGATGCCGCAGATAGAGAAATTGGGATAGGCGTCGGCGACGACCACGGTGACATCGGTGGTGGGGTCGAGTTCACGGGCGCGTAGCGCCGCGCTGATGCCGGCGTCACTGCCACCGATCGCGACGATATGACGAGTGGTCATGCGGGTTGGCTCCTGAGGGGTCGTGGGTACGGTGGCAGTGCAGGGACCGCACGGCCAGGTCTCGACGACGCACGTGTCTTCTCAGCGGATGTCGTTGACGGCGCCCAGCACTTTGGACTGGAACTGGTCGGGCAACGGGAAGTATCCGTTGTCTTCCAGGCCGTCCTGGCCAGGCCCGAGGGTGGCCTGCAGGAAGGCCCGCACCGCCGTCGCGCTCTGTGGGTCAGCGTATTTCGAGCACACGAGTTCGTAGGTTGCCAGCATGATCGGGTAGGCGCCGGGCTGGGTGGGCCTGTAGAACGAAGAGATATCTAACACCAAGTTGTTGCCCTGGCCCGCGATGGTGGCCCCGGCGATGGCCTTGTCGACCGTATCGGCGTTGATGACCACCGGCTCTGGCCCAGCGGAGGTTACGATCCTGGCGTCGAACAGCCCCTGTGCCTGGGCGAACGAGTACTCGTTGTAACTGATCGCGCCTTCGGTGTCTTTGACTTTCGCCGAGGTGCCCTCGTTGCCGGGAGCGCCCTCGCCGACGCCGCCGTTGAACATCTTGCCGCTTCCTTTGCCCCACGAGCCGTTAGAGGCAGCGTCCAGGTAGCGCTGGAAGTTGTCCGTGGTGCCCGAGGCGTCGCTGCGGTACACCACGTGGATGGGTTCTAAAGGCATCTCCTCGCCGTTGAGTGCCTTGATCGCCGGGTCGTCCCAGCGGGTGAGGGTGCCGTTGAAGATCTTCGCCAGCGTCGGGGCGTCGAGCGTCAGTCGGTTAACGACGCCGATGTTGTAGGTGATTGCCAAAGGGCCGAACACGACCGGCAGATTCCAGACGTCCGAGCTGCACCGCTGCTTGCCCGCTTCGTACTCCGCTCCGGCGAGCGGCGAGTCCGACCCGCCGAAATCCGTTAGACCTCGGAGGAATTCGGTCACTCCGGCACCCGAGCCATTCGACGTGTAGGTCAGCGTATGGCCGGGGCAGGCCTTTTCATAGGCCTTGATGAAGCGTGTCATCGCATTGGCCTGGGCGGTAGAGCCGCTGGCCTTCAACGTTTGTTTGCCGCCGCAGTCCACCTTTGTCGCAGTGGCATAGGAGGGGGTTGATTTTTCCTTGGTGCATGCCGAAAACGAAAACACCAGAGCGGTAGCCGCCAGCAAGCTCAGTGCGGCCGAGGATCGGTTCAGTAAGCTGCGCACGGTAGTTTCCTCCGAACGTGGTGCGGCGGTGGTCAGATCTGGCTGGGCTCAATTCGGTTCCAGTGCTTGTGCAATCGCGTGGATTTGGCTCGGGGTGGGCAGAAGGCCGGTGATTTTAGTGATCGCGACCCCGACGTCGATAATGTCGTTGACGGTGCCGGCGAGTTCGTCTACGACGTGTTGGGTTTGTTTTGCTGACAAAGTCATCGGGCCGTTAAGTGCCAGCAGGGGCGAATAGCCGGTGGTGGGTGCTTCGTCGGGGTAGCCGGAGCGAAGCCAGCTTACGATCGATCGGAAGGTTCGGCAAATACACGCCCAAGCCGCTTTGGCACTCCTTGGTACATTTGCGAACCCGCGCGCCAGGTCAAGACGCGGTTGTGATGCACGACTATGCACGGATGGGCACCTCGAGTTCGGTGAGCAATTGGCCCACCCTGCGTTCGATCTCGTCACGGATCGGCCGCACGCCGTCAAGGTCGCGGTCAGCGGGATCCTCGAGGACCCATTCCTGATAGCGACGACCTGGGAACAGCGGGCAGGCGTCGCCGCAGCCCATGGTGATCACGATGTCGGCGGCTCGCACGATTTCGTCGGTCCACGGTTTGGGATATTCGCCGGAAATGTCGATACCGCGCTCGGCCATGGCCGCGACAGCCGCCGGGTTGATCTCGCTGCCGGGTTCCGAGCCGCCGGACCAGGCCACCGCGGCGTCGCCGGCAAAGTGGGTGAAAAACCCCAGCGCCATTTGCGAGCGGCCCGCATTGTGCGTGCACAGGAACAGCACGATGGGTTTCCCGTCGTCCGATTTACGTTCGACTTTGGCCAGTGCGCGCAGCCGCTGCCGGGCGAAGCGCTCAGCCAGCAGCGGTAAGAAGTTGGTAATCGATGCGCGGCTGGCGAATTGATCGTAGGAAGACCTCAGGAACCGCTCGATGCTTTGCACACCGAAGCTGTGCGAGAACTCCCTTTGCAGTGTCACGGCGGCAGCTTCAAGTGCCCTCCGTTGGTCAACGGGCAGACCGGAGGAAGGCTGGCGGGGGACGTTGGTGGTCGAGTTGTCGGGCATGGCTCTAACGCTGTTGGGTGAGGGGTTGCACGGCCGGAGCGAGGCGCTCAATCCGCTCGGTTAAGGAGTCGATGGCCCGGTCGAACATGTCGGGATCAGCTGCGGAAACCGGGTCGGGAACTGACCAATGAAGGTGGTGCAGGCCGTCGGGCAACTCTTCGTGTGCGTTGTCGCATACCGCCACCACCAGGTCCCCGGGACAGATGACATCGTCGAGGTGGCGCGGCCTGCGCGGGTGCATCGAGAGGTGCCGACGCCGAGCCGCGGCCAGCGCGCCCGGATGGACTGCGGCGGCGGGCCGGGTCCCCGCCGACGCCGCGGGCATCGGGCTGCGGGGCTTCCATAGGGCGACAGCCAACTGACTTCGGGCCGAATTCTGACTGCACACAAACACCACGCGGTCCGCCCGCTGCCGTGGCGCCGGCACGATCACCTCAAGCGTATCGGGGATCAGCTGCAGATACGTGCGCCGCCGATCGCCCTCGGAGCGGACCCGACGTACGATCCCGGCCTGCTCGAGCACGCCCGCGTGGTGGGCCATCAGATTCGATGGCATTGACAGCAACTTCTGCAATTCGGACGGCGATGCGTCGCCAAGCAGGAGGGCGTCGACGATCTCCAATCGGGCGGGATCGGCAAGCGCGGCGTGAATGACTGCCCGTCGCATCGTGTCATCTTGCGACTCAGCGTCCATTGAGTCAATGGTAATTGAGCTATTGCCGAAGCGGCAAGCATCCGGCGTGGGGTGGATCCATTAACCTTCCGGCCAGGTTCGCGACTTTATGTGTTCATGTCGGCGGTCTTCGATGAGGACGAGCATCGCAGCTGAGGAGGCCTTAATGTTCCGCAAGACGACGATCACCGCCGTGGTTGCCGTGGTTGCAGCAAGCTGGGCGACCGCCTGTGGGAGCACTAGCAACATCGGGGCCAGCGACACTCAGGCGGCCCAAGCCGGCCAGATCTGCGGCCAACAGGCGGCCGCCAAGCCCGGATACCCGCGGGCCATCCCCAAAATCGACGGTGGCGCTAAAACCTTGTCGGGTGCGGGCTCGACGTTCGTGGCGCCGGTCATGTCGGTCTGGACCAAGAACTACTCACAAACCGACGGCGTGCAGGTCGCTTATCAGTCGATCGGGTCCGGCGGCGGTGTACAGCAAGTCATCGCCGGTACGGTCGACTTCGGCGCATCCGACACCCCGATGAAAGACAGTGAGCTGGCCGCCGCGAAATTCGGCCCGTTGCTGCACATCCCGTTGACGCTGGGCGCGGTCGTCCCCACCTACAATGTCAAGGGCGTCGCAACCGGCCTGAAGTTCGACGGCGATACGCTGGGCAAGATGTTCGCAGGCAAGATCACCACATGGAACGATCCGGCGCTCGTTGCGCTGAACCCGGGCACGACCCTGCCCGATCGGCCGATAGCAGTAGCTCACCGCTCAGACGGTTCCGGCACCACGGCGGTGTGGACGGACTTTTTGACCAAGGAGAGCCCGGCCTGGGTGCAAACTCTCGGCGGCCCCGATAAGAGCTTCGGCAAGGACATCGCCTGGCCGGTGGGGATCGGCGGCAAAGGCAACGAGGGCGTTTCCGGGGTCATCAACCAGACCGACGGCAGCATCGGATACGTCGAGTTGGCCTACGCGCTGGCACAAAACCTCAATTACGGCCAGGTGAAGAACAAGGCGGGCAACTTCATTCAGCCATGCGTCGCGACCATCACCGCAGGCACCCAGGGCATCGCATACCCGCCGGACCTGAGGGGAAGCCTGACCGACGGGCCCGATCCCAACGCCTACCCGATCACCGGCACTACCTACGGGTTGGTATATCAGAACCAGACAAACACGGCGAAGGCCAAAGCCCTGGTGAACTTCCTTTCTTGGGCGCTTTCCACCGGTCAGGACGAGGCCGCCAGTGTCAACTACGCTCCGATGGGCAAGGATTTGCAGAGTTTGTCGCTGGGCCAGGTACGCAAGATCACGCTCAACGGGACCCCGATCGCGCCGTGACCCGCAAAGGCTGCTAGGCGAAAGGGCGATGGTGCAAACTCTCACGGCGACTCCGGGGCAGGCTTTATCAGTAGGCCGCTTCAGCGATGGGCTTTTCCGGCGGCTGATGGCCACCGCGGCGGTCAGCGTGATCGCCGTACTGGCGGCCACTGCCATCTTCCTTCTGGTGAAGGCCTGGCCATCGCTGTCCCACTACGGAACCCTGAGCTTTTTCCACGCCCGTTGGGCCCCCTCGGAAGCGACGGAAACATCGTCGAAACCGAACCCTTACGGCATCCTGCAGTTCATCTACGGCACGGTGGTGACTTCACTGGTCGCGATGGTGATCGCGGTGCCCGTCGCGATCGCCGTGGCCCTCTACATCACCAATCTCTCACCGGCGCTGCTTCGCGGACCGTTTTCGTCATTGGTCGACCTGCTCGCCGCGATCCCGAGTGTCGTCTACGGCTTTTGGGGTGTATTCGCATTGATCCCGGTATTGGGACCGATTGGCCGGGAGTTGACCTCATTGTCGGGGATCCCGGTTCTCGGCTGGCTTTTCCAGGGGCCGTTTTTCGGATATTCCATACTCGCGGCCGGCGTGGTGCTCGCGATAATGGTATTGCCCATCATCACTGCGATCTGTCGGGAAGTCTTCGACACTGCGCCCGTCGCCGAGAAGGAAGCCGCGTTCGCAATCGGCGCCACCGAATGGGAGATGCTGCGGATCGCGGTCCTGCCCCGGTCCCGTTCGGGGATCGTGGGTGCCTCGATCCTGGGCTTGGGGCGTGCGTTCGGCGAAACGATCGCGGTGACCATGCTGATCGGCAACAACGTTTTGACCATTCCGCACGGACTGCTGCGGGCCGGATCCACCATGCCAAGCGTCATCGCGAACGAGTTCACCGAAGCCAACCAGCCGTTCCATCTCACGTCGTTGTTCGTGGTTGCCTTCGGCTTGCTGCTGTTATCTCTTTTGGTCAACGTCATCGGCAAGCGAATAGTCGGCCGAGTTTCGGAGCACATCGCATGAGAAGCCCTATGTCAAGCCGCCTCGTTTTGGGTGAGGATTCGTTGGAGTGCGCGGTGTTTGTCGGGGGCGTAGGCGAGGTTGTCTTGCCAGCAGTGCCAGATGATGTGCAGCCAGGCGCGGGCGAGGATGCGCGCGGCGCGGACCCGTCCTCCGCGGGGCAGGGACGTGAAGATGTGGGCGTCGGCGTGGGTGTCCAGTTGTGCCTCGATCTGGGTCGAGAGCGCTTTGATCTGTGCGACCAGGGTGCCCAGCAGTGCGACGTAGCTGGCGGTGATGTGGGCCTGGGTGCTGCCGTGGGAACCGGTTGCGCCGGGGGCAGCGTCAAGGATGCGGTGGTGCAGCACGGCGGGGTCGACCTTGCCGGAGTAGCCCTGCTTGGCGAGCCAGTCGCCGAGCCGTTTGGGGGTCAGCCAGTCGATCTTGTCCTGGGTGTCGAATCGGGTCAGGAACGCCAGGCTGATCGCGGAGTCGATGTCTTTGAACAATCCGACGGCGGCAGGCAGCACGTTGCGCAGGTGCGCGCGCAGCTGATTGGCAACGGCCACACGGTGATTGACCAAGTCCTTGCGGGCGCGGCAGGCGCGCCGCAGGGCGACGGTGGCGTCGGTGTCGGGGATCAGCGCCCGCAGCCGGGCGCGGTCGGTGCGCAGGGTGTCGGCGAGCACGTAGGCGTTGAAGCGGTCGTCCTTGTTGCCGGCCGAGCCGTAGCGGCCGCGCAGGTTCTTGACCTGATTCGGCGAGATCACCACCACGGCCAGACCGGCGAGCAGCAGGGCGTCCACGACTGGCCCGTCGGGACGTTCGATGGCGACCTCACCCACTCCATGGCGGCGCAGGAAAGCGATGAGTTCCCGCAGTCCGGGCGCGCTATGGGGCACCGTGGCTCGGTCGAGTTCGCGGCCCCGGTCATCGACGACGCTGACCGCGTGGTCGTCGCGGGCCCAGTCCAGACCGGCGGTCACACCCCCCGGCGGCTCCTGCGCCAGGGTGGTATCGGTCGGGGTATTGCTGGCAGACTTCACGTCAGCCTCCTCGCTGCTAGTCCCAGTGGGGAGGCACCCATCTTTTGTGGTGCCGCTGGTGCCGGGACGTGGTTGCCGGTCCGCTCACTGATCGGCGCTCGCAGCCAGACGCGGCGTTGGCGCTCAGCCCTATCGACGGTCGACACGCCCCGGGCAACCACCAGGGCCTGCAGATCTCATGCTGGACATCAACCGCGTCAAGCGAGCAGGGCAGTGACCTGGCGGCACCTCGGGTGCATCAACGCTTCATCCAGAAGCGATGACCTCAGGAAGGTAGTCCAGTGAGGTAGTCCAGTGAGCGCCTATCGAGACAGCCGGCCGGCACGAGGAATCCCCGCAATTCATTGCCGGGAGCAGTCAAGGCGACGTCACGTGGTCTGTTCGCCGAGGTTGCGGTTCCACTCCAGCCAGCCGACACCGTTGCGGCCGTCCGCGGTCCGCACGGTGGCCCACACCCTGGGGAACTGGCTCACCCGTCCGTCTTCGGCGGGCAGGCGCACCGGGGCCTGCCCGCGCACGTCGACGTCCGCGGTGATCTCGCCCGGATTGAAAGTCACGGTCGCGTTCAGCGGCAACCCGTTCGGCGCGAAGGTTTCCCGCGAGTCGACGCTATGCAGCTCGGTCAGTTTTCCCTCGGCGTCCTGCGCGTAGCCCACACTGAAGCTCGGTGCACCCGGGATGCGGATGTTCACGCCGTGCAGGTGGGTGCCGTCCTCGAGGTGCAGCGCGGTCCAGATCCAGTCCATACTCCACCAGTCGCGCACGCCCCAGGAGTGATCGCGCTGCCCGGGAACCGAGTCGAAGTCATAGCGGGTGCCCCCTGAGCCCCCGACGGTGACGGTGCCCGAGACGGTGCACGGAATCTCGTACCGCGTCGTCACCCGATATTTGTAGGGCGTGCCGTCGGTGGCCCACACCAGATTCATCGTCATCTCGACCGGGGTTCCCGGCTCGCCCCGCAGCAGGGCCGACGGGTCCGTGTACGACTGGGCCTGCGCGCGCATGTCGACGCGGTAGGTCTGCATCGGTTCGGGAGCGGAATGGTCGATCTCCAAAGTGTCGGCGCGCATCACCCACGGGTCCTCCGGCATTGGCACGTGCGCGTCGACGGCCACGGTCGGCATGCCAGGTCCGCACAGCAACGCGTGCACCCAAGCTTTGCGCTGGTTGGCGATTAGGCCGAGGCGGAACCAGCCGCCCAAACTCTGCGCCGCGTCGGCGAAATCGGCGTACCAGCTCTCACTCCACAGCGGCTCGCCGGTCGGCGCGTGGGCGCCTTCGTCGTCGTCCGACGGTTGCAGCGCTTCCGCGGCCGTCGCGTCGGGCAGTGTCGCCAGCGCGTCGGTGTCGAGCACGTGATCGCAGTGCCGCTGCAGCATCGTCATGAACATCCGGTCGCCCCGCTCGGTGCGTTCGACCAGCATGGACGAGACGATGGCCATCATGACACCAAAAAAACTTTGCCGGCGGACACCTTCGGCCACGTCGGCCAGGGTGAGGGGCGCCCCCGGCCCGAGCGCCTCGTGGTAGGCCCGCAGCAGCGCGTCGTAGTGCTCGCGACGCTGCTGTGCCGCCAGCGCGGTGCCCAGGAAGTAGGACAGGTCGGTCATCGCCGGACCCCACGACACGGTCTGCCAGTCCACTACCGTCAGCGCGCGGTCGGCGCCCTCGGCGCCGAACAACATGTTGTCCAGCCGGTAGTCGCCGTGCACCAGACCCTGGACCCGGCCCGGCTCCGACTCCGACTCCGCAGAGAGGTAGCCGTCGAATGCGGCCACCAGGCGTTCGCACACCATCCGATGCTCGGGCGCGATCCGGTCGCCGTAGCGGTCGATGAAACCGGCGTAGAGCGGAGTGATCATCGCTTGGCTCAGCGGCGACTCACGGTTCAGCCACGGCGCCGCGGCCAGCGCGGCGTCGCCGAGCAGCGGACCCTGCAGCCGGCCCAGCTCCACGACGCCGAGGCGGGCCTGTACGGTTGTGGCACCGGCGATTTCGTCGCCGACCGCCGCCGGTCCGGCATCGCCGAGCAGCAGGTCGAATGCGCCCGTCGAGGTGTCGACCGCCGCGTGATAGCACGGAGCGACCGGCCCGCCCAGGCGTGGTGCTATGTCCCCGTAGAACCGGACCTCGCGCTCGTAGAGGCCGAGAGCGAGCCCGGTCTGGCGGCTCATCGGGTCGGTGGCCGCCACCTTCAGCACCACCGACTCGGGCGCTCGAACGCGTGACGCACCGGCGTTGGCGTAGGTGAGGCCGATGCGGTAGCACTCGCTCATCTGGCCGGTGCCGATGCGCTCCACGCTGAAGTCGGCGACGGGTCCCGCGCCGATCGCCGCGGTCAACCAGGAGGCCGTGAGGTCGGCGGGTCGTTCGATGATGTGCTCGGTCTCGGCATGCATGAGAGCAGCGTGCCAGGTCAAGGCGCCAGTGAGAAACCGTCCCAGGCCATCCGGCGATGCGGATGCGGATCGAACTCGACGCGCGACTTGCGGTCGAAGACCATGACGGCACGGTCATCGACGGTGTAGGCGGGCCAATCGTCGCCCGGCACCCCGGTGTGGCTGAAGGACCGCCAACGCTGTTGCACCTGGTTGCTGACCTTCAACGCGTCGCCCCGGTCGGCGGCAGCGGTCAGCAACGCGCCGAAGCGGGTGCGGTAGATGTCGAAGACCGCGAACAGCTCGGTGGCGTGCGTGGCGCCCAAACCCGACCAGCGCAGCGTCCGCGGGGCATAGTCGTACCGGTAGAGATAGGTCGGCGCGTGGGTGCCATGGGCCTCCGCGATCTGCCAGGCCGCCGAACTGAACGCGAAGTCACCGCCGAGCTGGATGCACGCCGACGGCGCCGGATAGTCCGGATAGGCGGCGGTGATGCGCTCGCGGACGGCCGGTTCGGCGTCGGCCAGCAGCTCTTCGATCATCGCCTGATTGACCGGCAGCATCCGCAGGAACCGGGTGAACAGGCGGCCCTCTTCGGCGTTGGTGCCCACGATCAGCGGCACCCGATGCGTCCGGCCGCTGCGCATCGCTTCGACGGGGTCGACGGGCAGGCAGTCGTCGCCGAACACCGGCCCGATCGGGAAGGCGCCGAGCCGGTTCTCCATCCCCTGGTCGATCAGCCGGTGTTGGGCGGCCACCAGTTGGGCCGCGGACGCCCGCATCAGCGCCTCGGCGGCATCCCGCTCGCGCGCCCCGAGCAGGTGGGCGAAGCGTGCCGCGAACTCCGCGGCGGTCTCGGTGGACCGCGCCATGCCCGACGCCGGGCTTTCCGCGATCGCCCGGCCGAACAGCCCTTCGGCGGCGGGCACCGCCAGCAGCGTGGCCGTGATGTGGGCGCCCGCGCTCTCCCCGAAGATGGTGACGTTGTCCGGGTCGCCGCCGAATTCGGCGATATTGTCGCGGACCCACTGCAGGGCCATCACCAGGTCGCGCAGGAACAGGTTGCTGTCGATGGTGATGTCCGGGGTCGAGAGCGACGACAGGTCCAGACAGCCCAACGCGCCTAGGCGGTAGTTCACCGAGACGTACACGCACCCGCGGCGCGCCAATGCCGCGCCGTCGTAGAGCGGCGTGGCCGAGCTGCCCAAGATGTAGCCGCCGCCGTGGATGAAAACCATGACGGGCAGCGGTTCCTCGGCGCGGCCCTCCGGGGTAACGACGTTGAGGGTGAGGCAGTCCTCGCTCATGGGCTGGTAGCGGGCTCCAAAACCCGAGAAGCCGAGCACGGTGTAGCGGCGCTGCTGGGGTGCGCAGTTGCCGAAGCCGTGGCAGTGCCGCACGCCCGGCCACGGCAGCGCCGGCTGCGGTGCCCGGAATCGCAGGCGCCCCAGCGGCGGTCGGGCGTACGGGATGGATCGCCAGCGGTGTACACGGTCACGGGTGAAGCCTTCGACGGTTCCGGCGGCCGTGCGGGCGCGAACGGTGCGCTCATGCATGTTCCGACGGTAGCCGACATGCCCGGCGTGACGCGCACGCGAGGCCTTTTGGGGACCCATTTCGGGACGCGGCGGTTAACGAGCCGTCCGCCGCGCCGACATCATCGCGTGGCAAAAATCCCTGCGGTCAGTCGCGAGATGGCCTGTTCTAGGAGCGCTCTGAACAACGGGTGATGTGGGGGCGGGAGGAGCGTCGACAAGGCCGTCGTTGCGGCGTGAGTCGTACCTTCAGGGTCGAAAACGTGGTCGTTCCT
>Ga0080006_1162464_pt1 | contig 12367 bp, 10 predicted proteins | sample RS3BMetagenome_FD_69209 | JGI IMG/M metagenome (GOLD analysis project Ga0080006, IMG submission 69209) | Ferric oxide microbial mat and aquatic microbial communities from Rainbow Spring, Yellowstone National Park, USA - RS3B (SPADES... ...
TGAAGGGCGCGATTGCCCTCGTTGACGAAATTGGTCCAAGACCGGGCGAGTTCCTGACCATGAAGGTCAAGGACATCATGTTTCAGGAGGACAGGGTGATCTGCCGCCTCGCCCACAATGGTGGAGGGAAGACGGGCGAACGCTTGATACTCATAATCAAGTCGGTCCCGCTGGTCACAGCGTGGATGAACGCACACCCATTCAGAGACGATCCAGAAGCTCCCATGTGGATCGGATTTTCGAGTACCAACAGATACGAACAGTGGTCTTACCGGGCGTTCAAGAAAATGCTGGATGAGCTGGGTAAGAAAGCAGGGATGAAGAAGAAAGTCATGCCCTACCTCTTCAGGCATTCTGCAGCTACTCGCGATGCCCGGCTAGGCTTCACAGAGGCACAGCTCTGCATGAAGTATGGCTGGGTTCTGGGAAGCAAGATGCCACGCATCTATCTGCACATGGCGAACACCGACCTCTATGAGAAGATAGCCGAAACGTACGGGGGCAAGCCCGCGAAGCCGCCGGAGCCTCAGACTCTGACGTGTACTCGATGCAAGAGGGCAAACCATCTCAGCCAGCGGCTCTGCGGATGGTGCGGTTCGCCTCTGCACGAGGAAGACATGGCGAAGTACTCAATCGAACTTGAAGAGGTGGCACAGAGGGATAACACGAAGATTCAAGAGCTCGAGGATCAACTGGCCGAGATGCAGGAGAAACTGAACTTGTTGTTAAAGTGAGAGATGAGCGGGGCTCATTTACCTCTTAAGCTCATGAAGCTTCTCCCTCATCTCACTTATCTGAGCAAGGATGAGTTGGAGCTCCGACTTCTTTATCCTAACGTACTGCTCTTTCATCTTCCAGCGTAATCGACCTCCCAATTTAAGAACGGTAAGCGAAATGCCTCTTGACCACCCTTCCGTTGAGCTAAAGGTCATCGGCGACCCTCATCTAGCCGCCCTCTTCCTGCTGCTTGGATCCTTTCTGCCTCTCCGGTAGCTCGGAGTAGGCGCCTTCCTTTGTCCTGTAAAGCGCCAGCCTTCCGACGGTATTCCAACTTCCATCGAACTTCCTCAGCTGGACGCTCACGACCTCGTCCTCGGGATTGGACCTCCCCGGCCATACGGCCACGTTCAGGAACTCGCCCTGCTTGATTTTCTTCGAGAAGCTGTATTTCGGACGGCTCTTTTCGCTCATCGGTCAGGCATTCTTTCTGACTGTCATTTATCAGCTTGCGCCTTCATACCGAGGAGGTCCTTCAGTCGGGATTTGTCATATCCGAAAGGTTCGAGAATCGTCGCTGCTGATGCGGCTAGAGACTCCAGATACTTGGCAACGTCATACTCCTGACCTTCTTCCAAGAGCTCCTCTGGTATTCCAGCGCCCGACTCCGAATCGGTGATTAGAAATCTAACGATTCTGCCGGGTTGCAGGTTCGCCCCACTCTCAATTAGGAGCCTCGAAGCCGTAGTCTGAGGTGTTCTGTTTATGTACGCTGACTGGCTCTTCGAGACCTGCCTCTCAAAGAGGAGGTCGCTCACCGGGACCAAGCCTGACTTGGTCGCCCTACCAAAGCTGAGAAGAACTTCGATAGCGCCTGGGACCAACTTCTTGGTCTCAGCGGCGCTCTTGCCCTGAGCAAGCACGTTGAGCATGCGGAGCTGACATAGTGATATTATCCTCGGCGTATCCCTCCTTCTGGCCTCTACTCCCCGGAGTTTGACCTCTCCGTTCCTGAAAACTCCGAAGTATCTGTTGAGCACTGGAGTCGAGTTGTCCACTTTCGATGGGAGGAATGCTATCCACCTGTAGATACCCTCGAACGAAATCTTGAAACCGATTTCTCGCTCTATCTCTCTGCAGAGTTGAGTGTAGTCTTCTTCGTTCGCGCCTTCCTTCTGGAGCCAGAGGGAGTCGACGATTCCATGAAGCACCCTGAACCCGTCTCTCTCTGCTACCCTCGTCGCGTCCAGCAGGATTTTCCTTGCGAAGGCACAGACAGCCATGTGGGAGTCTATCCTGCCGAACTTCGCGTTTCGGAATCCTAGATAACCGAAGCAGTTGTGAGTATAAACTGCACCAGAGCCGGAGAAGAATCCCTGTAACCCGCCTTCGTCCACCTCAAAGCAGTATACATACTCGTCAGCTCTCTGCAGTTCTTTAACTTCCTTGACGTATGCGAAGCCAAGGTCGCTTTCGAACAACCCACGCACCCTCTGTGTCTGAAGAGGGAATTCGTCTTCAAGCTCCTTGCTGCTTACCTTGTCAAGCGCCCGCCCTGCTCTGATCGGACATAGACGGAGATGCCGGTCCATCCGAGGATCCCTTACTGTTCTTGCAGCTCTGGCCAAAGTACGGAGCCCTGTTACAGACACCGGGAACATTTGGTAGAGAGGGTGTGCGCAATCAACCTCGCATAGTGCTGCGAGCTTTGGTTTAAGGATGGCCCGATGCGAATTTTTGAGAAATCTCCAACTGGCAATTTTCCTCAGGGTTTCTGGACCAACTAAATCCACTGTGAAGAGTTGATTTCCTGCCTTTCTACTATGATTACCTATGGCGAAGCCGAGACCCAACGTAGCTGCGAGAAAGCCTATCTGGTTCGCGAATTCTTTTGAAGCTGTGGCGATGCTGGCTCGATTCCTCGCCCTGTTTACACTGCCGTCGCCAGCCAGTAAGCCTTCGATAAATCCCTCCGCAACAACTCTGGAATTGTAGCACAGGGTTGGAACCTTCAGCTTGCCTTTCTCCGCATTTCCCTGAAGTTCGAATACGTGCTCAAGAATTTTGATGAGGGCTGTGTTGCTGGATTGAAGGACATACATATTCGCCTTTGACCCTTTGTAAGTGCGAAAGGAGATGCCAAAAACTGACTCCGCTACCTGCCTTGAGTCGTTCAGGAGGTCCTTCTCATGGGAACCTATATCTATCCTAATGAGCTTGCGCGTTGCACTGCCATCAGCAACATAGAGGCCAAGGAGGAATCCCAATTCTTCACTAATTGGTAATGTTGCAGGCAACCAAACTGTTCTTCCACCCGTTCTCCTTCCATTGCCGATTAGCAGCTCCTTGTGCGATTCGTGATTAATGCCCAGCAGTTTGAAGAACTTGAGCGGAATTATTCCCGTCTTAGCCCAGGCGTATACGGCCTGCGTAGTGTAGCCGTCTCCTCTCGCTTCGTCAAGCAGTAACTTTCTCTTGTTTGCTATTTCGTTCCTAAGGGAGTGGCCAGAGACCTTCCATTTCAGTTGCTCTGTGGGCTCTAGGAGATTCCCCATTTTTTCTATCAAATCGATGTTCACAGCTTCTGTCTGCGGTGTCGAGATTTTTTTGGCCACCGGAACCAAATCGCCTTTCTCAAGTTTCGACCCGGGAACGATCCTTAGACCCCCGTCTTTCAGTATATAGAACGGATGGTCTGAAGTTGCAATTATCTCCCTCCCATCTTCCATGATGATGCTTAGCAGCTTTGATCTTCTTGGTACCTTGATGAGCTTCCTTATCCGGCAGAACCGAGTTTTCAGGTCGCGGTCAACCCCTGCGACGAATATGCCTGGAGGACAGTTGATTACACCTGTCGTTTCAGATACTAAACTATCTATGAGATCTCCGATTTTTACATACTCTACGAAACCATTTCTCTGAATCAGAATTGGAGAGTCCCTGGCAAGGCAACAAACTAGCACCCATTTGAGTGCTGTCTGCCTCGCGTTGTAGAGTTTCTTCGAGTTCTCGTCCTTTGCTTCCTTCATCAGCTTCTTGTACGCCGTTCTTTTTCTCAGAAGTTCTTCGAGCGTAATGGGGACGATCCCTTTACTCCTGACACAGACGTTGTAATCCAGCTCGGGCACTCTTACAGGAGAATCGGGACAGCAGTCACAGAGGACCGTCTCCCCGCTTATGTTGAACTTCAGCATTATGTTGGGGAAGAGGCTCGCGAAATCGATTTCCCCAACGTTCTCGAAGAGACCGACCCGCGGCTCGAAGATGAAGCCACCCCTGTCGGCTATCAGGAGGTCGTGCGCGCTCTTGAAGTGCTCCGCGTTAGACGGCCTCCAAGGCACGAGTATGCCCTTCCTGTAGGCGTGGCAGAACTGCAGTGAACTCATCAGCTTGCCAATCGAGCCCCTCGAAGCCTCGTGAAGTGGAATCCTGCACATTCTTGCGACCTCGAGCAGACCGTCGAGATTGCACTCTGAGAGCATGAACGTATTCGATTCGTCAAGGTGAACCCTTCCGTAGAGCCTTATCGTGGGTGCCCTGTACATCGTCTTTCCATAGGAGAAGTATGACCTCCCCTGACTTGTAGGAGGCACCAATGGAATCGGGTCTCTTCCGAGGATTAACGGACCAAGCAGGTTTTCTTGGGCTCTTTGGCAGATGTAAGGGAGAGTGAACGAGTCTCCATCTTCGGTGAGGACGACATCGGGGTCCAGCTCCTTTACCACCTCAACTAACGAAAGTATCTTGTCGCCCTCCGAGCCTTGGTCGAGGGTCAGTCTCTCTCCATCCAAATCCATGTCAATCCTGCCTATCGGCTCTGAGAACCGCCCGAGCCTGTTGTCTCCCTTGGAGTGTATAGTCGCGTGAGCAACCTTCAGGAAGGACGTGTCGTAGTCGGTCGAATCCGTGCTGTCGACCAATCCCCAGCCGAGCTTTCCCTGACTCTCACTGACCTTCACCCTAGCCAGGGGAAAGATATCATGCTCGTAGAGGTACGATTGTGAGGGGCTCACATCGACATTGTACAAGGTGCATGAACCGTACGGTAGGCTCAGCTCTAGCCGCTCTGCAGCTTTCTTCAGGTTCTTCGCAGCGACCTCAAGCTTGAGAAGCCTGCTTTGCGTTCTGTCTGATGGGTCGACGAATCTCTCGCAGAAGGAGTAACTGGTAATCAGGTCTTCTACCGATTTGACAACCCCGCCTGCCTCTGCGTGGTGAAGGTCCACATAGAGAGATGGCAGCCATCCGTCAGCGAGCCTAATCGCGCTCCCATCTTCTGTCTTGAGCCATATGACCATTGAATCGTTCTCGGGGTAGAGGTCGAGGAGCCTTCCCTCAATCAACCAAACCAAGCTCCCCCTGCCTGTTGGAAGCGGTTTCTTTCGCTTTCTTCCCCCTCAGGACTAATAGGCTGGCCATCAGCAGCGCTTCACTGGGCTGAACCTCCTGGTCGGAGGAGAGAAGCGCATGGGCAAGCGGCTCGGCCTCCCTGAGCATCTGAGTGAACTTCTCCCTGTCATCGCTCCTCAGTGCGCCGCCGAATTTCTCCCATTCCTCGAGCAGGTCTACGAGCGACCTCCTGTTGGCGTAGGTCGCCTGCTTGGAGAGGTGTTTGATGAGGCAAACTTGGCTGCAGAAGTGCGATTCCTCAGTTTCCGAAGAGAGGGTCAGAGCGGGCTTTTCAAGTTCGACATCGCAGTAGTCGCACCTGTAGCTAATGAGCTTGGTCATCTGGCTCACGTTCCGCACGTTCCATCCTTGTACGAATCGAACAGCATGGCCATGAAGAAGGCCTCGAATACCGTTGTCCTGACTGCCATCGACGATGCCGAAGCGTAGAGCCTCGCTGACCTCAGAACATCTGTCAAGCTCTCCCGGTGGACGCTCGTGAGCTTTCTTCCCGCCCTCTCCCATCTCAGCTCCTCCTCTCCGACAGCGATGCGGAACGACTTCAGAGTTCGGCCCATCTACAGACGCTCCTTGCCGATCAGGATTTCCTTCCTGAGCGTGAACGGATGCTTCACCAGTGTTGCTCTAACTCCTGCGGTGCCATCTTTGAAGCGGACTGCCACGCTGGCGCTCCTCAGCATCCTCCTGTTCAGCGCTGACTCATCACCCGTTGCCGAGGAAGAGATCACCACGACCGAATTGGTCCTGAACGCTATGTCTGAGAGTTCGCCAGCCAGGGCGTCAATGAGCTTCCTCTCAGCCGCTTTGCCGACATCCGAGGCCTTGAAGCTTTCAGCCGGGTCGAGAACGGCGATGACTCCTGCCCCACTCTCCTTCAGCGCGTCGTACACGTCGCGGGTAATCAGGCGCAAGAGCTGGTGGCAGTTGAAGACTCGCGAAATCATGATTCGGTCGAGTGCCCTCTTGGTGTCTATGCCGAATCTCTGGGCGAGCTTCGTCACGAAATAAATATCGAAGCAGTTTCCAGCATCGATCACTACGCTCTTGGATGCGAGCCCTCCCTGAGAGGCGGGTAGCTGCGAGACGAAGCAGAGCTTCTGAGCCAAGAGGTTGCAGTACCGCTCGCCATAGAGGAATGCTGCCTGCCCCCTCTGCAGTGGTCCTGTGATCGATGCGAGCGGTTCCGTCCACAACGACTCTCCCAGGAGCTCAGCAGCGTTCTGGAAGTTTTCGACGGAGGGCGGGGGAAGGAGGACGGCCAAGTGGGAATCGCCCCCTCCCGCTACTGCTTCTTCCTGGCCGCACCCTCTTCTACGTTGGATACCCCGTACTGGTCGAGCACGAATGGAGCGTCGCGCTCCTCCTGATAGGGGCTGTCGACCATCCTGGCGATTCGCGTGTGCTCCTTGCCCCTCCTGACCCAGATTCGGTATGTGCTCGTGTGCCCGAGCACGTGGCCCCCTATCGCTTGGATCGGGTTGCCGAAGAACTGGTCCGGAGAGGCGAGGACCTGGTTCGTTATCACCACGGCGACGTCGTTGACCTCAGCTGTCCTCAGGAGCGTATGGAGCATCCTGTTCAGCCTCTGCTGCCTCTCCGCGAGTGTCCCCCGGCCGAGGAACTCAGCCCTGAAATGCGCGGCTACCGAGTCCACCACCACCAGCCTCGCCTTCTTCTCTCTAGCGACCCTTCCTAGGTCCTTGGCTATGAGTTCCTGATGGGCGCTGTTGTACGCCCTTGCGACCGTGATGTTGCTCAGGACCTTCGCCGGGTCGTACCCTCTCGCCTTCGCGATTTGCTCGACCCTCTCCGGCCTGAAGGTTCCCTCGGTGTCCACGTAGATGGTGCCCGCCCCCAGCCCTCCCTTCTCCCTCGACTGCTGGACCATCACAGCGAGCGTGTGGCAGATGGTCGTCTTCCCGCTTGAGAACTCTCCGTAAAGTTCCGTCATCGCCTGCGTCTCCACCCCTCCACCGAGCAGGTCGTCCAGGCTGAGGCATCCCGCGCTTATCCGCCCTATCGACCTCCTCTTCTTCAGAAGCTCGTCCGCCGAGACGTAGTCCTTCTCCAGGACGCCCTTCTCGCTGAGACAGGCCCTCGCCTTGTTCACGAGGTCGACGGCCTTGTCCATCTTAATCTCCTCCTCGTCGACAAGATCGTGAGGGCTTCTCACCGCGAGGTCCATGAGGTCATAAACGCCCATGGCCTCCAGCTTCGCCTTCGTCGCCGGGCCGACCCCTTCCAGCTGCTTGAGGCTGATCGCCTCCTCGGTGACAGCTGCCATCAGCCCTTCACCTTTGGAGCCGGGATCCCGAGCTTGGCCATGACCTTGTATACGGTGGGAATCGAGTAGGCGAAGCCGACGTGGACGCAGTCGTTCCTGTCGTCGACGTCGCACTGGAGCTCCTTGCCGCCCTTGCCGCCGATGCTTATTCCCGCTATCCTCCCCGTCCTGTTGTCCTTGATGTAGAAGGTGTTGCCCACCTCGTCGTAGCCGAACTCCTGAAGGGCCGGAGCATACCTCGCGAAGATCTCGTTCCTCTCCATCATCTCCTCCAGCATGCTGGTCACGTAGCCGGCAAAGCTGGTGACCCCCTTCTTCGTCAGCTGCTCCTTGTTCTTCTCGTACTCCTGCCTGTAGCGCGTGTACACAGGCAGCGCTATGCTCAGGTTCATGTATCCCGAGTTCTTGGTTGGCGTCTTCCTTTTCACCTCGTAAGCAACCGTTAGCACAATGCTTAATAAATGTTGCTATCTCATGCTAACGAATGCTAATGCAAGCTAACACGCGCATAACAAACCTCCTGGAAGTCTGTGCGTTAAAAGGCGGACCCAGCTCTTGCTGCATGGTCGTCAATCAGGGAGGCGAGCCCGACTTCTGCGAAGAGTGCGGCTCCCCGCTGGAAGACGGCTTCTGCCACAACTGCGGGGCTGGATTCAGGGAAGGGGCAAGTCCTGTCGGCCCGGCACCGCTGGACAGGAGGGAGCTCTCCCAGGTGCTGAGGAGGAGCGTGGGTCGGCGCGCCTACGGGTCGTACGCCCTCTCGATGCAGCAGGAGGAGGGGATGGCACCGCTCAGGAAGGAGATCGATGCGCTCGTGGAGCAGTTCGGTGCCTCACCCGAAGCCAAGGAGTCCGTGAAGCAAAACGCCGAGAGGGTCGCGGTGAAGCTTCTCCGCGACCTTGGGCCTGCGAAGGCGGCCGTCGTTTCTGTCGCCCAAGAGTTCCTGATGCGAGGGAGGAAGCTGACAGAGGTAAGCCTATGCGTTTCGCGAGTCCATCCACGGTTGGGCCAGTTGAGTGATCTGGTGATTGAGGTCTACCCGACATCGCTGGAATTGGCGGTCGTAGTTAACGGAAGGAAACGAGACTTCAAGTCTCACGCCCACGGCCTCTACCGGAAGCTCAGAATCCAGGTTTTCGTCTGGGATGACGGAGCCACAGTCGAGCTGCAGAACGCGCGGCTGACGATGGACGGATACGACGCGAAGAAAGTCAGGCCGCTTGGTCCCTCAAGGTTCGTGCTCTCTCTTGACGAGAGGAACTTCGAGCTCTTCAAGCTGCTTGAGGAGGCGAAGCTCTCCGGGGCGATGGCTGCAGGCGGTTTGGATTCGAAGACGACTCTCAAGAAGTACTCGATCTCAAGGCTCCCGTTTACGGAGAGGCTGCTGAGGGAAGCGGGCCTCCTTCAGGCTGTGAGCGCCGAGTATAGGAGGAGGTTCGACCTTAAGGTGAAAGACGGGCGGGGCAGGTCGCCGAAGAAGCTGGCAGAAGAAGCCCTGGCGGAGGCCTGCGACCGGGTCGTCCCAGATGTCCTGAGCGAGGTGATCGTGAAGAAGTATCACCTCAAGCCGACGGCAGTGAAGTCACTTCTGGTCGTGCCGGAGCTTGGGGCCTGGCAGGAATAATGGTGATGAGCGGATGCGTGAGCGATCGCAATTGGCCTCCCCCCCACAACAGCCTGTTTCCATACCCCTCGAAAAGATCCAGCCGCACCCAAAACTGGCGCTTAGGTTCAGGTACTCAGTCGAATCGCTCGCAGCCCTGATACTCGCGGCGGCCAGCGGGAACGTCCCCAACGGGCAGCTGGAGCCTGGGCGGGTCGTTCCCACCGAGGACGGCCTGGGGTACTACGTCTACGTGGGTGTGAAGAGGTTCCTGGCGTTGAAGTTGCTCTTCGAGAAGACCCACGACGTTCGGTTCGCTGCCTTCAACGCCTACGTCGACACCAACCTGTCTCCCCTCCGGATGTTCGTCATAGCGAAGATGGAGAACGAGGAAGGGAAGGGTGAGAGGGAAGGGCTCTCTGTACTGGAGGAGGTTTCGGGGATTGGCAGGATCAGGGACTCGGTAAAGCCCGGTGAGCTGGATGAGGGGCTGAGGCGCCTCCACGACTTGTCCGAGAAGCTTGGGGAGGAGAGGCTCAAGAAACTCTACGAGCTGGAGCGGGTGGCCCACTTCAAATTCAGGGTTGCCCACCTTGAAAGGCTCTGCAGAATCGAGGGAGACGAGAAGGACTTCTACCTGGCTGCCGCTTCGGCCGCCGGCTACCGCTTCACGGGCGATGACATAGAGGAGGCAGTGGAGGCTAGGAGCGCCGCCTACAACCTGGAGTGGTTCAAGGACCTCTTCCCTTCCTATTCCTCTGAGGCCCCGCCCCCTCCTACTTCGCCATCCTCAGGGCATGATCAGGATGGCAACCAGGGTGGCGAAGGAGAAGCGGAAGGCAAAGGCCGTGAGGAGCAAGGCTCGGGGCATCTCGAAGTTCACCTGGAAGAAGTGGTCCTTGCCGCCTGCCCCAAGTGCGAGGGTGAGAACATGGTCAAACTGGATGGCGAGGTCAAGGCGACGCAGATTCCACCAGACCCGGATGGGAAGAGAAGAACCGTGGTCGCAGAGAGCGTCGATAAGGTCGACTGCGAGTGCTTCCACTGTGACGGGAAGTTCTACGCTTTCGCGAAACACCTGGAGGGAAGGGAGTACGCCGTCGAGTCATCGCTCTCGAAGAGGTTCAGGGAGCCGAAGACCATCGTGGAGGCATTCGATGTCAGGTACGACTTCGGCAGGGGTGTCTGGCAGAAGATCGTGGATGGCAAGATAGCCGGTGACCTGAACCCAACGCCAGGGAAGAGGAAAGTGGGGGAGGCGAGAGCAAAGCAGCAAAGGGGCGTCACGGGCAGGAAGATGGAGAAAGAGAGGTAGGTAGGTGAGTCGTCTCCCTGCCTCAGAGCGCGAAGATGAAGGATTCGCTGGTCGCGATGGTGGTGGCCGAGATGCTCGTGCAGGGAATCCACTTCGACTCGCAGAGCATGTGGAAGATGCCGATAGACAGGAATCAGGTGTGGCGGGCATTCCGCACGCTCATCAAATCCGGCGTAATAGAGAAACTCGTCACCATCAAGGGGAGGTATCGCTTCACACAAGGCTTTCTCGAGGCATTAAAGCAGGACGTCACGAAGGAGATGCCCCGCGGGGTCTTCCTCCACTACCCAGATCTAGGCATCTTTGACATAGCCGGGATGGAGTTCTGGACCGAAGATGAGTTCGAGCGCTATGTGAAGAGGCAGAGAGAGCACTGGCTGTGGCTCAGGAGCGGGACCAGAAAGGACAGTAGTAGCCCAGAAGGGCATGATGAGCCGCTACATGCGAAGGATGGGGAAGAAAGGATGTACAGCGTGATCGAGGCCGCGGGGATGCTGCATGTAACGACCCGCGCTCTCTACAAGTGGGCAAAGTCCGGGAGGATCCAACTTGTAGGGCCTCCTCGCAAGAGGAGAATGACGGAAACCGAACTACGCCGTCTGTTCCCGTTGTTCGCATCATAGTCTCAGCCGTTTGAGACTAACTCGAAATCAAATTAGTCTCACCCTGTCCAAACTGTGACGGGAACAATGGGAACGGACTGAATCGGGAAGGAGGTGGGACGACCAGAATTTCGTTATCAATTAGGGAGCTTTAGTCAGGTCTGTTTGAGAACATAGACAGACATTGCCTTCCTACCGCATCGGGGGCAGACATCAAAGTCAGCCCTAGATTCGTAGTTGCAGGCGACGCAGTGCGTGAACATCGCACGCGAATCGTGATCCTCGTTCTTCTTGTTCCTCCCCGGCGAAGCTGCATGCCTTGGTCGCCATTTGTTCATGGACAAGAAAGTCGGCGGTGGCTATAACTCAATCAAAGGAGTCTCTCGGCAAAGGCAGTCTTGCAAGCAGTTGCCTCAAAATATTGTCTCTATATGTAAGGTCATCTTACTTATCACAGTCGTTGAAGCTCTACGGACGGGTCAGGTGGCCAGAAGTTCAGGCAGGTCACGGGGGTGGTGAAGGATGCAGTACACGGTTAGGGCGTTCGTAGAAGGACGAGACGAAAGGCTCGACGAGATATGCAGGACTTTCTCCTCTATGGAGAGGACAGCGTACAACATGCTCAGGGCCGGTATGGACGCAGGCGCGACCAAGGCAACCCTCAGGGAGAGGTATGGAGTGAAGAACGCGAGGTGGATTCAGTCTGCCACCAACCAGGCGAGGGCCGTGATGGCCTCCCAGGAGCAGGGGATCAAGTACAGGATAGAGCAGTGCGAAGAGAAGATAAGTAACACGAGGGAGAAGATGGAGAGGCTCTCGAACACGCTGAAGATCAAAGGGTGCAGACGGAAGATAGAGAGGTATGAGTCTAAGGCAGGGGAGCTGAAGGAGCAGCTCAGGGAGAGGTCGTACCCGAGGGCCGTCTTCGGCTCGAAGAAGCTGTTCCGCCAGATGTCGATCGCAGACGGTCAAAGGCATGACACCCTGAAGAGGGAGTGGAGGGAGAGGAGGTCTGACCACTTCTTCTCAGTTGGGCAGGCGAACCAGCATGGAAATGGGAACACAAGGCTTCTGTGTGAGGGCGACAACTGCTTCTCTCTTGAAATAAGGAACTGGCCCGGAGGTGATTTCAGGGTACCGCTTCACGTCCCAGGTCACTGGTCTGAGCTCATGAATGGCGTGATATCAGGGGCGGAGTCTGTGAAGCTGGGAAGGAGGGGCGAGCTCCTTGACGGAGGTCTCGCCTACTCGGTAAGAGTAATGAGGTCTTCGAAGGGGTACCAGGTGCTGATATCCTTCGAGCTCGATGAGCCTCCTGTCGAGTGGAGTGGTAGGCTTGCTGGAATAGACGTCAACCCTGAAGGGATGGCATGCACCATAGTATCTGAGGACGGGAACCTTGTGGCTACGCGTTTCTTCAGGGACAACCGTCTTAT
>Ga0080006_1157436_pt1 | contig 12366 bp, 16 predicted proteins | sample RS3BMetagenome_FD_69209 | JGI IMG/M metagenome (GOLD analysis project Ga0080006, IMG submission 69209) | Ferric oxide microbial mat and aquatic microbial communities from Rainbow Spring, Yellowstone National Park, USA - RS3B (SPADES... ...
GTCATACGTTTTTCTGATTCTCTATATACTGATGAGGAGACTTTTAAGCCTCTGAGCAATATCGCCAACAAGAACAGGACGCCTGTACTTCGGACACCATACAATATGGTAATTGCAGGAATATACAATATTTTTATTGGATTTCAATTGTTCTTTTCTGTTCATACATAATTATACTACACATAGCTATAATTTATCGCCTTATATCCCCATGCCTGAAGGCAGGGGCATTACGGCGATGGATGGTAAAAAGAAGAACGAAGGAAAAGCTCAAAATGCAGCTCTAAATAAGAAGAAATTCTATAAGTGAGGAGTTGGTCGATTGGTCATTTTCCTGGGAAAAGTGTCTTTAGAGCTCCTTATCCTCTTTGAGTCCAATCCAAAGATTTTTTCTGAATTTCATAGACAAAACCCACTCCAAGTAAAAACAGAAAGAACAGAATAACAAACAATGCACCTATTCCCTGAGACAAAAGGTCTTGATAGGATATAGCCCAAGCAAAGAAAAAAATAGTCTCAATGTCAAAAAGAATGAAAAGCATTGCCACCATATAAAACTTTACAGAAAATCGTGGATTCTGAGGACCTATTGGATCTTTTCCACATTCATAGGGAATATCTTTTTCTTTTGTTTTCCTCCCTTTTTGCCCAATTAGAGCAGCAACTCCAAGCATTCCAGCAGCAACAAGAATGGCCGCCAGAAATTGAAACACAAAGGCAAGTGTGTTGATTTGTTCGGACAAAGGCTGTGATTGTGACAAAAATAAGCTCATAAGAATAAAAAAACCCCGTTTTTATCTTTTACTATTGTCATTATTAATTAGAAAAAAGTTTTTTTTATTATTGAATGATCTACTCCAGTATGGCGAAAGTTTTTCTTTATAGCAAAGCCTTTTTTCGACAAATTCAAATCTAAAGCTGTATATTTTGTCGGTTGAACAAGAAATTCCTGGAAAATACTATAGCTCCTATACCTATTGAAGAGCTTCTCTTTGTATTTTCTTAATCGCTCTATGCCATACAGATAGTTTCTGAGCAGGCTGAGGAGCTTTTAGAAGTCTATTGCCATTCCCCTAAAGTAGATTCTGCTGGTTAAAATTTGAACTAGGGGAAGGACCACAGAAACCTGTTCTTCCTAATAAGCTCTATGGCATTCATCCAGGACTAGCTTCTATAAGTTTCAATAGACTCCCCGCTGCTGTACTCGCACCGTAGTCTGAAATTTGGAGAAAAATCTAAGCAATAGTTATATTTTTGCGCTGGACCACTACATGCATTATAATTTTCCAGCATGGGAAGCAACAGTTATGCAATGGGGAGCTCGATCAGGACTATTGCCTTAGGCTTGGAACAAAGATTTTCCACTTCCACTCCTTTGAAAAATCTCATACCTATCATTTTCTTGTTTATCTGCAAAGCGCCCACAGAGCTTTTGAGGAAGTTCTATGGGGAGCTGTCCGCTTTCTCGAGCCAAAATTACTGTCTCCTCCCCAAGAGTGGTGCACCACTTGGGATTCTAAAACAATATATCGAGCAGAAGCAGAACAGTTCTTCTGTTTTTTTCTGGTGGACTCTGTGGCCATTTCACTCCTATCTAAAATACTGTGCAGTTAGAAGAGGAGCACTTTGGGGTAGATTTGTCGAATGAATCATTCTAGTGATTTAAAAGAAGAAGAAAAAAAAGAAAGATTTTTTTTTGCTTTTTGGCCCGATGAAAACCTACAATCCCTTTTAAGCAAGCTAGCTAAGGATTTATTTCCAAAAATTGAAGGGAGAGCCATTCCTCAAGATTCTCTTCATATAACTGCTCTTTTTTTAGGTTGGACTTTACCAAGCCTCATTGACGAAATTACAAAACAGATCCCCTATTTTTTAAAACCTGAGGGGTTTCCGCTCTCTCTCCTTTTCGATAAAGCTGTTTTTAAAAAGAAAGGTAAAGAAGGGATTATATGGTTTGAAGCCACTCTTGTGCCTTTAGCTCTAGAAAAACTGATTAAAGAACTTATCCAGCTCATGATCCATAAAAAAGTGGCCTTTCAGGCCTACGATAAATTTATTCCGCATATCACAGTCTTTCGCCATGTTTCTTATCAGAGTGTGCCGGTTAATATGAAAAAAAACCAACCAATCGCCCTGCCTACATCTTTCGAACTAACAATAGAGGCTTTGCATTTAGTACGGTCTGAACTTAAACCCTCCGGAAGTCATTATACAAAAATTTGGAGTTATTCATTGAAGCCATAATGAATGAGATTTAGTCCCAACCATAAAGATCGTAGATCCGCCTGACCCTTATGAGTGGCAAACTATTGTAGCAGTTTGGTTAATAACACTAAACTTTCCTATTTTTCACCACTAGCCCAAAGTTCACCGAGACCCTGACCGACTTTGTTTCAGCCAAACATCTGATAAGTTCCCTCCCCTAAGAGACAACACAGCCCTCAGGTTTTGGCAGGAGGCTAGAAGCAAAAAGTTTGACGAATGAACTATTTTTCGTGACTACAGGTTTTCTTTGCCAAAAAGTTTTTTTTATTTTTATTTCTTCGTCATTCTTTGTAAGCTTTTCTATGATCGATCGGTACACTCGCGAACCCATGCTCCAAATTTGGAGCGAAAAAAAAAGAATCGACAGTTGGATTCAAATTGAATTTCTCGTTTTAGAAACTCTGGTTGAGTTTGGCTATTTACCAAGAGAAGAAACAAAAGATATTCAGAAAAATATATCAATTGGCCTGGAAGAAATTAAGAAACGCGAAGCAATTACTCAGCATGAAATTCTTGCTTTCCTTGAACCACTTGCTGAACAGCTTGGTCCGGCTGGAAGGTATCTCCACTTTGGTTTAACTTCTTCAGATATCCTTGATACCACTTTTGCTCTCCAATTGAAAGCAGCCGCAGAGCTTCTCCTTTCAGATATCGACATGCTGCTGAAAGTGATCGAAGAGAAAGCCACCCAGTATGCCTTTGTCCCCATGATTGGAAGAACCCACGGTGTTTTTGCAGAACCTACGACTTATGGATTAAAACTACTGCAGATGCTTGAAGAATTCAAAAGAGCACGTAGCCGACTGCTGCAGGCTAAAGAAGAAATATCTTATGGCATGATTTCTGGCGCTGTGGGAACTTATGCCCATTTAGATCCTGAGGTCGAAGCAACTGTGCTAAAAAAACTTGGTTTAAAAGTTGAGCCTATTTCCTCTCAAGTGATCCCTCGGGACCGACACGCTTTTTTTCTAAATTGCATCGCTCTTATTGGATGCTCTGTGGAGAGATGGGCTACAGAGTTTCGTCATTTACAAAGATCTGAAGTACTCGAAGTCGAAGAGCCATTCAAGCCAAAGCAGAAAGGTAGCAGTGCCATGCCACACAAAAAAAATCCCATTCTTTGTGAAAGGCTATGCGGCCAAGCCAGGCTTCTAAGAGGCTATGCTCTTTCTGCGATGGAGAATATAAGCCTCTGGCATGAAAGAGACATTAGTCATTCTTCGGTAGAAAGAGTGGCTTTCCCTGATGCCACCATCCTGCTTGATTATATGCTTGCATTGCTTCTAGATATCCTTAAAGGTCAAACTGTCTATTCAGAAAGAATGAAAGAAAATATCTTGGCCAGTCGTGAGCTCTATGCTTCAGAAGGGTTGATGTTGGCTCTCGTTCAAAAGGGGATAAGCAGAAAAGAAGCCTATGAAGCTGTACAGCAAGTGGCAATGACTTGTTGGCAAGGCGACAAGCCATTGAGTCTTTATGCTAAATCTCATCCCTTCATTTCGACTCTTCTCGAAGCTAAAGAGATCGATTCTCTTTGCTCCCTTGACTTTTATCTGAAAAATGTCCCTACTCTTTTCCATCGCTGCGGAGTAAAAATTGAAGACCAACCCTGTAAATCTCACGATCATGACTAGGGCTAAAATAATGATTCTTCCTAAAGAGGGTGTTTTTGATCCTCAAGGAGAAGCGATCCGAAATGCACTGATTCATTTAGGGCTTGAAGAAACCCTATCGGTCCGAGTAGGTAAGGAAATTGTGATCGAATTTAAAGAAGCCGACCAAGAAAAATTGAAACAAAAAGTAGAAGAGATCACCAAAAATTTTTTATCCAATCCCATAATAGAACAATTTAAAATAGAATGGGAAAAGGAAGGAAAATGAATTGGGCGATTATCGAGTTTCCTGGTTCAAATTGCGGTCCTGATTGTGTGTATGTCGTTGAAAAAGTGCTTAAGCACAAAGCAACGCTACTCTGGCATACAGAAAAAAAAATACCCTCTGTTGATGCTATCATTCTTCCAGGTGGATTTTCTTATGGAGATTACCTAAGAAGTGGAGCTATGGCCGCTTTATCGAATATTATGGGTGCGGTTAAAGAAGCAGCTAGACTTGGGGTTCCCATTCTTGGAATTTGTAATGGTTTTCAAATTCTTTGCGAATCAAAGCTTCTCCCTGGAGCCTTGATCACTAACCGTTGCTCTCGATTCATCTGCTCTCCTATTTATTTACGTGTAGAGACAAATGAGTCGATCTTCACTTCTCTTTTTTATTCAGGGGAAGTCATCCAAATACCGATCGCTCATGGGAAAGGCTGTTTTTATGCTGACCCACAAACCATCCAAAAAATGGAATCGGAGGGACAAATCCTATTCTGTTATTGCGATGCTAATGGTAATATTAGCCAGCAATCCAATCCCAATGGGTCTCTGAGGAACATTGCTGGCATCCGTAATCTCAAAGGAAATATCCTTGGCTTGATGCCACACCCTGAAAGGGCCTCAGAAAACGAATTTGGATCTGTTGACGGGAAAAAAATTTTTCAATCGGTTTTCAGCTACATTGAAGCCAAAAAAGGAAAACTACTGCCTTGTTGATTGACAAACCCTTGATCATTCAATTTATTAGACCAGTGGATCCAAACTCTACTCCGCCTCCTCTGGATGACTATTTATATTGGGAGTCGAAATATCAATCTGGCCAAGCAGGCTGGGATAGGGGTGCACCTTCTCCCGCACTTGTAGAAGCCTTACAACGATTCCCTCCCCCCAAAAGGGTACTTGTTCCTGGATGCGGGACTGGCCATGATGTCCATTATTTAGCAAGCCTCAAGATTGAAGCCCTAGGTATCGATTTTGCGCCCTCAGCGATTGAGACGGCCAGAAAAAAGGCTCAATCTCCTTTTGAAAATTATCTTCTGGCTGATATTTTTTCTCTTCCGCAGCAGTTTCATGAATCTTTTGACCTGATTTGGGAGCACACTTGTTTTTGTGCCATTCCCCCAATTAAAAGACCCCATTATGTCCAATCGATGTATAGTATGTTGAGAGCTGATGGGCTTTTTCTTGGAATTTTTTTTCTTGATACCGAAAGCTCCACCGAACCTCCTCCATATTGCTTTAGTTTAAATGAAATCGATCGTCATTTTGATCCCTATTTCCAGTTAGAGGCTGAATGGTTGCCTTCTGCCTGCTATCCAGGAAGAGAAGGAGAAGAAATTGTCAGACTTTATAAAAAACTTTCTTAATACCAATACCAAAGCTCATTCTCGCCGTTCAAATGCTCAAAGAGATAACAAAAGCTACCGAATCAAACTCCCTTTCTTTGGATAATCGTGCTTTTCACCGAAGCGTTGCTTTCGGGGTCATTGCTGCAGGTTTTTTTTTCCATTTGTGGTTTTCCACAACCTTTTGGCTTATCCCTGATGAAGCCTACTATTGGCTATGGTCCAAACACCCATCCCTTTCCTATGCCACTAAAGGACCTGTCGTTGCCTGGTGTATAGCCGTTGGTTCCTTTTTTTTTGGAAACAGCATTTTGGCTATTAGATTCATGGCTCTATTATTCAGCATCGGAACTGGAGTGTTAATCTATTTCTTAGCTGAAAAACTTTTTGATTCTCGAACAGCTTTGCTTTCTGTTTTGTTTGCAGCCAGTTGTCCTATTTTTTCGATCGGCTCTGTGCTTATGACAATCGATTCGCCATCCTTATTTTTCTGGCTGCTTTCTGCTTTTCTATTCCTGCAGGCTCTTGGGCAAGACAAAAGAAAATACTGGATCTTTACTGGAATGAGCTTGGGAGTAGGTTTTCTGGCTAAATATGTGAATGCATTTGAGCTCCTTTGCTTTAGCCTTTATTTATTGTTCTATCCAGACAAAAGAAGACTCTTACTATCACAAAACTATGCCTATTTCCTTCTTTTTTCTTTTTTATTCTCTTTGCCTGTATGGATCTGGAACGCCAACCATGGATGGGTAACGGTCCATCATCTCCTCCATCGTGGCGACTTAACCTCTTCTTTCGTTATAGAACCAACCGAACTTATTAAATTTCTCCAGGAACAGCTTTTGAGTTATTCCCCTTTCCTCTTCCTAGGCATTATTTGTTCTATCATTTTGGTCCTTTGGTCACCCTCTTTTCGTTCTTCACAAACCCTTTTTCTTCTTACATTATTTCTCCCTGCCTTTCTCTTCTATACTTTTCTAAGTCTACATAAAGCAGCAAAAGGCAATTGGACAGTCACAGCCGTTTCTAGTGGGATGATTCTTTTAGCTTATATTATGGTAAGGCTTTTTCATCTTCCACACATCAAAGTGCTTTTAGTCAGTGGATTAGCTGTTAGTTTTTTGCAAACCGCCCTTCTGCATAGAGAAGATCTTTCTTTTCTTGGGATAAAACCAGAAAAAGATCCCCTTTTGAGACCCAGAGGATGGCAAAGCGTCGCCATCAAGCTAAACGAAATCCAGAAGAAGTTCCATCCTGAATATTTCATAGCCAATGATTATGCTTTGGCAAGCGAGTTGCAATTTTTAATCCAAAGCTCTAAAGTCTTTATTCCTACATGTCTTCAAGAACAAACACAATTTGCCTTTTGGGAGAGTTATCCAATTCTGCATAATGCCAAAGCAATCTATATCTCAAACGATCAAAGTAGGCTTCTTCCAGAATGTCTCAAAAAAGAGTTCTCAAAGATAGAGCATTTCGGGGGGTTCTGGAGAGAATATAAAGGGAAAAAAATAGAATATTACTCCATATGGCTGCTTTCTTCCCGCCCTACTGCTTCTCGATTAGAAAATTGATTGTTTCATAAGTCTCATTAAGCACTTGATAAACCGATCTTTTTGTTTTGAAATTACACACAACGGATAGATCATTAAAAAGAAAACAACAAAAGCAAACCTTTCTCACAGCCATGCCCAACGATTTTCTTTCTACCGCTATTGAAACGGCACTGGAAGCTGGAGATTTTCTTCGGCGTCATTTCGAAACGGATATAAAAATTGCTGAAAAGTTCTCTCATGATATTAAGATTGAACTTGATAACCTTGCCCAAGAAAAAATCATTGCATCCATTCTAAAAGATTATCCTGAACATCAAATTATTGGCGAAGAAGGATCCATAGGTTCTAAAGACTCTGAAATATGTTGGATTGTCGACCCCCTTGATGGAACGGTTAACTTTACGTATGGGATCCCCCACTTTTGTATTTCTATAGCTGTTCAAAAAAGAGGGAAAACCATCGCTGGCGTCATATACGATCCAATGAGAGGAGAACTTTTCACGGTGAGTGAACCTGGTTATCCAAAACTCAACGGAAAAGTAATTAAATCCAGTCAAAGGTCTTTTCTTTCAGAATCGATTGGAGTGATCGGTTTTTCTCGGACAAAAGAAACCATTGCTAAAGCCACAGACCTTTTTTTTAATCTCGTTCCAAAAGTCAGAAAAATCCGATTTACAGGATCGGCTGCGCTAGATCTCGCTTATGTAGCTTGTGGAAGATTGGATTTTTACATTGAGCAACAAATTCAAATTTGGGATATTGCTGCAGGCATTCTGCTCGTAGAAAAGTCTGGAGGTAAAATTATGACAAAACCTATTATTGAAGGAAAAACTTTTTCCCTCAAAGCAACTAATGGATCATTGAATCTCGATTTTGTAACTTTTGATTAGCCTGGTTTTCTATGTTTCCACAGTTTGCATGCATGCTGAGTATGCAGCTTCTTTTTTTGCTTTTATGCTTGAAGACATTTGGAGGTGTTCCTTTCAAAGAAGACACACAATTTAGTGTTTTACAAATCATCCATGGTGCAGGCTATCCACCCAGAAAACAAAGAGTATTTGTTGACGACAAGAAAATGAGGCTAGAGTTGCTGGAAGAAGAAAAGGAAAATGTCATGATTTACAGATCCGATCTAGGCGTCATTTATAGCCTCCTGCCCAATCGAAAACTTTGTTTTATCATCCCATATTCACAAGAACTAAAAGAGAAAGACCCTATTTCTTCTAACACCCTTAGCAATATTACTCCAAAAGGAACAGAAATCCTGAATGAGATCGTTTGCGATAAATTTGAAGTGGTCGGTTCTTTTGGAAAAGCTTTCCTTTGGATGAGCAAAGAAAATCGCTCGCCCCTCCGTCTTAGCAGCGAAGATGGGAAAAATGTTGTAGACTGGATGAATTACCAAAAAGGTCCACAATCTCCAGAACTGTTCGAACTACCCAAAGACTATCAAATCATCGATATGAGCAAAAACATGCCTAAAAAATCTACTTCCTTTCCTCCTCCTAACCTGCCCCATTAGATTCCTACGGCCATATCCTTAAATCCTTAAAAAAAATATAAGCTAAGAGCCCTTCAGAACGAATTGTTCATTGCAGGGCAAAACAATACATAAAAAGCATCAAGCAATCTTTTGCGCAGAAGCAGAGAGGACTCTCTTCTTATTGGTCTTTTCGAGGGAGACGAATAGAGAGCATCTTATTGACAAATTTGATAGCTATAAAAACACTCAAGCAAATAATAAAGAATTGCACGATGGCATTTATGAAAAGCCCATAATGAATAGCTACTTCAGGAATGGTTTTCCCAAAAGCGTCCTTTCGTAGGGGGACTAAGACCAACTGGAGATTTTTAAAATCGACTCCCCCTACAAGCACTCCAAGTGGAGGCATGATAATGTCGTTTACAAGAGAACTCACAATTTGATTAAAAGCTGTCCCGATAACAACCCCCACAGCCATATCTATGGCATTGCCTTTGAAAGCGAATTCTTTAAATTCTTTCAAAAAGCTTTGCATTAGTCCTTTTTATTCTTTAGCTTAGTCTACTACCTAAATCTTTCTAGAAATTTTCTCTAACGCTTCTTTTAATATTTTTTGAAAAACTTTCTTATCAACTTTTTCTAAAGCAAAAGGGTTATTTTCTTTTTCTCCATTTAAGAGAAACAGCAACTTTTGACAACCTTGAGCAATAATGAATTGATGATCAAAAGCTAGGATGGGTAATTGATTCAATGGGAAAAAACAGGCATTTTTGGCATCATCCCCAGCAGCAGGTTTTAGATTCTCAAAAGGCATTACTAATAAAAAGGCTATACTAATTACCCTGCCTCGAGGATCTCTGCCAGGCTTCCCAAATGCACCAATCTGAACTAACTGTGAGGCGCTTATGTTTGTTTCTTCCTTAAGTTCCCGTAAGGCTGCTTCTTCCAAATCCTCATTTTCCTCAACAAAACCTCCAGGCAAAGCCCACATGCCTTGAAAAGGTGGATTTTTCCTTTGAATAAGTAGCAGATGCAAGGTATCAGGCATAAATCCGAGGACTACACAGTCTGTTGTCAGTGCAAATCGAGCTATTTCTGGACGCAACCCAATGTGTCCTATCCGGGAAGACGAATCGATTAAGCTCATTCTAGAATGTGTCCTTCTTTTCACTCTTCATCAAGGGGATTTTGCTTTGGTCAAAGGGTTTTGCATGCATATTTAAAGAAGAGAACCAGCTCCCTCTCTCTAGCCATTAGTCGAAGAGACCTACTCCCTAGGCCATTAGGGTTTCCAAAGACATTACGCCTGTTTTAGTTCGTTCTTTTCGCCTTGGTTTTGGACCGTGGGAATCCGGGATTACCAAGGCCGTATCGTTCTTCGGTTAACCGGCATGGTGTTGACGAGCCGGCGGTGGAGGATCCACCACCACTCCCATAAGCTACGATGAGAATTGCTCCCGCTTCGCGTCCATCCGCTGCGGTATTCCGCTGCGTGGAGTCTGCTGCCCCGGAACAGTCCCCTTCTTCGGGTTTCCAATCGGGCTGTTTCCCTGTCCTGAGGGAAACCTCTCCAAAAGGATCGTCTTCAGCCGGTTTCGCGGCGTCCACGGAAGAATTTCCAGATCTCCTATCCTTTCCTTGTGGTTGTATGCGCCTACCCGATCCGCTTGGCTTTCGTACCGGCAATACAGGCACATAAACCTCTCCCTGTCGCGATTCTCTGGATGGATAAAACTGCTCTTCGGACAGAGTTGCAAGCTATAGGCCAGATTGACCTTTCGGAGTGGAACCTCCCGCTGACGCCAGAAATTCAATTCGCATCCGAAGCACACCGATTTGCATCTGGATGATGCGCCGGGAAAGCGGAAAGGCCAATGTTTCGATGACTTTTCTCCGCATGACCAATCCTTCTGGCGGAACGTAGTGTCCAAAAGTTGAGCCGCTTCTCCGCAGGCGAACCATCCTTCTCTGCAGCGGATCTTCTGACCAATCGACGCCGCACAGGCAAGCAACCACCTCTCCACCGTTTCGTAGACACGTTGATCGCCCGCTTCCACATCCGCTCCTGCAACCCATTCGAGCCTGGCATAGTCTTCTGCGACAAGCCGATCCCGCTCCTCGCATCCGCCCAGGCATTCCGAGAAGCGGTCCAAGAACGCTCTTTCTCGGCTGCGTAGCGAAGGCAGAGATCCGCTAGCACTGGCGCTTCTTCCGGTTCAGCGGCAGGCTCTTCGCTTGGATCATCGCAACGTCTTATCTGTCTTCCTTGGCTTTTACCATATCCTCGATCTTTTTTTGTATTTGCGCAAACCTTAAAGACGGCTTGAAAAGCGGTGAATGATCGAAAGGAGATCCTTGCTCGTCTCTTCCTCTGGAGAGAGGGATTCGACGTTCATGATGGCGATTTGGGTTCCATGATCCTGGCAAAACTTCTCGAACCATTCTTAACCGAACCAGACCATCCAGTCCTTGTGAGCTACCACGATCTAGGAGATCTCTCCCCGTTCCACCATCTCCATCAGGTGCAGGAAATTCTTCCTCTTGTAGGTTAGTCCGTTGCCCACATCCTCCAGCCGTTCGGCCACCGTTTTGCTTTGTGCCAGACAAAACCTTTCCAGTGCTTCCCGCTGATTCTTCAGATCCCCCCCTTTTGCCCAGCGCTGGAGACTCTGGCATACGCGATGGTTCGACGTTGCGCCGCCTTTTGGGACCGATCACCCGCAGATGGTCCTCGTGGATGTAGCACAGTCGGTTTGTTGGAGTCCGTTTGGCGGGCAATACCTCTTCCCGATCCCATCGTTGCAGCGCGTTTAGGCTCCGACCGATCAGCGCGCCTAACTTTTTAGGCGAATATATGTTCGCCATGCATATTTATCACTAGATTTGCATGGCAATATCAATAACTATTCATTACTCTCATGCATTAATCTATTTTCATAAATAACCAATGGTTAGAAGATGTTTTTTTTAAATGGATCAGTGCATATTTTCCTCTTAATCTATTTCCGTGAAGAACAAAAAGAATTTTATCCTTTCCCCATTCTACTGGCTCATATTCCCCCTGATCCCATATAGTTACTGTTCCGGCTCCATATTCTCCTTGAGGAATGATCCCTTCAAATCCAATATAATCCAGTGGATGGTCTTCTACTTGAATCGCTAACCTTTTTTTACCAGATAATGGTAAATTTTTCGGAATTGCCCAGCTTTTAAGCACTCCATCCTTTTCAAGTCTCAAATCATAATGATGCCGGCGCGCATAATGCTCCTGGATAACAAATCTACTCATTTATCTATTTTATCGAAATAAAGCTATATGAGGTCACTAATCTTTACTTTTTATTCCTAAAAACCTTGACTTTTTTCGCTCTTTTTCAATTAATTTGCAGAATGAAAAACCTATTTAAATTAAGTTCTATTCTTTTTGTTTCCCTCTCTTTAATTTCTGCTTCTTCTTTGTATGCATCAGAGTCTATCGAAATTGCAAAAAAGAAAGCCAAATGCGGCTGTGCAGATAACTGTGCAAAGAAAGAGAATTGTGCAGTACACAAGGGAAAAGATTGTGACTGCTCATAGCATTCTACCATTCTGGCCTTCAATCCAGCAATAAGGAAGCCTTTCTCGAGAGAGGATCTAGCGGTATATTTGTTGCAATTACAACATTTAAGGATTCGAAATATTACATCCGATTTTTAAATGTTATTTACTTTTTTTACCATCCATCGCCGTAATGCCCCTGCCTTCAGGCATGGGGATATAAGGCGATAAATTATAGCTATGTGTAGTATAATTATGTATGAACAGAAAAGAACAATTGAAATCCAATAAAAATATTGTAT
>Ga0080006_1094861_pt1 | contig 12362 bp, 11 predicted proteins | sample RS3BMetagenome_FD_69209 | JGI IMG/M metagenome (GOLD analysis project Ga0080006, IMG submission 69209) | Ferric oxide microbial mat and aquatic microbial communities from Rainbow Spring, Yellowstone National Park, USA - RS3B (SPADES... ...
CCCAATTGAGTCAGCGACCCGCGTATCGCGGCGTTTGCCAGGCTGGCAAGCGGCAATGTCAATCCGGTGCGGATGATCCAGGGCACTAAATCCAAGCTGACTCGGGCCACGCACGGGATCACCTACGATCCGGCGCGCGACCTGTTGATCGCCAGCGAGCCGTTGGCGGGAGCGATCGCGACCTTTCCGGCGGGGGCGAGCGGCGAGGTAGCGCCGCTTCGGGTGATTCAGGGGCCCGAGACCCACATTCATCGTCCCTACCAGGAAGTGGTCGATGACGTCCATCACGAACTGGTTGTGGCCGACAACGAGGGTGACTCGGTGCTGGTGTTTCCGTGGGACGCCAACGGCAATCAGCCGCCGCTGCGGGTGATCGAAGGGCCGAACACAGGAATGCGCGAGCCGGTGGGAATCGGAGTCGATCCGGAGCGCAACCTGATCGTGGTGGCCACCGACGGCGGGACCAAGACCTGGCAGCACAACGGCGGCCTGTTCATCTTCCAGCGCACGGCCAACGGCGACGTAGCGCCATTGCGGGTAATCGCGGGGCCGCACACGGGGATGAAACGGAACTGGCACATGGCGCTGTACAAGGACAAGATCTACGTCGCGGTAACTTCTTCGACGGCGGCCACAGGCGGTTACGTTCCACCCTACGACCGCGGTGGTTACGCGCCGCGGCCGGGATGCACCGGGCCGCCGCGCCTGGGCGACAACAGCCGCGGCTTCATCGGGGTGTGGAAGATCACCGACAGCGGCGACGTGCCGCCCGAGTACATCATCCGCGGCGACGCATCGCCGAGTCCCGGTTCGTTGGCGATCAATCCGGTCAAAGGCGAGATCTACACCGCCAGCGGCCGCAGCAATGACCTTGTCACCTTTTTGGTGCCACAATTCTTTGCTGCCGACGGGGGTAGCTGAGACCAGCGCAGTCCGCTTAAGAGCTGGCTCAATCTTGCGTCTGGGAAATGCCTTTTAGCGCGCCAGTCGGTTGCGATCGGGAGCTGAGCAGGCGCAGGCTGCGCTGATCGAGCCGGCGGTAAGCCGGGCGCGTCGGCTCGTCCACAGGTCAGAGTCAGAGTACCGGCGTTTGTAAGGATCGCGAGGCTCCTGCACCCAGGCGCGAAATGGACAAGTGTGCCGAGCTTGCCGCCCTCGCGGGGGCGGAGGAAGGGAGGGTCGGCTGCTTTTGCTGCCTACCTTCCCTTCCGCGGCATGAGGTTGGTCAGCGCATGATTTGCTGCAGGCCGCCGGGCGTGCCGTACAGCGTGCGGTTTTGGAACTGCGCCGGAGTGTCCTGGTTCATGTAGTTACCGCCGATTGCCGGGAGCAGTTGGCTGCAATGGTCGGTCTGGTAATCGCAGCCGTCATGCGCCCAAATGAAGGTCCACATATTCCAGCCATCGGAGTTCTTGTATTTTTCCGGCATCTGGAAGCTAACCATGTCACGCCAGAACTTGCCGTTCTGATCCCAGCTTGCCCAACCCAGACTGGTTGCTTGCTCGACGTCGAGGTACTGCTGGTGATTGGAATAACAATAGCCTCGCTGATACTGAGGTAGGCGTTGCATTTGCAGAGTGTAAGTGTCGCGTAATTGCCAGTTGGCCCCGAAGACGCTGGCCTTGGGAACATAATTGCCCTTGTCCTTGTTCCAGTTGGCCCGGTCGATCGACTTCTGCCGGTCTTGCGGCTTGAATACATATTGCAAGGTTTTCTGTTCGCCCAGGAACTTCGCCGAAAACCAGGTTGGCGGCAACGGCACGGGAGTATTGTCGTCGTTGGCGAAGTCCTGCCCTTGAAAAGGCGCGCAACGAGCGTTGCTGGAGAGCCGCAGGGCGCGTCGCAAACTCGGCAGAAAAACGTACGATTCAGGGAAGCGGTCGGGGTCGTCCCAGGTAAAGTTGACCGCCGTGATGTATTTGATCTGCTCTGGATCGAGCTGCTCGGCTTCCTGGCTCAGATATACGTCAGTGTCCGGTAGATTCATTGGATAACCGGCATCGGTAATATGCAGCCATTGGAAAGCGATCACCAGCGCGTGCAGGTCGGCCTCGTTGCCGTACCGATCGATATCGATCACTTGAATCTGATTGCTCGCTTGTATCGCCGGGGTGTGTTGAAAATAGAAATCATAAACCAGCTTATAACCAGCCAGCGGATCGTCGGCCTTGAGATTGGGGAAGGGCTGCCCCGCGACATAGCCTTTGATGGTGTAAGTGCCGTGCGGCACCTTGACCAGCGAAACCTGCTTGGCGTATTTCTCGGTCGCCTCCCAATAGGCCTTCGGCAACGGATAGGATGTCGTGGCGCCTACCACCGCTTGCGCCGCTTGGGGCCATCCTGAGACCGGACTGGGGCTCATGAACATATGCTGCAACGGATCCGTCATGTACTGCTTGTATTGCTGCCAGTTCTGTTTAGTAATTATCGTGCCTGGAGCGATCTGGGCCGCGGCTATGTTCGCCCCCGCCGTTAGCGCCATAATCGCTGTCCCCAACAGGAAGACACCCAATGGTTTGCGCATCTCAGTCCCCTATTCTTCGGTCGTGAGAAGCGATAGTACGAAACCGAATCGCCTCTCGGTGCGATCCCAGGTAACCTTCCGCGCGTAATCTTAGCGTGCGCAAAATGTCCGGGAATCGCAGGTTTGTGTTACTTTCAGCGTCGACCCCACGCGGCTTTTCGCTCTGCCGCCAAACCTCTGCTTGTTGCCAAGTACTCAACCCGCCGCTTTCGCTATAAAACGCGCCGCTGCCGATTGTCAAGGAATCGTCTTGAAAGATAGCAGAGCTATAAGTAGAAATTGCCGTGCAGTTGCCATATTAAGCAAGTGATTGTACAATAAAGCCGATACTGTTCTGATGGTAAGCTGTGCACTGCGGTTCGTCCATCGTCAAGTGGCGCGAAAGTGACAACCCCTCGGTTCATCCGCTCCAGCTTCTCAAACTGATACGCAATCGATAGCCAAGAGCAACTGACTAGTACTCGGGTGGAGTCCCGTAAATAACTTCGCATCCAGTCGCGCCAACTCTCAGGGCGCGCGGTCGATGGCGGTCTGCGCTCCGTGCGAGGGGGGCGGCTCGCGAGCCGCCCGCCATCTTGAGGGCTTGGCTGTGATGTCGAGCCGGCAAGCAGCGCGAGCCGTGATGAATCATCGCGCGCGGGCCTCGGCGTGATGTACTCACCTAGCCGCGAAGCATGCCGGGCCGAGTCGAGCTAGAATCGGTTTTTCCGCCGGCCGCGAAGCGCTTCCCTTGGGATGACTTACGACCATCAGCCACTCTTCTTCACGGATTTGCCTGATTGACTTGCGCTCCAGGCCGTTGGAAAATCAATCCCATGGCGCGAATCACGGTTGAAGATTGCCTCCAATCCGTTCCCAACCGCTTTGAGCTGGTTCTGGTTGCCGCCCAGCGAGCCAAACAATTGCTCAAGGGGGCGCGCCCGTTGGTCGAATCGGACAATAAGGAACTGGTCACCGCCCTGCGCGAAATCGCCGCGCAGAAGGTGATGGCTGAAGCGCCCCCGCGTTAGAGCCGCGGGTTGTCAGCCTCAGGGGTCCCAGCCCGAGAGGATAGTAGTTACAGGGGAATTTGTGTGCCCAAGAAAAGGCCGGCACAGCGGGTCGATGGTGCCGCCAGGCGGGCGCGATCTCATCCCAACCCCGAGATTGAGCTCACCGGCGAGGCCCAGGTCTTGGATGAAGAGGATCTCGGGCCCGACTATGAGCCTATTCTCGGCCCGACGCAGCCCGATGACGGCGTGTTGCCGGAGGACGACGAGCTGGGAGCCGAACCGCCATCCGCCAGTGGCGAACTGGTGGTGTTTGACCCGCTCAATCGCTACTTAGCTGAAATTCGACGCTTTCCCCTGCTTAGCCGCGAAGAAGAGACCGAAATCGCCCGCCATTACGTTGCCACCCACGATCCCCAAGACGCCTTGCGCCTGGTTACCGCCAACCTGCGCCTGGTAGTCAAGATCGCCCACGAGTTTGTACGCGCTTCCCGCCTGCTGCTCGATCTGATCCAGGAGGGCAACGTCGGCCTGATGGAGGCGGTCAAGAGCTTCGATCCGTACCGGGGGATTCGCTTTCCGTCGTACGCGGTGTGGTGGATCCGCGCCTATATCATCCGCTATCTGATGAACAATTGGCGGCTGGTCAAGATTGGGACCACCCAGGCCCAGCGCAAGCTGTTCTTCAATCTGCGCAAGGAAAGCGCGCGCCTGGAGGCCGAGGGTTTTGTCCCGCAACCCCGCTTGCTCGCCCAGCGTATCGGAGTGAAGGAAGACGAGGTGCGCGAGATGCAGGAGCGGATGGGGCCCAGCGAGATGTCGCTGGAGCAGCCCACCGGCAGCGGCGAGGATACCCGCCTGGTTGACATCCTGCCCGATAGCGGGCGCAATCCCGAGGAAGCCACCGCGCGTGCCGAATGGCAGGAGTTCGCCCGCGACAAGGTGGCGCAGTTTGCTGCCACCCTGCACGACAAAGAGCTGGAAATCTTCAACCTTCGCCTGCTGTCCGAGCAACCGCCAACCCTGCAGGAGATCGGCGCGCGCTTCGGAATCAGCCGGGAGCGGGTGCGTCAAATCGAAACCCGGCTCAAGCAGCGCCTGAAGGATTTCATCAAAGCCCAGGCCGCGGATATCGATCAGGCTGGAGCCTGATGCAGATCGGGACAACGGGTCGACGCGAGATCGACAAGATCTTGCTCAGACCGCGGCACGATTGCGATAATGCGCCTAAAAGGGGCGGTGGTCGGGTGACACAAGATCGGACTTGCGCTCTGGTCGTGATTGGCAACGAGATACTCTCGGGCAAGGTCCGCGACAGCAACGCCTACTTTGCCGCGCGTGAGTTGCGCGCCCTGGGTGTCACCTTGCGTCGGATCGTGGTGGTGGCCGACGAATTGGACGCCATCGCGCAAGAAGTCAGCGCGTGCGCTAATGTCTTCGACGTGGTCCTGACCTCGGGGGGCGTGGGCCCGACCCATGACGACGTGACGATGGCGGGGGTGGCGCAGGCCTTCGGCCGTCGCTTGGAACGCCATCCGGAACTGGAAGATCGAATTCGCCGGCGTGCCGAAGGACAACCGCTGCCCGCCAGTCTCAGGATGGCCGAGGTGCCACAAGGGGCGGTGCTCAATACCGGGGGCGAAATCGGCTTTCCCACCGTCCAGGTCGAGAACGTGTTCGTCTTGCCCGGAATACCGCAACTGTTCGAGGCCAAGTTGCGCGCCTTGGGCCCGCGCCTGGCCGCGGCTCCCTATTTCCTGCGGGCAATCTATCTAAACGTGGGTGAAAGTCCGATCGCGTCCCACCTCGACGACTGTCTGCGGCGCTTTCCAGCCCTCATGCTGGGTTCGTATCCGACCATGGGCGATGCCCCCTATCGGGTCAAACTGACGCTTGAATCCAAGGATCGGGCGATGCTGGCGGCAGCCTTCGACTACCTGGTTGAGCTGCTGCCCGCCGAAGCGATAATCAGAACCGAAGGACCTTAGCGGAGTTGAATAGCGGTGGAGGATAGGACAATGGCAAGTGGCAAATGGCGGATGGGTGCGGTGGTGACGCTCAGCCTGATGCTGGCGGCGCCGTGGTGCCAGGCGCAAACCAATGGAGCTCCGGCGCAGGCCAGCAGCGCGCAGGTGCCTCAGCCGGCCAACGGCGGCGTGGATTGGAAAGGGGTGGGGATTGGCGCAGCTACCTTGCTGGCCAATGTCGGTTACATCCCGGCCAAGGCGGTTTACGCCATCCTGGGTGGTCTGGGTGGCGGTGCCGGGTATGCCCTGACCGGCGGCAATACCCAGACCGCAGACACAATCTGGCGCAGCGCACTGGGCGGCGACTACGTACTGACTCCCGCCATGATCAGCGGCCAAACCCCAATTCACTTCAGCGGCCCGACCATGACTCCGCCCGATCCCAATGCTTCCGGAGCGAGCGCGCCGGTATCCTCCGCTGCGCCCGCTCCCGCCGCCATGGCGCCAAATCCGGCCCCTTCCCAAGCCCTTGATACCCCTCCCAGCCCTTCGCTCAGTGCACTGGGTTCCACCCATATTACCAGTGCGCCGGGTGATGCCGGCGCGGGGCCGGTGCGCTGAGATGAAAAACGGGCAATTCTTCTGGCGCTCGACTTGAACCACTTGCCGCCAAGCGCGCAAGTTTGTGCGCTCCGAGTTGGGAGTCGAGCTGGCCGAGCGCGATTACGCCAAGACCGCGCTGAGTATCGATGAATTGCGCGCCCTGTTCGCGGGCCATGACCCCCGCCTATACCTCAATCCCAAGAGCCCGGCTTACAAGGCCGGCGGCCTGGCAAAACGCGCGCTGACTCCCGAGCAGGCGCTCGAGTTGATGGCGCGCGACCCGCAACTCATCAAGCGTCCGCTGACTCGGGTGGGCAAGCAGCTCATCGCGGGCTTCGATCGCGAAGGGCTGCGAGCGGCGCTGTCCTGAGAGGTGCCGCGCGGCTTGCGCCTTGAGCGGGCCGGCCAATACATTGGTAGCGGCGTGGTTGCGGCGAGGCCGCGCCGCGCATGTGTGCTTGAAGACTCTGCACAGGGAGGCCGTGCGAGGAGCTCTCCATGGAGACCATCTATCGCGCCGACGTGATCGGCTCGCTGATTCGTCCTGTTTATCTCAACCAGGGGCGCGCCGCGCTACGGGCGGGCTCGATGACGGCGCAGGAGTTCAAGCAGCTCGAAGACCGCGCGGTTAACGAGGCCCTCGCCTTGCAGGAAGCCGCCGGGGTGGATGTCGTCACTGACGGCGAGATGAGGCGCGTGGTGTTCTACGCCCTCGGCTCGGGTGCGGCCCAGCCCGATCCCAAGGCGGCCCAACGCACCCTGCATTGGCGGCGCCAGATCGATGGAATACGCCAGGAGCAGGAAACCATCTCCTGGGTGACCCCGATCACCAGCAAGCTGGTTTTCAAGGGATCGCGCGCGGTCGAGGAATTTCGTTACGCTCGCGCTCGAACTTCCAAACCGCTCAAGATTGCCATCCCGGCTCCCACCGCCTTTCTCACCCGCTGGTCGCCCGAGCACTCGGCGGCCGTTTATCCCGATCCGGTCGAGCTGCTGGCGGATGCCACCACGATGTTGCGTGAGGAAGTGCGTGCGTTGGCCGCGGTCGGATGCAGTTATGTTCAGATTGACGCTCCCGAGTTGTGCGCGCTCAATGACGAATGGCGCAGCAACTACGCCCTGGAACAGCATCCCAAGATGCGCGATTGGATGCGCAAGGAAGGGGTCGAAGCGCTCGACGCGCTGGCCACCGTCCCCGGCGTGGCCTTCGGCTTGCATATGTGCCGCAGCAATCACAAGGGCTTCTGGATGAGCGAAGCGCCGTGGGAAAAACTGGCGCGCGAGATTTTTCCGCGCACTCGCAACTATGATCTCTTCCTGCTGGAGTACGACGACTGGCGCGCCGGCTCTTTCGAGCCGCTGCGCGAGATCGCCCCCGACAAGGTCGCGGTCCTGGGGCTCCTCTCCACCAAACGAGCGGCATTGGAACCGATGGCCGAGGTGATTGCTCGCATCGAACAAGCCGCGCGCTACTTTCCGCTCGAACGGTTGGCGCTTTCGACTCAATGCGGCTTTTCGCCCGCCGCCGACGGCAGCGTGATGAGCCAGGACGAGGAGTTGGCCAAGCTCCGCTTGGTCGCCGAGATCGCCCGACAGGTCTGGCGCTAGCGCTTTTTAAAAGGTCGATTCTTTTTCGCAAACGTCGGCCCGTTGCGGGCCTTCCGGCTGCGAGCGATGCTGCAATGTTTTTATGGGTGCGGTCGAAGACGCACTCCAATGGCACGACTAACCGATCCAAAATTCGGGCGCCATTTCCAGCGAAGAAGGCAAAAGAACACCTGATCCGGCGGATAATTGAAACAAGTGTGGTGATTTGTGCTGTCGCCACCCGGATGCCTGACGTTCATGCGTTACAGGACCCGTTCGAGGTAGTCAGCGGCGGAGTCCAATCGAGCCATGAAATACCGGATAATTCCCGAGCGCTCGCGGCTGTGGGCGTTGGCGCGCTCCAGTTTGCATCCGATCCAGGTCGAAACCGGCGCAGTAGGCGGCTTTATCGATGCGCAAATGGCTGGGGAGGGTCTGGATCTGAGTTTCCCGACGCGCAGCGAAATCGAGGTACCGAGCCAGGACTTGAAAACCGGCAATTTCCTTTACGACCGCGAACTGGCGCGCCAGCTCGAGGTCAGCCGGTACCCGGTCGTGCGCGGTGTGTTGACGGCGGTGAGCGGTCTGGGCGGCCAGCGTTATCAGGTCCGCGCACGGTTGTTGCTGCATGGAGTCGAGCACGAGTTGGAGGCCGCGGCCACGCTGTCGCAAGCACACGGCCAAACCCTGCTAGTGGAGGGCGAACAAACCATCGACATGCGGGACTTCGCGCTCAACCCGCCCCGGCTCCTGATGCTGCAGGTCTATCCCGAGGTGCGGGTGCGGATGCGTATTGTGGCGGACGCCGAGGGCTGAAATTCCTTTGAGGGAGTGGCTGCGCATTCCTGGCGAAGATCGATCGTATGCTGCCGCCTCGCCGGAACCGGTTAAGGGTCCAGAGGATGCCCGGCCTGCGTCATCCCGGGCGAGATGATCGGGTCGGGCCTGCGCGTTTTCACTGCGCTCTCTTCTTCTTCGATGTGCTGCGGATGCCGGCTCGCATGGCGGTCTGTTCCCCTTGACGGGACGCGGCGCTGTCTTGCGCCATCAGAGGGTCCCCCTACCAACGACGCCGGGATCGGGCTGGGTCAGATGGCGGTAGCGTCGACGCGTGAGCGCGCCAGCCTGGACTGGCGCGCCGTCGCGATGAATTTCGGCCTTAGTCACGGTCGCCCCATCCATGCCAGCCCCAGCCGTGCTCGCCCCAGCCGTCGTGGTCACCCCAGCCCCAGCCGCGACCACCCCAGCCCGGTCCGCCCCATCCGGGACGTCCCCAACCGCCTGGATAGTGATAGGCGTAGGGGACTGGGCCTGGATAGTAGCCGGGACCCGCAAAACATCCGCTCAGCCCGATAATCGCCCCACCCAAAAGCAGAGCCAAACCAATTCCACCTATTCGCGATTTTTTCATTGTTCTGTCTCCGGTGCGCCCCTGTCAGCAAGAGCTAAGCTCGAGCGGGCCTTCCAGCCGTCCCTGGGTTTCAACCTTTGTCTCACCCCTTCAGACGCGGGTTCTTGGCTAACTGTTTACCCTTCTTGACGACGCTCCGAGCTTCTCCGGGGCAGCCGGAAATCGTTCCAAATACCGAGAAAAAATAGGTAGCGGAGGGACGTTCAGAAAACTTGATTATCTAGTCAAACTCATGCTAGCAATATCAATCTTACGTCGATTTCTTGTTCGCTGGGGGTGAACAGGAGCGATGTCCTTTCAGAAGCTTGCCCGGTTGCTGCTGGGTCTAAGCGTGGTCAGCGTACCGCTAATCACGAGCGCTTGGGGCCGTGCTGGTGTGATGCGGACACCGATCTCGGTGGCGGTGACCACGGCCAGCTATTGCGCCTGGGGCCGTGATTGCGACTGCAGTCGGCCGAAAACCGAGCTGGCTTCGATGCCGGTGCGCCCGTTGCCCTCGGATGCCACCTTGGACCGCCGGCTCTTGAGCAGGCCGCAGGCGGAAGTTGGGCTGTACAGCAATCCCGCCGACCTTCCGCGGCTAGCGCGCAAGATCGCGCCGCCCAGACCTGCTGACCCTCCGTTCTGTTGGTTTCTCCGAGTCGCCTATCGACCGCATTGACAGGGGATCTGTTTACTAACTTTCGGGGGATTGGAAATGATCAAAAAGTTCGGATTTATCCTTGCCTTGGGCTTAGCTTCCCTGGGCCTGATCAGTGCCGCTCAGGCCGATCCTTATGGCACCGTTCCGGTCGGGACGGTCATCACCAAGGCCAATTGTCAGAAGTATCTGGACCATTTCGACGTGGGCTGGCAGCACGAATGCACCGACACGACGCCGCAAACCAGCATGCCCGAAGACTACAAGATCGTCATCGCGCCAACCCAATCCTACCCGGTGCCCTCGACCTTTTGGGATGCCACCGAGAAATACAGCAAGCAGGTGAGCCTGGTGCCCGCTGGCGACGGCGGCTATTCGCTCAAGGGGTATATCGCGGGGATGCCGTTTCCCTACGACAAGCTGGATCGCAGCGATCCGCTAGCCGGCTTCAAGCTGATGTACGACGCCTACTACCAGTATCAGCCGGCGGTCATGGCGTTTGACGGCCTGCACACCCTCAACGTCGATCGCTACGGCAATCGCTACGAGCAGCGTTCTTACGGCACCAACTACGTGGTGGAAGCCAACACCGACGCAGTTTACCCGATGACGATTCCCAACTCGCCGGGTGAGGACAAGGGGGTCTACTTCGTCAATTACACCGAGCAGGAGTACCCGACCCAGGTCCAGTACATCGCCGGGATCGAATGGGATTACATGGATCCGTCGCGACTTCCCAACAACTGGGCCTTTATTCCCAGCATCCGCCGGGTGTTGGAGCTGTCGCAGGCGGCGCGCTGCGCGCCGTTCGTGGCCTCGGCCAATTTCAGCTACGACGATCACTCTCGCATTCAGCTTCCGCCGACGTGGTTCAAGGCGCAGTACCTGGGAACCAAGAACGAGATCACCTACGTGGTGCCCGAGGACCACTTCAAGCAGGCGGTGGATTATCACAACTGGGAGATCAGCTATGGCGTTTTCCCCACCGACAAGGTCGGGGGGCATTGGGAAGTGCGGCCGTGGTTACAATTGGCGACCGAGCGCGTGCCCAGCCGCACCGTCGGCTATTGCGAAGCCAAACACTACATCTGGCTGGACAAGGAGCAGACCATGTCGATCGCGTACGAGGACTTCGATCAGAACGGCAAGTTCTGGCGGGGTCAGTACAACTACAATCCGGCCAAGAAGGTAGTGGGCACCAACGGCTACTCGTTCTACAGCGGCCTGTGGGCCCATCTCAATCCGGATTTCCAGAACCTGGACAACTCCAACACCCTGCCGGTGCTGGATGGTTTCTGGTTCAACCAGGAAACCCCCAAGCGCTACATCAATTACTTCCGCTACGGCAATCCTGCCGGTCTGAACCAGATCACGCAGTAAGCTGAGATCGGTGGGCGCGGCGACGAAAGTCGCCGCGCCTATCCGTTCGGACCTGCCAGCCTGAGTTGGGAATGCCAAGAGAGGCTCAGGAGATTTCACTCCTGGTCGATCGTGTCCTCGTAAGATACCCCGCGTGGAAAGATTTTATCCTCACGGTGCAAATTGACGGCAGCTTCCGGATCCATTGATACCGTAGCCAGGACGGTGCTATGAAGATGGCGATAGCTGGTTCGCTTTTGCGTGGGGACGGATGCGACCGACTTCTTTTCAAAAAGCGGCAAGGCTGGCTCTGGTTTTGAGCTTGGTTAGCTTGCCCCTTGTGATGAACGCTTGGCAAAGCGCGGAGGGGAGTTGGTCTATTCCGCTTTCCGCCGCGGTTACGATGGCGAGCCAATGCGTGTGGGGAACCGATTGCGAAAGTCCCCTTCCTAAGCCTGATTTGGCCAACCTACCGGCACTACCGCTGAACGTAGACCTTAGCGCGGTCCGTCCGGTGCTGGCCAATAACCGCGCGGAAGCCCAACGTTACCGCAATCCCGCCGATGCTCCGCCCTTGGCGCGCAAGATCGCGCCACCAGGTTCCGACGACGTTCCATTCTGTTAGTTCTCCCAAAGCATCCGATCGATCGCAAAAGGGGAACAACCCGCAACCTTTTTCTTGGGGATGGAACATCATGATAAGGAAACTGTCATTTTTTATTGCCTTGGGATTGGCCTCCCTGGGCCTGATCAGTGCCGCTCAGGCAGATCCGTACGGCACCGTTCCGGTCGGGACGGTAATCACCAAGGCCAATTGTCAGAAGTATCTGGATCATTTCGACGTGGGCTGGCAGCACGAGTGCACCGACACGACGCCGCAGACCAGCATGCCCGAAGACTACAAGATTGTCATCGCGCCAACCCAGTCCTACCCGGTGCCCTCGACCTACTGGGACGCCACGGAGAAATACAGCAAGCAGGTGCGCCTGGTGCCCACCGGCGACGGCGGCTATTCGCTCAAGGGGTATATCGCGGGAATGCCGTTTCCCTACGACAAGCTGGATCGCAGCGATCCGCTAGCCGGCTTCAAGCTGATGTACGACGCCTACTACCAGTATCAGCCGGCGGTGATGGCCTTTGACGGTCTTCATACTCTCTCCATCGATCGCTACGGCAATCGCTACGAGCAGCGTTCTTACGGCACCAACTACGTGGTGGAAGCCAACACCGACGCAGTTTACCCGATGACGATTCCCAACTCGCCGGGTGAGGACAAGGGGGT
>Ga0080006_1188189_pt1 | contig 12359 bp, 6 predicted proteins | sample RS3BMetagenome_FD_69209 | JGI IMG/M metagenome (GOLD analysis project Ga0080006, IMG submission 69209) | Ferric oxide microbial mat and aquatic microbial communities from Rainbow Spring, Yellowstone National Park, USA - RS3B (SPADES... ...
GCCCCCGCCTGGCCGTTTCCCTCGACTCGACCAGGAAACCGGGAATCGAGACGTTCCTGCTCGGACTGGCCCGACTGGTCGTCGCCGGCGTCCCGGCGGAATTGGGCCGACTGACGGCAGGTCGATCCAACGTGATTCTCGATTGGGACCAGCTGGTCAGCGGTAAAAGTCAACCAGCGATATCGAGCACAACCTGGCTGGTCAATGGGTCGAGGGCCCGACCCTTCGACCAGCCCGAACCGAAGCGACTCGGTCAGCGGTTGGCCCGGTCCGATTCGAGTCTGGAACCCATCGCTACCAATCCGAAACCACCTTCTTCCAGCAATGGCACGACCAACGGTCATCACCGGAATGGTCATTCCACAAATGGAAAGACCATGATACCGACCCTCGGCTCCAAGATCCCGCCCACACCCCTTCCCTTGACATCTTCGGCCGACGCTCAGGTCCTCGCCGCATTTCAGGAAACGATGAGGACGTTTCTCGACGTTCAGCGTTCGACGATGCTGGCCTATCTCGCGAACCGGCAACCCGGTTTGCCGTCCGTCTCTGCTCCGATCTCAGCGGGGGTCGTCGAGCCGCTAGCCAACCGGATCTCGCCGCCATCGTTTGAACGGATCATTACCGAGCCAAAACCCCTGCTTACTCTGATTCCTTCGGTCGAGAAGCCGCCCGAACCATCGCCCCGAAGCGAGCCTCCCGTTGTCCATTTCGACCGCGAACTCATCGCCTCCAAGCTTCTGGAAATCGTTCGGGATCGAACCGGCTATCCGATTGAAATGCTCGAGCTGGAACTCGACCTGGAAGCCGACCTGGGAATCGACTCGATCAAGCGCGTCGAGATCCTCGGAACACTTCGGGACGCCGTGCCGACCCTGTCTGATTCGACCGACTCCTCGACGATGGACGCTCTCTCACGGGCCAGAACGCTGGGCTCGATCGTCGATAAGGTGGTCGAGATCGCTCGAAAACGTGGCTCGAATCCAGCCGAAACGGCCGAGGTTGCTGGTCCAACTGTGGAGGCGATTCGGCTGAAATCGATAGCCTCCTCGAGTCCGGTTAACCGGATGGTAATCGAGGTGGTTTCTGCTCCTCTGGGAAAGTCCAGATCGGGTTTGCTGCCCGGTGGTGTCGTCCTGGTCACGGACGATGGCCGAGGTGTGGCCCGAGGCCTGGCCGTCGAGCTCGAAGCATCGGGTCATTCGGTGGTCCTGGCGGGATCGGACGAAGTTGATTTTTCGTCTCCTTCCAGTGTGGATGGCCTGATCGACCTGGCTCGATCGTCGGGTGAAGTCACGGCAATCGTTCACGCCTTGCCGCTCCGGGAGATCGGTCCGGTCCATCTGGATCGGCAGGCCTGGTCGCGTCGAATGGGCCCCGAGATCAAGGGACTGTTCTTGCTGGCGAAGGCTGCGGCCGACGACCTGGACCGGGCCGCGCTCCGAGGGGGTGGAGCCCTGATCGCCGCGACGGCTCTGGGTGGAGCTTATGCTCACCAGGTCGAGACAATCGATTTTTTCCCGGGACATGGCGGCGTGGCCGGACTCGTCAAGACCCTGGCCAGGGAATGGCCTCGCGTCCGGTCGCGAGTGGTCGACTTTGACTCTCAGCAGTTCGTCGACACGATCGTCAAGCAGTTGGTGTCCGAAGTCCTCACCGACGACGACTGGTCCGAGGTCGGTTACCTGCGGGATCGTCGGATTCGACTTGAAGGCGTGAGGAGATCGCTGGATCAGTCGGGATCGTCGCGATTAGAACTCGCTCCGGGTGAGCCTGTCGTAATCAGCGGGGGTGCCCGAGGTATCACGGCCAGTGCCGTGGCCGAACTGGCCCACCAATGGCGGCCGACCCTTTTGATTCTCGGTCGTAATCCGTTGCCTACGACCTCTGAAAATGGCGAGACCCTCGGGATCGAAGCCCCTTCGGAATTGAAAGCCGCGATTCATGCCCGGCTCCGCCGCGAGGGCCGGTCCGTCTCGCTGGTTGACGTTGAACGGGGCTATCAGGCACTTCAGCAATCCCGGGAGATCCGCCGGAACCTGAACCTGTTTCGCGAAGCCGGGGCGGAGGTCGCCTATGAAGCGGTCGACGTTCGTGATGCGGTCGCCCTGTCTCGGGTTTTGGAGACCTGGCGAATCCGATTCGGCGATCCGGTCGGTTTGATCCATGGCGCCGGGGTGATCAAGGACAAGCTGATTCGCGACAAGACGGCCGAGGTTTTCGACCACGTGCTCGGTACCAAGCTCGACGGTGCTCTCAACCTGGCTCGAATCCTGCGTCCCGATCCGCTTCGATTCGCCGCGTTCTTTTCCTCGATCGCCGGTCGATTCGGAAACGTTGGTCAGGCGGATTATGCGGCGGCCAACGAGATCCTCAACAAGCTGGCCATCTGGCTCGATCGCCAGTGGAAAGGGCGAGTCGTCTCGATGATCTGGGGTCCCTGGTCAGGCGTCGGAATGGTCTCCGAGCTCGAAGGGCATCTGGGAGGCCGGGGCCTTCGGATGATCACGCCCGACCTGGGCCGCTCGATTCTTCTGGATGAGCTGAAATTCGGTTCCAAAGGGACCGTCGAGGTGATTGCGGCCGGTGATCTCGGGACGCTGGCCGACCCAATTCGACGACCGAGTCTCGAAGGGGCCGCCCGATGAAGAGTCGAGCGGCGCTCGACATCGCCATCGTGGGAATGGCCTGCCGGTTTCCGGGCGCCAATAACCTCTGCACCTACTGGGAAAACATCCTGGGCGGGGTCGACGCCATCTCCGACGTTCCGTCCAGTCGCTGGAACTCGGACCTCTTTTATGACCCAGCATCAACGGCCAATGACAGAGTGCCTTGCCGTCGGGGCGGGTATCTCTCCGAGCCGATCTCTTTCGATGCCGCATCGCATGGAATCATGCCGAACGCCGTCGAAGGGGGAGAGCCCGAGCAGTTTCTGATCCTGGACACGGCCCGAGAAGCTCTGGCCGACGCAGGTCTCGCGCAGGGGGTTCCCGACGGTCGTCGGGTCGAGGTCATCATCGGCCGGGGAAATTATTTCAACCGAGGAAATCTGACCCGACTCCAGCACGGTCGGATCGTGGCCCAGACTCTGGCGATCCTTCAATCTCTCCACCCGGAATGGACCGAAGCCGACCGGGAGGCGATCCGGGCCGACCTCAAGGCCAGTCTCCCTCCCTTCGGTCCGGCCACCGTTCCCGGACAGCTGACCAACGCGACGGCCGGTCGAGTCGCCAACCGGCTCGACCTGAGCGGGGCCAGCTATGTGGTCGATGCCGCCAGTGCCTCGTCGCTCGTCGCCCTCGACCTCGGAGCAAAAGCGCTGACGACCGGGAAAGCTCACCTGGCGATCGTAGGCGGGGTCTACCTCGAAGCGGATGTTGACTTTCCGATGGTCTTTCGTCAGCTCGGCGCGCTCTCGAAATCGGGTCAGGCCAGACCCTTTGCCCAGGACGCCGATGGGTTGCTTTCGGGAGAAGGAGTGGGCGTCATCGTCCTCAAGCGACGACTCGACGCCGAGCGCGACGGTGACCGGATCTACGCCGTCTTGAAAGGTGTCGGGATCGCCAGCGATGGCCGGGGGCCAGGGCTGGTCTCACCCAGCGCCCGAGGACATGCCCGGGCGATCCGTCGAGCCTATCGGTCGAGTGGCATCGACCCCTCGACGGTGGGCCTGATCGAAGGGCATGGGCTGGGCCTGCCCGCCGCCGATCGCGCCGAGCTTCGAGCGATCCGGGCGGTTTTTCCACCGATCCGTCGAGGTCGAAGAATCCTCGGCGCGGTCTCATCCATGATCGGCCACGCCATGCCTGCCTCAGGGATGGCCGGTCTGATCAAGACCGCGCTGGCCTTGCATCATCGGGTCCTGCCTCCCACATTACATGCCGACGTTCCTCATCCCTGGATCTCGGCTGATTTGAGCCCGGTGACCTTGAACCCGACGACTCGACCCTGGGTCCACGGCGATGCCTCCTCGCCTCGACGAGCGGGAGTGAATGCCTTTGGTTTCGCCGGGATCAACGCTCACGCGATCCTCGAAGAACATCTCGACGGCAGCGCCGACGCCTCCCCCGGAGCCTTGCTCCACTGGGATTCAGAGGCAATCCTGCTGTCGAGTACCGATCGCGAAGGCTTGATCAGCCGGGTTCGATCCCTCTTGAACTGGCTCGAAACCGGCCCAGACATCACGCTCAAGGATCTGGCCTTTACATTGAACACGGGGCCGGTTGCCGGTCCTTACCGACTGGGGTTCGTTGCAAAATCAGTCGACGATCTGGCCGATCGATTGCGATCGGGACTGAGCAAGCTGATCGATCCGACCTGTCGATCGATCCGGGACGCCCGGGGAAGTTATTTCTGGGATCGACCTGGTCTGACGACACCCAGGCTCGGGTTCCTCTTTCCCGGCGAGGGTTCGCAATACCCCGGAATGCTGGCGGATCTCTGCCCCCATTTTCCCGAGGTTCGCGCTCTCTTTGACACCTCGGACCGGATCGCCCGCGACTCGGGGGCGACCACCTGGCCCAGCGAGCACCTCTTCAGTAGCTCGGCTGATCAGGACGCTGGGCTCTGGTCGGCCGATGTCGCGGTCAATGTCGTGCTCTCGGCGCAGTGGGGTCTGTTTCAACTACTCTCGAAGCTCGGGATCAAGCCCGATGCCATTCTTGGCCACAGCAGCGGCGAGTTGCTCGCGCTGGCGGCGGCCGGTGTCCTGCGAGTGGATCGGACCTTCGAGGACAAGCTCGGCGAACTCGGCGCGATTTTTGGTCGCCTGGAGACCTCGGGCGATCTGCCGGCCGCTCGACTCGTGGCGGTCGCCTCGTCCCGCGAGAAGGTCGAGTCCGTGGTCGCCGAGCAACCTGGTGTTGAGATCGCGATGGATAATTGCCCGCATCAGGTCGTCCTCGCAGGCGAACCCGACGCGGTCGACCAAGTCGTCAACCGCCTCAAATCCCAGGGGATGGTCTGCGAGGTTCTGTCGTTCTCCCGAGCCTATCACACCTCGGGTTTTGCACCCGCCATGCCGCCAATCGCCGAATTCTTCGCCTCTCTGGAGATGGCTCCGCCCCGGGTTCCGGTCTACTCGTGCGCCATCGAAGGACGGATGCCTGAAGAACCATTGGCGATCCGTCAGCAGGCTGTCGATCAATGGACCCGTCGCGTCGGCTTTCGAGGCGCCGTCGAAGCGATGCATCGCGATGGCCTGGACGTCTTCGTCGATGTCGGCGCTCGAGGCAACCTCGCAGGCTTCGTCGAGGATACGCTACGAGGCCGTCCCGCTTTTGCCGTGGCCGCAAATCTTCCTCGACGTTCCGGGATCAATCAGCTCAATCATCTGGTCGCCTCGCTCTTCGCGAGAGGTGTTGACCTAGACGCGAACCACCTCTATCTCCGGCGAAGGCCGATCCGGATCGACCTCACCACCGAGGTCAAGAAGGCAATTCAAACGCCCTCGCTTGCCGTCGGTTTTCCCGAGATGCGACTTTCGGAACGGCTGACCGAGAAACTTCAAGCCAGGTCGATTCAGGACGCCTCGATTCCCTATTCGCCCGATCGGTTCGCGAACGTACCCTCTTTCGCGAAAGCATCAACCGCGAATAACGACCCGATGATGGTCGAGTTCGAGACGACCATGGCGGCGTTTCTGAGAACGCAGCAAGAGGTCCTGGAGGCTTTTCTTCATCCCTCTCCCTTCCCGGTCGAGAGCTCAACGATCCTCCCGTCGGTTCCGTCAGGGCCGCCGATCGATCGTCCCTGGGCCGGTGCTCTGGTCTCGATGGTCGAAGGCGTCGAGGCCACGGCGATGCTCACGCTGGATCCCGAGGGCGACCCTGTTGCCGAGCATCACACACTCGGCGGCCGGAGAATTTCGAGCCTCCACCTTGATTGGCGAGGTCTACCTGTCCTTCCCTTCGCGGTCATGGCCGAGATGCTCGCCGAGAGCGCTTCGAGACTCTGCCCCGGTCAGACGGTCCTCGCTCTCCGCGACGTCCGGGCCCATCGCTGGATTCGTTACGAGGAAGAACCGATAGCGCTCGAGATTCGAGCCCGGATGGATCCAGAGATCACCGGAGCCGTCCGGGTCTCGATTCATAATCGCGGACCGCTCCGGGTGATGAAGCCCGTGGAACCCGCCGTCTTTGAGGGCTTGGTGATTTTCGGGCCGGCACCACGAGAGGCTCCGCTCGCTTCGGCTTTCGCGCTCGAAGATCCTGATGTCTGTCGATTTACTCCTCACTCGATCTACGCCGAGCAGTGGCTCTTTCACGGCCCCGCGCTCCAGGCCGTGGTGGGAATCGGTCCGATCTCGCAGGGTGGTATCGAGGGTTCCCTCCGCGTTCTTCCCTTCGAGCCCTTGCTTCGCGATGGTTCGGAGGCGAGCGGGCTCTTGACCGACCCGATCATTCTGGACAACTTCACGCATTTGCTCGGTGGTTGGGGGCTCGATCGCCTGGCTGACAACGGCGACGTTATCTTCCCGCTCCGGATGGGAGAACTCGCGATTCATGGCGATCGGCCGGTCGCAGGAACCGAGGTTTCCTGTCGGATTGCCATTCGAGAGATCGAACGTCATCGCGTATTGGTCGATGCCGACCTCGTCCGACTCGATGGCTCGCTCTGGATGACCATCCGATCCTGGGAAGACTGGCGGTTTCACTGGCCTGGCCGATTCCGGGATGGATTCCGTCAGCCCGACCGAACCTTTCTCGGTGAACCCCTCGAAATGCCGGGTCTTGACCCAAACCGAGCACAGGCCGTCTGGCTCGAACCACCGGGGGACATGGGCCGCCCGGTCTGGCGAGACGTTCTCGAACACGTCCAGCTTGGTCCCGATGAGCGTCGCGCATATCTCGCCCTGCCCGGTCCCGACCTCCGTCGAACTCATCGACTTTGGGGTCGGATTGCCGCCAAGGAGGCGGCCAGACGGCTCTGGATCGGCCAGGGTGGACTTCCCGTCTTTCCCGCCGACCTCATTGTCGAGTCTGATCCGCTGGGCCGACCTTCGCTCCGCTCTCGGATTGATCCAGATTCCACCCATCTCCCCGCCATCTCGATCGCCCACGTCGATGGTGTGGCCGTGGCTCTTGCCTGTTCAGATCGGGCCAGTCATCCCGGAATCGATGTCGAACCCATTGTCGATCGCTCGCCAGGCTTCGAAGCGACGGCCTTTTCCATCGGGGAGAGAAGCCTCCTCGGCGATCACAGGGAGGACGAACGGCCCGAATGGATCGCCCGGCTCTGGTGTGCCAAGGAGGCTCTGGCCAAGGCGACAGGACTCGGATTCATGGAAGGACCTTCGGGTGCCGAGGTCGTCGCGTCGAAGTCGGATGGTTCACTGGGCGTGATTCTGCGAGGTCGGCTGGCCGAGGCCTGTCCGGATCTGGCGGAAAAAGTCATCCGGGTGGTCACTCGTCGACGATCCGATCACGTCTGGGCCTGGACTCTGGGCGAAGGGATGGAAACATGACCGGTTCGTATTCCAGAGAGGAGATCCTCGCCGAGGTGGCGGGGATTCTTGCCGATTTCCAGGGTCGCGAATATTCCGGTCCGATCGACCGCGAGACCCGGTTCTTCGCCGACCTGGGTCTAGCCTCGATCGACGCGGTGGTTCTGGGCGAGACCCTTCAGGATCACTATCGACGACCGCTTCCTTTCGGCGAACTGATGGCCGAACTCGGACAGCGCGTTGATCGTGACCTGACCATTGGCGAACTCGCCGATTTTCTGGCCAGAAACCTCGGGACCGATCGCGAATGAGGGAGTCATCATCGTGCCCAAATTGAAAGCCAACGGACTCACCTTCCACGTCCAGCAGGCAGGCGAAGGCCCCGACCTGATCCTGATCCATGGCGTGACCGGCGACCTCTCCATCTGGTTCCTTTGCAAGGCCATGACCGAGCTGGCCAGAACGCATCGGGTCACCGCTTTTGATCTCAGAGGGCATGGCTACAGCGACGTCCCGAGCACCGGCTACACCTCGCTCGACCACGCCGGGGATGTCCTGGCCTTGATGGATGAGATCGGCGCTCCTCGCGCCAGGATCGTCGGCCATAGCTTCGGCGCGGTGATCGCCTTGCACACCGCCGCGATTGCCCCCGAACGGGTCGAGGCCCTGGTCCTCTCCGACCCTTACTTCCCGGCACTCCGACACCTCGAAGACCTCAGTCGGTGGGGACACTGGCAGGTTTTCCAGCAAGAAGCCGCCGACGCCGGAGTGTCCCTATCGAGCGAACACTGGTACGACCTCGGTAAGTTTTTCGATCAGGTGATGCACCTTGATGGCGAGAAGCTCCTCCAGTTTCGTCAAGCGGTCGGCTTACCCGGTCTGAATCGTCTACTTCGACTGGGAAAAACCACTGCGGGAGACGATTCCAAGGTCGAGGCCGGACTGACCGCCGAGAAAATCCTGGCGATCCGTCAGCCGGTTCTTGCGGTCTACGGCGAGTTCTCTCCCTTTCTCTCGACGGCGAATTACCTGGTTGAGCACCTGCCGCACTGTCAGAGTGTCCTGATCAAGGGAGCCCAGCACCGGGCTCCCGAGGAAAACCCCGAGGCCTTCACCGCCGCTCTCAAACAATGGATCGAAGGGCTGGAACGGTTCTCGACCCACGAACCCGTCGGAGTGGTTTCATGAAGGCTCCGACCTATCTAGTGACGGGAGCGGCCCGGGGCATCGGACGAGGAACCGCTCTCGCGCTGGCCGAAGCCGGCTGCTCGATCGGTCTGATCGACCGCGACGCAGGACCACTTTCGGAGACACTGAAGGACCTTCGGAAAAAAGGAGCCCGCGTCGCCTCGGCGGTGGCGGACGTGACCGATCGCTCCAGTCTCGTGGAAGCGGTCCGGACGATCGAGCAGGAGTCGGGACCGGTCGGCGTGGTCGTCGCCTGCGCGGGCATCGGCGGTCTGACTCAGGTTCCCAACCTTGATCTCGATGGGCTCAGGGCGATGCTCAACGTCAACGTGGTTGGCGTGGCGCAGACGATCGATGTCGTTCTGCCTGGGATGATTGCACGGAGGAGCGGCCACATCGTGGGGGTCTCCAGTGTGGCGGGATATCGAGGCTTACCCTGGATGGCGTCGTACTCGGCTTCGAAAGCCGCGCTCTCAGCCTACCTGGAAGCACTTCGACCCGCCCTGAAGCGCCGAGGGGTGACCATCACCACAGCCTGCCCGGGGTTTGTCAAAACCGCGCTGACCGAGGACACGCCGTTCCGGAATCCGGTCAAGATGATGACGCCCGAACAAGCCGGCCGACAAATCGCGAGAGCTGCCCTGCGTCGGCCAAGAAATTGCGTGTTCCCGTTCAGCACCTCGATCGGCATGTCATTCTTACGACATCTGCCCGATCCTGTCTTCGACTGGATGATGGATCGAGCTGGTCCTCGAGCCTTGACCACGGATTTCTGAAGGGTCTCGTCGAGACTTCGAGTTTCATGGACGAAACGTCGATCATTCATGTCAATTGCTGACCGGTTTTACTCCCCGTTCTCGAAAGAGTGTCCGTGATGTCCAGGTCACTCCGCCAGGCGATCAAAATGACGGAGCCCGACCGTGCCCCCCGGCTTGCGGAGATTGCGATCTGTCTGAGCTGTCGAAAGCCTCTCTTCGGCCAGGAAGTATGTTCCTATTGCAGTCGACGATATCCCATTTACCAGGGAATTCTCTCGATTCTTGGTGAGCTCACGGGTCGGAACCGGATCACCGGGGCGTTTTACGACGGCAAAGGTTGGGCCAGATTCCGTCCCTGGGAGCGACTCTTTCTCAAGCTTCAGGGAGGAGAGAGCCGGGCCCGTCGCCAGATTCTTCGACACGTCCAGGCACCGCCGTTTGCGAGAGTGCTCGAAGTCGGGATCGGTGACGGAGCCAACCTTTCCCTCTTACCTCGTGACTGGGCTGTTTTTGGCGTCGACATCGCCTTGACTCCGCTCGAGGACTGTCTCGATCGAGACCCGAAAATGTCCGGCCGACTGGCGAGAGCGGAAGCCGAAGTCCTACCGTTCCCCGACGATACCTTTGACGCCTGCTGGACTCTGGGCGGGTTCAATTATTTTAGCGACCACGACGCCGCTCTCCGGGAAATGAAAAGAGTCACCCGGCCCGGCGGATCGCTCGTCGTCGCCGATGAGATTCCCAACCTTCATCGGTACGGGATCGGGCATTTGCTGGGAATGAAGCAGATCGATGCCTTCTGGCTCGGTGCGCTCGGCCTCGACACCGATTTCGTCGAGATGGTTTTGAATCATGAATTCAACCCTGACCTGGTCGTCAAGGACAACTGGCCCGGCGCCGTTCGTTTTCCAATCTGGGGCGGTCTGGGCTACTGCTATGTGGAAAGCGACTTTCAAAACAATTTTGCCATCGGAACCCGACCACCCTCATTCCTCGGGAGTGACCCCTCATGACGATCACCCGATCGACCCCTCGGCACTGGAGCGAAGACACGGATCTTTGGCGATGCATCGCCTGCAACGGTTCGCTCCGCGCGGAGGCGAATCATCCGTCGCTCACCTGTCAGAACTGCGGGGTCGTCTACCCGGATCACAACGGCATTCTGATCGTCAAGGATCAAGTTTCCGACAACAACAAGGTGGCAGTCGACTTCTATAATAGCCCACTTTGGCCCAAGTTCCGCTTCTGGGAGTGGTTCACCTTCATTTGCAACGGTGGCGAGAAGCGTTCACGTGACAAGGTTCTTCGCTACTTGCCGAAGCAAGCGAACCTCAAACTTCTCGACGTGGCAATCGGGGACGGCGTTTACCTCGACTGGCTTCCCAGGGACTGGTCGGTGGTCGGTATCGACGTCTCTACCTCGCAGCTCGAAGCCTGCCGCAAACGAGCCAACGGCCGCGACTTGACCTTGATCCTGGGCGAGGCGGAAGACCTCCCGGTTCAGAACGGAAAGTTCGATGCTGCCTTGAGCATCGGCGGTTTCAACTATTTCAACGACCCCGAAAAGTCACTCCGCGAGATGGTCCGAGCCGTCAAGCCTGGCGGGACCATCGTCGTCTCCGACGAGATTCCCAACCTCACAGACCGGATGCTCTTTCGCAAGATCGGCCTTCCCGGCGTGGATCATTGGATCGTCTCGAAAATGCTCAAGCTCGGCGACGACTTCACCGACATGGTCGAACGATACCGAACTCTGGACATCCCGGCGATCGCAGAGAGGGTCCTCCCTGGATGCCGCTACGAGAAAATCTGGATGGGCGTCGGCTACGTCATCGTAGGCCAGGCGCCCGGTTGAGAGCCTCCGGACCGATTTCGCGGCCGGCTTGACACCCTCCACGCCGGTCCTTATCATACAATTCCGATCGGAGGACGTTTTTCGACGTCTCGTGGCCGCTGTAGCTCAGTTGGTAGAGCGACGCTTTCGTAAAGCGTAGGTCCTCGGTTCGAGTCCGAGCAGTGGCTTTCATCGAATTGTATTCGGGTCACAGTCGCAAGGCTGGGAGTAGGTGGCGGCAGCCCCTGGAGCGACCGTTTGACTCCGTCAATCGGATCGGTTCCGCGACGAAAAATTTCGAGGCCCATGCTTGGTCTGGCAGATCTCACGTCGCGGCCAGATTTCAAGATAATTTTCGTTATTCCATCCGGCCATTACGCTTTCATCCTCTCCGACCTTGTGAAGAGAAATCCGCGGCGATGAACCCGAGGTGGCTCCATCTCTGGGCGAGCCAGGTTGCGATCCGGGTAATCAACCATCGATGATCGCCAGCCCAGGGTTTGCGACTGATGAAGCCGAGATGCCCACCGCTCGGGTAAATTTCGAGTTCGAGATTCTCCGGATATTTCGCGGCCCGAAACGAATCGATCGGGATGAAAGGATCGTCCTCAGCCTGAATCAGCAGCCCAGAGACTTCAATTTTATCGAGCGAATAAAAGGGACTGCACCGGCCGTAATAGGCGTCGACCGTCGCGAATCCATTACGGGGAGCCGTGTAGAGTCGGTCCAGGTCACGCATGGAATGGATGGAACTCAGGTCGATTGCTGCCAGATCCGAGGTCCGCGACTGAAGCCGGCGAAGTTCGGGAAGAACCGAATAAACGAGATGGCGATCGTAAAAGCGTCGCGACGGGTGCCGCATCCACTGACCGCATGCGTCCAGATCGATGGGTGCTGCCGCCGCCACCACGCAATCAAGGCCGGCGACTGGTTCATCTGCCGATTCCGCGGCCAGATTCAGAACGAGATTACCACCCAGAGAAAAGCCGACTAGGGCAAGTGGCGACCTGGTCGATCTCGACTGCATCCATCCGGCGACAGCCCGAACTTCCTCGGCGCTCGCACCAGAATAAAGTCGGCGAGCCAGTGAATGGCCCTGACCGGCTCCTCGAAGGTTCATCCGAACGACACGGAT
>Ga0080006_1141625_pt1 | contig 12356 bp, 9 predicted proteins | sample RS3BMetagenome_FD_69209 | JGI IMG/M metagenome (GOLD analysis project Ga0080006, IMG submission 69209) | Ferric oxide microbial mat and aquatic microbial communities from Rainbow Spring, Yellowstone National Park, USA - RS3B (SPADES... ...
ATTGCCTCTGATTTTATATTTTTTTGTTAGTCCTATTCTTTTCAATGGTCAAATTACCGGTCAAGGAACAATAAACGGCTATGGATGGATTTTTACCGGGTTTTGTCTAGTAGCTTCTCGGATTGATAGTTCTTCTTTTTCTTCAAGGAGAACTCCTAATGTTTTGTTTCGAACAAAGTTTTGTTCTTAATTAATCATTAAAATAAAAATGCAATATTTTTTGATAAAATATAAATTTTATCATTGGGATCTTAGTATCTTAATTATCTATGCATATTCTTAAGGTTATCTGTAGCCTTTCTCTTCGTCATGGAGGTCCATCTTTTGCTTGCCTAAATCAGGCTAAAGCTTTAGCTGATCGAGGCCATCAAGTTACTATCTATACTACAAATGATAATGTCGATTCTTTGCTTGACGTTCCATTAAATCAAGCTATAAAAAAAGATGGATATAAAATATACTATTTTCCAATAACTCTTCATTCGATATCGTATTTTAGAAAATACTATTTATCAATACATTTAAAACAATATTTATTAGAAAATATATCACATTATGATATAGTATATATATATTCTTTATATAGATTTCCTCCAACAATTGCTGCTTACTATGCTCGCAAATATCATATTCCCTATGTGATGAATCCTCATGGTTCGCTTGATCCTTTCTTGTTTAAGAAAAATCGGTTGTTAAAATTTCCTCATGAAAAATTGTTTGATTTTCCAAATCTAAACCATGCTTCAGCTATTCATTATACTTCTTTAGAAGAACAACAATTAACACTTCCATTAAAACTAAAGGCTCCTGGAATAATCATTCCACTTGGCATTGATGTTAAACAACATAGATATCCTCTAAAGGGCCTTTTCAGAGGCCAATACAATCTTTTTAAACATAAAATCTTACTTTTTTTTGGAAGAATAAATTTTAAAAAAGGTCTAGATCTTCTTATTCCTGCTTTTTTTCAAATTATACAAAGGCACAAAGAGGCTGTCCTTATCCTCGCAGGACCCGATAATGAAGGGTATGGGAAAGAGGTTTCCAATTGGACCAAAGAATTTAACCTTGAAAAACATGTAATCTTTACTGGAATGATTACTGGTGATAAAAAAATAGCGCTTCTTGCCGATGCAGATGTGTTCATTTTGCCTTCCTATACAGAAAACTTCGGAATAGCCGTCGTTGAAGCCATGGCTGCAGGCATTCCTGTGATTATCTCAAATAAGGTGAACATTTGGAGGGAGGTTAAACAAGGGAATGCTGGCATAGTTGTCTCTTGTAATGTGGAAGAAATAGCCAAAGCATGCATCGAACTATTAAGCAATGAGTCTCTGCGGCTTACAATGGGGAAAAATGGACAAAAAATAGCTGAAGATCTATTTTCTATTGAAAAAACTACAATAAAACTTGAAGAATCATTTATAGAAATTATCAACAAACATAAATCTAAATGTGAACTACTTAAATAGTGTAAGACTTCTTTCCTCCTTAGAATTTTATAGTAAAATATTTTCTCTATTCAAAAGACATTTTCCTATTCTAGTTCCATTATGGAGTTCTTCTGGTATTGTTTCTTTGACTAACGCCTTAAGTATATTTCTTTTAGTAGCAAAAACTCCTAAATATATATTTGCATCCTACGCGATTGCACAAGCCATTACATTTCTAGTGAATGTATGGACAGACGGAGGAGTTTCTTCAGCAATCCAAGTCTTGGCTGCTCAAGATGAAAATAACAAAGCCCATTTTGAGACTTATAAAAAAGAAAGCCTCAAGGTTTCAGTCCGACTCATTCTAATAATGGGGCTTTTATTATGGGTGATTATTTTTCTCTTCCATTATAAAGGAAAATTTTTTGAAAAAATACCATTAACATTAATCAATGCTTTTTTCCTTGTAGGCTTATTGCAAAGTCGTCAATCATTTTGTCTTTCTTTTTTATATGCCCTTGGAAAATTTAATCATTATAGTTGGCTGCAAACTTTTAGTCCAATATTCCGACTCTTTTGTTTGATTATCATTCTATATTTTTTTTGTTTCTCTGTTAGCCTAATGACTCTTTTCTGCATCGACTTTATTTCTTATGGATTAGGATGGCTATTATGTGGATATTTTTTAAATAAAATAGAAAATCGGCTTTCCTCAAAGAATATAAATAATATAATTATCACTCAAAATATTCGTAATGAACTATGGAAATTCGTATTCCCTTCTCTTCAAAGCAGTGTTTTGCTTTCGATAGCACATTGGAGTGGAACTTTATTTGGTGCATTGTTCGCTACAGACACCGTAGTGGCAATATATTCTATTTTTCAAAGATGCATTCAAATTTTTTTGCTGGCATTTAGTCCGCTAAATAATTATATAGGAAGAAAATTGCGTCTTATTCATGCTATTACTGAACGATTTTTCAAAGCTAAAAAATACCTTTTTTTTATTGCAATAATAGACATTTTATTTTCAATCCTTCTTTATGGTGTTTATATCCTGGCTAATAAATATTATCATCATTATATTTTTGAATATCCAAATACTTTTATCATTTTTTTATTTTCTGCTTATTTTGGAATAATTTATTGTGCAATGGACACTATTCTCTCTGCATGGGGTAAAGCAACTCATCGGTTTTTCAGTTCATGGATATCAGCAGGAAAAATCCTCTTTTTTTCTTTTATTCAACCAAAAACGGCTGCTTTATTGTTTTTAATTGATGGAAGCTTCGTTGTTCTTATAGATATTATATTTCTTTTGATATTCATTTCTTTTAAACAAAAAGAAATTAAAACTGTTTGAAAGAGTGATAATAAGATTATTTCCAATAATTTTTTTTTCATTCAAATTAATCTTCCACTGCTTTTCTTTTGGAGTATGGCAGGGTTGCCCATTGGTTTTTCCTAGTCAAGAAAAAACAGAGGGGCCTTCCCAAGGTTTTATAATTACAAATACACAAGGAACAGACGAAAAAGTCACTTATTCAGGACAACTTCTTGATATTCAGTTTTGGAATGAACAGATTGGATGGACCTGTGGTTATAGTGGGGTATATAAGACCATGGATGGAGGAAAAACTTGGCAAAAAATGAAAAATGAAGGAGGATGGTATCACATCCAACTGACTAGTCCCCGAGAGATTTGGTTACTTGAAGGTCAACATGGAAAGGCTTGGGCAAGGCTCTGGCATTCAACGAATGATGGAGAAAGTTGGGAAGAAATTCTTCCTGGAAAACTGCAAGGCTATGGAGCTCTCTATTGTAAAGGCCCAGTACGATTCGTTCTTTGTAATGATTTTGCTAGCCATTGGAGTATTGATGGAGGGAAAAATTGGAAGGAACAGACTTTCTTTGGTTCTTTAAAAATGGCTATTCCAGGAGATGTAAAAGAAAGGATGGGCTTTACTATCTATATTCTTGGCTCAAAACGACCAGCTCCTTATTTATTGAAAAGTATAAATTCAGGAGAAACATGGAAAGAAATTCTCCTGCCCCCAGGCCTTCCTTATCCGTATTCCCTTTTCTTTGCCACTAGTTGGAAAGGTTGGATAGGCTTAGATCAAGGGAAAATAGTTGCTACAGAAGATGGGGGAGAAACCTGGAAGCTTTATCAACTTCCGACAACTCGAGCTATAACCGCTCTGTGGTTTGATCAGCTTGGAAGAGGGTATGCAGCCGTTCAAAATAATAATTATCTGCAATTAGCTGAATCAATGTTTAAAACAGAAGATGGAGGGAAATCTTGGAAAATGGTTCTTTCTGGCGCAAAACAGATTAACGCTCTTTTTGGATTAAGCTATAAGAAAGTTTGGGGAGCTGGGTCTTGCCCAGGACTCCCCACAGCAACTGATTTAATTGTGATCTCTAATCAATAATTCAAAAGAAATGATTTTTCTTCTGACCAATTTAAATCTTAAAAAATTGGCTATCTTTTTAATAGGATTTATTGTTCTTTTCTTCCCCTTAGTTCTCTTTGGCCAGCAAACAGACAATCATTTGCTAATTTCTATTCCGGCTCAACAAACTGTACAAATCGATGGGGACTTAAAAGAATGGGACCTTTCAGGAACTCTTCTTTGTTGTTATGATCTATCAACTCTTCAACAGACCCATTCTGTCGAAGTAGCTTCTATGTATGACCAAAAGAACCTATATTTTTCATTTCGCTTCCATGACCTTAGCCCCATGGAAAACTGGATAAATCCTGAGGTTGATCCTCAAGGAGGATGGAAAGGAGATGCTGTTCAAATCCGGATAAAGTCTCCATCCACCATAGCGCATGTTACTTCTTGGTATTATACCCCCAAACATCAGCCATGGGTTAGCCTTCATTTTGGAATGTGGGATAAAGATTCCAAAGCAGTCGATGTCAATGATGGAAGCAGGATGGGGGTAGAAGTTGCTTTTAAGAAAAATCAAGATGCAAAAGGCTATTGCCAAGAAATAGCAATTCCTTGGAAGATCTTAGGGCTCACTTCATTAAATAATTTTTCTATTGAGAAATTACATCTTTTATGCGGGTTAGAATTTTTTTGGGGAAGTCCAAAAGGCAAAAACTGGCCCGAACATAGGTTTGCTGATTTAGTGAATCCACAAAATCCACTTCGGGCTTTTTTTTGGACCGATCCCTCAGCTTGGGGAAAAATAGAATTTTCAAAAGAAGGACATATTTTCTCTCTAAATCAGGTCAATGAAATAAAGGAAAAAAAAGATTTTCAACAATTTTCTACTCATGGGAATATTCAAATTAGCTACGATTTACCATCAGACGCCAATGTAAGCCTTGTAATAGATGATAAACAGGGCAATAGAATCAGAAATCTTATTGGGGATGTTCCAAGGAAAGCTGGAAGAAACATTGACTGGTGGGATGGGAAAGATGATGATGGAAAAGAAGTCTCTCCTGGAGAATATTTTTTAAGAGGTATTTTTCATAAGCCGTTCACACTCCACTACGAATTTTCTTTTGGAAATCCTGGAGATCCCCCCTGGCTAACCCCCGATGGTCGTGGGGGATGGTTATCAAATCATGAGAACCCTTTGTCAATAACCTCAGATAAAAATAGTATCTTTGTTTCTGCCGCACTGGCAGAGGGTGCCTGTACCGTTATGGCTCTTGATTTGAATGGTCGCAAAAAATGGGGCAATGGCGGAATTGTTGGAGGAATGATTACTAGGCTTGGATCCTATCTTTATATGGTCATTGGAGGAACAATCAATAGTTATGGAGTTCCTCCTGGAGAAATTCGGCTTGTTCGTTTTAATGCCGAAAATGGCGATCCCGTTTTATTTAAAGATAATATGCCTTATAAGGTCATTTATCATTTTGATATTTCTAAGCCTCCCCCTCCTAAGGCCCTAGAAGGAGAAGCGATTGAAAATGGGACACTAGATGCTGCATGGTGCCAAAGACAAGTGATGGGAATAGCTTCTTGGAAGAATATGCTCTATTGTTCTCTTTTTTTTGAAAACAAGATTCTTATTTTAGACGATGAAGCCAATAGTATCCGCACGCTTTCTATTGATAAACCAACAGGCATAGTTGCAGCAAACGATGGGCTACTTTATGCGATCAGTGGGCATCGCGTTGTTAAGATTGATCAACAGGGAAACATCACTCCATTTATTACCACAGGACTAGAAGCTCCAATTGGGATTGCTCTAGATCAAAATAATCAACTTTATATTTCTGATTGGGGTAGAGCAATGAATATCAAAGTCTTTTCTAAAGATGGAGTTTTTTTAAGAGAAATCGGTAAGAAAGGGGGGAGACCTCTCAATGGCCCATATGATCCCAGAGGAATGTTTTTACCTTTTGGGCTTACGGTTGATCCAAAAAATAGGATTTGGGTGGCTGAATGGGACCAATCACCAAGACGAATTAGTGTATGGGCCTTAAATGGTGAATTTCTCACTGAATATTGTGGTTCAACCTTTTATGCAGCTATGGGGTGTAATATTAATCCATTAAATCCTTCTGAAGCCATAGTAATGGCAAATAAAGTAGACTTAGATTGGCAAAAAGGATTATGGCGATTGAATAGCACTTTATGGCGATCTACAAAATCGAATGCTCTTTTTGGATTAGATGCTGAGATGTATCATCAATTTCTTTTATTAGCCAAGAGAAAACTTCTTGTCAGTGGATTTAAAAACTATCTTTGTATATCAGAATTAAATGAAGATGGTTCCGCTCGTCCATTATCCGCAATGGGCCAACTCTCTTATTTTTTGAAATATAATTACAGGCTTCCAAGGCTGATTGCAAATCAACTCTTTTCAGATCCTTTCCAATTAGAATGGGCTAAAAGCAAATTTCCTTCTATATTTGATGGGAATGCATGGGAAACAGTTCATAGTCGAGAAGAGTTATGTAATCTTTTACACTATGAATCAATAGCAAGGGGCTACCCTCTTCGTCATTCATTCTTATGGATTGATCAAAACGGAGATGGTCGAGTCCAAGAAAATGAAGTAGAAATATTTTCTGACGAAGAAACAGGTGGTCCCATTTTCAAAGGTGCTTGGTGGAGACCTATTATTGGCCAAGACTTATCAACCTATTGGATTAATCAGACCAAAGAATTTGTTACTGTCTGGAAGCTTGATTGCAAAGGATTCAATAGTGTTGGAGCGCCTGTATATTCTTTAAAAGAAGCTAAAAGAATTTTCGCTTTGTCAAATCCCTTGCCTGTAGCTGATGAACCCCAAGGATGGTGCGATGCAAAGGGCAACATTCTCATCAATCATAATCCATTAGAAATGTTTACCCAAGAAGGGAAATTGCTTTGGCATTATCCCAACCCTTGGTCCGGTGTGCATGGCAGTCATCTAGCCCCAAAAGCCTATCCTGGGAGATTGATTGGCCCTCTTTATGTCATAGGATCAGCAAATTTAGATAATATCGGAGAGATTTTCTGTCTTTCAGGAAACTTTGGGGAAAGATATCTCTTTACAACTGATGGACTTTATATCGGAAGCCTTTTTAAAGATGCTCGAGCAGCACCAGACGTTCTTCCACAACATCAAGTTCGTGGCATTGAATTAACAACAAACTCAGCTGGGGGTGAAGGTTTTGGAGGCCAGTTCTTTAAAAGTTCCATTGATAACAATTTTTATATTATTGGACCGGTAAGTGATGCAAGAGAATGTTCGGTCATTGCAAAGCTTGAAGGATTAGACACTGTAAAAAAACTACCACAACAGTCGCTCATCGTTTCTTCAAATAAGGAAAAAAACGATAGGTCGACTCAAATCAACGCCTTAAGACCTGTTTTAATCATAAGGCCACTTCCTTATAATAATGATGCTAGTAGTCCTCCTAGTGCTGATCTTTTTCAGTGGGATTTCAAAGAAGAAGTAGCGCATTGGAGCTTTGATGCTAATCATGAGGCTTCTGCAAGTTTAACTTTTGATCAACAATATCTTTATATTGGCTTTAAAGACGTTACTGATGATACCCCAATGATTAATAATGGGAAAAACCCTTTTCAACTTTTCAAAACAGGGGATGCAGTAATATTTGAATGTGGAGCACAAAGACTATCGTTAAGCGAACCAATTCAAGAAGGAGATTTTAGACTTCTTTTTTCTATTTATAAACAGAAGCCAATTGCAATACTCTATCGTTATAGAGTTATGGGTACAAAAAACCCCTTTTTATTTTCTTCTCCTATTGGGACGACGTCTATTGATCAAGTCTTAATTCTTGATGACTGTAAAATTCAATTAATAAGACAAAGAGATAAATATAGTTTATATGCAGCAATCCCACTAAAAGAACTTGGCCTTCTTTTTCATCCAGGCAAAACATTTTATGGAGATTTTGGAATAATTTATTCAGATAAAAATGGCACAATGGATTCACTTAGAATGTATTGGTCAAACAAAAAAACTGGTATGATAAATGATTTATCCATAGAATCAGAAATCGATCCTAAAGAATGGGCTAAGTTAATAATTAAGTAATATCATTTGTAGTATTGATTTTTTATGAGGAAGACATTTTCTGCTAGTTCTTCAGCATCAATAAGCTTTAAAGAAAAAGTATGTGAATTATATAATATTTTTCGCTTGCGTCTATTAGAACCAAAGGGAATTAAAAAAGTAGAAAGACTTTTAGATGATCTCGAGGAATATAGCAATAAGCTTTTTTTATATGCTGGAAAGTCAATAGAAAATGCACGAATTTTAGAAATTGGTTTTGGTGCAAGGCCTCTTAGAATGGCTTTGTTAAAAAGTTTTGGAGCAAAGATTAAAGGGGTTGATTTAGATGTCCCGCTTTTAGATGGCAAAATCTCAGAAGTTGTTAAGATATGGAAAAAAAATGGCATGGAGCGAGCCATTAAATCTTTTATTCGATTTTATTTATTTGATCTTGCGGAAAGGAAAATTTTATCAAAAGCTACTGAATTGCGAGGGAAAAAACTTACATTTTCATTTTCAAAAGATGACCTATTTATTTGTGATGCTTCAGAACTAGAGTTCGATTCTCATTCATTTGATTTAATAATATCTGAGGATGTTTTTGAACATATAGAGACTAATTCATTAGTGAAATTGATTCCTAAAATGGCTCATTGGCTAGATCCATCAGGTGTCGCTTTCATTCGCCCTAACATTTATACAGGAATATGTGGAGGACATCTTACTGAATGGTTTCCTTCCGTCGTCAATTCTGATATGAAACGGAGGAGTGAGCCTTGGGAACACCTTAGGAAAAGGCGTTTTCAGCCAAATACTTTTTTAAACAGACTGTCACGAAAAGATTATCGGTCTTTGTTTAGTCAATATTTTGATATTCTTGAAGAAGAAGTTAAACATCCTGATTTAGGTAGAAAATGGCTCACTGCTGAAATTCAAGAAGAACTTAAAGATTATCCTTATGAAGAGCTTTTTTCTAATAACGTCTTGTTTGTTTTAAAACCAAAAAAAATTTACTAATAAAACATACATCCTTGATAAAGGCTTGTAGCATGTTCATAAATCTAATGCCTTTAAAGGCTTGGAGTATTCATAAATGTTATTTTAATTAATACTATGCATGTATCTGTAGTAATTTTAACTTATAATTCAGAAAGAACTATTATTCCTACAATTGAATCAGCACTTGCCGTTTCAGATGATGTTCATGTGGTAGATTCTTATAGTTCTGATAATACAATCAAAATATTGAGTTCTTATCCAGTCCATATAATTCAACATCCATTCGAGTATTATGCAAAACAAAGAAATTGGGCTATTGAAAATCTTCCGCTTAAAAAACCTTGGGAATTACATTTAGACGCTGATGAAATGCTTTCGCCTGAACTAATCGAGCAATTAAAAAATCCTTCTTTATTCCTACAAAATCAAATCGATGGCTTCTATATCCCTAGAGTAGTAAAATTCTTAGGCAAAATCCTCAAGCATGGAGGTATTTATCCAACATGGCATCTTAGACTTTTTCGAAGAGGAAAAGGCTGCTGTGAAGATCGACTCTATGATCAACATTTTTATGTACAAGGACAAACTACCAAGCTCCAAGCAATCATGATCGATGATATTCAAATGGATCTCACGGAATGGATTCAAAGACACAATCGATGGTCTGATCTTGAAGCCCAAGAAATATTCGTAGGAGGAGCTCAAAAAAAAGATGAATCCAAATGGGCAGCTGGAAGTCCAATTAACCAAAAAAAAACTCTAAAACAATTTTACTATAATTTTCCTCTTTTTATTCGTCCCGTTTTATTATTTTGTTATAGATATTTTATCAAGCTAGGATTTCTTGATGGTATTGAAGGACTGATTTTTTATGTGTTACAAACGTTCTGGTTCAGGTTTTTAATAGATGCTAAACTCTGGGAATTATCTAGAAAGAACAAACTCCTTCCAAATCCATAAGAAGAAAGAGTTTTTTGGAAAAATTTTATATTTTAATATTATGTTTTAATAAAATCTCGCACGAAAAAAAAGCCTAAACACAATGGATACCCAAACCAGAGCCAATTTAACTCAGGGGATTAGTTGTCATCCAGTCTATACGATGGTTTTAAAAGAAGTTTTAGCACGGAAACAATATTTTCCTCTTATAATAGATGTTGGTTGTGGGCGATGCAATTTCTACACATATATCAAAGGATATATTGAAAAATATATTGGAGTTGATATCATCAAATATGAAGGTATTCCAAATGAGGTTTCTTTTGTGTGTTGTGATCTCAATATGGATAACATTCCTCTTGAATCTGAAAAAGCAGACCTTGTTGTCTCCATTGAAACTATTGAACATCTAGAAAATCCAAGAAATTTTTTTCGTCAGCTTGTGCGTCTTATAAAACCCGGTGGATTCATTGCTGTATCCACATCAAACAATCTTAGCTTAAGAAGCCTAGGGTCTTTGATTTTAAAAGGTCATTTTGCAGCTTTTCAAGAAAATATTGGAAATTATCCACTTCATATCACAGCTCTTCTAGAGCTTGATCTATTAAGAATAGCAAAAGAAAACCAATTGATTAATTTGGCTATTGGTTATAGCAATCAAGGCAAGATTCCTTGGGTTAATTTTTTTTGGCCTTCCTTTTTAAAGGGAAGACTCTTTAGTGATAATCTCGTTCTTTTAGCTCAAAAACCTTGTTAATTTGTAATTACCCTTTTTGAACTTTTCTGTCTTAGGATAATCAATGGCTATCATTTCATTAAAGAAAATATATAAATCCTATAAAATTCTCTCTACACCTTTTTATTGGAAAGGCGCTTTTTGTAAAGTCGCAGCAGGAATTGAACATGAAAAACTTTTAAAAAACATCCCTTCTTGTCATCTTATCGTCGATGTGGGAGCAAATCGTGGCCAATTTTCTTTAGTGGCAAGGCGTTTTTTCCCAAAAGCTTTAATCTATTCTTTTGAACCACAACCTAAGCCAGCTAGACTCTATAAAGCCCTTTTTAAAGGAGATCCTCAAGTTATTTTTTTCAACGGAGGCATAGGCCCCATAGTTGGTAAATTTCCAATGCATGTATCTTTAAAAGATGATTCCTCTTCTTTGTTTCCAATAAGCCATTTACAAAATTATTTTTTCCCTGGAACGTATAAAAAAGATGAGATTCTAGTTGAAATTGGGCCTTTAGATTATTGGTTAAAAAATGTCATATTTCATTCTCCAGCTTTACTAAAAATTGATGTGCAAGGATACGAACTAGAGGTACTTAGAGGATGTGAAAATCTTCTTGATAATTTCCAGTATATCTATGTTGAAGCTTCTTTTTATGAATTATACATGGGTCAAGCATTAGCTGATCAAATAGTAGATTTTTTATATTCTAAACATTTTAGGTTTCGTGGGATTTACAATTTAGTCTATGATTCAAAAGGAAACTCTATCCAAGGGGATTTTTTCTTTGAAAAAGAAAAATAATTGTTTTTAAGACCATAATAATGAAAGGTATTTGAATCTATAAAACAATATTTTAAGCTAAAATAAATTTAATTGAAATTCTACTTGAGAAAAGAATTTCCTTTTTATTCATTCATAACTTAAAAATAATATTCTAAAAAATAATATTTTAAAAATTGGTTTATTGTAATCTAACCTTTAGTGGATAAGTAAGAACCATCAACAGGATTAGAATCATTAAAAAACTCAAAGATTTTCCCACATAGATCACCTGTAATTTTCTGCAAGTAAATTTAATGTATTCTTATGTTTTGAGTTAACTGACTAAACAAAACTTTTCTTTAGCATTTCGTGCTTCGTATGTTCTCTATCTCACGACCGATAAAAATGGCCTAATTTTGAGGGTACCCCAGAGAAAAGGTAGCCATTTTTGCAAAAACATATTGCTACATTGTGAATATATTTTTCTTAGATAATCTCTTGATTTTCCTCAATTAAACACCGTTCATGGATAATGTCTCCTTATGTTTTTCGTATTGTTCCGATTCGACGTCCGAGCGAGAAAGTCAACCAGTTCGTTCGACTGGTGGAAAGCTACTACGATCGAGGGAAGACCAAATAGCGGACGATATCAAATTTTGGACAAAAAAGCTCTTAGTTCCTCATCTAGAAGGGCTTGGGTAGCTTTTGAGGGGGAAGAACAGTGGAAGCCAACGCAAAGCTGAAAGCCAGCAGAATCATCAGCGGAGGAGAGCCGACCCTGGTGGCTAGCCTATGTTTGGTGAAACTTTTGTAAGATGCTGATTATCAATGAGATATTTTTCAATGTGTCACTATGCGAGGGTTTTAGGAGTTATTTTTGGGTTTCCAAGGCTCCATGAAGCCAACTCGGAGGGCGGAAAGGATCCGGCCGCCCATGTTGGTTCCCCGCCGTGACTCCGCGGTGTTTGGTGCCAGCGATGTCTGCCTCGGGCGTCTTTGGACAGTG
>Ga0080006_1141456_pt1 | contig 12355 bp, 12 predicted proteins | sample RS3BMetagenome_FD_69209 | JGI IMG/M metagenome (GOLD analysis project Ga0080006, IMG submission 69209) | Ferric oxide microbial mat and aquatic microbial communities from Rainbow Spring, Yellowstone National Park, USA - RS3B (SPADES... ...
AGATCGAAAACATGAAGCATGCATGATTTGCGCATGCTATACACAAGGAACGCGATAGCGGTAGAGGCTTGTGCCTACAAATTGGTTCATAAAATCGGCTATTTTACAAACCTTTGTTTGGTGGCGTCGAGAAGCATCTCGATCCCGGTGACGTATCGAGTTACAGGGGCAACGCGTCGAAAGTGGCACGCAGTAACGCGGACCGGGAATCCGGAAACTGCGCATGAATTCCCAAGCCCTGATTGTTGCACTTTGAGTGTCTAGACCGTATATCTAGGAAAATGCCGGGGAAAAAAATCGAAAGGCAGGGCCAGCGCGTGCAGTGCAGTATCCCATTCCAATCTAACGCTCGGCTGGCATAAACCGCTGTTCACGAAACGGCATCCATACAATAAGAGGAGTCAGCGTACGTTCCGCAAGTCGAAATTGGACTGGGTATTCGGCAGCCTCGCAGGCGCGTTCATCGCTCTGGGCGACGAGTTCCAGAACTGGAGAAGTCTCTCTGCTCCTGCGGTGCCTCCGCGTGCAACAGAGACTTGGCCGCACATGCGACAGGTAGCAGGCGCCCGTCACGCAATCCCCAGCATCTTCGACCGTATCATCAGTACCGGGAATTCGGATGCTCAACACGGCTAGGCAACGATGCGCGTCCGTTTCGGAGCAGGCGAAGCGGTGCGCTCCAACGCCGGCACCCGTGGCGCCTCGCATCTCTTCGGCGAAGCGACTCGAACGCGTCAACCCCAAGATATTTCTCTAAGACTTGGCAAAGCTATTGAATTGCCGTGACGCACACAACGAAGCGCTACCCCGATTGCACCCTGCTTTTATGGTACACGGTCGATGCACCGAGCCAGATTGCCATCGGTAACCGGAAATGAAATCGATGCGCTCATCCAGACGTTTTTGCGTATCTGAACCCTGGACCCGTATTCCCCGTAACGCTACACGCTTGATCGATCCCGCAACGCTCAGAGTGCAACGCCCATGGTACACGTCAAGCAGAGACAACACGATTTTCATCGATCCGTGGAGGCATTCGTTCAAGGCAGTTGCGTCATGTTGCATGCCGAGCGCTCGCTTGGCCGAGATCCGCGCACCTTTGTGCGCGGCGTCCAGGCGCTGCTCCTCGAGCCGACGCCCTCTGTGTGTGCTACGGCAACGCCGTTCTGTCTCCGTGCAGCGACCGCACCGGCGCTATAGGCGCCATAGCGGTCGCTTTCGGCAGGTACTAGGCTCACACGATAGGACGTATGAAACGACCAGCGTATCCGAGAAAAAAGTCTGGGTAATGTAACTTGGAGTTAGGGGTTGATGAATACTTTACCGTGCACTGAAAAATAAACACAAAAAAAAAGTACGAAAAGAAAAATGCGCATAATCGGAGAGCGCTGGCCCCAGTAAACGTTTTGTCCATGAAAAAATGCGCTGGTGCCTGTGTCCGTGCGCGGCTGAATGGCCCAGCGATCGCCGTCGTCCCGCCGCCGCGCATCGCGAAACAGCTTTGCGCGCCACCCGCGTTCGCGATGCCGTCTAGTAGCCGGTGATGTGCTCGCTTGACGCACGACACGGTGCTGTACCGGACACGTTGAAACAGCTTGAGCGCGTGTACCGCCTCTAGTGCCTTTCGAGGACCCTAGAAGCGTTGTCCATAGAGTCGCGCCTTTTGGGCCCTGCCTTGCGACCCTGCTTCGGTTTCGTCAACGCATAACACAGCAACTTTTGCGGTGTTGGATCACTCGTTCCGAAGCCGCTTTGTAGAACGCGAAACGCGTGCGGAAAGCTCGGTAGTTTTGTGCTTCTTTGCGCGCGATGCACGCCTGCCCCCAGTTCGTTGCGTTGCGTCCGACACTGAGCCATCCGCAGAGAAGTGTTTCACTGAAGAACTGCTCGCGGTGGCGGCCGTCGATCACGGGTTTCCGACGTAGAAGACGTGAAGCGAGCTGGGCACCGGGCAGCTGCTCCCGAGTCCGTATCCCTGAGGCGATCGCAGAACCACCGGAGAAAAAGCAGGAGCGTCGGGGAGAGGGCGTTTACGTGTCCGTCTATGAACCGTTTGTGCGGCAATCCGATACGGTTATTCGTTCTGGACTGAACTTTGGTACGTCGCGCTTGCGGATATTCGGCGGCAGTAGCACCGGAGAACTGCCCGACCGAGTTGCGCGGTATCTAGGCAAGGAAGGCACCGATCGCATCATTCGAAAGCGCTTTTCTGACGGCGAACTGTACGTGAAACTCCCCGAGTCTGTGCGAGGATGTGATGTGTTTCTCATCTGCAGCACCTGCGGGCCGTGCATCTCAGATTCTATCATGGAACTGCTCATCACAATCGACGCAGTCAAGAGGGCGCACGCCGCTCAGGTTACCGTCGTCGTACCCTATTACGGATATGCTCGAGCGGATCGGCTGGTAGAGAAACGCGAGGCGCTCTCGTCGAAGCTCATGGCGAATTTGATTACGCGTGCCGGGGCGGATCGGATGATTCTGGTCGACATCCATTCGCCGCAATCCTGCGGCTACTTTGACATTCCGGTCGATCATCTGTATGCGTCACCGGCACTCGTTAGGTACCTGATGGAGAGAATCGAGCAAAGTTCGGCGGATACGAATCATCATGGCGCAGCCCGACAACTCGCGGATCTTGTTGTTGTCGCACCTGACGTCGGCGGTGTTGCCCGCGCGCGGGCCTTTGCCAAGGCGCTTTGTGATGCACCGCTCGCGATTATCGACAAGCGACGATCCGGACACAATGTCGCTGAAGTGATGAACCTGATCGGAGAGGTCGACGGGAAAATCGCAGTCCTAGTTGATGACATGATCGACACCGCCGGCACGATATGCGCGGCGGCGCGCCTCTTGCGCGAAAAAGGCGCAGCATGTGTTTTCGCGATGGCCACGCATGCGGTTTTCAGTGGACCTGCGATTGAGCGTCTGAGCGAACCGGGTCTCTTCGAGGAAGTCATCGTGACCGATACCATACCTGTACCTCGAGAGAAGCAGTTTCCCCAGCTGCGCGTCGTCACGATTGACGCGTTGCTGGGCGAACAGATCTGGTCTATCCACCGAGATTCTTCAATATCTCGAAGCGTTGTATTGTAAAGTGTACTCGACTCGGAGCTGCTGTTGAAACGTACTGATATTGCACGTCGGAGATGTTCATCGCCGGCGTGAAGCATGCGCGACACCCATGTCAGACGGAAATGGAATCGGTTCGCCAACTCGGACGTACACAGTATAGGTTAGGTCCCAGTGCAGTCTCATCAACACCAGCTATTGCGGGCGTTTCCTATGGCTGCTTCCTTTTGTGCTCTCTCTAATCTCCGGCCTGAAGTATCCCGGTCTCTCTATTTCGTAGAGCGCCGTTGTAAGCAGCCGAGGTATACAGACGGCAGCATTAGGGTCCCGATCAAGCTGCATTCGGCAGCTGTCGGCGCATTTCATCCGCAGCCGCTGTTTGAGATCCACGCTTTACCTGTCGTTTTCATCTTCTGCGTATGCAGGTTCAATGCGCCCTTCGCAGCGGAGAGACACGGCTATGATCCGGTATTCCAAAATGTACACCATACCTGCTGCTCTTCTGAAGGCAAACCTTTGGCCCATGCACACTTGCTTTGTCGCGGAGTACATACTCTTAACAAGGACAGAACGCTCCGGTCGATGCCCTTCTCGGCTTCGGCGGCCCGGTGCCGTACCTGAAGTCCAGGCACTCCTTGCGATCCATCGACTCGACGAGTGCCCTGTCCGGTGCGTAAGCAAGCGCACGCTGTTCCACAGGACAGAGTTTTCGTGGAACATGTTGTTGTTTACGATGAAACAAGCACCGAAAGGGCATCTGGGCTGGAGAGCAGCGCAAGGAACTTCAATCCGCCCAGGCGCTCTTCTCGCAAAACAATGACGCAGTCTGCACTGGAAGCGATCACTCTGACGACTACGATTCTGAGTCCAGGACCTGTTTCCTTGCTAGCGCAAGAGATAAGTGCGACGGGAAGTATACATCGTGAAAGATATCAAACTGCATCTGAGAACGGTTGCGCCCATACTCTAAACAGAGGCGGATACATCTTTCGAACGGAATCGTTTATTTGACGGGAGAATTTCAGTGACCTCTCTATACTAGTTTGTGAACCAGTCATCACGGGATGACGTCGACCGCTTTTGTCGTCAATCCAGGGCGCAAATCGCTTTGCTCACGAGTTGCCCTGAACCATAAACATCGAAAACTCGAAGCAGGCATGAGTCGAGAATGCTCTGCATTTGGAAATTAGCAGACCGGAGGTTTGTATGGATCAATGGCTTACTGATATCGGTTGCTTTACGAATGGTTGTTCGCGGGCTTCGCGAATCATCTTGAGTCCAGTAACACAACGAATTCCAGATGCAGAGATTCGAAGAAGCCACTCGAAAAACACGACCGAGAACCAAGGATCTCGGTATGAAGCTGTAAACCCTATTTGGTGCGCTTGGAATCTCGAGGCCATACATGTGAAGCGAGTACGATGAAAATCGTGAATAAAACGGAAAACGCTGTACGAATGTGGTTGGTAAATAGATACCCCCTCGCAGGCGCTTCTCGGCCTTTTTCGACCTGCAGACTGTTATCGGTTTCAATTTCTCCCTGCATAATACAAGCGTCACAAGCTGCTCCACGAACTCGGATCGCATCGTCTCCTCAGGTCTTTTCTTCAGCACCGGATATCGTCTGATACGGATGCGGACGTTCAAGTCTTCGTTCACGAGAACCCTGCATGCATGGACGCCAGTGGAACTCACCAATGCACGGATTGCTGGAACTCGTGCCCTCTGTGCCAATACAGTCTCGCCATCATCCCGTCAGACAAACACGTTTTCTAAACGATTCCCTCTCTTTCTCTTCTTCTTCGCCTTCGTCACTTGGTCTTCATCGCGCGACAGTCGACGAGCAGAGGATTTTTTCCTCTTCTTTTCGGTACCAGGCGATCAACGCCCTCTAGCATCCGCGACCTCCATGCCCGTACCTTTCCCCTTGATTTTTCATTTCTTCTAATGAACGCACTCCGAACGCGTCCGCTACAACCCACGAAAAAGCATTTGATTCAACGCACTTGGAGATCGAAAACAATCGAATGGAAATACCGATGAATCATGGGGAGACCGGAGCAAACCGAGTCGCTCAGGACTCGGATTCAAGCTTACGCACGGGCGTAGCGCGCATAGCGCGTTCGTACCCGAATCCATACCACCTATTCCGGTTTTCATAATCACTCGTCTCTGTTCTTGGTGGTGTTGGTGGTGGAGGTGGTGGTGGTCGGGGTCGTGCTGCAATGTTTTCTGAACTGGCGTTATACCAACCCCATGTCAGGCGTGGAAGCACTCGTGTTTGCTGCTTTGCGGTAGCTTGCGCAGAGCCGTCTGCTTCGAAACCACAGACAGGGAAGAAGAAGCTCGCTGATGCGAACGTGAGAAACGCCCGCCGTGCGCGGCACCCTGCGCAGTCAGGTGTAACTCCCGAGGCCGCGCGGCCACGGAAGCGTTCGAATGCGAGACCGACTGAAAGGACCAACCGCAAGGCGAAGTATGAAGACGCTGAGACTATCCCCGACCTGGTCGCACGTCGAAACTCGCAGTCGAAACAGCTGTCACCGGCGACGCTGGACATGTTTTTTCGTCACGGTAGCATCGTAGAGCCGGGGCCGGACCCGTCGCCTTCGGACGAGCCGGATTGGTCGGCCTGCGAGCTCAACGGCCAAAAGTGTCGCATTAATGAAATCGATACGGTTGTCAAGAAGGCGCCCGAGCGAGTGCTACGGTGTCTTGTGGCGTATGAGAATAGCCCGCTGGTGCCGAGCGGTGAAATAGAAGAGCAGCTCCGGCTTGCCATGCAGAACTTGTTCAGTCGCAAGCTGGACTCGTCAACACCCAAAACGAAACAAACTTTAGAGGAGCTCGAGGAGAAAACTTGTTGTCCCACATGTAATGGCTCCGGCTGGGAGACCTGTGAATACTGCGGCGGCCGCGGCATCATACACGAGAGCGAGTACCAGCAGAACTTTAAGAGCAATCGCATCATGGTCTACTTGCCCATACGCTTAACGTACGGGAACTTGCTCCGATGTCCGCTCTGCGGGGGACTGCGCAAAGAGCGATGCAGTCAGTGCTTTGGTTACGGGGATCTACAAGTCGCGCAGTCGGTGCTGGAGGAGCTCAATCGCGAGCAGCAGATTGATCCAAATGATGCACCACCTGAGCTCGGAAACATGATGGAAAATGAGGCACGCGATCAGTCGATTGCCAGGTTTCGCGAACTCGAGCGAAAAACGATCCTCACGGAGCAGAGCAATACAGATTTTCATGAATTCCGATAAGCGGTGACGCACGCGCTCCTTTTGCCATTCAGGTGATCGTTCGCGGGATGCTGCGCTGCCGCATATTCAGGCTCATCGCCAGACAGGCCGGGCACGTATGCAATCGCTCGTGGACGAGCTGATCGCAGTCAATGCAAAAAAGCTGTCGACATATACCAGTGCACTGCAGCTGCAGATCATCCTTTGTCGATAAAGTGCGGGAACAGCCGCTGCATTGCCATTTCACGGGTGGTGCGGCCGCATCCGGCATACGCTCAGGCACCGAAGATGGAGATACGCTGAAACCTTCCTCATCGCTCATGAGCGCGCTCGCACGCGAAGAGGAAGGCTCTTCACGCTCCTCGAAACGCGGTGCTGGAAAGATGTGATGATACGAGCGAGCCAGGTGGAGTACGCTGGTAAGCGTGAGCCCGCAAAGGATGCAGTTACCGGGGACTTCGGACAGCCATTGCCGGCATCGTGGGCATTCGAATCCGAGGCGGCACGCCTTTCGTGTATCGATGGCGACAACTACGCGATCTCTAGCGAGTTTCGGGGGGAAGCCCATGACCATCTGCATGGCCGTCCACGGTGCCTCGGATGGTTCCAGGTGTTTCGTGGAACGTGAAGCCTGAGGCGGTGGTGGCGGTGGTGGCACCTGTTGTCGCAGCAGCTGATGGAAGTGATCATTATCCATGGGTACACGATAGGTGCCCTGTGTTCGCTCCGCTGTAGCCCGCAAGATGTAAACTTCGGCACCTAAGCCGATCACGCTCACCCGAATACTTGCGTCGACACAGTTCTGGATAGTCTTATGTATATCACCTGGATCACATGTGGATAACCCTCCGTAGACAATCAGCATCTCTCTGGTGCCGAATCTCGGGACAGATGCATGAATCCGGAGCCCCAGCTCTAGACAGTTCTGGAGAGAGGTCTGGCCGCCGTCTCCGTCGTGGAGAAATTTGTTTGTGCCTCGCTGAAGACTGCGCAGCGCATCAATATGCAGACGCACAGAACCCGACATCTCGCTTACCTGCGCGGCAATGCCGTCCTGGAGGATAACAATCGCCAGCTGGGATACGGCGTTCTCGCTGAAAAAGTCCTGAACAAAATACTGAGCGCCCGACAGAATTGCCGACCAGCGGGAAGGTTTCAGGTCTTGGCTACTACTACTTAAGCTGGATCGCGAGCGCGAGCGCACCGCAGCGGAGAGGTCCAGCGCCAGCACCAGAAAGCGAATGAGGCCTAGCGCACGACCAACGCGGCGACGTGCAGCGGAAGCAGCGCTGTCCTGCAAAACACGTTCCAAGTCACGGTGCCGTTGGCGCTGTTGATCAAGAGCATCTCGACGGAAGATACCCCCGCCAGCATCGCTGACACCTATGGCCTCCCAGCTACGTTCATAGCGTCGCTCCCAGGCATAGTTCGCTTCGTCTTCTCGCCGCGATGTGGGTGCAACTTGTTCACGAGGCTGGAGACCAGCCGCCCTGGCGTCCCACTGTAATCGCTCGCTTGCGTCTCGTGCAGGTTCTTCTAACTGTGTAAATGGCAGGTGCATCGGTGCATTGACGATGAAAGACGCAGAAGTGCATTCGAGTCCAACGCCCTCAGGCCTGCCGCTGAGTGCACTCTGCTGAACAGGGCGCTGCAGATGCAAGCGGCATGCCCCGGAACGCTCGACGCACAGCTGCGTCATTGAAGCGGCAGGTGTGCGTTTGTGCCTTGTGTTCCCGTGTTCGAGCGCTATCTCGCTAGGCTCTATGTTCAGCGTTGCGCTACTGCGGGCGAGTTCGAGTTCAAGAACGCCGTGGAAGGCTGTTCGTGCAAGTCCCAGAAGGGCTGGCTTTGAAGCACCCAAAGAGGCTGTGCAGGTACTGCACGCGGCAGCGGGTTCTGTGCTTTCTCGCAGCTTGCACTACAATACCACGGAGTCGGCTGCAGCACCCGCCGTTTTCAGAGCGCCCGCTCCAGACGTCACCTCAGTCGGGACAGCGCTTCTCTTTCTTGAGAGATGGGTGAAAGCGGGTAATTCGGGACAGAGCGGAGAGCCTGCTGGCTTATGGACAGAGAAGGAGCTCGAAGGAAGCTGGAGACTGGTCTATAGCATCCAAAAGTCTGCACAGAACTCGCTCTCTGAGCGGCTGAGACGAGGCGAACTCCCTTCGAGCTTAAGGGCGGGCTTGTATTTCCCACTGGAAGCGAGGATACAGTTTAGCGTTGAAAACCACGGGTCCGTCATAGCGCGTGCCGTTACGAATGAGGCTCACTTACCGTTCAGGCTCGCGGGCATCAAGTTTGCTGGACCATGGATGTTCGAACCGAAGCAGCGGCGCCTAATGTTTGACTTTTGCGAGTTCCGTTTGCATTTAATGGGCGCGACATTGCCCCGAATACGCATCAAGAAGTGGCCAACATCTTTAGAAGCGCTTGACTTGAAAGATCGACGTCGTCTGCCGTTCTTCACTTTTTTCTTCGTAGATTCAAGAATTCTTGCTGGTCGTGGTCGCGGCGGCGGCCTCGCTTTGTGGGCACGTGAGTCCGCCTAGGGATCCACAAGCTGCGCTTCACGCGCAGCAGCCGAGTCGCTCATCCCGCTATGAAGAGAGCATTTCATGACAGGAAACCCAGTTTGCTACCATTCGCTTTCGCCATGCGAATGAGACCTTGGCGAACTTTATTGTCGACACCTGCAAACTTACAAAAGTTCGTGATAGCCTGCGAGTGGAGCGCAATGCCCCTACCTCGAATTTTCTCGAAGCGTTGTTTCCCTAGAATTGCCCGCGCAACAATGACGACCGGCGTAAAGATACCTACCTGCCCAGAAGCCATGAAAAGTCTCGATTTCGTAGTCCGTAGCCTGCAGTGGTGAGAGCTGCTCGTCCCGGTGCGCGCCACACGGAACGCTGGGTTCTGCGTCACAAGCACTCGGCAACAGCTCGCGTGAGTTTTCGCACACGGCCTTAACCAGCGCACACTGGTGCCCGAGTTCAAGCTGAGTGAACCTATGTGTAGGAAAGCCGGTTTGTGCATTGTGCAAGACCCTAGTTATCAGATGAACGTCACCAGGAACGCCTGTTCACGAAAGCGAGAGCGTATCGAAACGACGTCTGCACCTCAAGCAAGCCCTACGCGCAGGGCATATTGCGTGTGCGGATCGGAGGCCTTCGCGAAGAGCGCGCGTCCGTCCGCCGTAGACTCGACGTGTCTATACACCAACGTGTGGACGCCTCCGCTTCTATTTGGACCGGCCACCTACGACTGTTTTCAACTTCTTCTCGTAGAATTTGACCTTGAGAGATTTTCCCACAAATTTGGCTTGTGTCAACGCTGGGGGTCTCTTCTCCAGTACCGCACATCTTCTGGTATTGATAACAGCATTAAAGTCTCGGTTCACAAACTCCATGCGTTTCTTGCCGCCGCTTGTACTCACCAATACAAGCAGTCCCCGAGTTTTCGCCCTCCTCTTCATTTGCTGCTCTGTCAGCGCTCCATACTTTTCTATCTCCGAAGTGCTCCGCCGGATTTCCTCCATCGCGACCTTCTGAAGTGCGCAGCCCAGATCATAGTATATACGTACGATGTTCGGAAGTCGTCTATCGGTACCGCGTTGACGTGATATGCGCACTCCTTGTATGCTCTCGTCGATGGAGCAAGACGCCGGGCGTCCAAAAAAGGGAGCATGCTCGCTCCATCTACGCGATTGAACGAGGAGTGTGCACATCATTTCGTAACGGTACGGATAGATGAGATCCGAACATCGTATGTATACACTATGATCTGGGCTGCGCACTTCAGAAGGTCGCGATGGAGGAAATCCGGCGGAGCACTTCGGAGATAGAAAAGTACATTGCGCTGACTGAGCAGCAAATGGTATACAGGGCGCGAGCTCCAGGACTCCTCGCATGGGTTCGTACAGGCAGCGGCAAGAAACTCATAGAGTTCGAGAACCGGGACGCCAACGCCGTCTTCATTATAAGGATATGTGCGGTGCTGAACACGACACACCCGGAGTTGACACGAGCCAAATGTGTGGGACAGCCTCTCAGGCTGGAAGTGCACAGGGAAAAACTGAAGACGATAGCAGGGAGCCAATCAAAAAGGCTGGGAAGCGCCTGTGAGTAGGGGCATACTAGTTATACGCACTCTATCGTCTCGACGCATGCCTTTGCACGCACGAGCGAAGCTACCCCAAAGCCTCGACTCGCACATCGGATGACTGGTACAGTCGCATTTCGGCGCTAGAGCGGTGAAGTGCGCATTCTTCGAATATTGGTGCAATTGGTTGTGTGCAGGAGCAAGCATATGGCGAAGGCTGGTTTACAGCCGTTTAACATTGACACAGACGCATCTGTTGCTGGCCTCTATTGGGCTTTGCATACCAACGAACGACGCAAGCCTTTCAAATCGATTTTCGGAACGGTGTCACGAGGAATCCCAGTGCTTCCCATCTGGGCCAAATCGTGAAGTTCGATCGCCCACAACTACGACGCTGGTGCTACGTTCTCTCGCTGTTTGATGGATGGTCCCTGGATACGCGGGATCTGTTCTAGGCGCATGCGTTTGCGGTCGAGGCGCAGCGACGCCTTGCAACGCTCGCATTTGATTTCGGCTACATCGCGATAACCCTCAACACCGAGAATGTCACCGAAGAATACTCGCTGTTCCGATCCACAAGATGGGCATTCTCCGACCACAATCTGTGGATCATTTTGAAGCACGATCCCCGTCAGGAGCTGCGCGCAGGCGTATATGACGGGGGCCCCAATGAACAGATTCCAGACCGGGTTGACGTGTCGCAGCGGGGTCAGCTCGAAACTTAACCCAGCCCAGAGCAGGGCGCCGATACCAGCAGCCGGTGCGTAGATAACCGCTTGCCGCAACTTATCAACTTGACAGTCACTGTAACACACGCCAGTTTCGATGTTGCAACGAGGGCCCTGTTGTAGGGCAATCTGGGAGCCCTGCTTCCGTAAACGATCCTTGAGTGCGTCGAAATCTTCATCGCTCATTATAGGTTTGCCGTTGTAGAACGCTTGAGCGGCGTTCAGGAACCTTTGTTCGTCTCGGTTCATAAGGATGACTTGTGATCCATTCCACTGCAGGTCCTCCTTTAAAACGTTAAACTCCTCGTTGCTGAGAATCGGTTCCCCGTTGTAAAACGAATACACTGCCTCCAAGTACAGACGTTCTTTCTCGCCCAAACTGAGTTCGCGACTCGCGCCTGTTCGCGGATCAGTGCTCTTGTAGCCCTGAAGACCACCGTCGGCGTCAGCGTCTGACCCGTTGACCGACCCCTGGACCTTTTCGGTCTCTTTCTCGACAGCCGCCACGAGGCGTGGAAGCCTCTTCAGCCGCGGTCCAAAGCGCCTTGTACACGCGAATCCTCCTGAACGGCTGGTTTTTACGCGGCGTTGACGCTGAACCGCAATTAAGTTACGAGTTCCGTTGCAGCAAGCGCTTACGAACATGATATCGCGCTTTCTGGAAAGGGCGACAGACGGCGAACGCAGAACGTGAGATATTCTGAGAAGTCGTCGCGCTGCGGCATGCGCGCAGATCGCGGCACGTCCCGAGACGACGTACATACTTGTCTAAAAATTGGAAGGACCTCCATGAGACACCCAGCATCGCGTACGGATGCGGCCAGCTGCGGCGTCGGGCGCCGCTTCGTGGGTCACCAGCCGCATCCGAGCCGGACACCATTGCCTCGTGCGTTACACCTCGAAATCGTTTGCACGACGAATATCGTCTCGAAATCAAGGTCTTTATGTTCGTTTGCATAGTTTGAGGATACGAGCAGGTTCCGCTCTAGTTCGGAGGCGTGCCTATCTAATGAAATAAAGTGATACACTGGGCGCCACGATGGCGTCAAGCATCGGGATTTCTCGGAAGGAAATTGCATGACATGAGATGTCGTCCGAAGCAGCATCCACGTAGCGATCAAACGCACGGAAAGATTTGAAGCAAGCGCTGCATGCACTGAACGCATTCCATCAAATTAGTGGGATCGAGTGCTTCGCTCCCAGTTATTGCAC
>Ga0080006_1244551_pt1 | contig 12341 bp, 11 predicted proteins | sample RS3BMetagenome_FD_69209 | JGI IMG/M metagenome (GOLD analysis project Ga0080006, IMG submission 69209) | Ferric oxide microbial mat and aquatic microbial communities from Rainbow Spring, Yellowstone National Park, USA - RS3B (SPADES... ...
CTAAACCGGCAATAATCCCTATTATTGTTGCTAAAATAAACCATCTTTGAAGGTAAGGTAAATCATTTATTTTTTTCATTCTACTAAGCTGATAATGTAACATTTTTCGTGAGTTTACATGATTTTAATTTTTAATCATTTAAAAGCATGTCCTATACATCACTTTATTAAATTTTTAGTGGGGTGCTATTAATTTTTAATTTTATTAATTTATATGATTTTTTATTTTGTGTTATTATAATGGTATTTTAACAGAAAAGTTTATTAATTGAGGTGCATATTTATTTCCTATGCCTGGACTTGTTTGGAAGACTATCAATAAAAAGAAATATCTTGTTATCAGGTGGAAGAAGAGAATAAATGGAAAGTCGAGGATTATAAAAGAGGTATATGTTGGTGATCTGGATAAACTTGCAACAATTATAGAGAATCCTATGAAGGATATAAATGCATTATCACTTTCTTATGGCACGAGTGCGGCTGTGTTTCACATAGAGAGTATGCTCAATTTAAAAAGTATAATAAATGAAGTTGTAGGGCATACTGAAAATGGATTATCCCCAGGTGATTACACAATAATATTCATAGCAAACAGGTTATCAGACCCAAGATCCAAGAATGGAATTAGTGAATGGATGAAAAATGATTTTATTTCAACAAAATATAGAATAGTAACCTCCCAAAGTTTTTGGAATATAATGGAAAGGATAGATGCAAATGAAATAAAAGCAATAATGGATAGAATAAAAGAGAAGATGCTTTCTCTGGGATATGATGCATCTAAATTATTCATAGATGCATCAAATGTATATACATTTATGGAAGAGAATGAAATGGCGAAGAAAGGATATAATAAGAAACACAGGTATGATCTAAACCAGATTTCATACTATATTGCATCAAATTTGGATTACATACCATTATATGGTGAATCATATCCAGGGAATGTATTTGATGGTAGGGTATTTAAAACAATAATAATGAACATACCTAAATCCGCAATAATAATATTTGATTCAGGATACAATTCTGAAGAGAACATCTCATTGATTTCTGATAGGAAATATATAGGCTCTTTAAGGCCATCTGACAACCATGAATTGCTTGATATTCCAATAGAAGAGTACAAAGATGGCTATTATGAAACGATGAAACATACACTTGGAAAGGATCATAGGATAATCATATATTTCAGTAAAAATAGGAGGGAAAGGGAGGAGCGGTCATTATTAAAGAGTATTGAATGTGCGATAGAAAAATGCCAGAGCATTCTTAAATCAGGATTATCAAACAAGGATGAAAAAATAATGAACATTCTAGAAAAATACCATTTACAAGAAACAATTCTTTTAAAAGAAAATAGGCTTGAAATAGATCAGGAACATCTGAATAAGAGGATAGATAGGCTAGGAAAAACGATACTATTTACAAACATAATGGATTTGGAGGCACAAGAGATAATAGAGTTATACAAGAAAAGGAACAGGGTAGAGCACTGCTTTAGGGAAATAAGCAGGTTTGATCTGATATCCCCAATCTATCATTGGACACCAAAAAAGATAAAAGTGCATATGTTCCTTTCATATTTGGCATATCTTTTCCTATCACTAATATACAACGAGGCAAAAAAGGCGGATGATAATATATCATTAGAAACAGTGTTATCTCACTTATCACCAATAAATATCATTTATCTCACAGATGGTAAGAAAACAAAGAAAGTAATATCAACAAAAGATGAGACAGGTATGAAAATTCTGAAATATTTAAATTTGGAGAGGTTTCAATAGCGCCCCAATATAATTACTAAGAAAAATCAGTAAAATAAAAGGTTAATCTATCAATTTTTAATTTAAATCGTGTAAACTCACGAAATAACTTTTCTATTTTTGAACAAAAAATTAGACTGTCCAATTTTGTCCATTTTTATCAATGATAATCATGATGCTCGATAAAAAGTTGATCGTAGACTGTCCATTTTTTTTCTAAAAAACCTACCCCGTGGGGTAGCCTATATTGAGTGTCCATTTTTTAAAAAAATGAACATTTTTCTGAACATTTTCTGGACATTTTCTAGACATTTTCTGGGCATTTTCTGGGCGTTTTCTGGACATTTCAGGGTGTTTCAGAAATATTTCTGAACATTTTCTGAACATTTCAGGGTGTTTTCAAAAACGTTTCTAAACATTTTCTGAACATTTCGGGGTGTTTTTAGAAACGTTTCTGAACATTTTCTGAACATTTTATACAATAAAATCAAATATATATATTGCTAAAACACCTAAATTAAATACTCTTAATAAATTTTGAACACCTTTTTAGACAATATAAATGATTGTATATATTCTTAAAGGCTGTAATTCAAATGCTTCCTTAAAAAATTAGACACTTTTTTATTGGCCTGTAGATCCTTAAAAATAAGAAATAAACCATTATTAAAAATAATCATAAATAGAATTCATTTTTAATCTATGCTGAAAATACTGCATTCATATTATTCAGGGTTATTTCAATATTATATGTGCTAATTTCCAGGGCTTGAGTATAACGGTTTTGCCATTGAAATACCCCTCATATTTCCTCCACATCCTGAACTCCCAAATACTTGCCCAGAAGACAATGTATCTTACATTTCCACATCTTTTTATAAAATCGATAGCAGACTCGATTCTCTTTTTCAACCTCATTTCAGGGTGGCATTCATCACCCTGTAATATCCAGAAGGATGGTTCTATAAATACAAGCAAGGTATCTGTGCACTCCCCCTCTCCCCCGTATCTAGGAGGTATGATGTTTATTTCACCTCCCTCTCCTAATCTTCTACGTAAAGGGCCAAATATTGGGGGTATATGATGCCTAAACCACGGATCGTCCATAAGCCAATCGTCTTCGGGAAAGAACTCATCAAAAATCCCTTCCGCCTCATTTAATCCTTCAAGAAGAGCTTTTATCTTTTCAGGTAATTCTTCATTTTCCATAATGAACACCCTTTAATTGAATTAAAATTTTTAAATAAATATTTTTCTTACAATCGACTCATTTTTATTGGATATATTTGTATGTATATTTTCATTTTTGTTTTAAATTTACATTTGCATTTAAGGCAATATCGAGCAAGGTTCCTATTAATATCCTTCAGAAGTGGTTAAGCCATTCATCAATATTTATTATATCAATTTATACGGATATTACACGAATTGATACGAGTCAGTTTGTGAATCAGATACAATAAAAAAGATATTCTTTGAATAAATATCAATCTCAGTAATTTCAGACAATAATTTCAAAACACTCTTTAAAATATTTTTAATTTGCTTATACATAAAATATTGGAATAAAATTATATATATAAATCTGATATTTGTCGGATTATTTGCCAATAATATTTAAATATTGGAAATTTATAAAACAATTTGAATGAGATTAATTTTAAAATTAAGAACTTATGATAATGCTAAAGAAAGCAAAATAAAAAAATACACAATTCAGGGGATGCTTTATTCAAATTTAATTGGTAGCAAATTTGAAAATTTGCATGATTTGAGAGGATTTAAATTCTTTACCTTTTCTGATTTATTTCCATCAGGAAATTTTGTTAAAAATGATTATAAAAATCTTATAATTTCCTCGCCCAATACCGAGTTGATAAATGCATGGTATGATTCATTTCGTTCTAAAAAGTACTTGTACCTATCGAACATATCATTTGAGATAATTTCTGTGAAAAAAATAGACTTAGAACCTAAGAATGAATTTGAAACAGGAAGTCCAATAGTTCTATTCGAAAATAATAAAGAAAATAGATATTTTTCATTCGAAAAAAATAAAGATTTGCAATTTTTTCTTGAAAGATTAAAAGATAATGCACTGAAAAAATTTAATGCATTTTACAATGAAGAATATTATTTAGGAGATGCACTTTTTGATAAACTTATTTTTAAGAAAGAGGTTGCAATACCTAATACAATAAATGCACATGAAAAAAATAATAAAGAAAATATGTCATCGGTAATTATAGGAAGTGTATGGTCTCTTTTAAGTAAATCTTACATAGAAAATAATGATAGAAAATTTTATAAATTTATAATGGATTGTGGTCTTGGGGAAAAAAATTCCTTGGGCTTTGGGTTCATAAATCCAAGAAAAAGGTGAATTAATGTTGGAAGAACTTTATAGAATTGGAAAGTTACTTCTACAATCAAAAGGGATTAATGTTGAGCAATTTATAGATAAAGCCAAACTTTCCAAGACTAAAAAGGTCATATGCATTACATTAAAATTATCCAATGAAAAAATAGAATATTATGGGATAGAAATCGAAGATTATAGTGATGATTGGGCAATAAGATATTTATATAGGCCTGGTACTTCTAATGGTTCAGATATAACTCCATCATCAATAATTACCGATCCTAAAAAAACTTTTGAGAACAAAATACTAAGATGGATTACGGATAATAAAAATGAAGATAATTTTTTAGAAAATATTTATAATATTTTTAGTGAGATCAAAGAAAATATAATAAACGATATAATAGAAAAATATAAATCTTTAAAAGAAGAAGAAAAAAAGAATACTCTTTTAACAATTAAATTTAAAAAAGATAATGAAGATAAATACCTTAATGATTTTCAAATATTTCAACAAATTTTGGAAGAATCTTCACGAAAAAGGTATCATAATTTAAAAAGTATGGGAGAATCTAAGGGTGTTGGAATATGTTATTTATGTGGTGAAAATAAGGAGGTTTATGGATTTGTTTTGCCTTCATTTGGCTTTTCTTTTTCAACAGCAGACAAAAAAGGATTCGTAGGAGGCTTTTCACAAGAGAATAGATGGAAAGAGATACCTATATGTAGGGACTGCGCAATGATTCTTGAAACAGGGAAAAAATTTAGTGATCAAAACCTATCCTTTAAATTTTATAATTCAAACTATTATTTGATACCATCAATTATCTTATCGGAAAAAGAATCTGAAATTCTTAAAAAGTTTTTAGATAGAGTAAATGAAAATAAGGGAAAGGAATATCATAACGGATTGGTAGCTGATGAGGATTACTTAAGTGATTATGTAAGTAGAATGGATAGTAATGTTCTTAAACTAATATTTATGTTCTATGCTAAAAAAGGAGGTGGTAAATATATTGAGATTTTAAAAGTAGTAGAGAACGTTTTACCATCCCAATTTAATAGAATATTAAAAACTCAGCATAAAGTTCAAAGTAAATATAATGAAGATTTTGTAAAAAAAATATTTGGAAAAAACTCTGAGGGTGAATTTGTAAAATTTAATTTTCAGAATTTTAAAAAAAATGAATTTGATACAAATTATAATAACTGGTATATAAGGTTTGGACAGCATTTCTTTGGAAGTAATAAAGAATTTCTAGGTTATGTATCTAAAATATTATCTAATCAGTATATAGATAAACAATATATCCTTTCCTTTTTTGTAAAAACTATCAAAGAGAAGTTTAGAAATAACAATGATTATGAATTTAAGATAAGAGTTACAGAATCTTTAATGATCTATGAGTTTTTAATCGAACTAGATTTAATAGGTGGTGAAAATATGGAAAATAATGAGAATATGATTAAAATTGGCAATATAGAGATAGAGAAATTCATTGAAGAAAGAGAAAAAGCATTCCCGAATATTCAGGCAAAGGCATCTTTCCTAGTTGGGGCACTAGTTAACTATCTCCTTTGGATTCAGAGAGATCAAAGAAAGTTGGATTTTGGGGATGAACCATTTAGATCCAGGTTGTATGGGTTGAATCTTGATGAAAAAAAGTTGAAAAAAATATTTAAAGAAGCAGTTGAAAAATTGAATGAATACAAAAAATATACTACGCTGGAGAATGATGCAGCTAATTATTTGTTTGACGCGGGCGAAGGTTGGACTTTGAGTAAAGATGAGATAAGTTATTATTTTTCATTAGGGTTGGTAATGGGAAGCGTTTACTTAAAAGAAAAAATAGAGAGGTGAAAAAGATGGATGTGAAAAATAGGTCTGAAATAGTATTTCTGTATGACATAAAGGATGCGAATCCGAACGGAGATCCTTTAGATGAGAACAAACCAAGAATTGATGAGGAAACGGAAATAAACATAGTGACAGATGTGCGTTTGAAGAGAACAATAAGGGATTATCTGTATAGTTATAAAGGATATAACGGAAAAAATGGAAAAGATATATTTGTAAGAGAAATAAAAAATGAACAAGGGGAAATCCAGGACTCAAAGCAAAGAGCTAAAGATTTTGATAATGACCGTGAACGTATCCTTGATCAATGCATAGATGTCCGTCTTTTCGGTGGTACTATACCAATAAGTAAAAATAAAAAAAATCAAAAATCAGAAGAAAATGAGGAAGAAGGTGGTTCCATAACTTTTATTGGACCGGTTCAATTTAAATTTGGAAGATCCCTTCATAGGGTAGAAATTAAGTATATAAAAGGAACAGGAGCTTTTGCTAGTGGAGCAGAAAAAGAACACAAAACATTCAGAGAAGAATATATTTTACCGTATTCACTCATTTCTTTCTATGGATTAATAAATGAAAATAGTGCAAAGGATACAAAATTGACTGAAGAAGATATAGATGAAATGCTTGATGCAATGTGGAATGGAACGAAAAATCTTATCTCAAGGACAAAAATAGGTCAGATGCCACGTCTCCTTTTGCGTGTAGTTTACAAAGAAAAAAATTTTCATATCGGTGATCTAGATAAAAAAATAAAATTGATTAAATTAAAAATTGGCAATGAATCAAAAGAAAAAGATGACAAGGAATTAAGGGATATAAGTGATTTTAAAATTGATCTTACAGATCTCTATAAAGCCATATATGCAGAAAAAGATAAAGTTGAAAAAATAGAAATTGAAGCTAATGAAAATGCAACATTTGTTATAAGTGACATAGAATATAAAGGACGTAAAATTCAAGGTGCATTTAAAGATTTAGGGGGGATATTAAAGAGTCTCGACAAATAAAACGGTGACTAATTTAGATGTTAGAAGCTGAAAGAACCTTAAGGATGGTTGCTTTTGATATATGGGCGGACTTTGGACATTTCAGAAAAGGGTATACAACTACCTCACCTTTAACCTATTCTTTTCCTTCCAGAACTGCAATATCAGGATTAGTAGCAGCAATTATAGGTCTTAAAAGAGATTCCTATTATAATTTATTTCAAGAGAATAATAGTGCTGTAGCTATACAGATCTTAAATCCAATCAAAAGAATTAACATAAACCAGAACCTAATAGATACCAAAAAAGGATATTTTTTGTGGGATATTAAGGATCAATCAAAAAGCAGAACACAAATACGATATGAATATCTGAAAGATCCAAAGTATAGAATATTCATATGGTTAAAAGATGATGAAAAATTCAAAAGTTTATATGACATGGTATCCAACCGAAAAAATGTATTTTCATTATATATGGGAATATCTGAACATATAGCTCAGTTTATGCCCTATAATGGGGGTTACGTTATAGCAGAATATAGAGAAACAAATGGGGAAATTGTAAAAATTCATTCAATCATACCATCTGATAAAGCTAAGATCAGTATTGATCAAAATGATAAAAACTATGTTTACAGCATTGAAAGGGTACCAGGATTTATGGATGAAAAAAGGGTTGTAAAAAAATATATTGACCTTTACTATGAAGAGAATGGAAAACCATTAAAAATAATCTCAGGTAAATACTATAACATTGGGGGTGATATTAATATCTTACCATTTTAAACTTTTATCCCATCCAGAGAAAAAATTATATGATCACTTGAAAGCCGTTGGAAATTTATCAAAAACATTTGTGGAAGGTAAAAAAATAGAACATTTAGAACAACTTTCAAATATAGCCTATTTAATAGGTATTTCGCACGATTTTGGAAAAGCAAACGAAATGTTTCAAAAAAAGATTAAGGAAAATTACAAAACAAGTAAAGCGGATCATTCAATGATATCAGGAATATGGGCGTACTTTGTGATAAAAAATTACATTACTGTTAAAAATATTAAAATAAATGATCTCAACCTTCCAATAATTTCCTATCTTGTGGTTGCAAGACATCATTCAGATTTAAGGGATATTTCTGGAATAACAGGTGAAATTCAATCCTTGAATGATGAAAAGAGACATCTTATCGAACAAATCCAAGAAATCAAAAAAAATCAAGAAGAAATAAAAAACATATATCTAAATTTATGTGAAAAAAATATATGTGATATCGATTATTTTTTTGATAAGTTTGAAGAAATATTTAATAAATTAATAAATGATCTCTATGAACTTACTAATGGTAATATATATTATTATCTCACCATACTATTTTTATATTCAATACTATTAGATGCTGACAAGATAGATGCTTCAAATACGCCATTACCTGAAAGAATAAGTATTCCACCCACATTAGTTGATGATTTTATCAAATTAAAATTTTCAAAAAATAAAAATAAAATAGATTCATTTAGAAAAGAAATTTATCAAAAGGTAGTCAGTTTTTCTGAAAATTTTGAACCTATTAAAAATAAAAAATTGGTTATAGAACTTCCAACTGGAAGTGGAAAAACATTAGCTTCTTTATCTTTAGCTATAAAGATGAGAGACAAAATTTACAAAGAATTTAATATATTACCTAGAATAATATATTCTCTCCCATTTCTAAGTATAATTGATCAGAATGGGGCTGTATTTGGTGAAGTTCTTGGAAAAATTTCTGGATTGGATTGGAATGAAAATGAAAGAAAAAAAGAAAATGATAATAAAGTTTCTTCAAATTTATTGCTTATACACCATCACCTTGCCGATATGTTCTATAAGACAGAAGAGACTGAATTTGAGATTTCAAAATCGAGAATTTTAACAGAAGGGTGGAACTCTGAAGTTGTAATTACAACATTCATACAGATGTTCCATAGCCTCATAACAAACAAAAACAACTCTGTTAGAAAGTTCCATAATCTAATCAATTCGATTATAATACTTGATGAAATTCAGAACATACCATACAAATATTGGAATCTTTTATCTGAAATTTTAGATACTTTGAGCGATAAGTATAATACATGGATAATCCTGATGACTGCCACAATGCCAATGCTTTTTAAAGAGGGAAGATTCATAAACTTGGTAGAAAACACAGAAACATATTACACGTCATTCAATAGAGTTTTATACAAAATTGATTCCAATATTACTACCATAGATGATTTATTTGAAGAAATATCTAAATCATTGAATGAAACAACTGATGATATATTGATAATTTTAAATAGAATTTCTGCAGTTAAAGATTTGTATTTAAAATTAAAAAATTTTTGTGATGGGGAAGTTAACAGTTATGGAATATTGATAAATGAACAGAGGAAAATTAAAATTATTAATCTTAGCACGAATATAATACCTATTCATAGATTTTTAAGAATTAATGAAATAAAAAAGGATGACGGATACAGAAAAATAATTATTTCAACACAGTTGATAGAGGCTGGTGTTGATATAAGTACCAAAAAAGTTTATAGAGATATTGCACCTATCGATAGCATTTTTCAATCGGGAGGCAGATGTAATCGGGAATATGAATTTGGAGATCGTGGTGGGGAAGTACATATATTAAATTTAAAGGATGAAAATGGGCCATTATGGAAATATATATATGATCCGGTATTGATTGATATTGTAAATGAAATGTTGAAAAATAGGAAGAAGTTTGAAGAAAAGGAAATTAAAGAAATAGTAAAGGAATATTTTAAAAAATTAACAAACAAAAAAGCAGAAAATAAAAGCATTTTTGATAGTATAGAAAAATTCAGATTTAGTGATTTAATTGAATTTAAGCTTATAGAGGAAAAATATCCTAAAGAAGATATATTTATTGAAATAAATGATTACGCGACTAATTTATTAAAAGAATTTGAAAATTTAAGCTCACTAAAAAATCCAATTGAAAGAAAAAATGAATTTTTAAAATTCAAAGGAGAATTTTATAATTATGTAGTATCAGTCCCTGAAAATTTAGTGGAAAAACTATCACTTTCAAAAATAGGTGAAATTTACATCATTAATAAAAAGGATTTTAAATCTATATATGATTTGGAAACAGGAATAATGTTTTATGATAGGGTATTAATAATATAACATTCAATGAAAATTACAGGTGTGATGGTTCAATACTATGTTGCGTGCAAACGTGAACTCTGGTTTTTCATTAACCAGATTAATATGAATTATGAGGATGACAATATCTTGATAGGAAAATATATTCACGAAGAAAGCTATAAAAGGGAGAAAAAAAATGTGATAGTAGATAATACGATTGCAATGGATTTCATTAAAAAGGAAGGAAAAATAACTATTTTCGAAATAAAAAAATCATCACGGTTGGAAGAGCCAGTTAAATATCAGTTATATTATTATTTATATTATTTAAAACACAATAAAAAAATTTCTGCAAAAGGTAGATTGGTATATCCTAAGGAAAAGAAAACCGAAGATTTGCTTCTAAATCGGAAAATTGAAAAGGAAATTGAAAATATTCTGGAAGGTATAAATGAAATTGCATCTTTAAAAGCTCCTCCTCCTCCCCTCAAAAAACCTTATTGTAAAAGGTGCTCATATTATGAACTTTGCTGGGTGTGATCTTCATGAAAAAGTCAATATATTTAACAACTGAAGGGATCGTCAAAAGATATGGCAATACAATTTACTTTGAAAATAAAGAAATTAAAAGAGCACTGCCAATAGAGAACATCTTAGAAATTCATTGCTTGGCTTATGTTACATTCACTTCAGAATCCTCATTTTATCTTATGAAATTAGGTATACCTGTTCATTTTTTCAGTAAATATGGATTTTATATGGGTTCATTGTATCCAAGAGAGCAATTAAATTCGGGTCTTGTGATTGTAAAACAGGTTGAGCATTATTTAGATAATGAGAAAAGGCTCTATATTGCAGAAGAAATGGTAAAAGGTATAAAACAAAATATCTTAAAAAATTTAAAATACTATAAGAAAATGGGTAAAGATGTTAAGGATTTTATTGAAAATATAGAAAAAGTGGATATTAATGGAAAAAATATATTAGAAATAATGAACAGGGAGGCTCAAATTTGGTCATATTATTATAAAAGTTTTAATTATTTTATTTATGGATATGAAATGAAAAAAAGGACTTATCATCCCCCTGAAGATGAATTGAATGCATTGATTTCATTCGGTAATTCATTACTATATGCATCTACCTTAAGCGAGATTTATAATACTTACCTTCATCCTTCAATAAGCTATCTTCATGAACCTTCTGAAAGAAGGTTTTCACTTGCATTAGATATAGCGGATATTTTCAAACCTTTGATCGTTGATAGAATAATATTTACATTAATAAATAATAAAATAATAAAGAAAGATGATTTTGATAAGGATACTAATTATTATTTGAAAGACAATGCAAAGAAAAAATTCATAGAGTTATACGATGAAAAACTAGAGACTACTGTAATGCACAAGCAACTTAAAAGAAAAGTAAGCTATAGAAGATTAATAAGATTAGAAGCATACAAAATTATCAAACATATTTTAGGGGATGAAGTTTATAAAAGCTTTAGGATGTGGTGGTAATGTATGTAATATTGGTATATGACATAGAAGAAAGTAGGGTCAATAAAATTAATAAATATCTTAAAAGGTATCTCTTTTGGATTCAGAATTCTGTGTTTGAGGGTGAGATAACAGATGCACAATATGAAATTTTAATTAATAAAATCAAAGATATGATTGATGATAGTGAGGATTCTGTTATGTAAACGGCGGTTGAAAATTTGCCAATTATGGCGGTCGAATATTTTCCACATCTATTTATACCTTTCCTCATTCTTTTCACCCTCTATTTTGGATTAAATAAACCCATTTTTTTCCTTTCTTTGAGCCTGTAAGATTCACCTTTTATGTTTACTGTTGTTGAGTGGTGCAGGATCCTGTCAAGAATTGCTGATGCTATTACTTCATCCCCCAATATTTCACCCCATTCCGAGTATGATTTATTGCTCGTGAATATGGTTGAATTATGCTCATACCTGTAGGATACGAACTGGAACAACAGGTTAGATTCTTCCTTGTTCAATGGTAAATATCCTATTTCGTCAATGATCATTAATGGAAATTTATTGTATGTTCTGAGCTTATATTCCAGCCTCCCTGTTTGATAATCCCTCTTTAAATTCTGTATAAGTTTCACAGTACTTATGTAATACACAAGTATTCCAGATCTTATAGCTTCCATTCCTATCCCTATTGCTAGATGTGTTTTTCCTACAC
>Ga0080006_1140880_pt1 | contig 12329 bp, 27 predicted proteins | sample RS3BMetagenome_FD_69209 | JGI IMG/M metagenome (GOLD analysis project Ga0080006, IMG submission 69209) | Ferric oxide microbial mat and aquatic microbial communities from Rainbow Spring, Yellowstone National Park, USA - RS3B (SPADES... ...
ACAATTACTTGGCGGAAGCACTATACAACATACTCGACTGACAGCACGCCACCAGTTACTCAACCTATTGTGAAATGTATGGGGTGATTTAAATGAGTGTTCCTGAAGATTTGGCAAAAAGCGGATATGTCGTGTACCAAAAGACCACGGAAGGAATGCCGTGGTGGGCAAAGTTCCTGCTCGTAGCTGGCCTAGGCGCAGGGGCAGTCTACGGTGCATACTATGTAATAAATAATTTTATCAACCCCTCACCTGTGAAGGCACCAAACTTAAATCAATTAATGAACATGAAACAGCAGTCATACCAGCTGTGGATTCAGACCTATAACAATTTCACACAAAACGGCACAAAAGCACTCACACAGGATGAAATAAACACGCTAAACACCATACAAAACCAAATCGCTTATTACAATGAAATGTTATTGCAATACTATCAATCTGATCTTGGAGCACAAGTATCACTGCACAGCGGAATTGAAAATGCAGCAATAATAATAGCCGGAATGATTCTTGCAACTTATGCTGGAGTTAAGCTAGGCAGCCAGGCTTTGACCCAGTGGCTCCAAAAACCTAAGCCACCACCTGGAGGTGGTTCAAGTACAGCACCAACTGCTTTATGGTGGCAGACCATAGTTAATGCATTCAAGGCACCATGGAAACAAAGACACAACACTGCACAAGCACTTACAGCAACTGAACTTACTATGGGTGTTGAATTATTGTCCTATGGCTACCAGCTGGCAGGATATACTTCAAATGCAATAAACATACTCAATGCATATATACCTATTGCAACTGCACAATATAGCAATATAACTGGCATAATGGCGCAGGTAAGCAATTTGTATGCTGCTAATCAATTAACACAAGACGAATTCATTAATATGCAAATAGCACTTAATGTATCTCTTGTATCAACTTATGCTTTGCTTAACTACTATTCAATTGAAGGTTTCACAATAGCAGTACCATCATGGGTAATCAATACTGTAAATATTATAACAGCAAATGCATTGATAGCTATAATATCAGCATCTGCAATATTAGTGGGATTTGCAATGTATCTTGCTTATCCAGAAATAGAGCAAATAGTAGGGAGGATTATAGCTAGTTCAGCTGGCGCATAAAAACCCTTTCTTTTTTCTTCTTTTTATCAAAAAAGGTATAATTCTATTAACCGAAAAAGAAAATGCCTAAAACGATTTTTACAAGCATCTATTATAATTTTTATTTATATTTTAATTAGTCTATTTGGAGCTGACGATCTTATTATTGAAAAGTTCGGGACTGGAACATAGGCAATATGGCCTAACCTGCTTAGCCTTTTCTTAAAATTGAACTCCTCCTCTTCAATCATCCTTTTCCAGTTGAACTGGTTTATATTCAAATTAAAACCGCCTGACTTGAAGTATGCATCTTTCAAAAATGCACTCCCACCTCCGTCCATCTTTGAAGCATAATACGCATGCTTTGGTATGTTCGCAAAAATCTCATAGACCTTTCTGTAAATCACATAAGAAGTAGAGCCGACATTGTATTTTAGGGGCTTTAAAATTTCATTAAGCCAATTAGGCGGGTAATACCTGTCAACATCAACAGCAACAATAATGCCCCCTGATGCCTCCCTTATAGCCATATCCCTTGCAGTCAGCTTGCCTTTAGGCGCCTTTATTATCTTGTCAAAATAGTAATAATAACAATCTGTGTTCTGGAATTCAGGATCCGTCACTAAAATGAACTCAAACCTGTCTGGGAATTCTTCAACAACATTGCTTCTCATAAGGCTGTTCATTGAATATGGTATTAAGTATTCATCAATAGCAAGGGAAGGCATTATGACCGAGACCTTTTTGCCTGGATCCACAGGAACGCCTTCGTATGCCTTCCTGATACTTACTGCAGATGCGGTGCCGTTTGCGCCTACCCAAGAAAGCACACCCAACAATGCTGCTATTTCTGGTCTCACAAAAAGATATTAGAACATTTTTATTTAAATGTTTTGGATAATACTATCCATCAATGCGTGTATCTGTGCGTATACAAATCAACAAGGACGCCGACGTTGATTGCAAACCCTATTGCAATAAGGATGTGTGCTATTGCACTGCTTGTTAAAAACATTAGGGCAAGGAGGATGCCACTGCTCAGAGCTTCACCATAGTAGACGTGTGCCTGCCCCCTGAATATTGCTTCTTCCATCTCTTTATTGAACTTTATCTGCTCGTCAAGTTGCTTTTTTAAGTCTTCCTCATTCATAAAAAAAATAAAAAAAATTATTTAGAGAGTGCCTGTATCAGTGCCTTTATCTGGTCGGGTGTCATTGTCTGCAGTAATGGTATCAGATTTCCTGAAAGTTTTCCTGATGCTATCAATGACTGCAAGGCAGCCAGGTCATTTGCAGAGAGCCCCTGGAACACTACACCAGTTGGCATTACACCAGCAGTAGGCACAACCGTAGGCCCTCCCGTCATTGCTACTTCTCCTATCCTTGCTGTTCCAGTTATATAGTTTCCTGATATGATGCCCTGCACCCACAAGAAAACTGCGAGGGCAATCATTGTATCTGTTGCGAGAACCATTATGGTATAGTCACCTATAGTTCTCCCTGAAACAAGGTAGACGGCAACAAAACCAATGTCTATGATCATCACAGCCATCGTTGTAATGAGTGCTACTATGTGTGTTATTTTCAAGTCCTTGCCTATATCACTCAGAAGGGTGCCGATATCGTTCCCATTTGCCATTTTTGGATATCACCTCAAGTAATATCATAAAGAATTCATATATTAATTTTATGGATAAAAAGGTTAAAATAGTTTTAAGATATTCATTAAGCGTGATCTCCATTGATGAGTTAAAGGAAGCATTAATGAGGGAGGGCATGGATGAAGATAGGGCGAGAAGCATTGCTGAGCACATCATGAATTTCTTCGGCTTTGAAGATAGAGTAATAGATAACTATTTTGACAACGATGACAGGAGCATTCTGTATTTTTTGCAGGATAAGGGCATCGTAAGCTCAAGGAGCGAGGAGGTGTATTTGGGAAGCAATGGAAAAAAGGCATGGAGGATATTTTACTGGGTGCTTAATGAAAAAAAGATAAAAAGTTAAATTTTAGCAAAAGTTATGTCCTTCGGCAAATTTAAGCCATATGTAAGCCACATTGTAGCGAACCAAGACCCGCTACCATTACCGGATGGCGTTATAAAATTTATCCTTTTATTTAATATCAGCAATTGTATGCCGTATTTTTTGTATATCTCTTGCCTCCTTTTCCCTTCCAAAGCAGTCAGGGGCAATAACAGTGCCAATGGCTTATTGTATGAAAATGCCTTCTCGATAAACTCATCCTTCAAAGAATAAGGAGGATTTGTAACAATTGCATCAAAATGGAAATTTGGAATGCCTTTCAAAAAATCAAATTCTATGCCTGTTGATATGACCTTAAAGCCAGCGTTCTTCAGCGCACCTGAAAGGTAGCCTTGCCCTTCTGCACATTCCCATATAATCCAATCCCTATTAAGATATGGTATTAATGGCTTTACTGCATAAGGCGGTGTCTGAAAATCATCAGGCGAGTTCTTCCTCTTTGGTGGCATCTGCGTCCTTATTTCCACACATACCTTATTGAAATTACAAATAATAAACCTTTCCTTTTGGCAAAAATTTAAAATAAGAGTTCATTAATGCCTAAGTGTAAATGGTCGCCCTGCACCTTGATGCGGGGGTCATATATGGAGGTAAAAATATGTGCAAAGCAGAAATATTAAGCAATGATCCAGAACCGCATACTGTGTGGTGCTCTACCTACCCTTATTATTACTATGAAACTCCCTATTTTAGGGAAAACACAAATTTTAGCACATACATAAAATCCACAGAAGAAATGGTAAAGGAGCTGGAAGAAGAAATAGCAAAGCTGGAAAGAGAACTTGATTATAAAAGGCGACTTTTAACATATCTATTAGGATTACCCCAATGGGAGTCTAAGTAATATGAACTCGGAAGCACTAAAGGATAGCGCAATAGAATTCAGGAAGAACTACATCTGGTTCAACATACATTACAAAGAATTGGAGAAGAAGTATTTAGGTGAATATGTTGCTGTTGCAAATGAGAGCATCATAGAGCACTCAAAAAACGATAACATAAGGAAAAAATATTGGGATAGGCCTGAAGTATACGTTGACTTAATTACTCCCTCTGACCGAATTTGGCTGCTGTAGTTTTCCATTTTGAATACCTCCCCATTTTTTTGCCCCCACTACAGCAGCCTTATTAAAAAAATTAATATATCACTGAAACATACAGAATGATAGGGTGGAATTAGCCATATACCATGTGAAATCCATTGGTGTCGTGTGTTCCACCCTAAAACCAAAAAATTGGTGAAATAAAAGCAAAATTTTATATAGGTCTAGCATCATGGTGGTATCAATGCCTCGAATCCCAGATATTAAGACCGATACTCTTTTTAAGGTAAATGGCAGAGAGGCATCGCTATCTTTTGTTTTGAACTCTGGTCTTTTGGGTTTTAGTTTTGAAGATCTCTCTGTTTCTAAGAAAAAACCAAAGAACAAAAAAAGGAAAAAAACCTGATATACCAAATTTACCAAGGTTATACCAAACGGAAGTGTCGTGAAATAGCGGATTGTACCATTTATACCATGGCTTTACCAGAGCCATTTTTTTCAGTCTGGAACGGGGCCTGCTTTCAAATTTTGCCCTTCTATATATACTTCGTTTTGATGTATATACATTAAACGATTAATGGTATTTATGGTATAAACTAAATCGTGGGTTATGAATAATAATAATATATCGTAACGTTGTAGTATATTATAGGAGCGAATTTTGAAGGGACTTTTATTTTTATAAAAATTAAAATATAACTTATACCACAGATTTTTGAATTTTTGGTACAGATGGTATAAATTGAAAAAAGACCCTGAAATACAGGTTCTCCATAAACTTGGTATAAAATGGCATTTTTATTTTTTTAATTTAATGGATATAAAAGTCGTGATTTTTAATATATTCATACTGTTATTATCAATATTTTAATGCAATAATTAAAATATTTTGTTGCAACAAAGACATCCTCATTTTTCATTTTTATTCATTTTTTGAACATTATTTTTGTGCAATAAAAATAAATAAAAGAAAGAGAAAGTAATATAAAGAGAAAGAAAAATATAAGAAAGGAAGGAGGGATGCTTTATATACTCACTGCGAAGTTCGTCATTCATAAAAAATTATAAAATTATGCAATAAAATTCTTAAAAGAAAAAGAAAAGAATCAAAAGAAAAAGAAAAATATTAAGAAGGAGAAGGATTGCATTTTTCAGATTAATAATAAAAAATGGTATTTTAGTAAAAATCTTTAAATACTTCTAATTTATAACTTAATTGATGCATTCAGGGATAAATGAAATAGATTTTGCGAGCCCAATCATTTTTGATACCCTGAGGTGGTTTGCGAGCCATTTTCAGTATGAAACCCATATCAAAAATGCGAGCCAATATAAATTTGAAAACCACCTAAAAAATGTGAGCCACAAGAAATTTGTAACCTGTATGAAAAATGCGAGCCACTTGTTTTCTGAAATCCAGAGGAAATTTGCGAGCCATATAATTTTTGGAAACCAAAAATTTTATGCGAGCCAAGGCATATTTGAGAACCAATTTAAAAATGTAAGCCGTATGTTTTTTGAAATCCACAAGTCAATTGCGAGCCAAAATTCATTTGATGCCCGAAAGAAATATGCGAGCCAACTGCCATATGTAATCCAAATGAAAGTTGCGAGCCAAGGAATATCTGAAGACCATTTTTTAGATGCAAGCCATAATAATTTTGAAAACCAATTATATTTTGCGAGCCACAAAAAACATGAAATCCAAGGTAAACTTGCGAGCCAAGGAATATCTGAAGACCAAGAATTTAATGCGAGCCATCACGATGTTGAAGTCCAGAACATAAATGCGAGCCAGGAAAGCAATGAAAACCATAAATCACCTGCGAGCCATTTTCAGTATGAGACCCATCGATTATTTGCGAACCATAATAATTTTGATGCCCAAAAATTTTATGTGAGCCAGCCCATTCTTGAGATCCAAAAGAGTACTGCGAGCCATTCCAAATCTGAAAACCAGTCCATTTTTGCGAACCATTTATTATATGAAATTCAATGCTATCTTGCGAGCCAAGATTCTTCTGAGAACCATGTTGCAAGTGCGAGCCATAATAATCCTGAAGCCCATAGACGGTGTGCGAGCCAGCATCTTTTTGGAAAACAAACTTTAGATGTGAGCCGTATAATGCGTGAAGTCCAGAAGTTAATTGTGAGCCATGTAATATTTGCAGACTGTTTGCTGGATGCGAGCCATACGTTTAATGAAATCCAAGTAAGAGTTGCGAGCCATAGTAATATTGAGATCCATGACGGCAATGCGAACCACAAGAAATTTGAGAACCAAGGAAAAAATGTGAACCTTGAAAATCTTGATGCCCATCAGCAGAATGTGAGCCATCACAAAACTGAGATCCATACAAAGAATGCAAACCAATTGAACCTTGAAATCCAAAGGAGATATGCGAGCCAAGGGAATCTTGAGAGCCAGAAATTTCATGCGAACTATGATTCGATTAAAATCCATTCACGTCTTGTGAGCCATACTCATCATGAAAACCATACTATATTTGTGAGCCACGGAATTATTGAAGTCCATAAAGCAAATGCGAACCATATATTACCTGAAGCCTATATGCTAAAATGTGAGCCATTAAACGTCTGAAACCCATCCCTGCTATGCGTCCTGAATGCATCTCTGGGGGCTTATGCCCCCATATACTTATATTGAAAATGGTAATTTAGGCGAAATACTTAAATATTACATAGTATTACTATTATTATAGGAGGTAAAAAGATGGAGAAGAAAGTTGTTGAAAGGTACATAAGAAAAGTTAGCTTGGAGGGAAGTTCGCTGGCAATACATTTGCCGAAGAGTTGGGGTGCAGCGCAAGGGATAGGCAAAGGCTCGAAAGTGGTAATAGAATTTATGAGCGATGGCTCTTTGGTGATAAGGAGGGCTGATGCAAATGAATGAAGAAGGCATAAATTATGCATTAGAAAAATTTGTCGAGATAAACAAAGAAAAAATAAAATTGATAGCAAGTAATTTGACCGACAAGCAGCTTAATATTTATCTTCTTGGATACACTGATGCACTCCTCCTCGCTTCTTTCGTTATCTTGGCTAGCGGGATTCAAGAGGCTTTAAAAAGCTACGAAAAAGATAAAAGTGCGGAGCAGTCACTGCTTTTGGCTTTATCACAGCTTTTATCAGAAAGGTGATGGAAAATGACTGAAGTTTATGGTATGAAACAAATAGCTATTAAACCCAATGATGAAAGAAGGGGAATGGTTGAAGAAGCAATAAAGGAAGCCGATAAAGAGTTGTTTTTAGATACCATGAAAGATATGTTGTTTCTTGGTATAATATTTGGATTGGCTTCTGTTGGGGGCTTTTGGCTTTTATGGCAAATAGGTGCACTTTCATTTTCAAATTTTATTATTATGAATATTATTTTCATTAGTGTTATTGTTGCAGGTTTATTTTCTATAGCATGGAGAAGTTTGCACGTAATTAGTGATAAAAAAGAGGCCATAGACGAAATGAAAACTTTAGTTGAACGAATAAAAGAATACGGTTATAAATGTGATATGCAATGGATTTCAAACAAAAACAAAAATATTTTTTATATTGCTATTTATAAAAAGGATGGCAGTAAATTAGATTGGATTAGCTATGAAGATCACGATTTATTCGATAGGTCGGGTTTTTTATTTTTATCAAAAGTTGACAATAGGATGTTCAATCAGAATGGATGGGTATTTTTTAGAAAATGTTATTTTAAAAATAAAGGAAGTGATGAAAAATGACTGATTATGAACAGTGTTTTGATGAATTAACTGCTGATAGCATAGAAATGAATGTACATGCTAATATTAATGATACAATTGAAATGCTAATAAAACTGAAGAAAAAACTTTATTCGATTGATTGCAAAGACATATTAATATATAATGAGTTTCAGACAGAAATATGGATTATAGAAGACATAATTAAAAAAATAAACCATGTCTTGAATGTTATATGCAAAGAAAAGGATCATGCTAGTGAGGATAATAATAAAACCAAACCAAATAAAAATAAAAAAGGTGATGAAAAATGAATGAAGAATTAACTGATTTTTCGGTTGAGGAAGGCAAGAGCGCAGTCGAGGTCATAGCAACGCACATGGAGTTCAACAAGATAACCGAGTTCATTGCAGAACTATTGGGCAAAGGTCTTGAAATAGGCCATAGGCTTTTCTTAATGCGTGAGAGCATTGCAGACATACTAAATGTGCTCGGGGACATAGACATGGAATATGACGAGATAAGAATAGCCAAAAATGGGAATTATTATCTACTTTTCATTAATACTAGCCTACTGGAAGCACTCCGCAGGAAAGAATTTGTGCGCAATACAGAAGGTCTTTGGGTAGCTGTGAGTATATATTGCATGACAAATGATGATTACAAATTGGTGAGAAAGCTCATTGAAAAACACGGCATGAAGACCATAAGCTCACATTTGATGGTCAGCAGGAAGTGATGGAAAAATTGAGGCGGGAAGCATGCAAAAAGATGTTGATTATATTTGGGTTAATTCGATGTTGGCACTGCTCTTCTTAGGTGTGGGCGTTGCAATACTCATCCCATCCCAGTTCTTTGCTTTTATTATTTTAGTTGTCGCTGTAATTATTTTTCTCACTATATTCAGCTGGTTTGCAACGAGGGAGAAAAAATGAAAGCCGTGTTAATATTTGAGATTGAAGGAATGCCTAAGAAAGAGATTCTCAAAGGTCTGGGCTTTGCTGTAGAAGGCGATTATGTCATAGCAGGCGAGGGTAAAGTGCTAATAGACGACGTTGAGATGGTAGTGAACAAAAACGGGAAACTTACGCTCTTGACAGACCCAATAGATGTCTCGGACTTCTTTGCAAATATAGAGGATGAAGATGAAAAAGGACATAGTTGATAAGGCTGAGGATATGTTCGCAGGCTTGATGCAAAAGCTATCAAAAAAACCTGTCCTGATGGATGAAAAGGAAGACATTTGGATGTTCTACTGCCCGTTTTGCAAGGAATGGTACACGGGCAGGAGGCACGGCTATTCTTCAGAGTTCAGCACAAACCTTTATTTTGAATGCCCCAAAGGTCATAAAATAGAGGCACCTAAATAAGATGTTCATATTTATCACCTATTCAAGACGGAAAAACTTAAGGTCAATACTGGCCGTTTCACTACAAAAATAATATAATATTTCATGGTACGTTCCAACATCAAAGAAACTAATAATATATTCGTAATTCCCACCATCCTTTGAAATATATAGTGTGGCTCGTGATTCAAATATTTTGTTTTTATAGGTCAAAGGGTTGGAGATCGTCAATGATTCACGCCCACCAAATATTTCTGGTTCAACGCTTGCCACAAAGAATTTTAATGTTTCTAGGCTCATTAAATTATAATTATAGTTGCAGGGTTTCATATTTATCACCTAAACTTAATATGATGGGAGAATGCAAGCTTTAGCTTAAGTTCTTTGGTGTCAAACTCGTAATCAATTGGCGTATATAGTGATGAAACCGAGCCTACAATATACTTAAAATCCTCAGTATTTCTCCTCTTAAAAATATGAAGGCCAATGAATGATAAGTCGTTTTTGGTAATGGTTGATATCGCCAGTTCCCTATCTTCTTTTATATATGCAGTATTTAAGTCTATTATTTTTAATAGCATCATACTTATAAAGTTATAATTATAGTTATAGATGTTCATATTTATCACCTAAAACTTAATGTGATGGAAAAAGGCAATGCCCAAGCTAGATATATCAGAATGAAAATAGTATGACATTTCTAATGGCATTGTGTTTTGGAAAAAGTTTGAAGTATATCTGAAGTCTTTCTCTCCTATCCCTTTTATAAGATATAAAATTGCCCGTGAATTAACCATATCATGTTTAATGAACAGGGGGTTGGAGACCTCCAGTGCCTCTTTTTTATTAAAGTCTGTTGGTTCGGTCTCTATTGCAAATATTTTCAACAATTCCATGCCCATGAGGTTAAAATCATAGTTGCAGAGGTTCATATTACTTACCTCTTGCAGGATCCCAGTATAAAAATAATCTTTCAATTTCTTTGGCTTCTACAGGCTTATGGTGAATATCATAGTATTTATAATGCTGAAAATTATAACTAACATGCCCTTCATTCCCTTTTCTTAATTCAGCATCTTCAAAAGAAAGTTTGAAGACCTTTGTCCCTTTTTCTCTTTTAAAAATCAACTGTAAATCTGCCCAGTCAATTTCTGAAATGCCCCTGGAAATGCGCAAATCCGTATGCTCATATCTTTCTTGGCTTATGCTAAACCTAATGATATCAAGCATTCGCATGTTCATTATGTTCCAGTTATAGTTGCAGGCATTCATGTTAACCACCCAGGAATCCATCTCAATAACATCCGCTTTAAATATGAATTTAACCTATAAGAATATTCTGCCTTATCATTTTCTATTTGGCTAATATGGTGTACGTATTCTGGCTTCCCCCTTCTCGGCGCAAAAACAAATGTTATTTCATTATTTCCTATAAAAATATTTATAGTTTCATCTTCTTCATCTACATATATTGTTGGATAAGTAAAGTGAAGGAATTCCATACTCATAAAGTTATAATTATAGTTGCAGGCATTCATACTACCACCCATGAATCCAATTTATTAGTATATGTTTATCAGATACATTTAGTTCATAGAGTAGCATTCGTCTGTTATCCTTTATTTGACTTAATGCAAATTCATATTTCGCCTTTTTCCTTTCTGGCACAAGATTAAAAGATATTGCATTATATCCCCCCGTAAAAATACCTATTATATCATGCATTTCAAACACATATATTGCTGGATAAATATAACGGAGATATTCCGTTTCCATTATATTCCAATTATAGTTGCAAAGGTTCATTTTCCTCCCTCGCCAAACTCTAATCTCATATTTTCATACCTAAAGTATAGACCATAGCGTATTATATTTTTTTCTGGATATCCCCCTGCAGCATAGCTTGTGTATGGCTCATATATTCTTTTTGATGGCGAAAATATAAAGATTATGTCACTGTTTTCAGATCCAGCTGTAAAATTTAAAACTGCTACATAATTATTATACTGTTGGTCAAATACATAATCTGTACTTTCTTCTATTTTCATATTAGGTGTTCGGTTGGTCATTAGGTTTATTATGTTGTGGTTATAGTTGCAGAGGTTCATATTAACCACCCTTTGCCATGAAAACCTATTTTTATTATCCTTTTTCTTCCAAATCCAGATGCATAAAAAGTTATACAATCTAATGGATGTTCCCATGTACTATTCCTACAAATTATGCTAGTCATATACTTAAAATTCTTTTCTCCTATTTTCCTTTCAAGCCATACAGTATATTCAGTGCCACCCCCTATAGTAAATCCCTCAACACCATACTTTTCACTGACATACAATGATTGACTATATATTTCGCGAGCTGACAATAAATTAAGAATCGTTGCATTTAAATTATAGTTGCAGAGGTTCATTCTGGGTACCCCCCTAAAAAGATTCTAATGCCAGTGGTAAAATAAGGGGAGAATACAACTTTATCAAAGCCAGTCTTTTTGTCTGTCCTTCTATAAAAGTTTGTAAATATATCATATCTATAATAAAATTCTTTTCCATAATGTTTATTTTTTAGATCCACAAAGTCTAATACAAAAACATCATAGTATTTCTTGATTGTTAAATATAGCTCTGTATTTCTCGAAAATAACTCTATCGTTGGAATATTAAGTGGGTATCTATAGCCAATCTTTTCTGGCGCAGTCAATAAACCTAAATTGACCATAAAGTTGCAGAGGTTCATGGTATTTCCTCCGTTAAGAAGATAATTTTAAGTCGTTTACCTAGACCATCGTATGTTGAAAGAATAGCAGCATATATTTTACTATTGTCTATTGCTCCAATATATGTAGGTATGAATGAATAGGCATTGTTAAAATAATCATATTCCTTAAACACTATATTTGTTGTCAGAATTCCATCAGATTGTGTCATAATTTCATAATAAAAGTATTTATATCCTCCATAATCTTGTTCTATTTTTGGAACATGTAAAGCTATTTCTTTATATGTCAAAGTCCATATACTCGAGGCATTGTAAAGATAGTTGCAGAGGTTCATAT
>Ga0080006_1170662_pt1 | contig 12329 bp, 7 predicted proteins | sample RS3BMetagenome_FD_69209 | JGI IMG/M metagenome (GOLD analysis project Ga0080006, IMG submission 69209) | Ferric oxide microbial mat and aquatic microbial communities from Rainbow Spring, Yellowstone National Park, USA - RS3B (SPADES... ...
AAATTTGGATGATCGACCGCTTCCACCAACTGCAATACACGATCGCTGTGCTGCACAAAGGATCCATGATTTTCAACGCTGGTCACGACACCCAGCGCGGCCGCATACTCCGCGATGTCTCGGCAGGCCGCGACCAAGGCCGGCAGCGCCCTGGCGTAGTCGGCGATTCCGGACTCTGTCGCAGGCCGCCACGCCACATCGTGGCGCATCCGCTTCGCCCCCAGGGCATGGGCCAGATGCACCTCCTGCTTGACACGTTCCACTTCTACCCTTTGAGCCTCCTCATCGCCGAGAAGGAAGTTTGCAGAAATTGCATAATTCGAGACAAAGAGCTTCGCTTCAGCGGCCTGCGACCGCAGCCGATCGCAATCATCCTTTGTCAGCGCGAAGCCGATCGGCACAACCTCCACGTGAGCTGCTCCCCGCTCCGCCATCCACGGCAATGCTTGCGACCCCGTCATCTCCCCCGCGGCGAACGCGCGCGCGAGACTGTATGTACTCATACCGATCATCAGATCCGACCTCTCCAAGTAATGATGACTCCGGTCAATGCGCGGCCACCTCGCGGCCAACTGCCGACGAATGCGCGATCATCTCCAACATCTCCACCACGGCTTCGCCTTGTACGACATCGCAAACAGGGGTCTCCCCTGTGCGAATGCAGGACAAAAAATGCTCAATTTCACGATGGTACAAGTCACCCATCGGCACCGAGAGGGATTGCGCCGCCAGCACCCGATGGGAGGTATGATAAAACTGCAGTGGATCGAGACTGATGCCCCCACGCGATCCAAACAAGTCGAGTTTCAAAGCGTCGTCTTCCGGCCCGTTCAAAGACCAGGAGACCTCCAACTGCATCGCCAGTCCACCCTCAAAGCGCAAGAAGGCACTTGCAAAGTCCTCGGTGGAGTAGATCGCGTTATCGGCATTGTGGCTGGCGGGTGACTCCCAAGGGGGGACAAAATCAATGGCATCGCGACCAATGGCCTTGCAAAGCATGCCGCTCACCGTGCGAATCGGCGGTGTTCCGGCCAGCCACCAGGCCAGGTCCAACGCGTGTACGCCGATGTCCATCAGCGGCCCGCCGCCCGAATGCTCCGCGTCGGTAAACCAGCCTGCAGGCGTTCCCCTCCGTCTCAAGATGCGCGTCTTGGCGTAGTAGATCTCGCCCAGTTCCCCCGCCTCGATGAACCGGCGCAACACCTCTACGTCCTGGCGAAACCGATGAGACATCCCGATCATGCAGACTCGGCCGGAAGCGGCCGCCACCTTGCGCAACCGATGCGCCTGATCGAGTGACACCGTCATGGGCTTTTCCAGCAACACGTGCAGCCCCGCCTCCAACGCCTCCATCGCAAGCGCGGCGTGACTGGCGTTGGCTGTACAGATACTCACGGCATCCACGTGGGTCTGCGCCATCAATCCGACCAGCGTGTCGGCGACCACAGGTTCTGGGGCGTGATGCTCAGCGGCATACGAAGCCGCCACTGCGCGCGCGCGTTCAAGATCTGTGTCGACAAACCCCACAACGTGCACTTGATCTGCCTTTGCATAATTCGGCAAATGCGCCAACTTGGCGATCGATCCCACCCCGATGATCGCTACGCAAATCTCCGTCACGAAGACCACCTCACCTGTCCGTCCCATGTGTGTTCATTTACCATTCTATGATACTCTACCTGAGACTTGCCGGTAAGCCCCTTTAGACCACCGGGGACGCAGCGAACCCGCTGCCATCCACTTCGCCTGGCCCGTGGAGGATTTTACGGACGTTCGGCGAATACTCCAGTAAGAAAAGCAAGTCAAAAACCGTAAGATAAGGAGACTGCGACAGTGGAACTCGGTATTATCACGGCGTTGGCCGCACAGATCCGCGAGAACATCGCGCGCGTGATCGTCGGTAAGGAAGAGACTGTGGACCTTCTGATCGTGGCCCTGCTGTGTTCTGGACACGTCTTGCTCGAAGACGTACCGGGTACGGGCAAGACCCTGCTGGCCAAGACACTGGCCCGGTCACTGGACTGCCAATTTCGACGGGTACAGTTCACTCCTGATCTTTTGCCAAGTGACCTCTCCGGCATTCATTTCTATAATCAGAAAGAGGCCGCCTTCGAATTTCGCCCAGGCCCACTCTTCACGAACATTCTCCTCGCCGATGAGATCAACCGTGCGACTCCGCGCACGCAATCGAGCTTGCTCGAATGTATGGAGGAGCGACAAATCACCGTGGACGGCGTCACCCACGTCCTGGACCGCCCTTTCCTCGTGCTGGCCACGCAAAACCCGGTCGAAAATCAGGGGACGTTCCCCCTTCCCGAGGCCCAATTGGATCGCTTTTTCATAAAGATGCCGATGGGGTACCCGGCTTCGGAAGAGGGCATCGCCATCTTGCGCCGCTTCATGCAACAGTCTCCCGCAGAAACACTTCAACCTGTGGCGACCGCAGCTGCGGTGTGCGCGGCGCAGGATCTCTACACCGCAGTCCATGTCAGCGACGATTTGCTCCGCTACATCGTCAAGATCGCGGAGCAAACGCGCACCGAAAACGACGTCGTCCTCGGCGTTAGCCCGCGCGGCACCCAGGCGCTGCTCAAGGCGGCACAGGCGTACGCAGCACTGCAAGGGCGAGCGTACGTGACGCCGGATGACATCAAGCGGATGGCGCGACCGGTGCTCGCCCATCGTCTGGTGTTGACCAGCCAGGCTCGCGCGCGACGCGACAGTCCTTATCGCATCCTTGATCGCATCCTTGAAACCGTACCGGTACCCACCGAGGCAATGGATGGCGTCACCGCATGACCGTGATTCCTTGGTTGATCGCCCTGGCGCTTGTCATCAGCCTGTTGCAGGCGGTGGTGTATCGGCGTTATGGCATGCGCGCCGTGTCCCACCGGCGCCACTACAGCGAATCGGTCGTCTACGCGGGCGACCCCGTCGACCTCGTCGAAGAAATCGAAAATGCCAAGTGGTTACCCCTTCCCTGGTTACAAGTCGAGTCCATGTTCCCGGTGGGATTGCGCTTTCACAGTCTACGGGAAGAAGAGATCGTTCAGGGCCAGGCACACGTCTTCCATCAGAGCCTTTTCAGTCTGCCTCCCTACACCCGCATCGTCAGACGACATCACATCACCTGCTTGCAGCGAGGCGTCTATGGACTTCAGGAGACCACTCTAACCTGCGGCAATTTGCTCGGAGTCACAGCGACATTCGTCAAAATCGAACCGCAGGCCCGCCTGACCGTGTACCCGGCGCTGCTGTCTCTGGACGACATCCCTTTGCCCTCCCACAGCTGGCAAGGTGACTTGTCCGTTCGTCGGTGGACACTGCCGGATCCGTTCACTCAAGTGGGGACACGCGAGTATGAGAGCGGTGATCCTCTGCACCAGATCAACTGGAAGGCCACGGCGCGATCGGGACGACTTCAAGTGCAAAAGCGAGACTACACCGCAGAGCGGCACTTGCAGATCTGCCTGAACGTGGAGGTATCGGAACAGATGTGGGAGGCCGTGACCGATCCCGAACTGATCGAATTTGGCATCCAGTGTGCAGCCACGATCGCACAGACAGCGCTGGCCCAGGGTATGGAGACCGGCTTTTCCTGCAACGCGTGGATCGCCGATGAGGAACCCCGTTTTGTGAGGAGTTCAGCGCAAACGGGAGACTCTCATCTGGACGCGTTGTTGACCTTGATGGCTCGTTTGCGCATGCGTTGCAACGGCAGTTTCCACACGCTCCTTGAAGAAGATGCCGAAGAAGGCGTAACTGGGCGTGACTATCTGCTCATCTCGGCCCATCAAGGGGCTCGCTTGCAGGCTGCAGCCACGCATCTGAGGGCGATGGGCAACTCGGTCGAGTGGCTCCCCCTCAGCCATGATGTGTTGACGACACCAAGGGACGGAGGTGCCAGGCCAGTTGAATCAGTCACGTCAAATTCTTCTTCAGTGGTGGTGGGCATGCACTGAACTGTTGCTGATCTTTCCCTTCTACGTGCTTCTCACCTGGCTGGTCATACCCGCGTATAGCGATTGGCTAAGTGTCGTGATCCTGCTTTTTTTTGCCTTGCTTGGTGCGACGACCACCGCGCTGCGAAAGCGGCGTAATCTGATCGTCTATCTGCTTACCCTCCCCGTAGCCTGGTTCATCGCCAGCGTCGGATCACCCGCTTACGGGTTCGGCGACCACTTTCTGGCCGCCTGCCTACTGCAGTCCGCCTTTGCCATCGGTTACTACCAAGCGCGCAAAATCAGTCCTGAGCCGCACCCGGGTCTAATCTGGAGCGGCGTCCTTCTCTACCTCGGAAGCTATGTGTTAGCAGCCAATTTGCCTGTTCTGCGCCCGCTCCTTGCCATCCTATCGGTGGCCGGGAGCATCGCCACCATCATCGTGCTCTTTGCCATCAACCGGGCCCATCTGGATGCGGTGACGAACCAACGGGAGTCCGTACCGGCAGCCGCCATCTCGACGTCGTTGCTGCGCTACAACCGCGTCTACACAGGGGTTCTGGCGGCGATTATCCTCTTTTTTGCGGCCATCCCCGGGATTCTCCGGGGCTTTCTTGCGATCGGCGCCGCGCTCGCGCAACTACTCACAAACCTCCTCAAGCGCCTGTCCGGTGGGAGTGGTGCCACGCCAAAAACGCCGGAGCCGAATCGCCCTCCGACGTTTCCTCACCGTCCGGCTCCCCAAACCTTCAAGGCACAACCCCAGGACACGCTGTTTCTTCACATCATCATCCTGACGCTGCTTTCTCTCGGCGTGTTGTATGTCCTGTACAAGCTCATTCGACTGATCGCGCTGGGACTTAGAATGCTTTTGGACTATTTGGCCGAGTCGAGCGATCAGGGCCTCGGATACAGCGATGATCGCGAACGCCTCGTCCCTTGGCATGACCAGCGGACAGGCAGCCGTCGTACCCCACGCAAACGCCACGCCCGCCTTCGCGAACGGGACTTTGCCCTGTTGTCCAAAGACTCCGAACGGATCCGCTGGCTTTACCGCCGACTCATGGCACGCCACACCGACGAAGGCTATACGGTTCGTGCCTGGATGACGCCAAAGGAAACCGAGCAGGACTTGCGCGCCTGGCTCGCGTCACAGGGCAGGCTACTGACACTGACGACAGACGCGGCGTCTGTGACAGAGTTGATTGCAGAGTACTGCGCGGTCCGCTACGGTGATCAGCCCGTCGATCCGGACGTCGCGCGACACCTATACGAGTCACTCCGTCTTTAACAAAAGAGCGACCTCGGCTACGCGCTTGCGGTAGATGGCGAATGCCAGAAAAGCCAAAACGACGATCGCAGCCGGTACGGCGCCCATGAGGATGCGAAATCCGTTGATCGCGCCCATCTGCTGCACCGCATGATCCGGGTTGAACCCGCTGACCGCGAAGAAGATCGCCATGATCGCGTACTGAACCGAAATTCCGATGCGCACGATAAATCCGTTGACGCCAAGATACATGCCTTCCCGACGGCGCCCCGTCTGCCGCTCGTCCTGATCGATCACGTCCGCGAGCAAAATGTTCAACAGCACGAGAAAGCCGGCGATGGGTATGCCGCCGAAAGCGCCCGTGACGATCACCAGGACCGGGGTGTGCAGAATCAGGAAGACGAGCACCATCAATCCGTACAAGACGGTCGCCACCAGCGTGGCGCGCGCCGCCGAATAGCGGATGGCGATCTTGGCCCAAACAAAGGACATGGGAATCGCGACGATGAAAATGAAGCCGAGAAACAGTGTGCTCTGCAGGGACGACATCGGGACCACATATTTTGTGTAGAATGATGAGAGCGTTGTAAACATGGTCGTGACCAGTTGAATCAAAAAATTACCGATGACGTACATCTGGAAGAGTCGGTTCTTCAGCGTCTCGGCAAAGGCACGTACGAATGGCAATGAATTTTCTTGCAGTGTCTGATCTTCGAAGCTGCCGTAAAGCGAAACAAAAAGAAAGATCACACTGACGACTGCAAAGAGGAGCGCCATGGTGCCCCACCCGAAGGACTGCCCCAGCGACTTCGACAGCGCGACGCCTGCGATCAGTCCAATGATCCCGAAAAACTGTTGCCACGCGGAGACATAAGATCGATCTCGCTGGCTCCGATACATCTCGGGATAAAGCGCTCCCACATTCAGGGCAACGACCGTAAAACACAAATCAAAAGCAAACGTCAACGCCAAAAAGTAAATCAGGAGCATATCCGGCCCGATGTGCGGTGGTCGAAACAAAAAGTAAAAGGCGGCCGAAAGCGGAATCGTCCCAAAGAGCACGTACGGGATTCTGCGCCCAAGCCGTCCGCGCGTGCGGTCACTGACGTAACCCGCCCAAAGATTCAAAAATGCATTGACGATGCCATAGACGATCATGCCAACCGAGATCGCCGTCCCTGACACGTTTTGCACTGTCACATAGTAGTACACTGCCACGGTGTTGAAAGCCTGCCAAACCAGGTTGATCGACAACTGGTTTGTACTATACGCCAGTTTCTTGCGCAGCGGCACACTGCGATCTTGTATGGTCTGAACAGCCATGGGCCAACCCCCTCGACGACGTCATCATTCATAGATTGCACTCGGATAAAAATGCAGTTGTCGCGTCGCCAAAAGCTTGAACGCCTCGGCATATCCCGATGACGCCGCACCCGGCCGATGCTGATCAAACAGTGTTTTTGCGCTCATCGACAAATAACCCCATAGCACGGGCCACTGTGCGTTATCAAATTGACTCTTGTGAGCCAGCATGGCGCGCGCCTTGTCCTGCCAATGGACGCTCACATCCACGAACGTATTGGGATGACTGCTCGCATAGAAAGCCACTTGCGAAACGGACCAGAGCGGTTGATCGCTTACGGGATATAGCACCGCGTTATCACAAAACATCGCCGCACGAGCCACAGCAAGGCCCGTCTTGATATGGTCGGGGTGGGCTTCGTACGGCATCCAGGGGTCCACCGTCATGACGATCTCCGGACGGACCTCGCGAAAGACCTCGACGAGTTTGTCTCTCACTTGTTCCTCCGTGTAGTCACCGCCATCAGGGAATCCCAGAGCGACCTGTCGCCCCACGCCGACGACGGCACCCGCCTCCAAGAGCTCTTGACTCCGCAGCGCAACGAGGACGCTTCGCTCCGTCACTTCCCCAAAGGCACCCGCTCCCCCGTCCGTGACCGTGACATAGACCACCTCGCAACCCCGACCGACCAGTTCGAGCAACGTGCCCGCCGCCCCGACTTCGTTGTCATCCGGATGCGGCTGCACACACACCACAGTGCGTACCGCCAAAAGATCCGGCAACCCCAGCGCTTCCCGAATATCCACAACGTCAACCTCCAATGGTGGCCTTGCAAATCCAAGAGGGACCCGGGGAGCCCGTTGCAGTAACCCCCCAGGACTTTCCTTCAGTTGGACATCGCAAGTCAGTCAGTCATCGCCAGCGAACCCATCGGATCCCATGGCTGCAATGCAATCGGCGGCAACGACAAAGCAGCCACGAGGGGAGCTGGCAACCGCTTCTTGTGAACCACCACTTGATACATGTACTCCCCAAACCAGTCATCACTCATGACGAAGAAGCCCTCATTGCCCGGTTCCTTCCCCCAACTGTTCTCCACCTTCCAACGCACGGGCACGCCATCCACCACATGCACCCCTGTGAACACCATCGCGTGCGTCATCTGACTCTCCCCGTACTCGAGTCGCTGGGCCTTCGTCAGGTCAAATGACACGCCGAGCGCCCCTTCATAATCATAGAGGGCCATGTCCATGATGCCACTGTCGCGATCCAGCATCTTGCCAACATCGCAACCAAACCAAACGGGCTCACCCTCTTGCAACTCTGCCAGGGTCGCACGACGCAGATCATCCAGCGCGACATTCAGATAGAGGACATCGCGCCCCCCTTTGACATTCCCCAGGTACTTTACGGTATACGTGCGGTTAAACGGCTTGTCGGCTGTTGGCGCGTGGATGAGACTGACGTAATCGCCAAGGTCCACACCCACATACTCCTTGACAAAAGCCTGCGGTGTGAGCCCGGCCACGCGATGAAACGCCTTATCCTGATCCCTGTACTCAAAGTCAAAGGAGGTCGGCGGTTCGCCAAGAAAATGACACAGCATGCGATAGATGTCTCCCAGCATGTGCTCCTTTTGCTCCCGCAATACCTCGGGTGTCGCCCCTCCTTGCCTGTGCATGTCACGGAGTCGCGCAGCACTCTCACGCAAACGCGCAGTCAACAACCGATTCATCACGGCCGACTGGCTACTGTGAAACGTCTCCGGCATCACGTGTTTGGGAACGACCCCATACTTGTCGACGAGGTTCACAAACATATCCCACTGCCCACCATCTTGCACCGGGCTCATCAGCAGCCAAGCGATCAGTCGACTCTCCGTCGCTTCGTCCACCGTCTCGACAATGCTCTCGAGAAAGTAGTTGGCCTTCTCAAACTTGTCCCAGAACATCATGTAGTTTTGAGAAAGCTCGAATGACTCCAGGTTACACACCTTGGCAACGGCCACGCGCAGGACATTCAGTCCAGCGAACAGCCAACAGCGACCGCTCTGTTTCTGATGCGTGATCGCGCCGGTCTTGATCTCATCCGAGAAAGTATACTGCATCGCAATCGGCGACTGCGGGTTCATGGCGACGGCCTGAATGCCATTTTTCATGATGGCGTTCATCAAGGGTCGCGTCTGCGGTCGACTGGCCAGCCCCTCCTGATAAAGAGAAATCAATTCGGGCGTGATTTCTTGCCCGCGCGACAATTCGATGGCCATGCGTGAAACCTCCTCCTTGACGATTGTGCCCGCGTTCAACGAGTTCGCTGACACTGATTTCATACTACTCTTGTAGGCAAAAGATGCAAGAGTGAGGGCCCTTCCCCCCATCCGTTATAAAAAACCACTTTAAGGAAACCATAAAAGATGGCACTGCCACGCGCTATGGCGAATCACTTGGTACCCAGGGGGACCCGATGACTGTTCTGCTTGAACGACTCCAGGAAAACGCACGCGCACTGGCACTCGAACACGTTGCGCGCCGCGTCTCCGGCAAGGATGACCTCGCACTTGTACTCGATGATCTTGCGCGAAAAATCGAATCCATTGGTCGATACACGAAAAATCAAGTCGAATTGACCCCAGGCTCGGCGGAACGCTGGCTAGTCGATCACGCCGACTTCCTCCTGACGCAGTGTCGCGAGGCACAAGAAGCCCTTGGCGACCGTGCATCAAAACAGTGGCGCTTGAGGGATGGGAGCCCACGCGCCGCGGCTTTGGCCGCAACCTATTGGGAGCGCACCGAGGGTCGCCTGGATGCCGATCTTTGGGTGGAGTTTGTCAGTGCCTACGAAGACATTGCGCCCCTGACCCTTGAGGAACTCTGGCTACTCCCCGTCTATCTGCGCGCCTCGCTGCTCGTCCATCTGAACAGTCTGTCGTCGCGGGTGATCGCACTTTGTGACGCCCGCAGTGAAGTGGCGGCGCTTCTCGGTGATGCCAACAGGCGTGGGCGAGCTCTATCTGCGGAGACCGTTCGGGCCGTTCTGGAGGAGGCGGGTTACTCACTGCCTCTGCCCGGACCGATGATCGTACAACTGATTGCCCAGTTGCGCGAGACGGCCGATGATCCAGCGCAACTCCGTCATTGGCTTTCTTGTCAGATCGAGACTTCTTCCATTCCGTTGGATCGCATCGTCAGTTACGAACATCAAGTGCAAGCGCACCTCGAGATTCACGTGGGCCAGGCCGTCTCCAGTCTCAAACAGTTGACGCGCACCTCATGGCGACCACTGTTCAGCCGCATGTGTCGTGTAGAACAAGAACTGCGTCTGGAGGCCTGTGGTTCCATCACGCATTTGGACGAAGGCAGTCTCAATCACCTGTGCAAACAAGTCGCGCGCATGGCCGCTGCACTCGGAGTGATGGAGCCGCTTGTCGCCAGTCAGGCGGTGACGCTTGCCAACACTGCATTTGGCGAGTACGAAAAGGGCGAGAGATCCGAGCAGGAACCGCTCCCACGCCCGTGCTTTTGTGCGTACTATCTTGTCGACCCGATCGGCATCAGGCGCCTCAAACAAGCGCAGAAAGCTTGCATAAAGACTCGACCGGCCCCTTTGCTCGGGCTGTCACGACATGCCAAGAAAGGCTTCGCGGCAGGTCACTTCCTGACCCTCGCGATCTACACGACACTGTTTACTTGGTTCGCCCTGTCAGGCTTTCGCTCGACCGACACATGGCGCGATCTGCTTACGACCGTCTTGTTGCTGGTGCCCGCCAGCGAGTGGTCCGCGATGACGACCCACTGGCTCGTCTCCTGTACGCGCGTGAAACAGCCCGTCTTGCGCGCCGATTACTCGGGTGCCGTGCCCGCGTCCGCCACCACCTTGGTCGTGATCCCGGCCGTGCTCTCGTCGCCCGCGGAGGCCCGCGACCTCGTGGGACGACTCGAGTTGCATCACTTGGCGACCCGTGACCCGCATGTGCACTACGCGCTCCTGGGCGATTTTGACGAGTCAGAGACGGCGACGCAGCCGGGGGACGAAGAAACCGTAGCCGCCGCCCGCGAAGCGATTCTCGACTTACAGTCGCGGTATCAGAGTGACGGCCTCAGGCCAACTGGGTCCACATTTCATTTTTTGCACCGCCCCCGCCAATACAACCCGGGCGAGGGTCAGTGGCTTGGCTGGGAGCGAAAGCGTGGAAAACTGGTCGAACTGGTCGAACTCATCACCGGACAGACGCCTGAAGGTGGATTCTGTGATGTCGTCGGTGACTTAGAAGCCCTGCGCAACGCGCGCTATATCATCACCCTGGATGCGGACACGCAGTTACCCGTAGGAGCGGCTCAGCGCATGATCGGAGGCATGGACTACGGCTATAATCGGGCACGACTGAACCACGAAGGCACGCGCGTCGTGGATGGATACGGCATCCTGCAACCGCGCATCGGAATCAAGCACGAGGCGGTCACGCGGTCGTGGCTCGGTCGCCTGTGGGCCGGCGAACCAGGAATCGATCCGTACGCCTTTGCTGTGTCGGACCCCTACCAGGATGCCTTTGGGGAAGGCATCTTCACGGGCAAAGGGATTTTTGACGTCCACGCCTTTGCCACCACTCTTTGCCAACGCATCCCAGACAATCGCGTGCTCAGCCACGATCTGCTGGAAGGAGGCTTCTTGCGCGCCGGATTGCTTGCGGACGTGGAGTTGATCGACGACCACCCCGCCACCTTTGCCGCCTTTCAGATGCGACTCCATCGCTGGGTGCGGGGCGACTGGCAACTGCTCATGTGGCTGCTGCCGCGCGTCGCCGATCGTCGCGGTCGCTTGACGCCGGTTGACCTGTCGACGCTGACGCGTTTTCAGATGCTGGACAACTTGCGGCGGAGCCTTCTGACGCCCTGGCTGTTACTGCTGACAGTGTTCGGTCTCTGCGGTCAAGACGGTGAACCTCTGCGACTGTCCGTCATGGTCTTTGCAACACTGGCGTTACCGCTTCTGCGGCACTGTGCCAGCGTATCACGACTTTGGCACAGACCGGGTCAGACTCTGCACGTTCTCGGTCAAGTCATCGTAACGGCTGCGCTGTTACCATTTTCTTCGGCGCTGATGCTCGATGCGATCGTCCGGACCCTTTGGCGTCTGGGCGTAAGTCGCAAACATCTGCTCGAATGGGCCCATTCGGCACGCGTGGATCGACAGTACAGCGGTCGCCAACGCCCACGTCTCGTCTTTGCTCGTCTCGGCTATGCACTCCTCGCCCTGACGGCCCTGGCGATCCTCACGACCGGGACGACAGGTGAGCACACAGCGGGTATCCTCATATGCGTGTTTTGGGCATTTGCCCCGGCCTACGCGCGCCTGCTTGACCGGCCTGTCCTTGCCTCAGCACCCCGACTCAGCGACCGTGACCACGCGCACATGCGGGACATCGCGAAACAGATTTGGGGATTCTATGAGACCTACGCAGCAGAGGCGGATCACTATCTGCCTCCAGACAACGTGCAGGTGGAAGGTGACATCGGGCCTGCGCACAGGACGTCTCCGACAAACATTGGTCTACTCCTTGCCGCTACGGTCGTCGCTCGCGACTTTGCGTTCATTGACGCGACGGGAATGCTCGAGCGACTGGATCGCACCGTCGGCACTGTGGAACGCCTCACCATGTGGAACGGGCATCTGTACAACTGGTATGATACGCAGAGTCTGGAACCCTTGCCCCCTTTATACGTGTCGACGGTAGACTCCGGTAACTTGGTCACGGCCATGATGACGTTTTTCCTATTGATGGGGCTGATCAATGCCACCACCACAGCGCCGCGGCGCG
>Ga0080006_1112185_pt1 | contig 12326 bp, 12 predicted proteins | sample RS3BMetagenome_FD_69209 | JGI IMG/M metagenome (GOLD analysis project Ga0080006, IMG submission 69209) | Ferric oxide microbial mat and aquatic microbial communities from Rainbow Spring, Yellowstone National Park, USA - RS3B (SPADES... ...
ATCGTTTCGGGCAACCATGAAGATGCTGTACTGGCCTTGCTCTTCGGGAAAGAGCCGGAAAGCCAAGGGGAAGAGCGTGAGCATCACGAGTGGATTGCAGGGCACATGGATGCGGCGTACATCTCGAAGCTGGAGGCATTGCCGAGAGATGTCACGGTCGAATACGGCAGGGCCAAGCTGCTGATGCAACACTATCACTTGGATGCGAGTGGACGTTTTCTTTCCATCGACCAGCAACCTACCGTGGAGAAACTCGACGCTTTGTATGCGGATCAGCCTATTCAGGCCGTATGTTTTGGACACCATCATCCGATGCATCATTTTGAGTCTGGTGAACGACTGTATTTGAATCCGGGTTCGCTTGGTTGTTGTGATCGCCCCGTGGCTCGGTACGCGACATTACAAATCGAGAACGGGCAGATCGATGTGCAGTTGCGGGAAGCGGTGTATGATCGAAGCGAGTTTCTTGCATCGAGCAGAGAGAGAAAGTGCTACGAACAGAACCCTCGACGATAGCTGCGGTGCGCAACTGTTGTAACTGGGTCTCCTGTTCTTTCTGCGTTGACTCCTGTTTGGCACGCTTTTCCTCACGGCGCAGTTTCGCACATGTCTTGCAACATTCCGGATTGTCTGAGTTCGGCTTGAGTGCTTGTTCGATCGATTGCCGTGTGTTGCAATGGATGCACAGGAATGTCCGTTGCTCAGTAACCGTGTTTGTGCTTGTTTCGCTGGCACTCGTGAGCGGCTACACAGATGTGCTCTCGTGTTCTTGCGTCACAGCTACCGCTTCAGGATTGCGATTTTCGATCATCATATATCGCCTTGCTTTTTCGTAGGTTATCTTCGCTGAACGAAGTAGCGCCAGTGTGATTGCTTGGGTAATGCAAGTTCAAGCTTCGGATTTTGTCAGTCGTACAAGCAGAGAACGCATTCGAGTGTGCAAACAGTCGCAGCGTATTTCTGCACACTTACGATGCGAGGCCGACCCCATCCCACGGCCTCACGTAGGTCGGTGACTTCATGGTTTTTGATTGGCATATTGTCTTAACGTCGTAAATGATGGTCATCCTCCTTATCATGTCTTTGGAGTATCATAGCTCTTTCGAACTCCCGGAACCACGTGTGAAACACAATTTTCAAGGAGAGTTACGATTTCGAAAACCGTAGCCTATAGGGAATCGTCGATGAGACACAGGGAAAAAACGTATAGTTTTTGGGGATATCGTGAGCTATACTCGGGCTAATTGCTCCTCTCATATATAAAACGTTTGACTGGGCGTGATTAAGGCTTATTCGGTTTGATGAGACTCTATCACGCCTAAACGCTCGACGGAACGATTTTCATCGGTGAATTCCGTATCGACAACACTGCTTTCGGGCGGGACTTGGGACTCATATGGGGCCGAGAATGGCAATAATGAGGGCTTAAAGCTCAGCAGATGAAGGGACGCATCCCAAATCAGAATTTTCGATGGATGGGGAATATTACGGGCGACACGTCTTGAATGCCCGAATTTTAGTATATCATGGAATAAACTTGTCAGATTCGCAATGATTGCTTCCCGACGGTCGCAAATTCAACTTTCAAAGGAGGCGTCAAATGTTCTACTACCAAGTCAATGACGAAATCCAATTAAGGCTCTTGACGATTCAAGATGCAGAAGAAGTATTTGCATTGACCGACACGTCGAGAAATCATTTGCGAGAATGGCTTCCTTGGGTGGATGGAGTCAAAACAGTAAACGATACACGTTCGTTCATCCAAGTCACGCTCAATCAATTTGCATCAAATAATGGGTTCCAGACGGGAATCTGGTACAAAGGTACATTAGCAGGGTGTGTCGGCTTGCATGAGGTCAATTGGGAGAACCGACACAGTAGTATCGGGTATTGGCTCTCGGAGAGATTTCAAGGGGATGGTATTATGACGAACTCGGTTCGGGCTGTAGTCGATATTGCATTCCGTGAATTCAAGCTGAACAGAATAGAAATTCGTGCTGCCATCGACAATCGCAAAAGCAGAGCAATTCCTGAGCGATTATGTTTTCAAAATGAAGGTTGCTTTCGGCAAGAGGAATGGCTCTATGACCATTTCGTTGATCTTATTGTCTATGGGATGCTATCTCAAGACTGGACGAAAAACGAAAGATAGACTGCATCCTTTGTCTTAAGCATTTTGGATCCCTAAAAAAATTAAGTCTCTCGCTACAGCGGCAGAGGCAAGGAGAGTGGAATATGAACAATCTCATTGAGGTACGAGAAAAACGTCTCTATGTGGAAATACATGGGCCAGAAAATGGTTTGCCGCTGCTCTACTTGCACGGGGGACCGGGTGAGAGCTTCTATGAGTTCATGCTGCATCAATCCGAGCGACTCTCTACGAAGGTCCGATTGATTGCAATTGATCAGCGAGGTGTTTGGCGATCGGATCCAATTGGCGAAGACGAGAGTCTGAGTCTACAAGATTTGGTGGATGACTGTGAGGGGCTGCGCGAGCATCTCGGTATCGCACAGTGGGACGTTCTGGGGCATTCTTTCGGCGGATTTTTGGGGTTGTTATACAGCACAGAGCACCCTCAGTCTGTTCGGCGCTTGATTTTTGAAGGGCCATCCTTTGATTTCACGCTATCTTTCAAGAGTGCTCTGCGAAGAACTGCGTCCCTATTCGAGGAGAATGGGGAGATGGACAGGGCGATCGAATGCTTGCGTGTTGTTGAAGGAAACGGGACACCGGATGAAATTTTGGAAGACTATTTACAACTTAGTCATGGGTTGGGTGATCGGAGGATGCGCATCTATTGCCCGAAGGAAGATGCCAATAATTATACCGAAGATCGTTACACTGAAGGGGAAAGGATGAGTTTTACCGTCGCTCGTTCGTACATTTAACGAAGTTGCGTCTTGAAGGAGCAATCTATCAATCGCTACTTCCCCGGTTGAGAGATGTGATCCAACCCACGCTCCTAATCAAAGGTTCGTATGATCCGATTATTTCCGAAGAACAGACGGTGGCATTTGTGGAGAAAGTGGCCAACGGACAGGTAAAGATCTATGAGGGGTGTGGGCATCTTGCGCATTATGAAGAGCCTGATCGGTTTGCTGAGGATGTAATTGACTTCCTTTACGCCTAGTGATGCAGGAAGATGACGATGATCTCCAGAGTGCGTTTTGCTAAGTTGGTAAATAAATTAAAGAGGTCATCGCATGAAAATCAGAATCCTAGAATCCCATTCGTGATTGGACCAACGCCTGATCGGATCGTCATTGCTGTGATTCGGTTGGACGGCATCGAGAATCGTGTGAAACGCAGTGGCGGTGTGCTGAGCGGGAGTGCTATGAGGAGGCACGATTGCACATCAAGCCGATATTGCCGAAAAGGACGTTTCGAGTTCAGATGGAGCAACCGGGCGATCCGATCATTGTGCCCATCGATGACGTGGGGGTGGTTGACCCCGTACAGCCGTTCACGATTAGTGATCGTAACGGGATGTACTAGCCACGTCGGATGATGCCCGATGCTCGGTGAGGAGAATGAGCTAGTATTGTATGGGTCTGGCGACGATCTTTCGATTATGCGATGGCTCTACCCTGATGTATACCGCATAATGAAAGTACAGAAAAACGCAGCGTAAAAATGCAGAGCTAGCCTGCGGTTTACGAGGCGGAAATAAAATAGGCACTTGCCAACATTACCCTACTAACTCTACCCTTAAGTTTGCGAAGACGAGAGGAATGCTGAAGGTGCCACAACAACAGTATATCAAGTTCTTGTTTGAAAACGAGGGCTGGTCTGTGTCAGATATCGCCAGGCATTTGGATATTGACTGGCGTACAGCGAACAAATACGTAACTAAAGATGATTGGAATCAGTCGCTGGGCAAACGCAGGAAGACACACCCCGTTATGGGGCCGTACATTGACGTTGTAGATACGTGGTTAATCGATGACCAGAGAATGCCTCGCAAGCAACGGCACACTGCCAAGCGAATTTATGACCAACTGCAAGAGGAGTTTGGTTTCGAGGGTGGTCGACGCACCGTCGAGGAGTATCTTGCGAAGCGAACAACTGAAGTTGGACAACGCCCGTAGCTATGAGAGATTGGAGCATCCGGGTGGTGAAGCGCAGGTGGACTTTGGGACAGCATATGTTAGTTCCGATGGACAACTTGTCGAACGCAAGGTTCTGACGATGTCCTTTCCTTTCAGCAACGCAGCGTTTGCTTTCCCTGTTCAAACGGTGAAGAGCCAGCTTTTTAGAGGCAATGAAACGAATTTTCGAGTGGATTGGTAGGGCGCCACAAAAGATCTGGTTTGACAATCTCTCTGCAGCAGTTGTCTCCATTGACCGTGACCAATCTGTTGTTCAAAATGTAATGCTCCCTCATTCTTTGCAATTTCCTCGTAGAATAATTGATAGGGGCCAACTTTCGATAGGGTGACTTTCATGAAGGTGTTGGTCTAGTGATGTATTGGGATCGTATTACAGGCGATGTACAGACTTGAACGATACACGCTGGTGTATTGGCATATGCATGGACATACAGTTTTGGCGTTCTGCTGTTGTTTAGCTCTCGGGGCAGGAAAGTCAAGTAAGAGTTGCTTCCACACAAGCCGCTAAGAAGCCGAGGAGGTGTACAGAAAAATGGCACGATTAATGCCGATTGAAATTAGGACATTCCAAGGTAATCATGATATGAGAGATGTACACGACCTTTGGCAGGAATCCTTCGGAGATTCCTTTCCAATTGACTTAGAATTACTTTTTCGTGTGTTAACAGAATACGACTCTTATGTACCCGGAGATTACTTCGTTGCATTCATAAGTGGACAGTTAATTGGGTTCGTTAGCACACAGTCCAATCATATAAACGGGCGAATACAATCACTGGTCGTACATCCTTTATTTCGGAATAACGGAGTAGGCAGTTTACTCTTGAGATCGGCCCTTGAGCATTTGCAGGAACGAGGGGTTTCCAAAGTACAACTCGGTGGCGGTGTATCCAGAATTTGGCCCGGAGTGCCAATGATACTACCCGCTGCGAAGAAATTCTTTGAAAGTCGTGGGTGGCACTTTTCAGAGTCATCATTTGATTTGGTGTTAGATTTGAAAAACTATGAAACTCCACAGTGGGTATATCAACGGATTCAGGAGAACGGGATTGAATTATCCGTGGGTAATCGACTAGATGCTGCCGATGTACTCGAATTCGAATCGAGTGAACATCCGAATTGGATCAATGCGTTCAAATTTGTGCTGAATAATCAAGACTACAATGATGTATTAATTGCGCGTGAAGGTAAAGAAATCGTTGGGACGCTTTTAATGTTTTCGAAAGCATCTCATTGTCCGTCGTCTAATTTTGTCTGGCGGCGTATCCTCGGAAGTGACATGGGGGGCATCGGTGTAGTAGGAGTAAAGAAAAGTGAGTATGGAAAAGGAATTGGTATGGCCATGGTTGCAACAGCGGCAGAGATTCTGAAAGAACGTGGCGTCGGAAACTGTACAGCTTGTTGGACTTGGCTCGTCGATTGGTACGGTAAATTAGGCTTTAAACAATGGCACAAATATCAAATGAGTTGGATGGAATTTGACAATATAAATAACTAAACCAAAGGGCCATTAATTTAACAATCTAGTATGCTGGAAGTGAGACTAAAGAAGATGGGGAGAAGCCAATGAATATTTGTGTTTTGGATGAGTCTGATGCTCAGTTGTACCAAGAATTACGATTGAGTGCGCTGAAAATCAACCCAGAAGCCTTTGGATCAACGTATGAGAGAGAAGTGAAATTCTCACTAGAATCTGTAGTAGAGCGATTAAAACCAATGAAGGACAAATTTGTTCTAGGGGCTTTTGATGATAATGGTTCGTTAGTTGGAATTGTGACTTTTATGCGTGACAATAGCCTTAAAACTGCCCATAAAGGGAGTGTTTACGGGATGTATGTAGCACCAGAAATGCGAGGACAGGGTTTAGGGAAATCACTCATGCTTGAACTAATAACAAAGACTAGAAATTGCGAGGGCTTGGAACAAATAAACTTAACAGTTGTATCTGAAAATGACTTCGCAAAGAAGCTATACAAGTCCGTTGGGTTTGAGGTTTATGGCGTGGAACGAAACTCCTTAAAATATAACGGACAATATTTTAACGAAGATTTAATGGTGCTAAAAATTTGATTTTTACTGGACTAATGGGGGCATAATTACAATACGGAATCTACCCAACCTTATCTACACTTCGTTCGGTCATGGACGAACGAATATTATTTAGTAGGGAAAGCAATCACCTTGATGATCGGTCAGTTCTTAACCTAACGGTATCGAGTCGCGATTAACTCCGAGTAGTTTTGACGCAGGACTATACTCTTTGGTCTCCGTTCGTTATTGTACTCTCGGGCAGGTAAGTTGAACAAGCCATCCTTCGTATAAGATGAGGTTTTAAACGGAGATCACCAACCTGCCGAGCCACCCGTGCCCGTCGTGGTGTGCACGAATGCAAATAATCAACCTATCGGAACGCTCCGCGCTCGACTACGATCAGTTCTGCTTCGACGATCTGGCGCCATTGCTAGTCAGCCAGGTAGCCAGGGTGTCCCTGCGAGTATCGAGACTACTTGCCATGTCAAGCGGCGTCTGGTCCGAGTAATCGGGGACCCCATTGATGTCGGCTCCTTTGGCGAGGAGGTATTCGGCCACCCGTCGTTGGCCTCCATGGCACGCTTGCCAGAAAGCTGCGGTAATGTCGTCGGGCGTTGGTGACGGATGGTCGGCCAAAAGCTCCTCGACTCGCGACATCATACCCAGAGCTGCCGCGTGCCAAAGCCTGTCAACGCGGGCTCCTCGCTCGACAAGGAGACGAGCAACGTGCCAAAAGCCATAGCCCACCGCATCATCTAAGGGGGTTCCTCCACCAATCGAGGCCCCTTGCACTTCGACGTCGGCGCCACCATCGATCAAGGCGTCGGCAACATCGACGTCGTCACTGCTGGCCGCCCAGTGCAACGGTGTCTCCGAGTGCGAACCCCCAATGATCGCGGCATTGGGATCGGCGCCAGCGTCAATGAGCATTTTGACGATCACGGGACCGTTGGGAAAGTAGCCTGGCCAGTCAGTGGCCACGTGCAGGAAACTGTGTGAACCACCATTGTTGTCCAGGATCCTCTTTGAAGCCAAACCAAGGGACTCATCGAGGAGGCGTTTCAATGCGCCCACTTCACCCGTGTGAATCATCTGGACGAGCGCCACGGTCATCGGATCGTTGTTTCTGAGTGTCTCCATGCTTTCCGCTCCTTTGAGTTCATCGGTCTCCCGGCCGTCGATCATCTAGCGTTCTGTCCCTACCTGACGCTGGATAAGAGCGATGGAAACTCCGAGCCAAGAAATAAAAAACATAATCAGGTGCGCCGTTCACAGCGAGATGAACCTTAATACCTAATTCCTCGCACTGCGCTTGAACAGTTGGCGCGAATACGGCATCTTGTTCCTAACGTCTTTGTTGTACCTTGCACAATCGTCAATGGAGTGTCTCGCAACGATGTGGTATAGCATTGCCCCAATGCCTTGGCTCCGCATGATTCCGTCATGTTTTTTCAGTCTGAGTACATGATAACATTATTTCAAACTAATGGTCACGGGATTGAGGTTAATGATCCGCAAGATTACTGTCGGGATCTCCATTGCCCAGCCCACAGTACAGGAATGCGATTGCAGCATATTCCGGCGTCAATCTCATGAAGCGAAGGACGATGATCTGTTCATTCAGTTTAATGTTTACTCAGATCTTAGTGATCGGATCGTTCAAGAATGGCAAGTAAAGTGCGCGGAATTGGTGGATTACAGTCTAACTCTGGACTTTATCGAGGACATAAACGTTTATAATGAACATGTCTTATTGTGGAAAGAAAACCAAGAGCATTATTCTCTGTTTTTCAAAGGAATTCCACGGAATGCACGCGAGATAATCGGTCGATGAGCAAGCGAACGAAGTCTTTTTCACAAGCGCGTTGATTCATGGAGGAATATGCATTTACCTCGAACGCTGTTATGTACTTAGGGGCAGAAAACGAAAGATCATAGAGAGAGTTTTGTTTAACAAAGAACTGTTATAATGTGGACTATTATGGAACGTCAGGGAGCTACCTCAATGTCAAAAATTACAACTTTTCTGATGTTTGACGGTAAGGCTGAAGAAGCTATGAACTTTTACACCTCAATATTTTACAACTCAGAAATAACAAGTATTTCTCGTTATGGAGCGAATGAGGTTGGAGTAGAAGGCACCGTAATTCACGCTACATTCTCACTAAACGGGCAAGAGTTTATGTGCATTGATAGCAATCTGAAGCATGATTTCTCGTTCACTCCGTCGATATCATTACATGTAACTTGTGACTCTGATGATGAAATAGAAAGGATCTTTGCAACCTTGTCTCAGGAGGGAGCAGTCTTTATGCCGTTAGCAACCTATCCATTTAGCAAGAAATTTGGGTGGGCGGCGGATAAGTTCGGCGTGTCATGGCAGCTCAAATTAGCAGACAGTGCTGCCGAAGATTAAGGCGGGTTTGTTGACGAAATTAGTTAAGAAAGGACACATCGTTGACATGCAAATAACGATTAGAATAACCAGAAAATTCAACCTTTCCGCTTGTTATTTTTGCAGGAAATCAACTTCCAGATTCGTTTCAACAAGTGTCATGAGCGCGGTTGGTCAGATGCTTATATAATTTCGCTGAATGATATTCATAGTGGCTACGGTTCTGTAAAAGGGCTGGAGCAATTGACCGATAGGGATGCCATTTTTGAGTTTTACCTTATTCCTCCTTATCGAGAGAAGTCACACATTATTTTTTCACAGTTGCATTCCGTTTCAAGGGCAAAATTCATCGAATGCCAGAGCAACGACTACGGTTAACATCGCTTCTTTATCAATTCGGTCAAGACATTAGTTGTGAAGCGGGTTTTTCTGACGAATTCTCGTTCATTCGCAGGGTTTCATAGCCTTACAGTAGTTGAACAACGCCCATTTTTGTGATTAGGATGAGGATGATTGTGAACGCTAGGTTCCAAGGGAAGGGAGCGCAAACTGCTCGTATCACCGATTCGAGTTATTCCAAAAAACACAATGTTGCCTCAACGTTTGAGTCCATTATACGCCTCATTGAATCGGCATCTGGGAACCCTCGTTCAATGATTTCGATCGGACCTGAGGCATAAGAGATATGCAAGTGGAATCGGTAGAAACGCAGGCGGTTCGGGTCCAGCCGGTCATTGCGTAGATGCTCATAATGCTCAGCGAACCGAAAAGCCAAGAAACTGTGCTCGTATTCGATATCGAAGAATTTAGCGCCTTCGATGTCGATAAGCACTGGTTCACCCTGCCCATCGATCATCACATGGTCTGGCCCCAATTCACTATGAATCAATCCGTACTCCCGCCGAGGCTGAACCTTATCATACAGCGTAAACAAAACTTCTGTTAGGCGATCTTTGTTTTCCTTGATCGTTGTTACATGTTGTGCAAGATGTTCCAAGTCGTGTAATGTCCAATTCAAAATTCCATGTTCACATGTATCTGACTGATGTTGGAGCTGACGAACTTGATTGAGCTGCCCGTATCTGTCACAACGATGATCGTGCATCTTCTGAAGCATGGCATTTAGCCTTTCAAGAACATCCGGTTTTTTGTCGGGGCAAGATTGGATGTAGTGCCAAATGTCGACATTCCCAACGTCTTCCACGATAGCGAAGTCAAAAGGATAGTGTGATTTTGTTCTGTCTATATAGAAAACATCGGGGGTTCGTACTCCAAGCTGTTGCAGATATTGATGATTGTACTCAAACAACTCGGATCCGTAGGATGCCCCTATGAAATCTGAGGGAGAACCCGGCTCGTGACTGCTATCTAAAACAAAATTCTCTGACGGGTCCCACACGTAGAGGATACAAGTAAACCCATCGTTGCAAGAAATCCTGTAAACGACCTTTTGAGCGCCACCACGAAGCTGCTGTGTATTCAAAATCTTCCGCTCCGTCTGAAAGGCAGACATCAGGTAACTCTCTAAGTCATGTAATTGAACGTGCAAAGCAGTTCTCTCCTTCGTGTCAGCGGTTAAGGAGAGTATATACGACGTTTTTATGAAAATATAGACTTTTTCTTGAGGTTCGGTTATGATGTTGCATAAGTTCTTTATAAAATTGGCTTTACACAAACCCCTGAATTTGGTTCAGGGCCCTTTTATTTCCATTGGCCCCCTACTCGCATTTCCTATTAATCCACGGCAACGCCATAAGACGATTTGACAAAGAAGGAATCACAAACTTTCCGGCGAATGGCAATGATCAACTGTGCAAGGCCGTTCTTCGTTCGACAGATGGTATCTCGCTATTTTCATCCACGTAATGTAATAGATTTTGGCGCCGTTGAGTGCTTGAAATCGGAAAAACACGAGAGGATGTTCAAGATGGATTGTCATTCCATTGATACGAATTCGGCAAGTTGGAGAAACGTGAGTCCGACGGGGTGTACTATTCTGGTGATATCCCCCAAAGTTCCTGAACTTCTGTAAGATTCCCACATCGAAACTTTTTCTCACTTTTCCTTTTACTCCCAGAGAAGACCGGCATGACTCAACTTGGGGAATGTTGCTTTTGGGACATTGCCTTGGTGATCTTTTCTTAATCGTTTTCTAATCAGAAGGGAAGATTGCGATGTCTGTCCACGCAAGCAGTAATGAGAGCGTCGTGAGGTTCATTTATACCTATTTACCTGTTTCCGATCTCAAGAGGTCACGTGACTGGTATGTGGAACATTTTGGTTTTGAAGTGTTTGGTGAAACGGAGCTGCGAGTGGCACCGACCGTTCTTTTAACGCTCGTAGAAACGGATGATAGAACCGCTTTCCGTATTTTGCAAAATGGCAAGCCAAGACCAATCATCGGCTTTTGCGTTGTAGAGGTCAATTCTCTGCATGCAATACTGGAAGATCGAGGAGTGACAATGACGGGCATTGTGCGGTACAACTGGGGTTCCGTATTTGAGTTTTTCGATCCAGATGGCAATCAACTTGAGGTTTGGTCTGGATATTCAGATGTTGGGTGGGAGTGATACGTTTCGAATCAGCCAGTCGGCTCGCAGAGCTAAAATGGGAACCGATCGCCTTAGCACTGACGTTCGGGAATTATTGAAGAGCATTCACGAACAGGGCGGAGAGCAAACGTTCGCTTCGTTTCAGATATTGCCCAATACATCGTCGAATTTGCCTATGGCGACATCTACAGCCGACCGGGCCTCGATTTGAAACAGAGACAGTTGTGACCAACACGCGTTTGACGACGCTGGGAGATTGTGAGCCGGACTTTCTGTACATATCAATAATGGATTGTATGTGGAACTGACGAAAGAAGGAATCGTTGAAGGAATCCTGCACTGCATTCCCTATGTCGGCTTCCCGAGAGTCATGAATGCCATGACAATAGCGAAGAAAGTGTTCGACCGCCCCTAAATTAGCCGATTCCGATCCTCAATTTGAGGGACCTCATAAAGTGCTTAATGGATTTCTGATTTAATGGTGGAATTCAGGCCAAACTCGATGCATCGGAGAAGAACGGTGCGATCTTTTATCTCCTCGAATCGGGGGTGTCCTAGCACTGAGTCCAGACGGTGATGACTTTGTAGCTTGCATAACCCCCACGCAAGGAGGTTTTACCATGTCAGAAGACTTTTATTGCGAGGAAGTCTTGAGCGGAAACACGCTGATTGAAAGAGTATTTGAAACACAAAATGTACTCGCTTTTCATCACACCCGTCCGTTTTATCCCATACATATCGTCGTGATCCCAAAAAAACATATTCCTTCTCTTATCGCAGCACAAGAGCAAGATCACGACATCCTTGTAGAATTGCTGGGCGTGGTGAAAACAGTTGCCACTCAAGTAACCTCTGAGCACGGTGCTTGTCGGGTCATTACCAACATGGGGAAGTATCAGGATTCGAAACATCTCCATTGGCATGTGACTTTTGGTCCGACGTTAAAGTGAGTCTACAGAGTAGCAATGAATTGAGTAGATTGAAACAATCCAACTGGGGCGATTGCATGCGGAAAATAGCGATTATCGGGTCGGGCGGATCCGGCAAATCAACCCTTGCCCGACATTTAGGCGAGCCTCTCGGAATCGAAGTCGTTCACTTGGATCGGTTGTATTGGCATCCAGGTTGGGTCGAAACACCGAAAGACGAGTGGGACGCTCTCCAAAAGGAATTGATTCTGGGGGACAGTTGGGTTATCGACGGGAATTACGGGAGTACGATGGATATACGGCTGGCGG
>Ga0080006_1158296_pt1 | contig 12325 bp, 12 predicted proteins | sample RS3BMetagenome_FD_69209 | JGI IMG/M metagenome (GOLD analysis project Ga0080006, IMG submission 69209) | Ferric oxide microbial mat and aquatic microbial communities from Rainbow Spring, Yellowstone National Park, USA - RS3B (SPADES... ...
TGGGACGATCATAGCGATCGGCTGGGACCTGAAGGTTCTGAACAGGCTAAGGTGTACAAAGGAGCTGGGAATGGAGGTGAAATCGATCATAAGAAATTAGGCGACAACCTCCTCGTCGACAATGTGAAATGTTCAGCCATGTGGGCCTGATTTGACTTCCACTCTTTGTTGCACTCCATGGATTTTATGATAAACGTCCTTGAAACATAGTCTAACATCTATGTTTTGGCAAAAAGGCGTCTTGCAATTTTTCAAGGTTTCGCATAACGCTCTTCCGTTGACATATCGAATGGGAAAAGAGGGTGAGAACGGAAGCCTACCTTGGCTGGGCGCCCAAGTACACGCTCGCCCCTACGTTCAGAATATTGGCGAATTGGCTGACCAGGGCAGGGGGCCTAAATAGGGGCTCGTACCTACGTTCAGAAGAGCGCCGGGGCAGGTGGAGGGGAATCCTATAAGGTAGAGTGAATGGTTCGAACCAGACGCTATGTTGTAGTTAACGATGACCGTGTGAGGGTCAGTATTTTGCATTGAAACGATGGTTATCTGAAGATCGGACGACATTGCCTGTATCGCGTTGTTGTTCGTATTGATGACCCAAGCCGGGACTCGGCCTGAGAACATCGAACTCGTCAGGTTGTTGTATTGTGACGAGTACGTGATCTGGAGGTGGCCAACGGAGTCAGGGGGAAGGACATACTCAGTAATGCCGATTGGGTGTGCCACGGCGATGAATCCTGAAGCGTTGGTATATGAGACAGAAGCGAAGATGTCCGGGCAGGAAATCGAACCGGCGTCGTGATAGGCGAAGAATGCGTACACCCCTGCCAACCCCCCGATGAGCAGGGAGATTACAAACAACGCCACCGCAGTTTTTCTTTGCATGTCTGTTAATTGGATTTGGGGTGTATAAGCCAGTTTCCCTGATTTGTCTGGGAAATATTTATATGAAATGTTAGGTAAAAAGCACACCACTTGAAACGGTTAATCGCAGTCCTACTGCCTCTCGCTGCGTTCGGCAGCCTTGAGACCGTCATATCTCTGCTTTCTGCAGTGTCTTTCGGCGGGGCGTCGCAGCAGGCCCCCTTGGGACCGTTCGCATTTCTCTGGGTATATGCACCTGCACTTTCGATCACAACCTGGGCAGTAATTGTTGTTACGGCCGCATATAGCAGGTCAGGACGGAGCATCTTTGCCAGGAAGGGATTCGAGGATGATGTGTACAGACTGATGGTCAAGATGCGAGGGAGCGGCTCGCGCCTTACCCTCCTTAAGAGCATAGAGGAGCCCAGGCACAGACTCGAGCTCGCGGAAATCACCGGCATCGACTGGAAGGAGGTCGACAGACAGTTGAAGGTTCTGGAGAATTATGGCCTAGCTAGGGTGACAGCACATTCAGGTTCAATCAAGCTGTATCAGATAACGGAACAGGGACGGCTCTTGTTGAAGCTAATCGACGACCTGTCACATACAGATTCTGTGCAATAACCAACCGCCAGCCAATAAAAAAGGTAGAGAAGCCTCTACTTCGAGGGTTCTAGGTTCCGGCGCTTGTTAACCAAGTCTGGGTGAATGCGCTGCTAGACGATACCGACGATATGCCGATGTTTTGGCCTTGACCGTTATTCATGAAGGTCTCGATGTACCAGCCATTAGTGTAGGGTCCATAGATCCCTTGGAAGGCACCACTGTAGTAGACATCTCCCGTCAATGTGACCGAGCTGAACTTCGGGAGACGTGCAAGTGTCGACCCGAAGGTGGGACGTTCGGCGATGAATTGCCCGTAGTAAGGGACTGTGAAGCTGGTGAAGCTCTGGTCGGTTACGCTGCAGACAGTTCCTCTGGTGAACTCGTACACATAGACATCATAAACTGTTGAATTCCCACCATTCTCCGCATGGTTGTAGATATCAGCCCCGACCGAGTCGCCAGGGCTGAATGAGTTGCTGCAAGTGACAGAGGCTGCTGGATAGAACTCGTACCATCCATAGTAATAATACGAGCAACCTATAATGCAGTATAGCCCCGAGTCAGTCCCAGCTTGGACTATTCCACTGCTCCCGCCCGAGTCTGCCGTGAGTCCAGGCCAAATTGCGAGGTCGCAGTGGGTGAAGAAACAAGCATATGACCACGGTTCGCTGACTGCGGGCATGGTCCATGTAGCGTACGTTTCGTAGATGGGAGTCGATGCGACTGCGTTCCCAGTGAACGAGTACCCTGACCGTTTGCTGGAGGTCCGGGTAGAAGAGTCCGTAAACACCCTGGTTTGAAGCGATGCGTTCAACACTTGGAGTGTGGACGGATCCTCAGTGACGACGATGTTCGCTATGAAGCCACTCGAGTTGCTCACGGTGAAGACCACGTTCACCGTCTTCCAAACGACATCGCCATAGGAGTCGAAGGACCAGATATTGAATATGCTGTTGAAGACTATGTTGTACCCGCGGGTGTAGGACTGGAACAGCGGCGTGGCCTCAGCCACTGTCTTGGCTCTGGTGGAGTCCAGCGTGGAAGCAAGTATGCTGATGTTGTATTCGATTTTCCCAACGGGGCTCGAGGCAGAGGCGGCGAAGGCTATTCCGGTAAAGGCTGTGAGAACGAACATACTGACGATAGCACAGGCGAAAACTAATTTTGCTTTCATTGGTTTCTCACCGAAAAAGGTACACCATAAATATATCAAGATTTCCCAGGGGAATATGGGAAAGATGGATATATGATTTCAGAGAAGGTTGTTGCGTCGTATAAGGCTAGATGACCACAGCAAGTTAGCCGCTTGGGCTCAGCGAGTCAACTATACCGAGTAACATAAGTTCTTTAACCTAACTGGGCAACGATTTTAGACTTCCTAGCTAAACTTCACATGCCTCTCCCATGTATTCAAGATCGGCAGATATCAATAGAGATCCTCGAAATGGCGTACAGAGAAGAGAATTATGCTGATGTTAGCAGGAGGATACTCCTAGTCCGCGGTCTCCGTCAGATCCATCTTGGCTAGCTCCTGCTGCTTATAATCCACTGTCAGGAGCATCTGTCTTTTGACCTGGGTTGCGATGACTTCCCCCGAGAATGGCTTCGTCATCAGGTACCTTTGAGCCATTTCAAAACCTGCCCTCATATCTTCAATCATTTCCATGAGGAAGAGTATGCCTGTTTACTGTATACCTATGTTTTTTATCCCCTTTATGCCCCATAAAGAGGACTCTGTAGTCTCTTATCATCAGTCCGTTCGATTCGGCAAGCATCAGGCGGGTGGCAAAGGCGCTCTCAGGTCGTAGGGCTGGCCGAAATACTGCAGCTTCTGAGCCTGTACCGGATCAGCTTACCCACTTCGGTGGTGCGGAGGAACATGTTCTTGCGAGAGTTATTTGATCCGTCGGGAACGAGCAGGGTGAGACGGATCCAACACCTCGCCGGATTTGATCGTTTGAGCCAGATACTCAGCTAGGAACTCGCACTCTTCACGGCGCAGGAATGTGAAATGCTGATGTATCGCTCTGCTCAATTCCTGCCTGACGATTATCATCGTCGGCACCCTGACGAAACAGACCATGGGCTCTTCGTTGGGTGTGACCGTTATCTCCGGAAGGTCGCCGATTGTCAGGCCGTCCGTCTTGTCGTAGTTCCTTATGCACTCCAGCCTGAGCCCGACTTCAGCCAGTAGGGCCTCCGCGCTCCTAGTTCTCGGAGAGCAGTTAGCGACAAAGCCTCTCAAGCTTGGCGAGGGACGGTGCGTGTTTGTTCGCCAGGCTCGGCGTTTCATGGACCCCCTTGATGCGTAGCCTCCCCTTGACCTCCATGCCTTTGTACGACAGCCACGACCGCTGACACGGTGGTCTCGAGCGATGCGAGCTTCTCTCTAAGTTCCTTGTTCTCTGACCCGAGTTTCGACACACGTTTCTCCAGCTCGGAGCAGCGCCTCTTGTAGTATTCGAGCTCCCTTGCAAGGGACTCCTGGTCTGGAGAGACGCTCCTTTCTGCCGACATCAATCGCTACGTGCGTGGCTGACACACTCATACGCAGGCATGTCAAGGAATCCGCCCAGGCAAGTCGAACCGCTTCAGAACGCTAAACGTGTACGAATTTCTCTACAGTTTGTCTGATGAGGCGCTTTCTCAATTCGCCCTTTAGTATCTTTCCAATCGAATTCCTGGGCAGTGCATCGACGAATAATATTTCCTTCGGACACTTGTAGGATGCAATGTGCTTCTTGCAAAACTCGGACACATTCCCCTCAGTCAAGGTCTTATCATTTTTCACAATGAATGCGACAACTTCCTCGCCGTACTTCTCGTCCGGTCTTCCTACCACTGCGGCCTCGGAAACGCCTTCCAGTCTGGCAAGGACGTTCTCCACTTCCTTGGGGTAGACCTTCTCTCCTCCGCTGTTTATCATGTCCTTCTTCCTGTCTACAATGTAGAAATAACCATCATCGTCCATGTAGCCGAGGTCTCCGCTGTGAAGCCAACCGTTGCTCAATGTTTCATTCGTCTCTGCCTCTCTGTTGAGGTAGCCTTTCATCACATTAGGTCCTCGAATTACGATCTCTCCAACCTCGCCTGGCGGCAGCTCAACGTCATTCTCACCGAATATCCTAACGTCCTGTCCTTGCAGAGGCGTGCCAATAGATCCTACCTTCCTCTTTCCGAACCTCGGGTTCGCGGTCGAAGCTACCGTTCCTTCGGTCAGCCCGTAGCCCTCAACGATTGTTATTCCAAACAGCTTTTCAAAGTCCTCAAACCACTTTGTTGGCATCGGGGCCGCTCCGCATATTCCAAACTTGAGCGAGGAAAGATATGAGCGCTCTATCTCATTGTACGAGTCAATCAACATTTTGTAAACTGTGGGGACGCCGGAGAAGAAAGTTGGACTGTACTTGTGACTGTACTCGACAAATTCACCCACATCGAACCGCTTCAGTATTACAAGGGTACCTCCTTTCATGAGCAGTGACATGCTAAGCATGAGGTTGTTCACATGGAATAGAGGCAAGACGACGATCATTCGATCGGATCCCTCCATCACCATCGCCTGTTGCAGCTGCAAGGCCTCCCTGTAGACGTTCCACGAGCTCAAGATCGCTCCCTTGGGGCTGCCAGTAGTTCCGGAAGTGTAAATTATGAAGAGGTCTTCCGGCACCTGAGATTCTGGGAGCGCTAGATCTGAGGCAAGGATTTCACTGAAACTCTTGACTCCTCTTTTTTCTTCGCCGTCCACAACAACTGCTCTGACTACGTCCCTGCCAAGATTTGATATGGCTTCTTCGACCCTTTCTGCCAAACTTTCCTCGTAGAGAAGTGCTTTTGCACCCGAGTCACTGATCTGGTAGCAGACCTCCTCCGACTTGAGCTGGGTGTTGATTAGAGTTACGGTGGCTCCCACGAGCCAGGAACCGAAGATGGCAAAAAGAAGCTCCGGCCTGTTAAGCATATACACTGCAACGACATCACCCTTCTTGATTCCAGATTCAGAGAGGAATGAAGCAACAGCTCTGTATGATCTCACGACCTCGGACGACGTATACTTCTTGTCGTAGAAGAACACAAGATCCTTTTCCTCTCTTGTAATCCTCTGCTCCAGAAGACGCAGAAGGTCAAACTCCACTTTCTTCTCACTTGATTTCTTCATACCAGAAATCGGAGACCATCCCCTTTCTCACACGCCTGAATTTTGCTACCACCTTGGTTCCAGGCTCGACGAACTCGCCTCCATCGAGCTCTATCTTCTGAAGGATGGCCGTGTCGGCGTTGAGGGGCTTCACGTACCCGATTGCGTAGGGAACCTTGTGGAAAAACTCCGATGTTGTGTACCACGATGTCGTGCTTGAGAGCACAACTCCTCCATTGCTTACCTCTTTCCACACAGTTCCTGTGTAGCATTCGCTGCAACTAGCTCTTGGCGGAAAGTACACCCTGCCACATTTCCTGCACATGGATCCCAGTAGCTTCTTCCTTTCCTTGAGTTCCTTGAAGAATTTGGATTGCATCCCGTAGCTGTACTTGTAGAACATGACTAGCTTGTCTGGAATCTCGAAATAGTTTCCAGTCCTCACAAGTACTCCCCTCCTTCTTTTCTTGAGCTGCTGCTCTAAGATAGCATCAATCTGTGCTTCTAGAGGATCTGATCTTACCTCCCTTCTCACAGTCTCCCTTGCGCTTTCTGTGGCAGACTTTACCATGACTAGACACCCAGAATCGTGACTGTTGCATATGATGACCCTGGTCCACCTATTGAGTGAGCTAGGCCGACGCCATTTCTGACCTCTACCTGCCTCTTCCCTGCCTTTCCTCTGAGCTGTCTTGCGATTTCTCCCACTTGCATCACACCTGTTGCGCCTACCGCGTGTCCTGCGCCAAGCAGGCCGCCAGATGGAGAAACAGGCAGGTCGCCGTCCATCTCAGGAACTCCATCCTGTATGAACTGGCCACCCCGGCCTGGCTCTGCGAATCCCATCGCCTCGTATGCCTGAAGCTCGGTGAAGCTGAACGCGTCATGCAGCTCGGCCACGTCTATCTCCCTATTCGGCCTTTCGATCCCCGCCATCCTGTACGCGAGCTTCGCCGCCACGTAATGATTCCTTAGGTCAGCGATATCACCGTATTCTCCCAGACTGTCTTCGCTGGATCTGAACCCCGTGAATGACTTGTCGTTTGATGAACCCACGCCCAGAACCCAGACGGGGTCCTTCGCTTTCAATTGCCTCGCCTTCTCCTCGCTCATCAGAACTAGGGCAGACGCCCCCTCTGTGTAGAGGCTGCAGTCGTACATCTTGAAGGGATAAGAGATCATCCTCGAGGACATGACATCATCAACTTTCAGCTTCATAGGACTCTGCGCGTACGGGTTGTTGAACGCGTTCGCATGATTCTTCACGCTCACAAGTGCAGCCTGTTCTTCGGTCGTCCCGTACTTCTTCATGTGAGCTGTCGCAAGGAGAGCGTAAGAAGAGGCCGCGTAAGCGCCTATGGGAAACTCCCAGGTCATGTCCGCACTGTAGGCGATCGATTTCAGAACCTCGGGCGTTGTTTTAAACTGTGCCCAATCGAAGCAATCTTGCGCCTTCTCCACGCCGACAAGCAGCGCAATGTCGCTCAAACCGGATGCTACCTCAGCGTACGCAGCACGAAATGCGTAGCCACCCGTGGCTCCGCCAGTCGTCACTCTCGTCCCAGACTTGCCATGCATTCCGAGATAGTCGTGCACGTAAGTATCTGGCATCACCTGCCTTTCCAGCAGATCGTTGTATATGCCGTATACCACAGACTCAATATCCTTTGGCGCGATCTCCGCGTCTAGTACGGCCTCGCGCACTGAATCAAATGCGAGTTCGTAATACGTCTTCTCCGGTATTCTCGCTCTGAATTTGGTCTGCCCTATTCCGACGATAGCGACACGTCTACCTGCTGACTTTTTCACAAGAAATCTCCCTCCATCAGGCTCTTGAAAATCAGGAGCTGCTCTACCTCCTCCGTTCCGGCGCCGATGCTTGCAAGTCTCCCGTCTCTGTAGAGCATCTCCACGTAAGAATCCCTCATGTATCCGAGACCCCCAAGTATCTGTACCGCCTCACGCGTAACATATTCAACTGCCCTTCCAACCACGACCTTGGCTGAGGCTGCAGACCCTCTCAGAGATCGATCGCCAGGTTTCTTCTCCCACTGGGCTGCTACCTCTCTCAGGTATGTTCTCACTGATTCGTATTGGATGGCCATGTTTGCAAGCTTGCTCTGCACAAGCTGGTACTCGGAGATGCTCTTCCCAAACTGCTTCCTTTGCATCGAATATTCCTTCGAGATTTGAATGGCCCACCTGATCGCCCCGAGATATATTGCGGGCAGGACAAGCCTTTCAATGTCAAGCCCTCTCATCATCGCGTATATTCCCCTGCCTTCTTCACCCACAAGGTTCTCAGATGGGACCTCGCAGGAATCAAGGAACACCTCGCCCGTCGGCGACGACCTGTTGCCCATCTTTCTGAGAGGCTTCCCCACCGTAATTCCTCTGAAACTCTTTTCGACCACGAAGGCACTTATGCCACCTTCGTGACTAGCGTAGAGAAAGAAAACGTCTGCGATTGGAGCATTTGTTATGAATGTCTTAGTTCCGTTCAGCACAAAGCTCTCTCCTCCGCCCTCCTGTCGCCTCTCCGCTCTTGTCTCTATTCCCGCGGCGTCTGATCCGTGAAGCGGCTCCGTGAGAGCCATCGCGCCAATGCTTTTGCCTGCGGAGATGCCGGGAAGATACTTCCCTTTCAGATAGTCCGACCCTTCTCTCGCAAGGTTGTAACCGAAGAGGAGAAAGCTTACGCCTAATGAGAGGGCAAAGGAAGGCGATCCCGTTCCCAATTCCTCAAGGACAGTCATCGCGAGTAGCGGATTTACCCCCGCACCGCCGTAGTCTTCCGGTATCATCAGTCCGCAGAAGCCAAGTTCTGCGGCCTCCTTGAAGGAGTCGAAATCGAATTCTTCTCTTTCGTCTAGGTCAAGAACATTTTTTCTGAGCCGCGACTCTGCAAACTTCCTGGCGTTAGCAGCCGCGAGCTCTTCATTTTCGGAGAACGTTACTTTCAACGAGATGACCTTTCAAGATGAGTTGCCTGAAACTCCATCACGGTTTCGCCTTCTTGGTTCAGCGTTCTTCCCTTTGTGGTCACTTCTTCTTCCTTCTTCCTCCTGCCTCTGTCCATTGTTTTTCTGCTCTGGTTGAAAATAACATGAATTGTATCTCCAATCTTAACGGGCCTCAGGAACCTGACTGCATCGAATGACTTTAGAGCTAAAAACCTCCTTTTGTTGACTATTCCCGCCCTAACCAAAAGGCCCAATGAGATAGAAAGTATCAGCGAGCCGTGCGCCACTCTCTCGTGGAATATGCTTTTCTTTGATGCCACGGCGTCAGTGTGCAGATACGTCCAATCTCCGGAGAAGTAGGAAAAGAAGGTGATGTCGGCCTCTGTAACAGTGCGACTCTCAGTCGATACCAAACTCTTCAATCCAGTTCTAACTCGCAGCGTAGAGCTGGCTGTGTGCCTGCTTCAGTTCCTTCTTCAAGATCTTTCCGCTGGCATTATGCGGTAGCGACTCAACTATTATGACCTTCTTGGGAACCTTGTAGCCTGCGATCCTATTGGCGACTGTTTCGATAATCTCGGATTCGCTGGCAACTTTCCCCTTCTTCAGCGCAATGAATGCGGTGACGGCTTCTCCCCAGTACGGATGTGGTATCCCCACCACGGCTGCTTCGGCGACACGGCTGTCTCTGAGTATCTCCCTCTCGACCTCGACGGACGAAACATTTTCTCCCCCTGTTCTTACAATGTCCTTCTTTCTGTCCACAAAGTAGAGGAATCCCTCCTCATCCATTCTAGCTAGATCCCGCGTGTGCAACCAGCCATCGACGAATGTTTCCTTCGTCTTTGCGGGGTTGTTGTAATATCCCTTTGCAACCGAGGGACTCTTGAGGAGTATCTCTCCAACCTCATTTGTGGAGGCGAGTGATCCATCATCCCGCACGAGCTTCAATAACACGTTCATGTGCGGCTTGCCTATCGCTTCCTTCCTCTTCTCGAAATCCTCAGGTTGAAGCGTGGTTCCAAGAGGCGTACACTCTGTAAGCCCGTAATAGTTTCGCCACTGTACGGCCGGGAAAATCTTAGTGATGCTCTCAAACTGATCAGCGCTTATGAACGAACCGAAGCTGATGCATTTTTTCACCGAATGAAACGGCTCATTGAAAAGCTGGGAAAGAGCGATGAACAGAGTCGGAGGGAAGATCAGATAGTCTACGTTGTGCCTTCGAATCAGCGATCCTATTTCTGCGGGATTCGGGATCCTTTCAAGGATAATTGTGGCACCCACATTCAAGAAACTGAGGAAGGTGTAGAGACCAGCGACGTGATATATCGGGATGCTCAGGAGAAACACGTCTTCGTGTTTCATGTCAAGATCGGCGATGCCGCTCATCAGCGTCGAAAACCAGTTGAGGTGGGTGTTCATCACCCCCTTCGGAACATCCTCCGTACCGGAGGTGTAGAGAAGTGTCGATACATCGTCGGGCGCGGTCGCGATCACGTCCTCAAACGAACCATCAAGATTCACGTTCTTGAAATTGATTACTTCAAGCTCCGACGTGTCAGCACAATCTGATAGGGTATCGGAATCAGTGAACAACAGTTTTGGTTTCGAGTCTTTGAGTAGCACGTCCAGCTCGGCCTGCTTCAGGTTGAAATTATGCGGGGAGAAGACGGCGCCGAGCCTGTTCAATGCCATCCAAAGGTAGAGCATTTCCACATTGTTCTTTGAAAAAGCAGCAACGATATCTGACTTGCCTACGTTCTTAGACTTGAGATAAGAAACCCACCTGCAAACGTCTGATCGAAAATCACTGAAATTAATCCTCTTTTCTCCATCGACCAGAAAAACCTTCTCCGGCCATTTTTGTGCAGAGCGATCCACCGTTTCAGAAATGTTTAGCGTTTCTCGCCACCGGATGCATTTGCGGCCACGCTTTATTAATACATTTTGTACACGTGGAGGTTGTTTCGTAATTCCGTATGATTGACATCACCTCCATCCCTAGCATCTTCGTGCACTTCGTTCTATTCAGGATCTTGAGGTTCCATCCCATCGCAAGGATGATGATGATGATGATGCCCCACCTGCTCCGGTTCTCCTCCTCCTTCCTGAACCTTGTCCTGAGGTTGTGCTCGTCCGACTCCTCTGCCCCAAAGATCGCCTCCATCATCATCCCCCTCCGTCTGTAGAGGGACGGGTCGAACTCTATCTTTGCTCTGGTCCGATAATGGAGCCTCTTCCTCCGTGGTCCTTTCGGTCCCTTCTGCATCTCTTCCTCCTTCTGTTTGATGTTTGGGTGCATACCAAGCTTGTAGAGGCGCTTGAAGTTCTTCTCGGCATCGAATCCTCTGTCAGCGTTGAAGACCGAGCCTGGGAATGAATGAATGGAACCGTTTCAGCATCCCTCTGAGGACGGGAGAGTCCGCGGCCCGCCCGATAGCCCGTTACCTTTGCCCTCAGTATGACGAGATGGTCGAGTATGGCTATGATGTGGTACTTGAGGTGAAGGATCTGCTTCACCTCCTCGAACCTTCTCTTCCTCCTGTTCGGCCTGACCACCGTCTCGTATCTATCCGTCTCGACTCCTGAGCTGTCTGATGCGAGTATGCCCCTGCTCCATTTCACCTCTTCGATGCAGAGCTGAGCCGTCCTCTCGAGTAGAGATTCCAGGTGATCCTCCGGTATCTTCGAGTACGCCTTCCATATCGTCGTGTGGTCTGGGTAAGGCTCCTTCCTTCCACGGAAGGTTCAGCTTCGGAACCATGCTTTGCGTATCCCTGAAGGTGTATCCCATCACGACCATGATGATCAGGCATATGGCAATGAGCTTCTCCCACGAATGAACGGGCTTCCTTCCCCTCCTATTGCGCTTAACTTTGCAAGGAGGCTCACTCTCCTTGACAAGCCCCACTATAGACGAGGTTACCGCATCCAGCTCGAGGGTATGGGCCAGATGGTAACTCTTCCAGTAACCGTCTCTCCTCCGATGTTTCTGTGACAAGGTACATCGGAGGCCAGCCCCCAATGCGGACTACACTGGCCAAATCAAGAGAATCTTACAAGATGCTTAAGGCTAATTAGGAAACAACCTCGAACACGTGGTGTGATACTGTTCAAATAAGCTCACCTCTTGGAATCCGCTTCACTCCATGATGCCACCTGAGGTGATTGTACCAGAGCATGAATAGGTTCAGGAAGGCAGTCAGGGATCGTCGTATCTTGCTGACTCTGGCGTTGATGTTGTTGTTATAGAATCGCCTTGTCCTCTCCTTGAATGTCCTGTAGAACCTCTCTATGGAGTTCCTGTAGCCGAACGTGATGTGGAGCCATCTTATCCCAATCCATCCTGTCTAGCGCCCATCATGGATACCATGGGCCTCCGTCCACAAGCACGACAGGCGTCCCCACGCACGTGTCGAGAACCCTCCTGAGGAAGACGAGGGTGTTGATTGATGGACGACCTGTAGTAGTAGGAGGCGTAGACTGCAAGGAGCTCCTTGGTGTCAGCATCATCAATCGCAGCCCACACGAAGACATGCCTTCCTTCCTCTGATCTTCAGCTTTGTCTCGTCTATTGCCACGACCTTCCTCTCACTCCTTGAAGGGTGCGACACTATGCCCTTGAGGGCGTGGACCCACCTGAAGACAGACACGTGGCTGGCCTCTATCACCCTCGTCTGGCAGGTCATCGCCCTGTATGAGAGTCCAGACATGTAGAGCAGGCAGGCAATCACCTTGCTCTCAAGGGGTC
>Ga0080006_1138504_pt1 | contig 12311 bp, 11 predicted proteins | sample RS3BMetagenome_FD_69209 | JGI IMG/M metagenome (GOLD analysis project Ga0080006, IMG submission 69209) | Ferric oxide microbial mat and aquatic microbial communities from Rainbow Spring, Yellowstone National Park, USA - RS3B (SPADES... ...
CCGTCGGTGTGATTGAGGTACTCTATTGAGGAAAGGTGGAATAATCCATAATGAGGGTAAAAGCCTCGAATAGATGTTTCACCGATTAAGAAAAAATATATAAGGCATTAATCCATTAATGCCATTCGTAATCTCTTAACATAGATGTTATACTTATTTTTGAATGATAATTTTGATAGAATTATTAAACAAATCTATTTAAATTACTTTTTACAGGCAAATCTAAAAAATTAGAAAATGAAACCTTTAAATATAAAACAAAATTATATAATTAACTCATTTAAAATATCACTTATTAAAACCCTAGGCAATATCACGGGCTTTTTAATTTCATCTTTAATTAGCTGTTGAGCCTCAATGGGATATCCTATACAGTCCATTATTACCAACTCTGTATTCCTATTAATTTTATTACACAAATTTAAATAATCCTCTCTTTTACTTTTATATGGCGATATTGAATAAATATCTACATTTTCAAAATATCTCCATTTCTCCCTAGTTTCAGAAATTTGAGTATTTGAAGGAATTAACACTGTTAATTTATTTTTAGGTTGTGCAATACTTTTAACTACATTGAATAATAAAACTGAAGGTTCAATCATTAATTTATTTGATTTTAATTCTGGAAACTCTCCAGTGCATAACAATATAATTATTTCATTATTTTTTTCCAGTTTATTTATGCAATTTTGCATTCTATTAATAATTTTTCCCTTACTTAACATGACCTCTCTTCCATCACGAAGCCTTGAAACTAAGATATAATCATCCTTATTTTCTGGGGCAAGATCAAGAATCTCTTGATATGATAAATCATCTAAAGCACCACACTCCGATATTTCAAAATTCTTTCTTAATAATTGTTCTATATCTTTTAAAACATCCAACCTAGGGGATTGCCCAATTGTTACAAATCCAACCTTCATAAGTTCACCTTCTATTTTTTATACAAATGTTTCATTGTGCCATATAACTTAATTAGTTTATTGAATTCCTCCTCATCATACAATTTCAAATTATTTTGTGTAAATTCCTTTGCCACCTCTATAATAAATCTTCCTGCCTCTTCCATATCTACAATCCTATTTGCACCAGTTGCTGAACCAGGAATTGGTATTTCAGAAGTTGTGGCAACACCTACTACCGGGGCAGAAGTTACTGTAGAGGGTTGCATTATACTGTTAATATGACTGATCCCATTTCCATAGGGGGTTATATCCTGCATTGTTATAGGTACAACTCTTGGGGGCTTTCCTGTTACAATTTCCATGATCCTGAGAAGGTCATTGCTCACCTTTAATATCCATCCATCCTTCACTGTTGGTGTAATAGCGAATCCATTCCAATTTATAATTTTATTACCCTTGGTGGTATCCACGGATAAAATTGCATCAGCATTTTTGTCCACTTCATTCTCATTCATTACATCCATATCAACAGGTGATCCCATAAATGGCACAGGATCATGTGGTATTATAGGCGCTTTCGGGCATATGTGTGTTGCTACAATAACATCCCCCCTTAACCTATCCCCTTTCTTTTTCATATCTGCTAACTTCAATGCAACTGAAAGTGATATTATGGCACCATCCGCATCAGATACTAAACCAATTTTATGTGGCCTTGCACCTATGCCCCCTAATCTTCCAACTACTTCAAGGGTTGGCATTTTCTCACCCAATGATTTGCCTTCACTTCCCGAAATCAAAATCTTTATAAAATCTGTAAATTGATCCTTTTCTCCAATTCTTTTTACTATAATATTTTCTACGCCTTTTCCGCTTAGAAAGTCTTTAACCTTTTCTCCATTTATTTCCGAATCTTCCAAAAGATTATAGATTTCTATTATTTGAGATAACATTTCTATTCCTCCATTATTTTTTCTATAGGAATATAATTAAAATCAAATCCAAAATGTTTCGGTCCTAACACTCTAAGTCCATTTTCATCTCTAAATATTTTATTTGCTCTTTTACCCAGTACAGCTACTTCATCTCCTTCTTTCAGTAAATTATTTGGAATTGGTTGACCATCTTTTAATCTAACTACCATAATTAAATCTGGACTCATTACATACGGTTCATTATTTAACCAAGTAATATGATTTTCATTTTTAAACCAAATTTTAAATATGTTATATTGGAATTCATTTATCCCTTCAATTTCATGATATCCGATCATATATCCATCTCTATTTTCCCATATTTTATTTTTTACTTTTCCTTTAAATAATAAATAACCTTCCGTTTTTTCAATGATTGCATCTATTGGATCTTTATTATTTTCTCTGGCTTCTCTTATTGATTTCCCTACCATATATGACTCACTTAATGTACCTTTAATTATTGCCTTTTTAACGTCTTCGCATTTTAATAAAAATCCAGATTCTCCAGCTGACCCATACCCAGAATTCCCATATGGAGCTTGAGCTATCAATTTTCCTAATTTTTCAGCAACTAAATTATTAACTACATCTTTAATAATGGTAATATTACCGTAATAATCAACAGCTACAATTGGTGTAATTTTAAAGTTAAATAAATTTGGAGTAGATTGAATAATTTCAGGTACTGCTCTCCCAGCATAATCACCATCAATATATATCTTATTTTTATTTATTGCAACATCTAAAGGTCTTGTAGAATTTCCACCTCCTAATTCGACAGGAACAATTGCATCAGCAGTAATATTTGTAAAATTTTCTAACTCTTCCATCGCATTTATTAAAGGATTTTCTGTAATTTCAGTATTCAATCCTAATTTCTGAGCTTCTTTAAGTATTTCTGAAGTTTTACTAGAACTACTACCCATCCCAAATACCGAAATGCACCAATCTATTTCAACCTCATCTATGTTTTCCCATGTCAATTTTTTATTTGATCCTAGATTTTTTAAAAGTAAATTTTTCCCCCTTTCTGGATCCCCACCCCCACCAACACCAAATAAAGTTACACCCCGAACAAAATCTTCTATGTCTTTTAAATTCTTTAGTATAATTTCTCCCATGACTATTTTAAAATGCTATACGTATTTAAAAATTTTGGATATATAAATTAATAAAATGTAAAAACAAAAATATTATTATTAAACACTTTAAAAGCTTAAATTTCCAAAATATTTAAATATAACCAAATTGTAACTTAAAAAAGGTGATTGTATGAACAGAAAAACCTTATATGGAGTGATTGCTATTTTGGTTGCTATTATAGTTATTGTCTCTGCAATTGCAGTAATTTCGATGCAACCTAAAAAAACTACCACAACCACCCCAATAACATTTACTATTGGAGTTACTCAAGGAACTAAAACATTAGATCCTGCAATTGCGATGGATTTTACAAGTGATGTTGCTGTAAATAATTTATATGACAGTCTTTTTAGCGTGGCATTGCAAAATGGTAGAACTGTAGTGGTTCCTAATGTAGTAACTTCGTATACTGTTTCTCCTGATGGATTAAACTATACATTAAATATTAGGCAAGGAATATTATTTCATGATAATTCAACCTTGACTGCATATGATGTAGCCTTTTCATTTAATAGAATGTTAACTATTAATCAAGGCCTTACATATCTATGGAGTGGTATTTTAACTGCTGGAAATGTTACTGCTTTAAATAGCACTGCTGTAAGAGTACATCTTTTAAAACCATATGCTCCCTTCATTGCTACTTTGGTGAATGTCTATGTAGTAAATGAGAAATTAGTGATGCAACATCTATTATTTAATACAACTTTCCATTTTGGAACTTATGGAGATTATGGGATTACTTGGCTTTCATCTCATGATGCGGGAAGTGGTCCTTATACATTAGTTTATTATGATCCAACAACTAAAGTAGTATTTAAAAAATTTTCTGAATATTGGAAAGGATGGGGTAGTAATCAACCAGATACTGCTGTAATGGAAGTATTTACAGAAGAGGCTTCAGTTAAAATGGCCATGGAAAGTGATACCATAGATATGACTGATTATACATTGGCTATATCTACATATGAGGCACTAGCTAATGTATCAGGTATTATAGTAAAAAAGGATCCAAGTTATAATTTATTACATATTATGATGAACTGTAAAATGCAACCCACAAATAATTTATATGTTCGTCAGGCATTTTCATATGCATTTGATTATAATACTGCTATAACTAAAATTTTGCCAGGGGACGTTCAGGCACAAGGTCCTGTAGTTAATACAATGTATGGCCATAATGATAGCGTATTAACATATAATTTCAACCTAACAAAAGCCAGGGAGCTTCTAAATAAATCAGGATATACTCCATCTCAACTTTCGGCTATGAACATGAAAATAGTATATGTAAATTCATTAGAATGGGAAGCACAAATAGCAGCTATGTTTAAGTATGATTTAGCCCAATTAGGTATAAATATAACATTAGAACCTTTACCTTGGATGCAAATGGTGTCCCTAACATCGAATTATACTACGGAACCAACATTTTTCATATTATCAAGCACTGCACCATATCCAGATCCTAGTTATTACTTAATGAGATATACAATGAATGCTACAGGTTATACTTCTGCATTTTTCTATAAAAATCAATCATTATCAAATTTAATAATGAAAGCAGTAACTACCTTAAATAACTCCGAGAGATTAAAACTATATGGAATAATTCAGGAAGATATAGCATACCAAGCTCCATGCATTTGGTTTGCAAATGATTTACATAAGATTGCATACTGGAATTATGTTCATGGATATCAATTTTATGGAGTACTTGGAAAGGATATTTATTTCTGGAATTTCCATATATACAAGAATGTCTCATCTTCAGTAGTACCGTCATCTAATGTATCGTCAATAAACTATAATACAGTATCTTCTTCAGGCTTAGCTTCCGAAACAAAATTTTATTTAAATATTATAAAATCTTTTTTTATTTTTTAAGGTGAAAAAATGAAGTTCTGGGAATATGTTTTAAAAAGGGTTTTATTATTTATTCCAGTATTATTTGGAACAATAATTTTAATATTTTTAATGTCTAGACTTTTACCTGGTAATCCGGTTAGATTGATGTTGGGCCCTGATGCTCCTATGAGCCAAATTATTCAAGTAACAAATGAATTAGGATTAAATAAACCTTTATATATTCAATTAGAGATTTTTTTTATAAATTTTTTTGAAGGTAAATTAGGAATGTCATTTTTGACATATAGAGATGTTTCTATAGATATTGCACAATACTTTCCAGCAAGTTTAGAAGAAGCTATTTTTGCCATCTTAATAGCTTTATTAATAGGAATACCATTGGGATTAGCTGCTGGAATTAAACAAAATAAAACAACAGATAATATTGCTCGTGTTTATGCAATTTCTGGAATTTCATTTCCAAATTTTTATATCGCCATTTTGTTAATTTTAATTTTTGGATATTATTTAAAAATATTACCAATTTCAGGCCAAATAAATCCATTTATTCCCCCTCCCCAAAGGATTACTGGAATGGTAGTTATTGATAGTTTAATTACAGGAGATTGGCCAGCATTCGTAAGTTCTATAAGACATATCATATTACCAGCATTTGTTTTATCGATTTCTCCCACCGCCCAAATTGTAAGATTATTAAGAGCAGGAATAATAGAAAATAAAAATAAACCATATTATCTTACTATGTTATCAAATGGTATGAATATAGAAATTTTAAATAGAAAATATCTATTTAAAGTCTCATTCATTCCTACTTTGTCTATTTTAGGACTTTTATTTGCTAGTATTATTTCATTTGCATATGTAGTTGAAACGGTCTTTGCATGGCCTGGTTTGGGTAGATATATAGCTAATGCAGTACTATATACGGATTATAACGCTATCGTTGGCGGGACGATTGTTATAGTTATCATATTTATGGTAGTAAACTTTGCTATGGATCTTATATATAAATACTTTGACCCAAGAATTAGATACGATTAAAAATTATAAAAGTGATAGTTTATGAAAAATCCTAAAAATATATCAAAGAGGATACTTGCCTCCTTTGGGATTGGTAGTTTTAAAAATATCAAAAACGAAAATGTAAAATTAGAGGAATTTTTATTCAAGTTTAAAAGAAATAAATTAGCTATAGTTGGATTATCTATTTTTATTATTTTAATTTTTTTAGCAGTATTTGCAAATTGGATAGCCCCTTACCCTCAAGATGCAGGAATAGCGGTGCATTTTAATCAAACACTTCAACCTCCATCATTTAAACACATATTTGGAACAGATGATTTGGGAAGAGATATTTTTTCTAGAATTTTATTTGGTTTACGATATACATTGATAGCAGGACTAACCATACCAATAATTGGCGCTTTAATAGGTGTTACTTTAGGATTAATTGCTGGATACTTTGGTAAAAAAATAGGAACTGTTATTATGAGAATTACAGATGTTTTTTTATCTATTCCTCCATTAGTTATAGCCTTATTAGTAATAAGCGTATTGGGTCCAGGACTTTTAAATATAATAATTGCATTATCCATTGATTGGTGGTCTTGGTATGTAAGAATGGTTCAAGCTGAAGTTTTAGTCATAAGGGAACAAAATTTTGTCGAAGCTAGTTATATTTTGGGTTCAAGTAAATTTAGAATTATATTTTCTCATATTCTACCTAATGCAATTTTTCCTGTAATAGTAAAAATAACATTAGATATGGGATATGCAATTTTAAATGTTGCCTCATTAGGATTTTTAGGTTTGGGTATCACTCCACCAACACCGGAATTAGGCTATTTAGTTGCAGAAGGAAGATTATTTTTACCAAATGATTGGTGGATTTCTACATTTCCTGGATTATTTATATTTCTAGCAATTTTGTCAATAAATTTATTAGGAGACGGTTTAAGAGATATTTTCGATGTGGAGGTGACGTAAAAAAATGGAATATTTATTATCCATTAAAAATTTAAAAATATATTTTAATTCTCCTCAAGGGATTTTAAAAGTTGTAGAAAATGTAAATATAGATATAGATTATAAAGAAGTAGTAGGATTAATAGGAGAAACTGGTTGTGGAAAAAGTATTATTTTAAAATCAATTTTAGGGATATTACCAAAAACAACTTCTATTATTAATGGGGAAATAATTTATAAGGGGGTGAATCTTTTAAATTTATCTGAAAAAGATTTTTATAAATATAGAGGTATAGAAATTTCATATATTCCTCAACATCCTTTAGAATCATTATTTCCAGTATTTACTGTAGAAGAACAGTTTAGAGATTTAATCCTTTTTAGAAATGTTTCTAATGCATATAGAAAATATTACATTATTAAAAATAATAAAAATAAATTAAATGAAACCTATAAAATTATTATTGATTGGTTAAAAAACGTTGGAATTCCTAACGTTGATGTTGTTATGAAACAATATCCATTTGAGCTAAGTGGTGGTTTGGCTCAAAGAGTTTTAATTGCAATGGCATTGAGTGGAAACCCATCATTGTTGCTTGCAGACGAACCTACAACAGCTTTAGATGTAACAATACAAAAACAAATAATAGATCTATTAAATTCATTAATTAGTAAATATAATTTTTCGGTGTTGTTTGTTACTCACAATTTAGGAATTGCAAGAATGTTGACTAAAAAAATTTATATTATGTATGCTGGTAAAATAGTAGAATATGGTTCTACTGATGAAATTTTTAAAAATCCATTACATCCATATACATGGGGTTTATTAAAGGCAATTCCTAAGCTAACTGGAGAAGCTATAAAAAGTATTGAGGGAAGTATTCCTAATTATCTTACACCTCCTCCAGGGTGTCGTTTTTACCCTAGATGCCCATATGCTATGGACATTTGCAAAATTAAAGAACCTTCCTTTATAAAAGTTAATGAAAATCACTATGTATCCTGTTTTCTTTATGGAGGTGAAAAAAATGAATGAAATACTTTTAAAAGTAGATAAATTAAAAGTTTATTTTACTATTTCCTCAGGTATGTTTATTAAACAAAAATATTTTTTAAAAGCTGTTGATGATATATCTTTTAATATTTATAAAAATGAAATATTTGCTATTGTTGGTGAATCTGGATCAGGGAAAACTACTGTTGCAAAAAGTATTCTTGGTATTTATAAAGTTACAAGTGGTAACATATTTTTAGAGGGAGAAAATATAGTAAATTTTAAAAATAGAAAACTATTAGCTCGCAAAATACAATATCTTTATCAAGATCCATCTTCATCTCTAGATCCAAGAAAAAAAGTGTTAGATATTTTGATGGAGCCAATCTTAGTTCATAAATTATATAATAAAGTAGATGCGAAAAAAATAATTGAAAATTACTTAGAACTTGTAAAACTTCCTCCGTCTAGTTATTTAAATAAATATATTATAAATTTAAGCGGAGGGGAAAAACAAAGGATCGCGATCGTAAGACTTTTATTACTTAAACCAAAATTGATAATATTGGATGAACCTACAGCTTCCTTGGATGTCTCTGTTCAAGCAAAAATTCTGGAATTATTGTTAGATATTAAAAATAAATATGATTTAACATATATTTTAATAACTCATGATTTAAGTTTAGTGAAAAATTTAGCAAATAGAATATTAGTTTTATATCTTGGTAAAATCATGGAAATAGCTGAGAATAATGAACTATTCTTAAATCCATTACATCCTTATACTATAATGTTATTATCATCAATTCCAGTAGTTACTGATGAAGAATTAAAATATATAAAAAAGAGGATAGAAACTATAGGGGAAATTCAACAGCTCACTCAAGTGCCATCTGGTTGTGTTTTCCATCCAAGATGTCCCTATGCAATGGAGATTTGTAAAAATGAGGATCCTCCTCTAATTAAGATAAATGAAAATCATTTTGTAAAATGTCATTTATTTAAAAATAATTTTTAAATTTTTATTTTATCATGAGTTTACATATATCTAAAAATAAATTTATATAAAATTCAGTTTTATTCTGGTTTTTCTTGCAATTCACTTCGAGATGCCTATAAGATCTTTCCAAATCTTAAATCCTCTATGACCTTTTTTGATATTTCATCCCTTATCTCTATTTCCCTTTTTACCTTATCACCAGAAATAATGTATGTTGCCCTTATATTTGATAGATAATCCGAAACATTTGCAAGCGATATGCCCTCTATTTCTTTTAATTTGTTATATAATAGTGCAAAAAAAAGAAGAAAAGAAATTATAGTAATGAAAAGAACATGTGAACCCTTATTTTATCAGGCGTGAAATGGTATATAGGTGATGCCAAATCTAGAACATTTATTGTCCTGAAGCACTGTTCTATTCTACCCCTCTTCTTGTATAGCTCTATTATATCCCTTGCATCCATGTCCATAATATTAGTGAAAAGTATTTCCTTTCCCATCCTTCTTATTTTTTCATCCACCTTATTTTCATTTATCTCTATGTTATCATTGATCATTATCGTTTCCTGCAAATGTACCGTCTCAAGATAATTCAATGCCTTTTCCCTCTTGTCATAATTGTCACTACTTAAAATTTCTTTGCATTTATCCACTGTTTTTGCAATAAGCTTCATTAATGCTTTATACTCCCTTTTGAATAGGGATTCACTCTTGTATACAATGATCCTGTGCTCCATTCCATATATATCCCTCTTGAATTCAATGAAATCTTTCTCTATTTCAAGGTCAAGAATATCACTATGGTCTGATGGCCTCAGGGATCCAATATATTTCCATCCTCTTGATGCTTTTACATTCTCATAGCTGTTATAGCCTTTATCATATACAAGTATGCCTTCAGGCAAATCAACTAAAATATCCTGGAATGTCTTTGAATCAAATACATTCCCTGGATATGCATTACCCTTATAAGGTATGTAATCATAGTTTGCTGCTATATAATATGATATCTGGTTTAGGTCGTACCTGTGCTTCTTGTTGTATCCTTTCTTTGCAATTTCATTCTCCTCCATGAATGTATAAATGTTTGATGCATCAATTATTATCTTGGAAAAATTCGCCATGTGCTTTAACTTCTTCTGTATCTCTGACCATATTTCATCTATGTCCTTTTCAGTGAACCTTTCCATCATATTCCAGTATTTCTGCGAAGATACTTCAGGGTATATTGTTGATAGTATGTTATTTTTGAGCCATTTTTCAATGCCATTTTTGGATCTTGGGTCTGATAGCCTGTTTGCAATGAAAATCATTACATAATCTCCAAGTGAAATTCCTTTACCTTTATGATTCATATTCTATTTATGGTATTGGTAAGATCAAGCATATTTTCAATGTATGCAACAGCAGCTGAGATACCATAGGACAAACTATATGTCTCAACATTCTCTATAGGCTATTCAATTAATTTTGCAAGGTTGTCCATATCACCAATATAAATTTCCTTTACACCCCTAGATTTATCATTTATTCTCTTATTTCACCTTAAAACAAGTCTTTTCTTTTTTCCGATGACCTTCCAAATAAAATAAGGCTTATTAATTTATAGGCATCAATAATATAAAATGTTTTTCCCTTAAAAAGTGTGATGAAATGTATTAAGGATTTTATCCTCTTAACATTTCATCAATCTTTTTGTTTATGAATTTTAAAATGTTATCATTTTTCGGTCATACTGCCCAATTTTTTAAAATTTTAGATTAAGTGCCTTAAAAATAGGATCTTTTAAGAATTTTTAAAGCAACCTTTGAAAATATTTTATTAAACGAATATGGAATTACCGTGAATTTAATTATTTTTTACTCATATAAAATTGGTAAAATAAAAGAATTATAGACCCAGGTTAATTTTCAATACATCATTATATATCCTTCCTGCAAATATTATGTCATTAATTTTTATTCTTTCATTGTAAGAATGGATTCCCTCAAGTGTTGCTGGCCCATATTGTATTGTTGGAATATCCCTATACCTGAAATATCTTGCATCGCTAGATGCCCATTGGAATGTTGTATCAAGGCGCATATTGTATTTTTTAAAGATTTTTTTGAATGTCCTTATTATCTCTTTTGAGGGGAGAGTAAAATTAGGTTCAGAATAATTTTTAATTTCCACTAAAATGTCATCATATTTTTTCTGCAAGTCCAATATATTTCTTTTTACATATTCTGTTTTAATGCCAATTGGCACCCTAATATCTATATCAGCCTCAGCAAAATCTGGAATAATGTTAACCTTTACACCTCCATTTATAAGTCCCATATTTACGGTAATATGGTCAAGTGCATTTGAAACATAATCATCATTCATAATTCTTGCCATTCTTTTTTTGGATTTATTCATTAAAATTTTCAACTCTTCATTTAGACTTATTTTATTGTTTAATGAATTTAGTATATCTCTCATTTCATTATAAAAATTTATTAAATTATCAATTGCATTTTTTCCCTTATAACCATTTAAACTCCCATGGGCACTTTCACCTTTACTTTTTAAATGAAGCCATAGTGATCCCTTTTGCCCAATTTCAATATTATCTATCTCAGTTGGCTCTCCTATAATGCAGCTAGAGATTTTCAAATCAATATTCTCTAAAATCCATTTTGTACCATAAATGCCACCTGTTTCTTCATCGCCAGTGATAATCAAAAGTAAGCCCCTCTTCATATTATTTTCAAAATTTATAAATTTTCTATATAAATAGATCAATATAGATAACCCGCTCTTCATATCTGAGGCCCCCCTTCCATAGATGTATCCATCAACAGTCTTTCCAGAAAATGGGTTGTATTTCCATTTATTTAAATCACCTACTGGGACTGTATCCATATGTCCATTTAAAGCAAGGTACGGGGGTTCACCAATCTTACTGAGTATGGATATTTTACCCTTTACAGGTTCAAACAACTCAACAGATGCCCCACTATCCTCAAGATATGATTTTATATAATCTGATATTTCTTTCATATCACCTGGTGGATTTTCACTGTTTATAGTAATGAGCTTTTTTACCAAAGTAAGTAATTCCCTTCTATCTAATTCATTTTTTAAATTTTTTGTCATCATAATAACTCAAAATTATAAATGAATTTTTTTATATTTAAAGATTTTGAAATAATAGCCTTGTTGTTTAGTCCCGTTTTCTTTGACCATATAAAGCTTACTATTATTTTTATCTTTCCACATTTATTTCACCTCCCAAATTTCTATAGAAATTTCCTAGAATGCTTTCTTCAGGCAATCTACTCCAGAATGCCTCTTCAGGCGTTTGCAAGTAACGTTTTGTATCTAAGCTTTCATGATATCTCCTTTTATTATACCAGTCCACAAATTCTTCAAACGTGTTGAAATCCTTTCTATGCCTTTCATACAAATCAAACCATT
>Ga0080006_1137636_pt1 | contig 12304 bp, 8 predicted proteins | sample RS3BMetagenome_FD_69209 | JGI IMG/M metagenome (GOLD analysis project Ga0080006, IMG submission 69209) | Ferric oxide microbial mat and aquatic microbial communities from Rainbow Spring, Yellowstone National Park, USA - RS3B (SPADES... ...
AATCTTATTGCAGGTATACCGGAGTGCGAAACTCAGCGTGTATCCCTGTAAGGAAAGCAAACCACTACAAAAAGGCAATCTTATTGCAGGTATACCGGAGTGCGAAACTCAGCGTGTAACCCTGTAAGAAAAGCAAACCACTACAAAAAGGCAATCTTATTTTAGGTATACCGGAGTGCGAAACTCAGCGTGTATCCCCATCGAGACGCAAACATGTCACGTGTGTTTATGCTGAAAAGCTGGACGGCGCGTTCATGGGAATTCGCGTGCCAAGGCGAACCGACGACTTTGGCGATAACATTCTGAAACGCTTCGGTACTGCGCGGTGTTCCGGTGCCAGGGCTACTGATTTTGGTGTTGTGAACAGAGAGGGCTCGAAACACAACTGTAGAAACGAATGACGACGACGTCGCGGCAATCTCGAGGCTCTCGTCTGGGGGCCCAGCGGCTGCGTGCTCCTGCTCCTGCGCAGGACAGAACCACTGATCGTGGCCCTGTTGTTGAGGAAAGAGCATCAGCGGTACTGACGGTAGCGACATCGGCAACTATGGGCGTTGACTCGGAGCTGGGGCACCGAAGCTCAGGCAGGGAAGCTCCAGAAGCTCGGACAGAGCGCGAGTCGCACGCGGTCGCTATTATGCGGCGTGCTGAGCAGATTGCAGCGGCTCGACGAGCTGCCTCATTGGAGCGTTTCGCTTCCAGTAGCAGTAGTAGTACGCTGACAGAGAGCCAAGTTGGGCGCTTGCCTGTGGAGTCGAGCGAGACGCTGGCAGCTCGAGGAGCCGCCATTCTCGAGCGAATACGCCAAAGGCGTGCAGAGGCTCAGCGGCTCATAGAGGAGCACGAACGGAGGCTCCGTTCCAAAGCTAACAGCCGTACCGCATCAGCTTCTACTCCGTATATGAGTCCATCATGGTCTGGTGAAGAGTCGCAGAATCTTTCAACAAGGATAGAGCAGGGTTTTCACGTAGAAGCGCTTTCCACTTCGGCGACGGAAGACAATACAACTATGGGGCGCAACGCACTGGCCGCTGGACAACTCGCGAGAGCGCAGCAGCATACAGATAGACCGCTAACTCCATCCTCTCATGTAGTTGAAAGGATTCATACGGTCATGGAGCGTCTGCAATGCGAATCGGGAACAAGAGGTGAGCGTTCTCCCGAGGACTCTAACGTGCAGCGCAGAGAGGACGATGCAGCAAGTGGCGGGCCGGTGGATCCACCTGCTACACGAGTTTTGAATCCGCCTCGAGACGGAGATCTCTTGCAAGACCCGACGAGGTATCCGAGAGCTCCGGATAGTCTTGAAAATCCGGTTCACACAATACAAGCAAGCGAGTCGATCCAGGCTGAACCAGGCCGCACGCGATCCGAGATCCAGAATGTCTCACGTTCATCAAGCTACCTAACGGGACCCGAAAAGCGTGCCTCATCACCGCAGTTGAGGCACATGGCATCCCACGAGACCGCGTGCGGACCCTTGCATCATTCAGGCTTGTCCATTGGAGACGAATGCGATGCCGCATGCGCACAAGCCTCGATGACGATGAAGTCTCCACCGCAACGAGCCCTAGCGGAACAAGAATCTCGAAGCTCAGCAGAGAAAAGCACGGGTACGTACAGCATGCCGCTTGTACATAAGGATGCTTGGAATTCGCCGGATTTGCCTCGCGTGCAAAGTGATCGCAGTACTATACAGGTGCAGTCAGCGGCACGAACGAGCCCCTGTATGGATTCGATGCGTGATCGTGAGTCGCGAGCGAGTCCTCGGCAAGGGGGGCACGAATATTCCGGGACTTTGTCACGCAACGAACTGGATGCCGAATCCGTTGCGAGTAACCGAGCACCGCTGGACGCTTCAGACTCCTTGCCGCATCCGCGAGAGCAGCAGAGCACCCTTACTGTGACGCTGCATCCTCATGATGCGGATCGGGGCTTGGATCAGGTCCAAGCATCACACCATCGAGCGCATCCTGCTGCTGTTGCGCAAGCTACCATGCAAACGATAGACAGTTGGGATGCGATAGAGCTTGCGCAGCACTCGGAGAATGCCGACGACACTTGGCTAGCGGAAGATGCGACTGAGGCTCGGCAAACAATGGCGTCGGATGCATACAGAGCAAACGAGTTTGATCACGAAGAGATGGCGCCCTGGGAGCACCAGTCAACGGAGGCAGCTGAGACGATACTTCACGGGTATCCGACTGTGGCTCGACGCTCCGAGCTTCCACATGTAGGCCACTCGCGTGAGCAAGGCGATCACCTGCCGGTTTTGTCGTCGCTGGAACCCGTGCGCTCGAGAGGCGCTTCTCCGCACCGAAGACATGCTGATGATCCAGAACAACGGTATCCTTTCGATTCCAAAGACGGAGAATTGCGCGCCTGGACGATAGCGACACCGCTGCCGACAGTCCAGGAAACGGAAGTTGCACCGCGAATGTCGCTGACGGATGCGAACGTTTCTGTGGCGGACACGTTTATCGCACTGCGGACGTCTGCGGCTGGTGGTGACACTGAAACGCGTGCAACTACAGCGCCCGCAAACTTGTCGCACCCTCGACTGTACCAGAGTGCGATCGACTTTTCAGGTGCGCTCCCGGATAACGAGCCTGCAGACCCGACCCTTGACGTTGTGTCTCAGCATCACCAATTACAGTTCGAAGTCTCATATTTGCCACAGGCGAATGCCCCGGATCGTCGATCCGGAGCAGATGAAGCAGTCGCAAAGCAGTCATTCGCCAGCACATCACCAGACGAGCATTCCGGAGCGAGTCGCTCTCCAAGATCACCCGAAACGTGCACTGATGCACCACGCAGTACCGATGATCCGTTGTATACGTCTTCTAATGCTGCAACACAGCTGCCGCTTTCATGGAGTTCAGATGGAGGCGCTGCAGCAATGAAAATGCACGCGACTTGCCCGCAAGCAGAAACGCCACCGCAACCGACATCGCAGCGTGAGGATTCGAGTCGCTCCTGGACGCCGTCCCAGCACAAGACACGAGCTTCTCCTTCGACAAGCGTACATAGTCCCGGCTATGGACGCGAGATGCCTCTCGCTACTCCGGAACATGACGCCAGCGCTGAAGCAATGCATCGTTTGCGCCTCGCGGAGACGTATTCACCCGAGTTGGTGACCGATGACCCCGTGCACGTGGACCATAGGCAGCAGGTACAACGCCGTGAACGCTCCAATGCCGACAGCGACGTTGACGGCACTGCGGACGACGACGGCGAGTCGACTGCCGAGCATCCCTGGGGTCACGAGGCTCCCTGGGCGTCCACGAATGTTGCGGCAACGGCAACGCCGGGGACCAGGCAGGCCCTCTGGGGCACTATCACGGAGGGCGCGGCTTTCTTTTCAGCGCCGGACGCTGCGCAGCCACAGCAAATGCTTCAAGCGCTTGCCCCAAGCGACACCGCTGCTAACACAGATGCGCAGACTTGTGAGGAAGCATTCACAACATCCATGGTTGCCTTCGCTGAGCAACCCGACACCTCCACACAAGGCCTGCGCCTAGATACGGCATTCGAGACGGGTGTCTGGGCAGGGCCCCCGCTCAAGCATCATTCCGAGTTCGCAGCAGCGCCTGTGATGCGTCCAGGTGCTGATGCTCATAGAGCTAATGATCATGAGCGGCTCATCGACGACGCGAACACGGAGGATGCACTTGCTGGCCGGTCGACACAAGCTTCCTGGGAGCAGCACAGGTCGCAGGCGAGCGCGGTAGCATCGTTGAAGGCGTCGCCAGCTTCAGTATCTCCAGGGAACGCTGCTGCACACTCTGCTGTGAACGATGGTGCTCGCTGGGACGCTCGGGAGGCAACCCGGACTCTGCACCACGTTCACACTCACGACGACGACAATGACGACAAGTTGGTGACCGCGATATCGTCTCTGCAGCGAACGTCAACATCGCCACCAGCTTCTGCTGCAAATGATGCTGGTGCGAGCGTGTTCTCGGGGGTATCGCCATCCGCAACGAATGCCATGATGGCTTCTCAAGCGGCGAACTGGAGTCCAGTTGGGAAACCGCTGTGCCCAACCGCGGCCTTCAGCTCCTTGGGCTATTTCGCATTGTCGGCGCCACGCGTACTCTGTAGCTTACCCAGCGCCAACGATGCCTTTTCAGCGACACCGATACCGATCTCGATACCAGGGACAGCTCCATGGACGAACGATAGCGATCGGGGCTCCTGCAGCGACCACGCAGATCCAGCTGAGCAACAGCTCAATACGGATGTTCATGTCTATCATACTTGGTCACTGGTGTCCGAACTCGACGGTATCGATGTGGACGTGACGGCACTCGTGCACTGGTTGCCGGAAACGGATGAGCCTCTGGAGCTGAGACAAGTGCTGGAGCGTTTCGGTGATCGCCTGGAAGCGACCTGGGAACGACACGAGAACGACGATTCGGCAAGTCGGTTGCTTTGCCGACTCCTCTGTCAGGTGCTCCCCAACCTCGTGCACGTGTCGGAAATGTCGCATAGTCAATCTGTCGCTTCTTTTACATCTGGATCGGGTGAGCGCTCACTGATATCAAGTCGAGCGAATCCCGCATCGCGAAAGCATTCGATGTTGCCGCTATCGCCAGCGCTATGCCATATGTTGCAGGAGCATCGCGTAGACGCTGCTGCCGCTTCTGTCGTTGTTCTTGGTGCTGATGAGGGCGTTGATGCGTCCCAGTCGCATGTCAAACAGATTGAACGAGCGCTTCTGTTCGGTCAGTACCGCACAGCGATCCGTCTTGCGCAACAGGCCAATGACTGGACACTGGCGCTACTTGTCAGCGAAGCGCAAGCCGGACTCTGGCCACCGTATGAACGCTCGACAGCGACAAGCGGGCATCTCCTTCATAGCATTCCCGACGACGACGACGACGTCAACGACGACGACGACGACGAAGAGGAACCTGCGCCCCAGCACTGGCGCGTACAGACCATTCGACAACTGCTCCTTTCGGGTTACGCACGCGATTCCTTGCTTGCCCTGTTACTGGCAGTGATGATCGCCGACGAAGACCTCATTCGGTCGGCAACAAGGCGCCTGGTTGCACCATCCGGGGGTGCATGGCCCTGGCAAGCGCTCTTGGACTGCCTCTGGATCCTTTCGCCCTGGCGTCAGCAGCAGCAGCAGCAGCAGCAGCACTCGGGACCTGTTATAGAGTCTGGGCATCAAGCGGCACTGTCGAGGGCATTTTCTATCGTCGCAGAAACACTGACTGCTGCTGATCACGACTGGGATATAGATCGTGAGATGCTCTGTCGAATGATCGCCGCAGAGTCGCCCTGGTCACCAGCTTTCTGTGACCTGCTTCTGAAGGGTATCGAACCGGGGGTACCAGCAACGAGACTTTCATCATTAACCTTAACGTCAACGTCAACGACACTGCACCAGCACTTGAACGAGGCCAGCACCAGCGACTTGTACCAAAAGGCAACTGGAACTTCACTGGCGGCCTGTGCCTCGAGTGCTGCGCGCATATCGATGCCAGCGCCTTGTCCGGTGTACCGGTTGATTTTCTGGGAGGTTTACCGGATGCTCTGGTCGAAGCGCTTCGATCCAGAAGCCCCCTCTGGTGCTGATGCAGTGCATCGAGAACGCTCGACGCGCTTCACTGCTTGGGTGCATGTGTCGCTTGCGGAGGCGTTGCAGGATGTTGGTCGTTGTGCGCTCGCGCAACGCTACCAGATACCGGTGATCGCTGGAAACGAAAGTGCTGAAGAGCGCACCCCGATACCAGGGAAGCACTGCATTGCACCCGAGGCAGCCGCGACGCAAACCCCTGGGATGCAATCGTGGCGTCGAGCGAAGAGCACCGCAGAGGCGACAGCTGCAAGCTTTTCACCTTGTGGGGAGCAAAGCGTTAGAGTGTCGTCGTCGTCGCCGTCGTCGTCAGCCTGCGGCGTTGCGAGTCATGGACCTGCATCCACGCTGCAGCTCTCTCCAACTGCGCTGGATGCAGTCCACACATGGAATGGCGACTTGTCTCTGGGGCATCGCGGATCGATTGCCGCAGGTGACGGGGATCTGCGCTGCTCGCCTAGGGCGGCAGAGGCAACGACGCAGCGTCTTGTCGTGGATGCAACACCGGCCTCTGCGAGGCTCACGAGCAGCGTCGACGAGGTTGTTGCTTCTCCGCAGCGTGCTGTACGTGCTGATTTCCAACAGCTGAGCATCGTATCGGCAGGGTCGCACGATGATCAGCAGCAAGAACAACAGCAAGAACGTTGGAAGCCCTGCCCCTATCCGGGGTCTTATCATTCCGCCGGTGCTAGCAACAGCAACTGCGGCGAGCCTGATGCAGAGATGCAGTTCTCGAGTAGTGCACGCGATACGCAGCGGGTACCGGTCGAAGCCGACGCTGAGACCTGCTCGCAGTCATGGGCATCGTCGCCAGCGTTGTCTGCTCCTAGACCGCCAGCAGCGGAGCATTCGTCGAACGCTGGTTACGGCGGCAACGAAAACGCCTCGTTCAGTGAAAATCGGTCAAGCACGACACACTCTGGTACCTCGCAGCGCGCACAAGTGCTTGCAAATGCACCTGCAGCGCGCGCTACCTCTACGTCACCAGACATTACGGATACCGCTGCTGCATCGTCACGATCCGATACCGAGTCAAGGGTGCTGCCTGCGTCAGCAATGCATTTTCACCAGGAACGCGTCGCAGTCCATGAAGTGCCACAGCGTGCTGCTTGTCCAGCAGCTACGGATACGAAGCCACCCGCCGCATCAGCATCAGCAGAGGCACCACAAGCGAAGGGTTTGTCGCGTCTGCTACCCCTGCGCATACTCGGGGGCCTGTTTGCCCGTAAGCAGGCCAATCTGGGTCTGGAGAACAAATTCTACTATGATGACAAACTAGGTCGCTGGGTATGTGCTGCCGATGATGTCGATGCCGCTGGAGGGGGTGCTGTGCTGGCGCCGCCGCCCAGCGACGCGGAACTGGCGCACAAGTCCGCTGGATGCAATGAAACATCAGCAGCAGCAACGAAGGAACAAGTGTCGGGTGCAGTAGCCTCCGAGTCAAGTACCCGTACGCTACCTGGAGCATTGCCGCCAGTTGCTGCATCGTGTCCAGGGACGACGACAATGTCGATGACGACTCGGAATCAGGTGTCAAGACCTCGTAGCATACGTCAGCGTTATGTGGATGTTCTCGGAGCAGCGAATGATACATCCAGTGCGTGTTTGCCGGCGCCAGTACCTCTCCTATCGACGAACGAGCTGCAGGAGCGTTCAGCAGACAAGTCGGAAGTGCGTCGGGTGCCGCTAGTGCCGCCTGCTGCTACCAGCGCGAACACCGCCACTCGCGACAGAACGCCATCGTAGATGAGCGTATGCTCCTGGACGGAGAGCTCCATTCTCCTTACTGCTTGTGCGGACTCGTGTGCTGCTCTGGAGAGGGTTTGCAAGCCACTGGGTTCTTTGTTTCCGCCTCTCGAAGACCTGTGTGAATGCCCGGGCGTGATGGAAGCGTTGGCGGGATGGTGGAGAGCGCCCAGTTCGCTTGAACGGGTGCTGCGTAACCACTCAGGACATCGGTTTCGCTTGTACGAGTGACGCGACGTCAGTCTTTGATCATTAGAGCAGTGAACTCTGGAACAGTTGGATGAGCACGCTCTTTTACTGCTATTTGTTGTTCTCGCAGGTATTCATCGATAAAAATGAATGCTGTGGATTGGTAAAAAAGCGCGGAATCCTTGATGCTGGTGTGGATCGCTTGCGATAAATGGTCGACCCCGCACATGTCCGTCATTCTATTGGCAGCAGGTGGATGAACCATGCTTTCCCTCGACCGTATCATGAAGTTGGTCGGTCGCGAAACAGAACTGAACAAAGTCGACGTAGACGGCTCTGTCCACGTCAATCGATTCCGATCCCGCACCTGGTCTAACGGGTATGATCAATGTATCATTAAGGTGTCGAGCATTTGTGTCGTCGAAAAGAGTTTTCATAAAGGGACAGGCTCTGACAACAAGCAACGTGCGCTCCCCCGGGAGAGGGCACTGCACATAGAGCGACTTGAGTGATCGATTCCGGACGGATACGAGGGCGCATAGATTTCAAGGGCGAAGTTTCTGCTCACTCGATAAGGATTGAGTCGAAGAAATTGGTAAACCTGTATGACACCGGTTCTCAAAAAGAGTCGCAAACCGCAGTTCTTCAAGAGGAGACCAGCGAACACCCGATAGTAGCAGCGGTGCCGGCTATGCAGTCGCTTGGTCGCACACAGGTCGCCAAACAGATGGGCTCGTTCAACGAGTCATTCTTCGTGAAAGCATGCGTCTTCGATTCGCCTCCGTACATTCTCTTGTCCTGTTTTTCGAAAACGTCACTTTGCTTCACTCGAAAGCGGTGAAGGAGCACGCAGCTGAGACTGGCGTTGAGCTGCTGGCGGTGGAAGCGGGTGCTCTCCGCTTCTTTCCCGTAGGAAGCGTCTTGCTTTGCTGTCAATAGCCCCGTCTGAGCGAACGGATCCATAGACGGGACGTTCGGCTCTACGGCACTATTCAGCGACATGTCGTTTCGAGGTTCACCAGCCGTGTACTGCTGTGCTGTTTCAGTGTTCGTGTGCGAAGCGGGGTCGGCAAGGCGAGCTTCAGTCCGTGGACATGCTCGCGACGGAGAAGGTGACGAAGAGGTACTTGAGTAACCGTCTAGACATAGGTAGAAAAGGAGAGTTGTTGTCGTAGCCTTCATCCACGACGTGCGAAATTCCACGAAGGACACGGACATGAAGTATAGCGACCACTGCCATGCCACCTTGCCGAGACAAGTCGGTGCCGAAGAAGCACCTGGTCTCTGCGATCAACTACGAAGCATTCGAGCAGCTCGGCAGAAGAGCGTCGGCGGAGTTTGTTTAAGATTTATCGAGTACATGGAGGAAATGGAAAGATGCTTACATCGAAAGTCGAAAGCGACCTCATATCCCTGTGCATGCCCTTTTTGAAACCTATGCCTACCTCGAAACTCGAGAATCACGTTCCACCCTTCGAGGTAGTACTGGAGAAGGACTTTGGATGCCTACTTGTGTGGGCGTGTCGTGCCCGTCGCCATAGGTATTGATCAAAAGGACAGAGCCTTGCATCCTGGGTGAAAGCAGATGAAGCGGCTCGAGTTTCCCAGAGCGCACCGTCATCGAGAGTCGAGCGTCATAAACGCCATGCGGCATACCAGGAGATGCAGCAGAGGCGCCATAGCCCCTAGCCACCCATCCTGCAGCTCGACGCTCTGCGTACAGTCTCGCGCCGACACCAGTGCTTCGGATGCTTCACCTAGAGCATCCCGAGACGTCCAAAATGGCGCGTACGGACAATCTCCGGCAAGAGTCAATGAGACAGCGCTGGGTCGCCACCGGTTCCAGTTCTACCCAGGCGACAAGCGTGCATTCACCAACACTTTTCATGCGACGGGGAAGGAAACCTTCGATCGTTCGTATCGTGTCGTTTCGTGATACCACAGAGCAATCGATGCGCTATAGCATGCCAAGGCTGCACTCCTGCTCCATCCACGAGAGCGTACAACTGTGGATGCACATGGATGCGGCACGATTCCCAGCGATGCGTCTGGGTCGACGTACGCGCTTCACGAGTCAGGGTGCCCGGTGAAGCGGACAGCGAAGCAGACGCGCGAAAAGCAGAGACCGAAGCACATCATGGTACAGCGGATGCTGACTGAACCTCAGATAACGGGGCAATCGACAATGACAGGCGCGCTTTGGAATGATGCCACTGGCAGCCACAGGTGCGAGCACGTTCTGCACCGAAATATCGGAGTCTCTATGAATATCTGGAGATGTTTCGTGCTTGCGGAGCGACCAGCAGTTTTGTATTGAGCGAAACTCCTAACATATGATTTCGTGCTTAGTCTGCGAATCATGCTGAAACCCGTGAAAACTCCTGTCGTGAAAACATTCATCCGCCGGGGTAGCGTCGATTGATTGGATACTCCCCTTAAGAGTAGGTCATGGATATGGTAGGAGTCCGCATTCCAGAACGACTAAAGAATCGCATCCATAACCACCGCAGACGATCGCTCTGTCCGAGGATTCAACCGTACTCGTAGTCTAACATTCGATCACATCGAATACACGCCCGCCGATTCACAGAAAGGGAACGTCGGTACCTCCACAGAACAAAGCCCCGTATATACACCCCGACTATGGACCTATCCAGTTCTGTGAACCTCTGAAAGCATCAAGCAAGCGTAGACAAGGCCTGTGTCGTGCTCCCCGTCGCTGCAGCACCGCCGCCACCCCACCGTCGACGTGCAGCGCCGCCTGCGTCGCCCGTAGAAACGCACTGCAGCGGAGCGCTTGTCAGGCATGTTGCTTCTCGGGTATGTCGCAGGTGCGCTTGAACGCCTATGACTGGTGCGTTAAGCGTTCGCGTACTACGTAAGCTACTCTGGATCGAGCGCTGGGAAAGTATTTGCCGCCAGTCAACCTACTTTAGTGTGATTGCACTCACACAGAACAGTGCCTGGGGACGCACGAAGCAAAGGCTGCGCATCTTGCACGGTACCGGGGCGCTTGGCTCCTCAGTCGACGTGCGGTATGCTGTTCCCAAGTGGGTACGCATCGCGCTCGAACGTGCTAACCAGCGACCGCTTTTGCCGCTATTTCGAGGTGGTCCAGCTTTAGTCGTCTTTGGTGAGAACGCTGACGTCTGGCTCCGAGTCACCAAGTACACAGAGCAAGCGATTCCAGGTGCACTGCTGGTCGGGGCACGCATCGGTGCTGTACCCGTCGTGACACGCTCGGTACTGGAGCTGCTACGTCCTTCGCGTGAATATGTCGAACAGCTTGTAAGTCTGCTGGAACAACCTGTGGTGGTGCTGACGGAACCACTGGATGCAACTGTGCTTGCTTTAGAAGAAGCACTGAGTGCGAAACAGCCTCAGAGCGCAGTGCAGTGACTCGAATGAACATCGTCGAAGCAGTTAGCTTGAGCAGTCTTGGATCTTGGAAGATCTTCATGAGCGATCGCCCAGGCTCGCTCCAAACAATCCGCCCTGGCCTCTGTTTTTGGATTCATCGATAACATCTCAGACGGAGCCGGGCATCCGGAAACGTTGCCTAGTCTGCAAGCGGTTCACGTAGCTAGGGAACAGCGGACGTGCGAGAAGCGCTCCAGGAGCGCATTCTACACTCTTACGTACCGTAAGATGGCTCCGGTGCGAAGGATTGCCGTATCGTTCACTGCGAAATATGTCCCGGTGCAAGGATGAGCGAAGCAACAGAATCTGTCAATCAGCAGAGAAGCAATGGTATATCCACCAAGATGGACCTTCGAGGACGAGAACGTTATCCCGGAATCAGGAACACTGAGCACAGCGTACACATGTCGTGGTGATCCGGTGCTTCATCTACGGCTTTCGCTCCTGGTGTCGTATCGGTACCATTTGTATGCACTGCTGCCGTATGTTTCGAGAATTGCACGTGCCTGGCGATGCCGCTGCCGTCTGCTCTCCTCCTGTGGCGACAAGTGCGGCACATGCATCGCGAAGAGATTCCAGTCTGGTGCCACCAAGGCTGCACAGAACAAGGAATGGTTGGGTGATCGACAACGCTCAGTTTTCACACTTGATGCACTTTTATTCCCAGGGGCCTCGTCTGGTATGCGCGGGTAAGACCAGATACTCGTTTTATCGAGAGAGCATTCCTTCTTGGCTATCGCCGAACCTGTTTCGTTTGCTTCATGGAATGGAACTTCGCTGTTCGCGAGTCGCTGGTACAAGCAGCTCGAATTCGACCTCGACGAGCGATACGAATCCAAATTCCAGCTCGTTGGACGGGAGATGGAAAACATAGGAATGTACGCATGCAGCGTTACAGCGACGGAATCGTCACCGGACCTGCGAACCCCAGTAGGAATAGGATATGTCTAGATATACCTAGACGTATAGTGACATAGATGCATACATGTGTCACTGCTTTGACCCTAATCCATGCATACTTGCATGCGTAGATACAGAGGCGCATGCGGGTGTCGAATAGAGGGTTCCACGGCAATGGTGCTGTCGCACAAAACCAATGAAAACGCTTTGAGAATGCGTCTGTTGTGCGTCGCTGTTGAGAGCACTTGTTCGGGGTGAGTGGCAGGGCGCGGGTTCTTGTTTCGGTTTGACTGCAAATCGGAACGACCTGTTGGCCTCCGAGTCTGGGCAGGGCTCGCGGCGCTCCATTTGTACCGGTTTAGGGTGCAGTGCTTTACTGCTCTCTATGTTCCTGTTTTTCCATTTATCCGAACTTGCAGTTCCGCAGTCTCGACATGCGAAATGCAGCAGGCAGGAGCG
>Ga0080006_1245640_pt1 | contig 12301 bp, 23 predicted proteins | sample RS3BMetagenome_FD_69209 | JGI IMG/M metagenome (GOLD analysis project Ga0080006, IMG submission 69209) | Ferric oxide microbial mat and aquatic microbial communities from Rainbow Spring, Yellowstone National Park, USA - RS3B (SPADES... ...
AACTGTGAAGTCTTGGTTTGCATCAATGAGAAGCTCCCATTCTTTATATCCAAACGTTGGAATTGCATGTGATGTGATGCTACCAGATGAGATTGATTGACCCGCAAGCACGGTATCTTGACCTTCTATATATAACGGTAGTAATAAGGGTGGTATGGGGTCTCCTTCAGCAAACCTATAATCACTCCAACCGAAACTAGCACTTGCACCAACATACGCTCCGCCTTTTACTGCACCCAATTCAATAAGCGCGTGTTGAGTTTCTGGAATATAAAATGGTGTTATAAATATTGTATATGGTTGTGTGTTATTGTAGAGTAGCTGAGAAACACCCGACTTAGCCAGTATCGCTATTGCTCTAATTTTGCCATTAATCCCAAACCATATTTGATGTTTATTGATTTTAGCCCAATAGTAATTTTTTGCAGTTAGATAATTAGATGGCAAACTGATGGTTTGCTCCATCTGGGTAGAATAAACTCCAGTACCACCAATAGAGACAAAAAGTCTATTTGAAGTATATTTAGCATATTGCCATGTTGCCATACCCCAAATTCCTCCAGAACCAAGCTCAAAACCGAAGTATAAAGTAGTACCGTCATCATACCCTAGACCAGTAAAATCTGGTAGTTGAGCGCCAGCTGTGAAATAGCCATAATGTATCCCTCTCCTGGTGTAAGTGGCGAGAAAATTGGCGTTTGGTGGCAATGTATAAGTTGAGCTAGTCCAATATTGACTTATGTCAATATCATTTTCACGATATAAATAATTGCCAGCGCTATCGTAATGATCCAAACGTGCATTGTAGATATAGCTTAAACCGTATTGTGCAAGATTATCAGTTCCAGGCGTTTTTTCAGCCATCTCTGGAATGAAGCTTGGAGAGAGGAGCCTAAGCTCTTTCCTAATCCCAAATCCTATCAGCTTCCTTATCTTATCTTCACTAAGAAATATCGATTCTGCTGAACTCATCTGAACACAAGCAAGAATATAATAACTACAGCAGGAGGAGATGGTGCCACTGAATAACTAAGATTTACTGAAAGAAAGTTTGTTGGATAGTTTTCAAAAGGGAAGGTAACATAAGTTGAGCTACCTGCACTTACTGTAAAGCTTGGACCTACTGAATAATCTGGATATTGCTGATTGTTGAATATATTGCCTATAGGCTGAACATTAAGAGTTTGATTGCTTTGGTTAATAACAAATAAAGCATATGCTTTAGGAGGAGGAAAAGCAGGATAAAGCTCTATTAAATTAATAAATTGAGGGTCTGTTCTGTAGTTATGAACATTTGTATCAGAAATTACAATATTATTTACTAGGATTGCTGCATTATCAGGCAATCCGATTAATTGGAAGCTCATGTTGTTTGTAATATATTAAAATCTAATGTATAAATAATTTGTTGATTTGGCGTAGGATTAGTTATATAAAATGCAACTTTGCCTTTGAATGGTATTCCTGGAAACTGTGGTTCATATATGAAAGTAAATCTGTTTAATGTAGGGTCGTAAAGAGCAAGCTTTACATAGCCTATGCCTTGAGTAAAACCAGCAAGATAAAGATTCCTGTATGAAAGAGGAATTTCGATAGTAGTTTTATCTATAGGATGTGTGAACTGTAAAATACCTGTTATATTCTTATCACTCCCAACCACAGAAAAATTAAATATATAGCCTTGAATTTCTTCTCTAAGAAAAATTTCTTTCTTTTCATCTGAATTCAAAATTAAATTTTCAGCATGAACATTTACATACTTCCAATTAGGATTGCCTGGAAAATCGATAAAATGATTCTCAGTAATTACTATCCTTTCTTTTACAACTTCCTCAATCTTAGGAGGTTTATAAAGTTTTAATGCCGAAGTTTCAACCATAATCTAATAATATTTGAACTTGCTTATATCTTCTTTTCCTTTGGCTGGAATAATGCACATACATTCGTATCTTTCTTTGTTACATTGCAGACTAGATATTTGCCTTCTTCCATTTGCTTAGCTGCTAATATCGAAGGAAAGTATTTTTCTCCTATAGAATCAAATAAATCTAAGATTTCAGGAACTTCCTCAGCCTTTATTTCTTTATACTGAAGCTTAGCTTCATTTAAGATATTTTTGATGTCTTCACATCCCCCACATCCTTCAACAGTAACAAGCCAAAGCTCTTTACCTTCAATTTTCTTCTTAAATTCTTCACTTTCAAGGTCTAACTCAATTTCCTCTCCTTCTTCAGTCTGAGGATTTTCTTCAGGAGGCTTAACTTCAGTAGGCTTAGATTCTTCTGCCATATATTAAATTTCTTATTCATAAGATATAAAGTTATTGCAAGATATTTATCGGAACTTCAATTCGAATCTTTTTGTTATTTATTTCATTTATACAATCTTTTATGATATAGTTATGCTTTGATTGATACATTGCAATAATAAAATAGCGAAACTTAATTTTCTCCCACTTGCTCAAATATTCACGAAGTTTCCTAAGTTTTGAAGCTGAAATCGTGATTACATTTGTGTCATGACGATACTTAACTTCAAGAAGCCAAATAGGATAAGTTGAATCTTTTGTGAAGAAAATATAATCAAATGGATAACCGTAAGGAGATTTAATGTAGTATATTATCCAGTCTCGATATTTTGAATAAAAGAGCTTAACAGCCTCTTTTTCCCAATAATAACCTTTGAAGTATTTTGGATTCCTCTTTGAACTTCTAGAGGAAGTATTAGGTTTAAACACAACAAGCTTATTTTCTTCTAACATATTCTTTTTGCTTTTCAAGAATTTCTTTTATAGCCCCATCTCGAATAGTCTATCAATCATTTTTTTCATTCTCTCCATGAATTCATCTGCTTCCTCCCTCATCTTTTCAATCATGGAGAGAGTCTTTTTGGCAATTTCAGGAGAAGGGTTAGAATCATGAATATAAACTTCTTGCTTATACTCTTCCTTTCCTTTATCTTTAGAGTATGAAGCATATGCGTGTCCTGATTTAGGCTCTCCATGAGCTACGCCTTCAAGTATAATCTGCTTTTCTTCCATTCTGTCTTTATTTTCTTCAACAAACCTTTTGAAGTCTTTAATATTCTCCTCTATATTTTCTAAAGAAGGAAAAGTGCAACGAATAACTTCATGATTGCTTATCTTGAAAACACCTCCTCTCTTCTCACACCAAGCTCGATAAAGCTCATCAACCATATATATAACATATGTTTCAAAAGATATTTATTTTTTGCTGAATGTAAATTATAATATGGCTAAAGACATAATTGAAAGCGAATTGGCTTATAAGAGAGTATTTGCTGAAATGATTACTGAAAGACTTATAGACGCAATCGATTATTATTGCAAATATGTTAACAGAAAACCGTATCCTAAATGTGTTATTGACTTACTGAAAAAGGACGTCGTTAGTTTGGCTGAAAAATTTGTAGATTGGGAACATGAAGGATTTTATTCAGATATAGACCAAGAGGATATCAGAATACTTAAGAGGTTATCGAAATCTACTCATTATAGAATCTTAAGTAGAATTAGAGAAGCATTAGGAGCAGAAAAATATTTTTACTAAGAAATTATTTCAAAAAATGCTCTAATATACTTGTTTCTATCTTATTTATATAGAGCTTAATCATATCGTTTAATTTATTATGAATGCGATGAAAAGCTTTATTAGCTCCTAAAGCTATAGGGTCCTGAACTAATGAATACATTTTCTTATATAAATCCTCTAAAACTTTATCTGTAATTTGGGAAGATTCAAATGCTATAGTATAGGAAATTGCTTTATAACCTGTCAAATCGTAAGCCTCTGAATAAGAACCTAAAACTTGTCTTTGAAACTCTGGAAGGTCTTTTGGTTCAATAGGTTTATCAAGCATATGCTTTAAGTCATCAATAAAATAGCTAAGATTATTCCTCTTCGTATTATATAGAGCAAGAGTTTTTGAATACGAACGTGCAATAGAACGCAAAATGCCTCCAAAATCATAATAAGAATACAGAGAATGTTGATTACTCATGCTCAAGAAAGTATTTGATTAGAAATTCGTCTAAACCTTTTAGAAATTCGTCTAATTTCTTAGCTTTTGCAAAATTCTCCATACTATCAATTAATTCAGTAATCCTTGTATAAATAGAATCAATTCTCTCATAGCCTTCTCTAATCACTTTCATCTTATTGGCTAATTTTTCTAATTTAGCTTGTAGATCAACGAAAGCATCTTCTTCTGCTAAACGGTCTTTATAACGAATAAAATCTGAAGGAGTATGAACAGGTTGAGTTATGAATAACGCATAATTTTCTAGCAGTTTTAATAAAGCTAAGGTATCCCCAGCCCGAATTTTCCTAAATAGAGCTGGATCTGATAAGTTCAACAACCTCTTTGCCCTTATTATCTCGCCATTTGCTTCTTCAATAAATTTAGGAGATCTTACTAAATGAGAAAATAACTCACTCTTTTCTATAGCTAAATCAGTACTTAATCCTCTTAATATATTCATGATTTTGCGTCTATAGTCGTAGTTACTTGACACTAATCCTTCGTCACTCATGTTCAAGAAAGTGTTTGATTAATTCATCATCAATTTTATTATGTCTACCTTGATATGCTTTATAGAATGCATCAGATAAAGCATCTGCTTTTTCACTCACATTAACCATCTTTGAATCTGTGCGTATATTACGCATATAGCTTAAAACCGTATTATACAGCTCATCACGAAGCTTCCTATCAGACAAACTAATAATATATTCGTAAAGTTCATTCGCAATATAATCAGGAAGTAATTTATACATATCTTCAATGAAACCTAAAGTATCATCAATTATATCTCCTAACTCACCATCCATTTTTCCATTTCTATAATCATAGTATTCGAATATATAAGAGGTAAGCTCTTCATTATCTAATTCTTTTAACACTTTTTTCAAATCTTCCAAATTCTTTTTCTGATAATCAATGAAGCGAGGTAATGTACTATGAGAAGCTCTTTTTGTATTTGCCAATAAAGTTCGCAATGTAGTTTCAATTTCTTTTAACGTTTTAAGAAAAGTTTCTTTTTCACTCATGCTCTATAAAGTATTTAATAAGATTATCTTCTAATTGTTTTGATATTTTCTTCCATTCCGCTTTAGTAAACCTTTCTTGGTCAGTTACTTTTTCGACAGATACATGTAATTTACTGTGTATTGGATCAGACACCATCATCTCATTTAAACTATTTAACCGCTTTCTTAACCATTCCACTTTAGAATAAACATCTTTATCTTTTATATGTTCAAGAGCAAGATTAATCCTAAACATCTGAAAATCAACTATACCATGCCCGAAAAATATAGAATCTACCTCATGGAAAATAGGTATAACTTTTTCTAAACCCCCGCTTATGATTGATACAAAATCATTATAATCATCTTTCTTAAGAGACCTTTCCAAACTACGAATATTACTCTTCGTCTGTGAAATATACTGCGAATAATAAATCAAATAAGTCATTACTTTATCCTTCATGAGTTTAAGTTGATAGTTTATTTCTTTAATATAAGCTAGTTCTTCACTCATGTTCAAGAAAGTATTTGATTAATTTACCGTCAATTTCCTCGATAAAAGAGTCGATATAATCACTCAAGCTATCTCTCTTAATCTTGAAATTCTTAAGAGCGTTATTAAATCGTTGAATAAATGGAACTTTTTCATTCTCAATAACCTTATTCCCTATTTCTTTAAGCTTGTTTCTTATTACAGGGTCAATTTGTTCATCTTTAATATACTTCCCATAACTAGATTCAAAAAAAGACTGCGTAAAATCGCCTTGAAGATATGTTATTACTTCGTCTTCAATCCCCTCTACTAAAGAACTGATATTATGTAAGTCCTCAATAAAGTCGTTATCGTCTAAACTTAGACTTTCATTAAGTTCTTCGATACTATCTTTTATACTATTAATATATATATCATACTGACTAGGAATATATACATCATTCCTACTAATAATATATACATCATTCCTACTAATAAGAACAACGCCATCAATAAGAAAATAAAGATGTCTCAAGTGTTCCGCTAAGTTTTTGCGTAAATCAGTATATTTCTTTAAGATGCTTTCTTTTTCACTCATGTTCAAGAAAGTATTTAATTAATTTATCATCGATATTCTTAATTTCGACATATAAGGAATCGTTCTTATTCTTGAATTTTGAAAAAGTATTGTAAAATCGTTCAACAAGCGGATCTTTTTCATTCTCAATAACTTTATTCCCTATTTCTTTAAGCTTGTTTCTTATTACAGGGTCAATTTGATCATCTTTCATAAAATCTCCATAACTACTTTCAAACCTAGCTTTAGTAAATTTACCCTGTAAAATCCTTTCTATGTTATCTTTAGATCCTGTTATAAAATGTGTAAGACGACCATATAAAGACCGAAGAAAAGCGATATCGCCCAGGCGTAACTTTCCATTAATTTCCTCGATGGCACCTTTTAGATATTCAGTATATAAATCGTAAGCACCGATAGTAGATTGCCCAAAATGAAACGATAAATCAAACATTAAGGAATCGCGCAAATTAGTGTATTTATCTAAGATTCGCTCTTTTTCACTCATGCTTTTAAAAAATTTTCAATCAATAATTCATCATAAAGACCATGCTTTATTCGTTCCCTAAGTTCGTTTCTTATATCATATTGTATGTCAACAAAGCTGTCACGAATACCAAATATTTTATCAGTTGCTTTATTTAGTAAATCTATCTTTTTATCTATCTCATTAAGCTTCTCTTGTATCTTAGGATCAAGTTCGCAAATAATGTACCACTGATGAGGTTTTCTAGCATAACCTGTAATAATCTGAAGCAAAGATGAAACAACAACATCGTCTATCTTACGAAATTCTTTAATTTTTTCTATGTTCACTATTCCTTCATAAATTTCTTTGTCAGAAAGAAACTGTTTTAAAGAGTCCAAATATTTATCTAAACGTCGAAGAATATCATCATACCTAACAAGAAAAGCTCGTAACTGAGTATATTCTCTTAATGCTTCTCCCTTTAATATCTTTAAACAATACTTATCCCAACCTTTTTCGCTCATACTTTTAAAAAATGTTCAACTAAGAAATCATCAGTCTTCCTAATATTTTGCCTAATACTTCTATCCAATCTAAACCAGGCATTTCGATATCCATAAAACAATTTTAGCCAATTAGGGTCATCTGTTAATTGCTCAATCTTATCATAAAGCTCTTTTAACTTCTCACGAAATTCAGAATCTAGTATTTCTTCAATTTTATCAAACTTGATTATATAGTCTCTATAATACAATTCATCTGCTAAGTGTTCATGTATTTCATCGATATCAGATATGAAACTATCAATATAATCAATAGCATCTCTAATATTTCCTTTAAAATAATCCTCAATGAAAGACTTGAAAGCAGATTTCAAAAGATGTTCAGGATACTTAGTTAAAATAGTTAGGTCGGTCTTTAACCTTTCATTCAGTCGCTCTATTGAATCTACATAATAATCAATATCATCATAATCCTTTAATATAGAGTCACGCATATTCTCTAATATCCCATATAATTCTTTCAATTCGTTAAGCAGTTCTCTTTTATTCATGTTTTAAGCATATGCTTAATCAAAAATTCATCTATATCATACCTTCCAACTTTCCTTCTGATTTTCCTTCTTAATTTTCTTTCAAATTCGTCCTCATATTTACGTATTTCATTTACCATGTCTAATAACTTATAATAATCCCTAAATACCTTTTTTATAGCCTCATCTTCTATCAGTTTTTCTGATTTTTCAAGTATCATCTTAATCCTACTTCTTATATCAGAATCTAAATCAGATTGTTCTGTTCTAAACCTAAGCCCAATAGGTAAGCTATAACCAATAATTTTCTCTAAATTTATCTTAATATCTAGAGCATCACCTTTAATATTGATTCTTACAGGTAAGAGAGATATCATATCAATGAATAAATGTTTATCGTTTACATCTTCTACAGTTTTTAATCTGTCTAAACTTATGTTTATTGACCTAATTTTATTATCGAATTTTTCAATAACATCCCGTGTATAATTTAGTTTCTCTTCTAAATCTTTTCTTAATGACGAAAGATCAATTCTTTTTAAATCAGTAGGTGTTAACCCATTCGCAGGGACAAAAGCCATGACATTTACTTGCTTGATTCTAACTCTTTAATCTTCTTATTAACTTCAGCTATAACATCCTCAATATCCTTCGCTAATTCTTCAAGTTTAGGTTTGAATTTGGTAGGAGCATACTTAAGAGCTTCTTCAACTGCATCAATATACTCTTTAAGAGCTTTTCTAACTTCCTGAATTTGCTCTTTAGGAATAGGTATCTCAATACCTTGCTTCTCAAGAAAATCTAGCAATTCTGTATTCTCTAAATAATATTGTTCTGGATTTCTGAATCTTAAGTCTTTAGATGTAGCAAAACTTAAAACTTTGGCCGCCTTAACCACATTATCTTCATTTACTCCTTTGCAATCAACACCCCTCTCATGAGAATTGCATGAAAGCCCTGCATACTTCTCAAGATAATCCGCCATTGCTTCATTCACATCCACATCATTGTCATAATATTCTAAAGTTCCTTCCCTTAAATCAATATGAGTTGCATGACCTGGAGCAGAACCAACACGCAATATTAATTCGTCATCTACTACTCTTCCTTCTAGGTTATTATAATCTTGATTAGCATAAAGCCCTAAATCATTAAGCTTCTCAGTAAGATTATCCCATGCTTCACATGCCAGTTTCAATTTTTCATTAAACAATTTTTCATTAATTAGACATTTCTTACCGACCTGCTTCATCTCAGCTAGATAATCTGCCAATACATGAATACAAGAACTAAGACTCGTTACAAAAACAGGCAGAGAAGAAGTTCCATGTATGCAACCTCTTCCTGTATTTTCTTGAACAATATTTTCAATTCTCCGCAAAGATTCTATTGATTCAGATTCAGGTCTACAACTAGAGCCACTTTTTTCATAGCATTTTAACAATTCTTTAGAAATCTTAGTAGCAATACCTAAGATTTCTTTTTCTATACCAATTAAATCAATTGCACGCTCAAATCCTTCCCTACTTGCTTCATCAATTCTCTTCTCTAAAGCTACAAGATACTCATCGGTCAAAAAATCACTAATTTTATCCCATTCATCAAGAAGTCTATCATTTATTATGCCCTCAATATTTGTTGCAAATTCTCTTGTTAACCTTTCTGCTTCATATAGAGACTCAGTTTCACTCATATATGTATTAAATGTCTTAAGAAATATATATTCGTTGCTTCATAATTAAACATAGATGAGCGTAGACTTTATAAAGACATTGGAAGATTGGATAAAAGAAGAAACTGCAATTTTAGAACTTGCTAAAGTAACTAAGTTTAATAATAAAGATAGATTGTCTCTAATTCTTTCTCTTCAGGCCGCATTCAACCAAATTTCAAAGATAGCAAAAGGTTTTCAAAATTGGCTTCAAAATCCTTATATTACATCTGTTCTAGACCAAGAAATACTTAAGAAAACGACTGAAGAAACTTGGGAAGTAATGAAAAAACTACTTGAAATAAATATTGAACACACAACTCACTATATTGAGAAAGTTAAAAAAGGAGAAAGCCCACAAGGACTCCTATTACCAGAACAAAAGAAACAAGAAGGAAGCCAATTTTATTTATAGTTATTAAGCAAAGCAAAAAGGCTAAAGTATATGCTAAAGCATGTGCTTAGAATGTCTCGAACCCAGTGCTGACCTTAAAGAGCTAGAGAGAACACCACATGACTATAGATTATTTCATTGCACATGTTTATGCCAAGTGATGGATATTTATTTTGTTGAAATGAGACGTGAAGGTGTATTATTTCTTTATTGCAAAAGGTGTAAGCATAAGATAAAGGTTAATCTAATCACTGATTTTGAAAAAGAGGAATAAAAAATAGCGTTTCAAACTAAGATTTCTACGATTTTTGGATATCGTGTAGCTTTAGGTTTATCAGGATTAGATGGTTTTATTTTGATAATATTTTCAACTTCCAAAGCTTTAACATATTGTGTCCTTAATGTAACTGGTGATATATCAAACTGCTTTGCTAGTATAGAGACAAATTCCCAAACAGTTTTACTATTTAGTTGCTCTTTATTCTTTATTACGAATTCCTTAACAGCCTCATATCTTGTCCTCCAGCCCATTACTGACTCACCTCTTTCTTTTCAACTTGTTGAGTAGATGCTGGTTCTTCTTTAATTAATCCTACATCACCGAATTCTGGATATAAATCATATACGTTGTAGCCGACTTTCTTTATTAATTTTGAAACTTCTAGCAATGGCACGTAGTGAATAATTATTGGCTTGCTTAAACCTGATTTTTCCATTAAGTATTTCTTTAAATCAGTTCCGCTTATAAATCTTTCTTTTGAAATCTCTTTCAATTCTTTTACAGCTTTGACTACTTTCTCAAAATTTTCCTCAAATGTGCCATATGGACTCATATATTTTTATTAATTAAATAAGTATTTAAATTTTTTGTTAAACTAAAATATTCCTTAGCTCCTCTAAACATTCTTTAATTCTCTTAAGATACCCTTCTGCTTCTTCCTCATCAATACTATTTAATGCTTCCTCTAATTCGTTAATCGTATCAGGAGAAACAAGAGAACCTGAAATGTCTTGAAATTTGCTTAACAAATAATAAACTAATAAACGAAGCTTTTCCTTACTACTTAACTGCACACTTCACCGTTCTACTTATTTTTACCTCACATTTGCAACAAACCAATTTTCCTTTAACATTCAGTAACTCAAAGACATCATACTTCTTACCACAAATTTCACAGAAAGCTTTCACAAATATTTATAGAATGATAAACTATTTATTTTTTTAAAATAATCAAAAATGTTTTTCCTTATGGTGACTGGTGTTATGCCTAACGCTTTAGCAATCTCAGTTTTTGCAATTTCCCTTCCATTTTGCTTTCTTACCAGATATATTGAAGTTGCAACAATACCTAAAGGATTTCTTCCTGTTTTATAGATAATTTTGGCTATATCTTTTGCCTTTTTTTTCTCTAAAGGTGAGAGCTTGAAAATTCTCGCATATTTTTCAACTAAAGCATCAAGATTATTAGAAGCGAATTTTATATTCTGATCCTTCACTATCTTAGAAATTATTCTGAAAACGGCTCTCCGACTCGTTATAAGCAACTTGCAATACTTAAGAAATTCACGATAACTAATAAGATAGCCTTTTTCCTTTATTGCAATATATGTAGTAGCCACCACTACATCCTCAATCCTATAACCACGAAAACTTGAATTCTGAATAAGCTGTAATACTCTATCCTTAACCTTAATACGCAAATCTCTTTCTATTTTGCTAATTAAAGATTCCAATGGAAATAAATCTTTTTTATAGATTTCCTGCACCTTGATATTTAAAATGTATTAAATATATTTAAATTTAAACACTATGGAGTTAAGTTCACTGAGAAATACTTTCAAAATACTTCAAGCAAGTTTTAATGGTTTCAATTTCTTGTTGATTGACCATTATGCTATATTGATAACCTGCAATTACTCCTTTTAAATACTGACCAAAATTAATCACAACCGCTTGAGGCTGATAAATTAACCACGCTTGTCTTGCAACTTCTGCATCAGATTGAGAAGAATATAAAGCAATTTCTCCGCCTAAATCAGGCACGTTGATTTGAATATATGAAACATTTAAGTGAGTCCAATATGGATAATATAGAGGTGTTCCATTTGGAGCATATAATACAACATATTCACTTCCATATTCTTGCATTAATTGATTCAATTCGTCAATAATGCTTTGATATTTTTGAATTTGCTGATTAGCAATATTTATTCTTAACTGAGCATCTGACTCATCTAGATAGCCGTATCTTACCACACACTCATTTGTTGGTGAAGGAGTAGGAATCATAGGCTGGGTGATTGGTTTAGGGGCCTGTTGTTGTTGAGCATATGCTTTATAGATTAAGTAACCTGATGAACCTACTATTCCTATGCCTACTATTATTGCAACTGCTTTTTTGCTAACCATTTAATATAATAATTTATTTTGAATTATTTAAGAATTAGTATAAAAAAAATTAAATATGGTAGTGGCCGCAGTTGCTGCAGTATAAAAAGCTAGCTAGTATATTGCCTTGGGTATCGTAACTAGTATTACTGTGCAAAAGAACAATTTTCTTCTTTGCAAGTTTCTCCTTGAGATACTTTACAGTTTT
>Ga0080006_1147996_pt1 | contig 12300 bp, 10 predicted proteins | sample RS3BMetagenome_FD_69209 | JGI IMG/M metagenome (GOLD analysis project Ga0080006, IMG submission 69209) | Ferric oxide microbial mat and aquatic microbial communities from Rainbow Spring, Yellowstone National Park, USA - RS3B (SPADES... ...
GCGCGGGATCGCTGGCGCGCCCACCAACCCAACCCCCACCCGCGGTGGCACCCTGCCCAGGACCCACCGGCGAACGCGCCGACTGGTGGTGGTACCAGCCCTACCAACCCCAACCACCACCCTCGAACAACTGATGTTGCCGGGTTCGCAGCGAATACCAAGTGTCGTCAACATCGGGGCAGGCAAGTGCGCGCCCGCCGCCAAAACGCTTTTCAACGCAGCCCAGCATTGGCTGCGGAGAGCCCGAACCCACGAGTTACCGACCGGTAGCAAGTCACACCCGATCGCGTGGGAGAATTTTGGCATGACTGTCGTCTCGGACAAGATCCCGGAGAATTTCGTTGCTGGACTCGAAGGTGTGGTGGCATTCACCACCGAGATCGCCGAGCCCGACAAGGACGGTGGCGCCCTGCGCTACCGGGGTGTCGACATCGAAGACCTGGTCGGTCGGCAGGTCACGTTCGGCGACGTGTGGGCTTTGCTGGTGGACGGGAAATTCGGCGACGGACTGCCGCCCGCCGAGCCGTTTCCGCTGCCGATCCACAGCGGCGATGTGCGGGTCGACGTGCAAGCCGGCCTGGCGATGCTGGCGCCGATCTGGGGCTACCAGCCGCTGCTCGACATCGATGACGCGTGCGCCCGCGACCAATTGGCCCGCGCATCGGTGATGGCGCTGTCCTATGTCGCCCAGTCCGCCCGCGGCATCTACCAGCCCGCCGTTCCGCAGCGCATCATCGACGAATGCTCAACGGTGACAGCACGTTTCATGACCCGTTGGCAGGGCGAGCCGGATCCCAAGCACGTCGAAGCCGTCGACGCCTACTGGGTGTCGGCCGCCGAGCACGGCATGAACGCGTCGACTTTTACCGCGCGGGTGATCGCCTCGACGGGCGCCGACGTGGCAGCTTCGCTGTCGGGCGCGGTGGGCGCGATGAGCGGTCCGCTGCACGGCGGTGCGCCGGCCCGGGTGCTGCCGATGCTCGAAGAGGTCGAGCGCACCGGCGACGCGCGCGGCCTGGTCAAGGGGATACTGGACCGCCACGAGAAGCTGATGGGCTTCGGCCACCGGGTGTACCGCGCCGAGGACCCGCGGGCCCGCGTGCTGCGCGCGACCGCCAAGCGACTGGGCGCACCGCGTTACGAGGTGGCGGCGACCGTCGAGCAGGCGGCGCTGGCGGAATTGCGCGAGCGGCGTCCGGACCGGGCGATCGAGACCAACGTCGAGTTCTGGGCGGCCGTGATCCTGGACTTCGCCAAGGTACCGGCGCGAATGATGCCGGCGATGTTCACCTGCGGCCGGACCGCCGGCTGGTGTGCGCACATTCTCGAGCAGAAGCGGCTGGGCAAGCTGGTCCGTCCCGCCGCGATCTACGTCGGCCCGGCGCCACGCAGCCCGGAGTCGGTGGAGGGCTGGGACACGGTCCCGCAACGGCTAGCCGGCGGCTAGACCAGGTCGGCCATTTCGCGCAGCCGATCGGCAACCCGGCTGCGCAGCGACGGTGTCGGCGCGGACGCCGCTACGTCGAGCATGTCGGTGATCGAGGTGAACTTGCTGCGTGGCCGGTCGGCCTGTTCGCCGCGCGCGACCTCGGCGGCGTCGATCGCTCGCCAGCCGTTGGCGTCGACGACAGCGGGCTGACGTTCCCGGACCAGCCTTTCCAGCGCCGACGGCTTGCCCACCGGGTCGTGCAGCAGGCCGGCGTTGTAGTCGTCGACCAATCTCTGCACGGTCTGCGCGGCGCAGGACTTGTTGGTGCCGATGAAGCCGGTTGGCCCGCGCTTGATCCAGCCCGCCACGTAGGAGCCGTTGACGGGGGTGTCGTCGCGCATGACGCGGCCGCCGTTGTTGGGCACCACGCCGGCCTGGTCGTCGAACGGCAGATCTTTGATTGCCTTGCCGTGGTAGCCGATCGAGGTCAGCACAAGCCCGGCGTCGATGGTTTGCACCTCGTCGGTGCCGGTGACCGCGAACTCCAGTCCACCGGCGCGCTGCTCACCGAGCACCCGCTTTGGAGTCAGGTTGTAGGCCAACCGGATCCGCGGGCGCGATGTCGGCGACGCCGGTGCCTCGGCATGCCCGAGGGTGCTCAGCACCTCCAGCTTCTGCTTGGTCAACGCGTCGGTGACAGTGCCGAGATCGTGCTGCACCGCGTCATGATCGGCTTCGGCGAGAACGACTTCCGCCGTCGTCGTCAGGCCGATCAGTTCGGGCAGGGTGAACGCCGAATGCGCGGGCCCCCGGCGGGCGGCGACGACTACCTCGCGCACCTTCGATCCACGCAGTGCCGTCAGCGCACGGTCGGAGATGTCGGTGTGGGCCAGGTCGTCGGGATCGGCGGTCAGCACGCGCGCCACGTCGAATGCCACGTTGCCGTTGCCGACGACGACGACCCGCTCATGGCTGAGATCGACTGCCAGATCGACGAAGTCGGGATGCCCGTTGATCCACGCCACCAACTCCGTGGCGGTGCCGGTACCCGGCAGACCCATCCCGTCGATGTCCAGCCGACGATCGTTCGGTGCGCCCGACGCGTAGATGACCGCATGGTGGTGTGCCAGCAGGTCGTCGTGGCTGAGCTGGTTGCCGACCTCGACGTTGAGGAAAAACCGGAACTCGCGGCGACGGGCGATCCGGTCGAACAACTGGGTGACCCGCTTGGTGCTCTGATGATCCGGCGCAACCCCGGCCCTCACCAGTCCGTAAGGGGTGGGCAGCTTTTCGAAGACGTTGACCCGCACGCCCTGCTGGGTGAGCAGCTCGTCGGCGGCGTACATCGCGGCCGGCCCCGATCCCACGATCGCTACCGTCAACGGGCCGCTGTGCTTACCGTGAATCTCGGGGGCAGGAATGACCGGTGCCAGTTTGGATGTCGGCGGCAGCTTCTTGTCGGCCGGCAGGGACGCGTGGGCCTCCTGGTAAAAGACAGCGTTGAGCTCGATGAACGGCTGCTGGTCGACTGTCAACCGGGAGTCGGGGGCGATGGCGCCCACCGGGCATGCGCTGACACAGGCACCGCAGTCGACGCAGGCCACCGGATCGATGTACAGCATTTCGGCGGAGGCGAATTCCGGCTCGTCCGGTGACGGATGAATACAGTTCACCGGGCAGGCGTATACACAGGACCCGTCGCTACAGCACGACTGGGTGATAACGTGCGGCATCTAGACCTCTAGGCGGCGACCGTGAGGTGCTGGCGCTGCGGCTCACTGCGGTAGCGCGACGGCTCGCCGTCGATCTTGCAGATCCGCCAGATCAGCTTGGCCAGCGGGTTCATCAAACCCGTGTCGCGGCACAGCATCCGGACATCACCGAACATGTCCCGCAGCATCTGCCTTGAATCGGGCGATTTGAAGAACACCTCTTTGCGCACCTGACGAGGAATGTCGAATTCCTGCCAGAAAGCCTTGGGCGGCACAATGATTGCCGAGCACAGCAGCCGCATGGTGAGCGGCACGAACAGCGACAGCCAGAACCGCTTGCGGCGCGGCAGGTCCGGCACCCGCTTGCGCAAGTACTCGTGCGCGAACGAGATGTGCCGGGCCTCCTCGGCTACGTGAATCGCCATCACCCGCTCCATGATCGGATGCAGATCCCGACCTTCACGCAGGATGTTCTTCTGGGTGTGGTCGATGGGCTCTTCGCCGGCCAGGATGCCGAACCAGAACGGGATCGGCATCGGCCCGGCCACCAGCGGGATAAGCGGCTGAACCCATTTCAGCAGGCGGGGCATGCCGGGCACATCGGCGCCGATGTGGTTGACCATCTCCTGGAACATCATGGTGTGGTTGCACTCTTCGACCGCTTCGTGCAAGCAGTACCGATATTCCGGCGACCCGTTGGGCACCCAAAACGCGTACTCCATCAAGCCGCGGATCAAGATCGATTCAAAGTGCAAGCCGACTTTGGCGACGTTGGCCTGGCGCCACATACCGATCTTGATCTGGCGCTCCTGCGACTGCGCTTGGTACCACGGGTGCTTACCCAGCGGATCGGTCTTCGTCAGGATCCAGCGCGGGTCGTTGTCGACGACCTTGAACTCCGGCGAATCCCAGTCGATGTCGGTGTAGGGGTTGAAGTTGCGCCGCACCGATCCCGCGGACAGGGTGTTCAGCATCTCCACGTACTTGGCGTCGTCAAGGACATCCATGTTGCGGCGCCAGCGACGGACGAGCTTGGTCTTCGCCCGCTGTTGCGCGGTTGCTGTCTGAGTCATGCCCGGGCCTCCCCAATGAGGTTTACATTTGCACGTGCTATGTCCAACACAGTACTCGAGGTATCGGTAACTTGCTAGACCTGAAATGCCCACTGTGCCGCATCCGTGAACAGGTGTACACTGTGACCCACATCACAGTTACGACCACCGGCCAGACCGCCTGACCGTCGGGCTCGGCCGAATCACTAATCTGGTGGATATGGCCGACCAGCTCACGATCCCTGACAACATCAAACCCGGCGACGGACGTTTCGGATCCGGACCCTCGAAGGTCCGGCCCGAGCAACTGCAGGCGCTTTCCACCAGCGCCGCCGCGCTTTTCGGCACGTCGCATCGACAGGCGCCGGTGAAGGGGCTGGTCGGCCGGGTGCGCACCGGACTGCGTGAGTTCTTCTCGGTGCCGGACGGCTACGAGGTGGTGCTGGGCAACGGCGGAGCGACAGCGTTCTGGGACGCCGCGGCGTTCGGGCTGATCGACAAGCGTTCCCTGCACCTGAGCTACGGCGAGTTCAGCTCGAAGTTCGCGTCCTCAGTCGCCAAGAACCCCTTTGTCGGCGACCCGATCATCATCAAGGCTGAGGCGGGTAGCGCGCCCGAGCCGCAGGGCGACCCGTCGGTCGACGTCATCGCCTGGGCGCACAACGAAACCTCCACCGGTGTCGCAGTGCCCGTGGCGCGGCCTCGTGACGCCGGGGATGCGCTGATCGTCATCGACGCCACCTCCGGTGCCGGCGGCCTTCCGGTCGACATCGCCGAGACCGACGCCTATTACTTCGCGCCGCAGAAGAATTTCGCCGCCGACGGCGGGCTGTGGCTGGCGATCATGAGCCCTGCGGCACTGGCCCGAGTCGAGGCCATCGCCGCGTCGAACCGGTGGGTGCCCGACTTCTTGTCGCTGCCGATTGCGATAGAGAACAGCCTCAAAAACCAGACCTACAACACCCCGGCCGTCGCGACGCTGGTGTTGCTGGCTGAGCAGATCGACTGGCTGCTGAGCAACGGCGGGCTGGACTGGGCGGTCAAGCGAACCGCCGACTCCTCGGGCCGACTGTACAGCTGGGCGGCCGACCGGGCCTACACCACGCCATTCGTCGCAGACCCCAGGCTGCGCTCCCAAGTGGTTGGCACCATCGATTTCGACGACTCCGTGGATGCTGGGGCCGTCGCGGCAACCCTGCGCGCCAACGGCATCGTCGACGTCGAGCCCTACCGCAAACTCGGGCGCAACCAGTTGCGGGTCGCGATGTTCCCAGCCGTCGAGCCAGACGACGTCAGCGCGCTCACCGCATGCATCGACTGGGTGGTCGAGCGGATCTAGTCCGTGGAAAGAAAACCCCAGGTGTTACCGCGTGTCCGCCCCGGCCGCGGACGCCCCCTGAGTTACAGTGCGCCTTGACAGGCCTGGCGCGCTGGTCTGCGAGGAGCCTGCGAGGAGACACCATGCGGGAACTCAAGATCGTCGGACTCGATCTCGACGGCAAACACGTCATCTGCGAGGGCGACAACCCCGCCGACAAATACAGGATTCGCGTCGACGACCGATTGCGTGCGGTGATGCGCGGCGACGGGGCCCGGGTGAACCAAACCCACATCGACATCGAGGTCAGCAACATGTTGCGTCCCAGGGACATTCAGGCCCGCATCCGCGCGGGTGCGTCGGTCGAACAGCTTGCCGAGTCCGCGGGAGAAGATATCGCCCGGATCGAGCGTTTCGCCCATCCGGTCCTTCTGGAGCGCGCCCGGGCTGCCGAACTGGCAACCGCCGCGCACCCTGTCCTCACCGACGGCCCCTCGGTGCTGACGCTGCTGGAGACGGTCACCTCGGCGCTGGTGGCGCGCGGCCTGAACCCGGACAGCGCCACCTGGGATGCCTGGCGTAACGAAGACGGCCGCTGGACCGTACAGCTGGGATGGAAGGCCGGTCGCTCCGACAACCGTGCGCATTTCCGGTACTGTCCCGGCTCGCATGGCGGAACCGTCAACGCTGTGGACGACGCGGCGCGGGAACTCATCGACCCCGACTTCGACCGTCCGCTGCTGCGACCGGTGGCCGCGGTCGCCCAACTGGATTTCGATGAGCCGGAAGCCCCGCCGGCACCCGCCGTCGAGACCCCGGAACCCGAGCCGAAAGCCGAGCCGACCCGGGCCCGCCGCAGCAAGCCGGCGGTGCCGGCCTGGGAAGACGTGCTGCTGGGCGTGCGCTCCAGCGGACAGCGCTAGAGGGCCGTCGCAACCAGGATCAACCAGGCCGCCGCGACGCCCACACCGCCGCCGAGCACCAGCCAGCGCAGCACCGGCGTGTGCCGCCATCCCCACAGTGTTGGCGCCAAACCGCCAGCCGCAATGCCATTAAGCGCCACCGCCAGCATCGGATGCACCCGGATCAAGCCGAGGCTGAGCACCACGACCGCGACCCCGGTGACCGCGGCGACGAATCCCGCGACCGTCAAACCCGTTGCCCAGGGCGTGGATTCGTCAGTCACAGTCCGACTCTAGACCGACGACGATGCAGAGCGCGCAGCGCGATGAGGAGGAGTCGGGCAGTCCGGCTCTAGACCGACGACGATGCAGAGCGCGCAGCGCGATGAGGAGGAGTCGGGCAGTCCGGCTCTAGACCGACGACGATCCCAGCTTATCCGTAACGGAGAGAACAGAATCCGTGTTCCGCGCTGATCAGCACGTGGGTACCATGTGTAGGAGGTGCCGAGAACGGATCGGCATGTTCACACATGTAGACGACGTGTGCAGTTGGCACGCCGACTCGGGAGTCGCGACCACCCGTGCTGCGAGCAGGTCCGAGCGCGAAAACATCGGCGTAAATCTTCAGCAACAAGGGTCCCATCTGTCACACTCGTACACATGTTCGATCAGCGCTATACCAGCTTCGCCGGAATGTGGCTGGACCGCTCGCGAGCGGGTAGAGGGCCTGAGCGAGCATCGATTCGAGACCCAGACTTACAGCTGAAATCGCGTGTTTGTGCAGAATATGACGTCGTATACATATAGAATTGGGGTGTGTATGACGTGGAAGATTTTTCGGGACGACACACGGCGTGCCTACGTAGTGGTGTAGGAATAGCCGTGCAATATTTCAGCCATGGACCTACAGGAGTTGGTCGAGCGGCTGACCAAACAGCATCAGCTCGCCCTCGCCCGGTTGCTCGGGGAGATCGAGGCCGCCTACGACGAGGCGGTCGCGATGCATGCGCGGCGGTTTCCCGATCCGCGGCAGATCCCCGGCGGAACATTATGCGGCGACGTGCGAGCGATAGTGCTGGCGATGAACGGTATCGACGCCCTTACGCGGACCGAAGAATCGCCACGCGCGGTGCCCCCGGAAGCGTCGTGCGGTCCGCAGTCGACTCTGCGTATGACGTCCGGACCGAATTCGTCGGTGCGCCTTGGCGATTCGAACTTAGCGAGGTCGCGGGTGCGCAAATTGGGCTTCGACGCCGTCGAAGCTTTGGCGGCGGCGGAGCCGCAGTCTGCGCCCGGAGCCAAGGCTGGGGTGCAGCTGTTCCTCGACGACGGAGCCGCGGAGCCGGTAATGGGGCCGCCCGGCATCGAGCAGGAGTACGAGCTGATCGTGTACTGGTGGCCGACGCTGGACAAGGTGTCGGTGGGTGGCGCGATTCTGGCCGCAGTTGCCGACTTGGACACCAACGAGGAACGCATTCTTGTGTCCACTCCGTTGCCGCCGGCGATCCGGCCCAAGACGGAAGCCGAGAGCGGCGAGCAGGATACCGACTACCAGCCCGACGGCGACTTCGAGAAGATCTTCGGCGAGAAGTCCACGGAGACTGGGGATCCGGGGGCTTAGATGGCGTCGGACCGACTGAGGGTTACCGGGGACGAGGTGGTCGGTGATGACGGTCGAGGTATACGGCGCCCGCGTTCGTCAGGCTCGGGTGCTAAGAGGAATGACCGCCACGGCGGTGATGGAGCAGATGGGCTGGCGCTCTCCCCGTCAGACCCGCCTCGAGCAAGCCGAGACCGCCATCCTGGATGCGGTCGAGTTCGAAGCGCTAGTCGCGTTGTTGCGTTTCCCGGCACGGTTTTTCACCACTGCGCCCGTGTCACGTGTGTCGCCGCGGGACCTGCTGTTTCGAGCGCCGAAGTCTACGACGGTCACCGAGAAGGAGTACCTGGCGGTGTTCGCCAACATAGTCGGTGACCTGATCGATCAGCTCAACGGCATGGAAAAGGGCCCGGTGGTGGCGCTAGAGCCGTTGCCGGCCGGCACCGATGTGGTGACCGCTGCGGCTAGGGCCCGTTCATGGCTAGGCCGCGGTGAATTCGAGCCGATCAGATATCTGACGTATGACCTCGAAGCCGGCGGGGTTCCGGTTGTGCTGCGCACCAAGCGTTCTCGGTCCACAGGTCTGATCGACTGGGATACCAGCGACGACGAGCCGGTGGGCGGGTTGACGGAGAAACATCTGGGTTGCTCGGCGCGAACCGGGGAGTTTCGGCAGCGGCCGCTGGTGCTGGTGCGCAGCGTCGATTCCTGGGAGCGCAGCCGGTGGACGATCGCGCATGAGATCGGTCATTTGGCGTTGCACCGTCACGGTGAGGTCAGCGACGACCAGGAGAACGAGGCGTCGCGGTTCGCCTCGGAGTTCTTGGCGCCGGCCGCGGCGATCGCGCGCGAGATCACGGATGCGCCGACGCTGAATCATCTGATCCCGGTCAAGTTGAAGTGGGGAATTTCGTTGGGCGCGTTGATCATGCATCTGCGCGAGTCCAATCTGATCGACCAGCAGCGGGCGGTGACGCTGCAACGTCAGCTCTACACCCGGATCAACCCCGACACGGGTCGCACTTGGGGGAAAACCGAACCCGGGTGGGATGCCCGCTCACCGGAGCAGCCACGACTGCTCATCAAATGGATCGAGGCCTGCTACGGAGCGAGTTCCAGCGACATGCTGTCCGCACTGGATGTGATGTATCCGCGAGATCTGCTCGCCGACATCCTCGCCGGCCAACGTGGCGCCGTGGCGCCGCGACCGCCGCGCGTCGATTTCGCCCTGGCTCCAGGCACTGCTGACACTGATCGTGCTGACACGGTGGTGGTGGCCGCCGCGGAGCGGTTCAGCTCGCGGCGTCAGGCCTGAACGGGCAGCTGACTATCGCGCGATGGCACGTACACAACGCATCGCCCTGACCGAGGCTGCCGACACCTACACCGTGGTCGGTGCGGACTACCTGCCGATCGAACCGGCCGAGGAATATCTGCAATTCCTGCGCGACGACGAGGCGTCACCAAACACGGTGAAGGCGTACGCGGCCGGGCTGGCCTGCTGGTGGACCGTGCTTGAGCACACCGCCATCGACTGGCGCGAGATCAGCACCAGCCTGTTCGGCCAATTCCTGAGCTATCTGCGCACCGGTGATCTGCCCGGCACCGTCCGCATCGGTGCCCCCCGAACTTGGCTCAGCCCGTCAAGCACCCAACTGCGAGCCGCGGCGGTGCTGGCCTGCTACCGCTACCACGCCGACGCACACGGACTCACCGGCCCTTATCAGCGACTCCACACCAGCCGCGGCAAACGCGGCCGCTCCCGCTACATCCCGATGCTGGCCGGAGTCGGCCCACCACCGCCGGCCAAAGACCGGCCGATCTACACCGTGCGCCGCGGCAACCGCGCCACCACCCCCGTCCTACTTCCCAACCAGGTCAGCGCCATCCTCGACGGCTGCGCCACCCAGACCGGCCAGCAATGGACAGGGCCCGCATCAGGCCTGCGCGATCGGCTGCTGTTCGCCGTGCTAGCTGAGACCGGGATGCGGCTCGGGGAAGCATTATCTCTGCGGCACAACGATTTCCACATCGGCGCCGGGGCCACACCCTATCTCCATGTGGCCGCCCGCCAAGACCATCCCCGCGGAGCCCGTGGCAAAACGCTACGCGCCCGACGGATCTACATCGGCGATGACCTGGAAGCCCTGTATTCGTCGTACGTATGGCATCTGGTGGACCACGGTGCCGATCTCGCAGTCCCCGATCTGGACAGCCATTTCGTGTTCGTCAACCTCACCGCAGGAAAACTGTTCGAGCCGACGCGTCCCGAAACCGTCTACGCCAAAGTGGATTCGGTCACGAAACGCTCCGCCGGCGTCCTGCCTGAGGAGTGGTCTCCGCACTGGCTTCGCCATACCCACGCCACCGCGCTGCTGCTCTCGGGTGCCGCGCCGCACGTCGTGATGCGCCGCCTCGGGCACGCCGACATTCAGACAACCCTGTCGACCTACGGGTGGGTCACCGAGGACGCCGAAATGCGCACCCTGGCCCAGTGGCGCAACTACGTCGCCGGATGGAAAGGAATCACACCGTGACCAGCCCCACCGAGCCACCGCCGCCACCGGCCGGCCACACAGCCCCCTCGGTCTCCGGGATCGACTCGTGGGAGAACCAGTGGGCGCAGGTCCCGCCACAGTGGCGTCGACCGGTCTACGCAATCGACGCCGCCCCCTTCGACGAGGTGTTTCTGCGCAACCAGTTCTATCTGCGCGCGAACCGCGCCCACGCTGAACACGACTTCACCCCCACCGGCCCACCCCGCTTCGCCGACGAAATCGCCTGGTGGGTATGGCTGTGCTGGGATCAGCAACTCCGCAAGATCGAACCGTCCATGCTGGGCTGGCTGGTGCGCACCCTGCCCGCCGCGATCGACGCCCACACCGCACGCACCGGGCGCCCACCAACCAGCATCGCCGAGCTGGACCCCACCGAGCTGATCCGCCACGCCGCGTTGGCCTTTCAGCGACGCAACAACCGGCTCCCGGCGGCCGGATCACGGCGCAACATCCGCCACCTCATCGAACACCTGCACCTGGCCGTGGCCGTGCGCTGCACCGACGATCCGTGGTGGAGCCACGACGTCTGGGATCTGCGGGCCGATCCCCGCATCCCGCAGCGCCCCCACGAACCCCGCCACGACCAGACCGTGCGACTGCGCGGCATCGAACCGGTCTGGCTGCGAGAAGGACTGAGGTTCTGGCTGCGCAGCGCCCTGACCTACGACCTGCTCACCTGGTCGTCGGTGGTCTCACGCGCCCGCAACGTCGGGTCGCAGCTGGGCCGTTTCGCCCGCGACCACGGACACCTCAACGACCCGCTGATCAGCACCGACCCCGACGAGCTGCGAGCAGTGTTTCTCCGCTACCTCGAATATCTCCGATCACCGGAGGCTGCAACACAATCGGAGCGACTGACCCCCTACACAGTCGCCAGCTTGCAGGGTGAAACGCAGTCGTTCTACACGTTCATGCACGACCACGCCGCCGAAGCCGCGACCGCCACCGCCAACCCGCGCTGGCGCGACGCCACAATGACCCACACCGCGCTGTGGTCACCGATCCACGCACCCCGCCACCAGCGCCGCGAACGCGACCTCACCTGGTATGCCACCGCCGACCTGCAACGCATGCTCGCCTACCTCGACGTCCTCGCCGCCGACCCCAAGCGGAAAGTCGTCCTCACCCAGCCGGACGGCTCGTTGAGCGTCGTTGCCGGTCTCGGCGATCCCCAAGCCGCCCGGATCTGGCTCTTGCAAGCCCTGACCGGCCGACGGGCCTCAGAGATCCTGATGCTTGACTACGACCCGCTCGAAGCGATCCCCGGCCAGCACCGACCCGCCGACGCCGACGAGCCCGACACCGGGGCGTTCGTCGCCCGGCTGCGATACCAACAAACCAAGGTCGACGACGTCATACCGACCATCCTGGTCGAGCAGGCCATCGTCGACATCATCACCGACCAGCAAGCCTGGCTGAAAGCGAAATACCCGGCACTGCAACCGAAATACCTGTTTCTCGGCATCAAAAACCAGCACCGCGGTCAACGACCCCGCTCCTACACCACCTACCGCGCGGTACTCGACAAACTCGACCAGTGCCATGAGCTCACCGACAGCGCCGGGCATCCGCTGAAATTCACCCAAACCCACCGGCTACGCCACACCCGCGTTATCTGTACTGGCAAGGGGCGTGTGAGCTACGTGAGTTCAGCGGCGTGACACGCCGGTGCCGTATGAATATCCAGTACTTTCAGGCACGACAGTTACGTTTGTCACGTGAACTCGTT